>Ga0126342_10001169_pt1 | contig 35353 bp, 27 predicted proteins | sample Cyp1metagenome_FD_92528 | JGI IMG/M metagenome (GOLD analysis project Ga0126342, IMG submission 92528) | Coral microbial communities from Lord Howe Island, Old Settlement Bay, Australia - Cyphastrea 1 metagenome | ecosystem: Host-associated > Invertebrates > Cnidaria > Coral ...
CCTTCCACATTGTGGCGGTGACAGCTCCGCGGTCCAAGATCAGCTGAAGAGTGTGCGGCAGGTTCAGGCTTCTGGAAGTGCATTTGCTGCCATCTTGGAAGATGGCTCCGTGGTCACCTGGGGCCTTCCACATTGTGGCGGTGACAGCTCCGCAGTCCAAGATCAGCTGAAGGGTGTGCAGCAGGTTCATGCTTCTGGAAGTGCATTTGCTGCCATCTTGGAAGATGGCTCCGTGGTCACCTGGGGCCTTCCACATTGTGGCGGTGACAGCTCCGCGGTCCAAGATCAGCTGAAGAGTCTCTAGTTACTCTAGTTCGAGCTGTTCTGAAATTGGTTTTGAGAGTTGGCCCAGGCCCCAAAAGCGCAGCCCACATCGCTTGCATAGCAAAGCGAAAGCAAACTGCTGATTTTTCATGATTTTTCCTCCAAGGGGTTTGGACTTAGCCATGTGAGCGAGATTGATCCAACCATCATTGCCGTTCAATGTTTAGCATTTGGCAATCAAGCATGACTTGCTTGAACATCTCATTTAGTTTGACGATTTTCTATTTCAATACCCAACCTCCGGATGGCTTTCCCATTAATTCCAGCAATTTTAGACGATTTTCCCGTTATTTTGCATTAAAACACCATTTATAGGAGGATTTCTTAGCCATGGTTGATGACACCGGCGGGACGCAGAGGGTCGCTGCGGTTTCATGGATTCCTATTGGAAGATCAGCCAGGCGGAACCGCAAACTCCACGGAAGATCGTTCAAGATGTGGAGCCTAAGGCATTTCCGCAGGGCCATGTGTGGAAGCCACCAGGTTGGGTTTGGGCTACCTGGAACATCCTCCATTTACGATGATTTTTCCAGCTATGAAATGCTATAAACCTCCATTTAGTTCAGGGTTTCTTGCAGCCAGTCGCGTTTGATTACCTGAGGGTACGTGGATTCTACCGTCACACATGACCGGTTCCGTCATACATAGCCTCAGAGCAACCACCTCAAGGGATGAGTAGAATTTCACCATTCACCATCCCACTTTCATCGATTCTTGTCTATCACATTCTCGCATATGTATCTATATATATATAATAATAATAATAATGTATATATATATATGCGTGTGTGTGTGCTTCATCCCTACAGCAGGGATCATTTCCCCACTTGACTGTACCATACTCAAAAATTGGCTGACATTCTCTTGTATATGTTTTTTCCCCAACGTGACTTTTCTCGCCACCCCGGAACAAAAACAGAAAAAACAAATTTCACAACAAAAAAAGCAACAAACTTTTTTTTACCTTTTCTGATTTGTTCTATTTTTGAATCTTTTTGATATTTCACACACATATATTTATATATATATATATATGATACTTTTTATTATTGTTTATATATATACATATTATATATATATATATATATTTATTTATTTATTTATATGTATACATTTGTTTTTTGACTGTTTGATGTCAAAGCACAGATCTGCCCAACGCCAGGTGATCGAAGTTTATTCTCACAAACCAGGGGACCGACCCCGAAAGGTCCGCGCTTTCTCCGTCGCCTCGATTTTTTCACTTGATGAGTTGGAAAGGATGGGAAAGCTAAGGAGATTGATACGATGGGATATATACTCTCTGGTAATTTCACACATCTATTGAAAATGGTCATTGATAGTTGGTTTACCCCTTCCTAGCTGGACCTGCGGGATGGTGATGGAGAGAGAGAGGGGGAGAGAGAGAGAGAGAGAGAGAGATAGAGAGAGAGAGAAAGAAAGTTGAGAGTTGATTTACCAACAAAACATAATGATTTTCTACAGCTATGTTAAATTACCAGAGGGTATAATGTTCTATATCTCTATCTGGGGAGGAAGACAACACAATGATAAACCCCACATGCCCACCGCATGACATTTGAATCCTCTATTGTCATGTACCAATTATTCTTCATCCAAGATATCCAAGTAATGATTGAACTATATTGAAATCATGTTCATTTCATTTGAAACGGCCAAGGATTACCATCAAACATCTCCATTTCCATTCATTTTCACATATTTTGACTCTAATCATTAAAATCCCGGAGATCCCCCCCAAAAAAACAGTGATTTTCCCATGATGTTCCGTTAAAATCATCATGAACAGATGATTTTCCATGGATTTTTCCATTGATTTCCCATAGAACCAGAATTTTCCCCATGAAAAAATCCAAACCGCGGTCAGGTCACCGTGGAACGGCGACGGAAATGGTTTGAAGCCTTGGATGCGGGGACGCCTGGGAGGACGCCTGGGAGCTCATGGGAGCTCATGGGATTTGAATTTATAGTTAATCATTAACGATATATATATATATATAATATAATATATATATGTATATATATATCTGGTTGGTGGTTTCAAACATTTTTTATTTTCCATCATATATGGGATAATCACCCCAACTGACTAATATTTTTCAAGGGGTTGAAACCACCAACCAGTATATATATTAAATAAAAAAAAAAACACCTACTGATCTAGACCCTACTGATCTAGGGCTGGTCTTTGCTGGTCTTTGCTTCCCTGATAATGGGATATTTTTAACTATGGGAGTTCAAAAATACTATGGGAAAAAAACTCCCATTCATAAATATTGGATATTTATGAATGGGAGTTAATCCCATAGTTTTTTAATGAACCCCCATAGTATGTGAACATTTATAGTTCATGAGTTTATCTTAATGGGATTATTAGTCAACTCCCATAGTATATTCAACATATTTATAGTTTACGTTTAGTGATAGTTGATGAGAGTTAATAGGATATTTAGTCATGGGATTTAATGGGGTTTCAATCTGGGATTTCGTGATGATGTATAGTGGATATGATCATAAGATATATCATGATTATGGATATAGTGATGAAGTACTGGATGGGAATTCATGATGAACATATATTTGGTGATATATATATATATATATAATATGGGATTTTATGATGATGTATAATTAGTGACGATTAATCGATTTACTGAATATGATCATGATATAATACACATATATATATATATTAATATACCATAATAATATCGTATAATATGATATCATAATCATATAATATAATATAATATATAATATAATATATAATATAATATAATATAATACAATATGATAATATATATATATATATGTATATAATAATATACATATATATATATATATTGTTCGGGGATGGGATATGTTTGGCAATTAGTAATATAGTCAGCGTTATTTCATTCATTCCCTGCGATGAAGTTGGCAGAAATTCTATTGGGATGATGGGATTTCTGCTGATGTCCAGATGCAGTTTGAAGATTGGTTGACCATGGTGAACCAGTTTGAAGATTAAGGCAATGTCTCTGGTTGGTGGTTTGGAACAGTGTTTATATATTGGGAATAATAATCCCAACTGACTAATATTTTTCAGAGTGGTTGAAACCACCAACCAGGCAACGTCTTGTTGAGAATTTATGAGCTTCAGAGACCCCAAGAAGATCCAAGAAGAGAATCACATCAATTTCCGGCCTGGAAAAGAAAGATCCATGAGAAGCTGCAGGTGGTTGCTCTACTAGAAGAGCGGAACTGCAACTTCTCACCCAACTGGGACCGCGAGCCACGCCCTTGGCGTTTTGTTTCTTGGGCCTTACCAGCTATGATGCGCTTGCTGAGTTGGGTTGCTATCCTCATTGATCACTCAGCCTAGTCCCATCATCACACTGGTTGATGCATAAAAATTTTCATGCCAACCACTTGTCTAGACTAATGCCCCCAGTATGTCAAGCAACATGTTGGGGTTCAGACAAGCGCAGATTTCTACGGAGCGTCGGCGCTCAGTTTCTGGTTGCAGCTGGATGATTTCAACAACGTTGAGTTTGACATCCGCACGCCTGAACAATGGCTTGAGCCTGGACCTCAGGAACGGAGTTGCCGTAGGGAAGTTCTATGGGAGGTTGATACCCTGGGCTGACACTCCTGTCTACCCTGGTGGAGTCGTTTTTCACTCGCCTTTAGCTTAGCTGAACTCTTCGAGAAAGCGATGTAGAGAGAGAGAGAGAGATAAGAGTTTTCTATCTCATCAGTTCTAGCTGAGTGGTTTAAATTTGGATTGGTGGTTGCTTAATTTTCTTCATCCTACCTGGCCCTACCCGGCTTACCTGGCTCTGGGATCCCACGCTCCAGCGTCGATGTTCAAGGCTGACAAAGCAACCAGATGGGAGTTTTCTCCCTTTGCAGGTGCCAACGGCATCGGAGAAGACAAGTCATGTCATTCATTTGAGACTTTCTTACAAAACCATGGGTTTCAATACTCAAATGGTCTCATTTTGGCTGATTTGGGGTGCCCAAATTTTAGGAAACCCTCATTTCCAGGAGAATTTTGGAGCAATTCAACCTGGTTTTGGGCTGCACATGGCTATCCAAGTCGAAGCCGTGTAGATCAGAGCCGGCCTGCAACCCTTGACACAGCCGGACTGTACTCTACATCTACTCATCATACTAAAGGTGGATTTTCCCAACTAGAAACCTCCATTTTTGATTGGGGATTGTCAAGCTAGCCATGTTTGACACTGGAGGGTGACCATTCAAAATCATCTCCATTTGTTGCCATCTACTAATCTACCATAATCTACCCATCATTTTTGTACGCCAAAGCGGCCCTGCCAGGCCAAAGCGATGCGCTTCCACGAGACAAAGGGCTCTGTTTGGGAGGCCGCCGCTGGGATTCGTCGCTTCAACCGGGCCATGTTACCGGCGGGCCATGGCCTCCCAGGACTGCACCGTGGAAGGCCTCAAGGCACCGAAACAAAGGGGGGGGCGGTGGGAAACCCATCCCGAAGCTATCACTCCACTCCAGGGTTCCACCATACTATGGTGAAATGACCAAATCGAATACTTAAATATACTTAATTATCATCTTATAACAACATTTTCTGGTCTGAAATTAACATTTGATGGGTGGGATGAGTAACATTTTGTTTTCGAATCATGGATTACAACATCCCATCAATTAACCTAATATCTGGTTGGTGGTTTGGAACATGTGTTATTTTCCCGTAGATTGGGAATAGTAACCCCAACTGACTATTTATTTTCAGAGGGCTTGAAACATACCACCAACCAGTTAGAGAATTCAAGCAGAAATCAGAACTGAACCTATTTGGATGGGTTATAACCATATATTATCACCATATTATACCAATATTAACATCCCATGGCTCTCACCAGGGTTAGTTACCCCTTAGCCAGCCAGCTGGCTGATTCTTCCCGACGGGATCTTGAAGATCATCACAGTGAAAATCGTTTTTTTTTCCAAAAACAAGTTGGTAAAAAGCTATAGGATGGGGCCCCAGTTCGTGAACGCTAAGTTGGTGAACATAACTACCCATAGGATCCATGGTTATATGCTAACATGACTGGGGTATATTGATGGGATCCATGTTACCATATATACCATACATGGATCCTATGGGCTACAATAACCATGTTGTGTATGATACGCAAATAACATCTTATAACTATATTTGGATGGGGTTATAAACCAACTTATAACTGGAGGGCCCCATCCCGTAGCCATAACTATCATTTCATGAGGAAATGAATGGAGATGAGATGATGGTGAAAAAAAGTTGCTAGAGTTTGAAAACCATCATCTCATGTCCATTCATTTCCTCCCTCAGCACCAGTTTCCAAGAAACAGTCAGGTTTTTGTCCGAAATCAACGCCATCTCAGCCGTGAGGATTTGGAGGATGGCAAGGGCACCAAGGACTTCTTGGTTCGGTGGTCATCCAGCGGCGCCGAGGCGACTGTCATCCTTATGTTTTTTTTTTGGCACTATATATATTCATCATTATTATGTATTTTTGGTACTATAATGTATTATTATATTAATATAATATATATATTCATGATCAATTTAGATTTCAAAAACTCGATGTCTTCTTATGAAAGCTTTCAAATTTTGGAATCGTAGTCCTGTTTCCTGATTTGGTAAGCTGAATAGGAAAGAGTGCAAGATGAAGAAACTATACAAACAGTGTCAATGTAAGTTAGACGGGGGTAGTGTGGTAAGGAACAGACTGATCCAATCATCTTCAGACTAAACGAAGCAAGCAAATTGTAAACTAAGGCGACTTTATTGTATTAATAATGGATGATTAATGATGATGATTATTGTTGCTCCGAATGTTTAGGAGTTGGCACGTCAATGACGCCTTGCCGAGATTGCATGATCACAACCCTGGAGCACTGGGAATTTCTCACATGTCCTGCTTCGCTCTGGCAATCAAACATTGCGAGCTAGAAAATTCCACCATGTAGTTCGGTGGTTTTCCATCTACCTCCATTGAAAGCTCGGGGATTTCCCATGATTTTCATATGGTTTTATGATGTTTTATGATGTTTTATGGGGAATCCTCCTATATGTTTCCTATCCCATAGGATCCATGTATGGTATATATGCTAACATGACTGGGGTATATTGATGGGATCCATGTTACCATATATACCAGCACCATGGATCCTATGGGTATGATGTTCCTATGATGTTCCCATGATTCAATGGAGGCTTTCCCAAGGCTTCCGCGTGGCGTTTGGCGCGCCCCGCGCCTCATGGGGAATTCGCGTAGGCGGAGTTGGAGCCGGTGGGACGTTTGAGAATCGTCGTGCAGGGCGAAGATCCCGAGGTGCGAAGTGGGTGGATTTCAGCGAGGTTTACTAAGGACATCTAGGGACTTTATTAACTTTATGGTGGATCAACATAGCTACCCTCTGGTAGACTAACATAGCTATTGAAAATGGCCATTTATAGTGGATTTTCCCATTAAAAATGGTGTTTTTCCATAGTTATGTTAGTTTACCAGAGGGTATATGGAATAGAAATACCCCAGCAACTTAGCAAACCAACATAGCTATGGTTTTTCGGAGTTTAGTTTTAGGGTTTATGGTGGATTCATATCATGAGATCATCGATATACCCCCCAAACCAACATAGCTGTGGTATAGATGGCCCATTGATGAATTAGCTGTTAAAGATAGTGATGTTACATAGCTATGTTAGTTTACCAGAGGGTATATGATAGAATTATATATCTATAGCCATCTATATATTATATTTGGTGAGCGAACAGATTGCCAACAAAAAATAGGGCCCACATTGTGGAAATTTACGGACCCATCATCAAAATATTTGGGATGACGATCTCCAATGACTTTCCGATTTATAAGATGGGTGGAAGGCACCAATCAGATAATATGGGTTTGTCTGAAAATCTGGGGAATCCCGCCGTTTATGGTCATGTTATGGTCATTTTATGGTCATGTTCCCTATGGACGATCAGGTCTATGCAGATCGGATCCTCTTCGGGTTTGAGGCCCTCCAGAAGGCCCCCGATGTGCCTGGCGGTGTCTCAACTTGTGCACCCCAAAGTTGTATGGCAATGTTATGCATGTCACCATTCTGGTAAAATATGTAAAATCCATGGTTTCTGGATGTTTCTGGAGATTTCTTCATTTGACTCCATCCATGTTTGGGGCAGTCTGAGATCTTTAAGGGAATCCTGAAGATGAATAGGAGCTAAGCGTTAAAGTCCGAGGTTTGAACATGGACCCCCCAAGTTTGAGAAGTTCAGGCTTTAAGCCAGGCTTCTCCATGGATCCAGTCGCGATTAGCCAGCCGGACCCACGAAGGCCCAAGCACGGATTCGATTGAACTTCTTCGTGCGGCAGCTCAGTTGATCGGGGAGGGAGGTGTCGATGTTTAAGTCACCGTTTTCAAGTGTATATGCTGGCAAACATGCGCAATCTTAAAGCATGCCATACCTGGGATGGGTGATATTGCAGGAAAATTGCTGCGTATACTATGGGTGAAATATAATATGTAAATAAATAAACACATAAATAAATAAATAAATAAATAAATACATAAATAAATAAATAAATAAATATATATACATATCAAATTGCATGTCTGATCAAATCATTGGAATCCTGAATGTGGCCCTCATTTAAGCTTATTATAGTAATATCAACCTCTTGGATTTCTTTGGCAGGTGCCGCTAAATGCTTGGCAAAGCAGTCACCCAAACAAGACAAAACGGCATAGCGTCAACCTCGGGTAAGAAACTCCAGGTTTATTCAAAAGGAGGGTGCCAATTCCAATAGAATATAATAGAACATTATGATACATTATGATTGTTTTGGGTACCCAAAATATGACTGGGGAATCATCCGTGCGTGCTGAGGTGGATAATATGCCCGTGGACGGTCTTCAAACTTTGGACGACGATCAGGTTGGCTTGGGCGTTTTTGTGCGCTATGGGACTAAACATGATTAAACCTTTAAGCACAATATGTAACCCTAAGCAACATGGGGGATGATGGATGATGATCTTATATTCTTTGCTGAATTAATCGATTGTTTTTGCTTTTCCTCTTTGTACATCTACCGTTTTGTGAAGTGAATCGACAAGGCTTGCAGTTTACAAGGAATGTTTTAAGTATCTTTTCGGCCGTGCCACCCTCATTGTTTGGGACCTTGGGGTCCCACAAGTGTCTTCTCCCAGAACGGACACAAGATTGATACCCTCTGCTAACTTATTGAACACCAGCATTGCCAATAGAAAAAAACAATATCAGTCAAAGCAGGCTTGTACGGTAGTCCATCAATGCTTTCAGTGATTTCGATTTAGCAATTCACATATGTCACTTTCCGCATGCTTTTCAGATGGCTACTGAATGGGTAGCCTACATGCTCGCCACTGCGGCAGTCTTGACAGATGGCGATGGAGAGAGAGAGAATATCCACTTTCAGGGGCCGTGTCCCCGTGTCCGTAGCTATGTTGGATGGTCGAAGGATGTCATTTCTAGATGTCATTCCCATAGGATCCATGTATGGTATATATGCTAACATTTACCATGAATATACCCCAAGTGTTAGCATATATATATACCAGCACCATGGATCCTATGGGAGATGTCATTGTTTTGCTGGGGATCAGACCATAGCAACGCCCTGTTCAGGTGACGAGGGTGCGCTCCTCAGTGGCGAAAAAACTCGGCTCTCACTTGGCATTGTCAAACCTTGCCAGGTTTGACTGGTTTGACTCCCCAAATGATTGAAATAGACGTTTCAGAAAGATCGAACATGTAATTCACTACTCTATTTTAGTATAGGAATTGAATACTTGTCTATTCTATGGATTTGGAGGTTACTATAGATTGAAATTCTACGACATTTTGGCGTGTTATTTGGTGCCCCAGCTTAGAATGGCGTAGATGATGTCGTTTGGAGGTCTTGGACTTGTCCCGCAACTCAGCGGCTCTGCGAGAAGTGTCCCTTGGGAACCAGCCGGGCTGGAGATGGCTGGAGCTTGAAATGTACCACTCGAATTCTACAAAGCCAATCTGCCAAAAAAATGGGACCTATCAACTGGGAAACAAAAGTACAGATTCAAACGTCATTTTTGGGACAGGGAAACCCTAGGAGACCTAGACCTATTTTTGTGTATTTTCTGATGACCTTTTCTGTTTTATTCACCAAATGCTCTATGCAATCGTCAGCTCAGCCTGAAGGCCTGACAGTTTTTGCAGCGTGCTGGTGCGCGAAGCCAACTTGGACTTTGCCCGGACCATGCTGGGGTGCTCAGCATGGGCCAAGACTGAGTCAAGACCCCCCTGGGTTGATGAATATCCCAAGCTGGACCTGTGATGACCAGTAAACGAATTCGTTTTTGAGATGTTTACCTGGAGCTTTATGAGTGATCCCTTTGCTTATTTTACTTTAGATTTGATTTTGTTGGGATGCAGCCAACCTTGGGTCTTTACAAACCATGGGATTTTACAAGCTAGACTCGCTAGGCCTCAGGACTTCAGCCACAATGAATCTATATATTGAAGTTGTTGAACCCCATTTGGATATTTGGGATGATGCTTGCACGTGACCAACAGTTTTAGGATGAATTGAAACCACGAACCTTGGTCAACCTTGGTATAGTTTTTTTTAAAAGAAAAGCTCCTTGAGGAAACACAGAGGATTCCATTGAAGTCAACTCGAAGAATGGCATGAAAGCAGGGTGGTCTGCCAATCCGTTGACGATCTCACAAGATTGCTGGAAGTGTGCTGATACAGAAAAACAGTCAACAGGCGGGAAAAACGGTAGTTGAATTGCTTCTATTCTGATCTATTCTGATAGCTCACATTAGTTGAATAGTTAAAAAACATGTTAAATTAGTTGAATAGTTTCCACTAGTTGTCGTTTTTGTTCCACCAATCCTCCCCTCAGATGGTCCCTAACCGACTGGCTGCAAGGAACAAGATCGTTCTGATCGCGGACCCCCAGGCTGTGGCCGTATAGGGATAGGTGGAAAGCCGGCATGGGATCTGTGTGTTACCACATATATATATATATGTATGTATACATATACTACCCTGGGGCAAGCTGACATAAATGATCATCAATGTGGAACATCAACCATTGAAGTAGATGATTTTCCTGAAACCGTGGGTTTTCCACATGGTCAGTTGACCCTTCAACAAAAAATCCTGCAGTTGATTCCAAGCAACCATGTGACCCAAGCCGTGTTGCTTTTGGTAAAACGTCTATCATGCCATTGTGCAAGATTTCTGGCAATAATACATGTTTATTTTTTCAAAGATGGTCATGTCCTTGGACACTGGAGATTTATCAAATCTTCGTTGCAGGTTCAGAAGCCGCCAGGCTACCGCTACCAGCAGGCGCCATTTCTGTGTTTGAAGTCATTCTTGGAGGCACTTGGTCTTCCTCTGTCTTCGTCCCTTTGTCTTTTGAAGATTTTGGTAATTACCCCAAAAAAACAGCGACAATATTGTTGGTGTTATATAGCGAAGAAAAGCCCAAATCTGAGGTTGACTTTCGAGGCGCCTGATGTGCCATACTCATCAGCAGACTATTCTCACACTGGCTTCGGATATTCAAACTGCAGCTGTTTTGGCTCATGCTTGGCGTGCCCGTCCGTGCACGGGCTCGGAAGCATAGTGATACTGTTCCGTGCTGATGGGAGGTTCACCAGAAGCACTCGATTGACATTTGACTCGTTGGGGCTGAACCTCACATCTCTGGAGTCACCAAGATATGCCTAACGCCAAGGCCCTAGGCGTTTCGAGCTGGCCGTGCGCGGCACTGGTCCAAAGTTTGCCTTCGCAAAGGCCCGGAGATGGAGTCGCAACATGGTGAGCTGAGAATCACATGGGTTACCCCTAACAACTTGGGAAATCCCCTATAAAACATGGTGAGATTATGGCAAATTATGGCAAACAACAAACCAATATGGGTTACAAGTTTTCTTGTTCGTTTCACAGTATTTTATATGGTAGTTTGTTTATATATGGTTGAAGCGACCAAGCATTCCTGAGTTGCAAGTGTGCTTAAAGGCTTAAAGGGGTGGATTATGACCCATCAGTTGGTCGTGGACATCCATTGTTTTGTGAGGTTTTATATAGCACGAGGAGCTTAATCATCGTCAAAGTATGTCAAAGTCATATATGTATCACTGTCTCACGAACTGGATGATCCATGAATCGTATGAACTGAGCACTTGGGTTATATATAACAGTTCGGGCTAGCCTTACCTGCCCTCTATCCTACGGATTTTATCGACAGGCCGGGAAGATTATTTAAGGCCATCCCACTTCCAATGATCAATGTGCCTAGCTTACAAACCCAACTTTTGTCAAATTCTTGCATTTGTAGGTTAAAAGAGGTTAAAAGATAACATGTTAGATAACGACATAATAACATGACCAATTTTTGTCTTTTTTTTTTGGGTGGCTTTGAAGCCCATTTGTTCCTGTAGGTCCACCCTCCCTGGCCGCTACAGGGCGGATCGGTGGAAAGCAGCCCGTGGCACGACATTTTTGATGGCAAGTCAGGGAACCTCAGGGGTCGTGGACGGTGGTTACCAGCCCCAAATTTATCATGGAAACCACCTTTCTTGCCATATCATGTCATATCATGTCCATGTTTTATTTCGGTGGTGTCACCAAACCTGGGAACTCAAGAAAACACGAGTGTCTGGCGGTGGGACAAGAGTGTCAGACCAAACGCGTCGTGTATCAGCAGCGACATGCCAACATGGTGATAGATACAGCCAACGGAAAAACTCGATGTGGCAATAATTATATAATACAATTTAATACACTATAATTAATTTAATGCTGAATGGGGAGTCTTTGAGGAACACTTTGCTCAAGATGGAGGCAACGTTATGAAAACAATGAGTTGTGGGCCCACAACTGCCAGGTTATCCATCAGGGTGGCTTCGTGGCCAAGGTGCTGGCTACGCTACCACCCGAGCACCAGGCTCCAATGCCAAGTTCAAGGTTGGGATGTGCCAGTTGGGGCTCCCAGCAGGGGCAGCCAGCGGCATTTTTTTCGGTGAGGAAGCTATGGATCCCAGCTACAGTACCACTAAGTGGAGAAGTCAACATTTTGTAGGCAGTCCTGAAATGGCAACTTTGGGTACGGCTAAACAGGCTAAACATGTTGGATGGTTTCATGACCCAAAAAGAGCAAGGCGGCAACCCCTACCTGGCACAGTATATACATGTATACTGAACATCGCAGCTGCTTCGGTCCTTTTCCCCAACAGCAGACATACACTGCCTCAATTTCCCCTTCAATTGCCAAGCCCAGGACCCATGTGAGTGGCAACCTCAGTGGTGTCGCTGTTTGTGCTAGGAGTTGGTGGTCAAGGGCCTGACGATTCCTGATTGAAGGCTTTGTTTCATGAGAGCGGGTTGGCAGCTGGTTACCCTTTGGTAAACTAACATAGCTATGGACAATCCCCATTTTTAGTGGGAAAAATCACTATAAATGGCCATTTTCAACAGCTATTTTGACATAACCAGTTCTCTGTTAATGTGTGGTGATCCTATATAGTTTCTGTGGTTGGATGATGCAGCTCCAGATGTCAGCTGTTGAAACTGCCTAAGATAAACACCTATCATCTGAAGCATAATTGGCAGCTGGCACCAGAAGAGATTCTGTAGAACCTACTGCTCAAAGGCCCAAATGGCTCTTTTCGAAAAAGATCATTTGATGAGAATGAGCATTGTAAGTGGGACATCGGACCCCTGGTTATTTGCTCCAATCCCCATGTCGTGTGTTTCTTAAGTCACAATTTTCATGTGTAAGCTTCACACTTTTAGTTGATAGTTGTTTGTAGCACTTCCCCATGTTTGAGTAGCTGAATTTCAGTTTTACATGTTTGATAGTTGTTTGTAGCACTTCCCCATTTGGCGTGGCTCAAATAACACTTTGTAATTATGTAATTGGTCAATCCCCTGCTTTGCCGACATGTGCTCGCTCAGGTCACGATAAAAAGGTAAGTTTGGCAAATGTCAAGTCTGCAGTCGAGGAAGCAGCCTCTTGGACAGCAGGAGGTAGCGTCCAACTTGGTGAATGGGTTCGTGCCACAAATGGATGCATAGTTGCATAAACCATACACAATTTGTTTTGAGGGATCAGGGAATCCAAAATTAGTCATCATGTCATCATGCTAAGATGGTCAAGGACGAACAGCGCGTAAAGCAGAATTGCACGTCCTTCCTGGTGATTAGGAACAGTTTTTTCCTGAATGTATTCTATCATATTCTATCATATTCCATCCCGTTTTGGATGATCCGAACTGACGGCCTTTCCTGGCCTAACAGTTTAACCTTGCTGCAATCACTCGATCAGATTTTAAGATCCAGAGACTCAGAACTTTGGTCATGTTTAGCAGTTTAGCTTGTCCATTGTCTATAAGTCTATACTCTATACCACTTTTTTCTGGTGGAAACCTAGCTCTCTGAAGCGGAGTAGCAACTCAAAATCAAAAAATGCTAAGAAATGCCATTGGTTATCCAAAACTCCTTGTCCTGGGCTGTACCCTCCGCCAAAAATGTCTTGATAGTTCATCCCTCCCTTGATTTCTGGGATGATTGATTGGTAGCCCACATTTTTCAAATCCCGCGGCCGAACTCAGGTCAAGAAGGGTGCTGAGTCCCATGCTCAGCGGTTTTCCGATGTTTTCCGGGCGCAGGACTGACTCGGAAAATGGAGTTTTGGGGGATGCTGTGTGAAGATGGATGCCACAAAAGATGGAACTGTAGGGAAATGGGGGGATCCCACAGGTCCCACAGCAGCCAGATTTTTCGCCGGGTTTTCACTGCTGAGGCTGGTCGTTCTCGGAGAGATGCTACTCGGCGAAGCCGGGCGAAGCCGGGCTAAGCCGGCAATCAACCATGGCGATGGGAAGAGCATGTTCGATTGCCATGATTGATTACCAGAGAGAGAGAGAGAGTCAGTATAACAGGGGTTGGTAACTGTCCCATTTTGGGAATATTGGACATCACCTTATAGTAGCCATTATAGACCATATACCTAATGGTTGGTTGGGTGATGTTCAATAGGGACATTTAATGACCCATGTATAATTAAGATGGCATAAAATGGGTGAAAATCTCACATGATTTCTTTGCGCTGTGGTGAAGGTAGACTTCTGTGAGAGGCGGGGTCTTTCAGGCTAGATTGAAGAACAGTCTGTCCAGAAGCCCAGACAAGATTTATACATTGTGTTATATAAGACTTTCCTTCTTGTCCTTCACAAATTGAATAGCCCTATAGATTTTATATTATTCATACTTGGTAGAATCCATGAGGGAAATATCCAAGCAATGTCTTGAAAGATGCCAGCACCCTGCCAATAAAGAGTTGCCAGCCCTCGCCTTTAATGCTTCGACCTTTTCTGCCAGGGCAACCGGTTGATTGTGACAAATTTGCAACCGATGGGTATATCTAGATATGTTAATATATTATATATATATATATTTATTATGGTATAGTATGCATACAAATGTGTAAATGGTAAATAGACTAGCCAGCTAAAAAATCTGTTTGTTCGCTGAGTACAAGCTTAGCCACGGTCACTACCAGATCTACCAGGTTCAGCTGCCCCTACGCCACGAAATACTTCTTCGAGTACGGTGAACGACTTCCCCTCCCAGGCATGGCTTGTGGGATCGGTCCATTCAATGGTCATTCCAGGATCTTACATAGACCTTATATATGGTAGGTACCTCCAATTTAGGAACCTGAAATGGCCAGTGATCCATTTGTTTTTTTTCTGTTTGTGAAATCATGTGAAATCCAAATGTCTCGTCACTCATTTAAGTGATTGTTTGGGGGATGCTCTCGGAAGTTCGCAGGCCCCCTTGCATCCCAGATCATGTGCTAGTCTGGTACACTAAACCGCCCACCGCCCACCTAACCCATAGGATCCATGTATGCCATATATGGTAACATTTACCATCAATATACCACAAATGTTAGCATATATATATATCATACATGGATCCTATGGGTAATAAAGAACCCCCATTGTTTCAAGGTTTGAGACAGGAATAGTTCCGTTGAATCCTACAGGGCAGCTGGCGAGCGACGCCAGCCCCAGCGTGAAGTTGCTCTGCGAGCTGGTGCGGGGCCCAGGGCGGGCATGGAAACACGGCCCAAGTGTAGCCGGTGTAGCCCGAAAAGAGGTGTACTTGGGGGTGTGTCCATTAAATTACTTAACAAGCACACTATACCCAACATATACAGAATATATATATATATATACATACAATGTTCATGAAAATTGCAATGTTATAATAACTTTGATCCCAAGATTGGCCTAAGGTCTCTAGTTCAGCACAGCTCCCTATTCCCCGTTGAGTTTCAGAAATGACCTCACTGGCTGACCAAGCCCAGTGATGGCTAACGGTGGTAGGCAGAATGCACACATGTTTAAATCTGGTTGGTGGTTTGGAACATGGCTTTTATTTTTCCATATATTGGGAAAGTCATCATCCCAACTGACGAACTCATATTTTTCAGAGGGGTAGGTCAACCACCAACCAGATATACTTTATATATCTTTATATAGTTTTTTCTTAATGTGGGTTCTTTTACTGTGCCTAAGTAGGGTAATATATCATTGAGACAATGCCGCATCATTATACCATTAATTGCTCTGATAAGATTCAAGATGTGAAAAGATATGAATATGAATGACTAGAAAGAGATGCCCTCTGGTAATTTAACATAGCTATTGAAAATTGTAATTTATAGTGGATTTACCCATTGAAAATGGTGATTTTCCATAGTTATGTTAGTTTACCAGAGGGTACCAGCCCAAGATCACCCCTTCAAATCATAATCTCAGCCTTTTCGATTGGGTGCTGAGGCTCGTGAGCACAAAGTGTGGATCGTTGGTGGCTCACTGCCTGAGCTGGAGGTCCAGCCACGGTGCAGAAACAACGTGTTTTGTTGGCTCAGCTTCAGTGCTTCAGGATCAAAATCATTGGCCAAGGCCACCTCAGTCATCCTTATCCAGTCATTGAGCTTCGATGCCTTGGGTTGGTTGTACTTGAGTTTCACTGCGGAATCACAGCAAATACCCGTAATTCCGTTTTTCTCCCTGCCGTCGCAGGGAGACAAGGTCTACAACACCTGTCTAGTGATGAACCCTGAGGGTGGCATCGTTGGGGTCCCAGTGTCGTGGTGAGATGCGTGGTGAGATGGATAAGCTGCTCCAAGGTTGCAAATATAATGGATCTGGCGAACACACATTTATATATAGTAATATAGTGCGTGTGTATAGTTATGTCATATATCATTTATATGCGCGCAGAATAAGAGATGTCAAGAGGTTATCAATGCGACTGGGCATTTGTGGTCAGTAGCTACACTGTATTGGAAGAATATGCAACAGATGGGCTGAGTTGTTTGCAGTTCCAATATTTACTTGTCAAGGGTATTTCCAAACATGTCCAAACGACTCTGGCCCAACATTTGCAGCAACATGAGTAGGCTGCATGTGGTCACAGGATCCCACATGAGTGTAATATATCTACGACATTCTAAGACAATGCTACTTATATATTGACATGAGTAGGCTGCATGTGGTCACAGGATCCCAATGGCATTTCTTTGGCGCAACATATTCATGCCATAGGGCGATCCACGTACCAGGCCTTTCTTGTTGGTCACATTTGGTCACGGCTCTCAGGTGGCGAAGCATCGTAAGGTGCACCTCTTCGACATCGATGTGGCTGCCACGGCCACTAGGTCGACATGGGACATGGGAGCCTTGATGTAGGGATGAGATGATATGGTGGATGGAAGAAACCCTGCAGTTGATAGGTGGTTTATCCCATATCATTTATAGGGTTTTACCAGCCAAAGTGGCAAAGTGGTGCAGGATTTCTTCCATCCACAGGATGTAACTATGAAAAGGAGGGATTGAACCATGATTCAACCAGCCTAGTGCTCCAAATAGCATCTCAGAAGGTGTTTGAACCCCAGAAACCAGCTTCAAGTTTAGTCTGAGAAGGTATTTTGGAGCTGTAGGGCCATGAGGTTACAGGGAATGATAGGATATATCATGATATATCACTATATTTGATGGGGTTTATATGGGTTTAAACCAACTTAGGATGGTGATGCCCTTTGGTCATATTGTTTGTCTGTTTTTGTTTGTTCTCTAGGGGATCTCCAACAAGTAAATAATAGTAAAAAGCATCGAACTCAATGAGAATTTTCCAGCAAAGAATGTTTGATTACCAGAGGGGAGGTGATTTAAGTTGGAGCTTCTGATTTCATGGGATATTATTTTTTTTTTTTTTGGGGGGGGATGTACTATTAACAAGGATTATATATATAGGGGCTTTACCGACAAACATCAGGCAGTTTTGAGATTTAAACCAACTAGAAAGGGTATACAATATGAAACATATGGCAATATGTAACCAACTCAACATTATTTTTGGGTGTGACTTAAATTGGGGTATACTCTCCAATAGCTATTTAATGGGGAACCTGATTATAATCAATGTGTGTGTTTTTTTTTGGTACACCATTTCGGACAAACTCATATTGAAGGTGTAGTTTTTGCAGCCCCTGCAGAAATAAGGCGGGCGCCAAATGATTGCAATGAACAATGCATGAATCGATTGACATGTACAGGCACATGTGTGAACAAACAAGTTATCTAAGGATTTAAATGGATTTAATCATGTATGCTTTGTTCAATGGATTGGTTTTTTCGGGAACATCTTAACCGGAAACTATAGATTTTCCCAGTAAATATGGGGCTTAAAGCAGTCAAATTTCGCTCCCGTGACAGGCCCGCGATCAAATTCAAGGAGACTCCACTGGGCTGATTTCGCAGTCGGTTAGAACTGCGAAGATATGTGGCACCTGTATTTTTTTAAGCAAACTCCACTAATATATCTATAACTTATAACCCTTCAAATTGAGATGGACATTGAGACTCAGCACTTGTTGCGTTTTAATGTTTTTAGGCCTTTCTACCAATTTAATCAGGATTCATGAAGTCCTTGCGCCCCATCAAGAAATGTCCAGTCTTCAGCAGTCATCCTCACCCAGTGCGCTCATTTGTTCCAGTCTTGGTCGAAGGAAAATACTGGATGAACACCTCACAGATAGCAAACACCTGGTAAAATCGATGCTTTTTGTTCTGCCTGTTTCTTTTTGAAAGACTTCGGATGTCTCCGGCTGTCCCACCCATGCTTGGTTTCCACAAGACGAGACATGTACTTCCCCCAAAAAACATACTTTTTCCAAACCCATGGTTTCCAAACCCATGGTGGCTTCCCCATTTTTGGGGGTAAAGACGTGGCAAGGTGTTTTCCAACCTTATGGTTTCCCCCTGGGCCCCTGACTCGCAGGAGTCCGACGTGCTGTCTGTGGGTGAAACGATGACGCTGGTGGATCTTCCCTGGTGTCGGATGGGTGCCTCGACGGGCTAAATGGATGTACCCATATAGGATCCATGGTGCTGGTATATATATATATATATGCATATATGCTAACATGACTAGGGTATATTGATGGGATCCATGTTAGCATATATGCTAAATGACTAGGGTATATTGATGGGATCCATGTTAGCATATATACCAGCACCATGGATCCGTCATGGGGTATAATATTTGCTATCATTGGGTCGCATTGCCTCAATCCATTCCTGAAAATGCACTCTAGTGTAATTCTCTGACCAGCAAACATCCTAGGATAGGACTGGGTATCCTATACTTCCTGGATCTTCCTGGCTCCAAGGTGTAGGCATCTGCTACGACAGCCGCTTCCCTGAGCTGGCGCTGGCGATGCGCGCGGAAGGTGCTAAGGCCGCCATGTTTGACCTTTTCCATTGGGGGAAGTTAAAGAAATCCGATGGAATGAAGTCGGATGAACACCATGTTGAAGTTTGTTTTTAATACCCTCTGGTTATTTAACATAGCCATGGAAAATGGCCCATTTATAGATGGTTTACCTATTAAAAATGGTGATTTTCCATGGCTATGTTAAATAACCAGATGGTAATTTTTTATAATTGCCCATCTTTTTTGTGCATCATGTAATTTGTACATGTTTTTTGATTATCCATCAGGTGTGTTTTTCTTCAAATTTGGTAGTATCCGATCCACGCATTCCACGGCCGTGGTGTTCCCACAGGTCTTGGTCTATCCCGGCGCCTTCAACATGACCACTGGCCCGGCACATTACCAGATCCTGGCACGCGGCAGGGCGGTGGATACCCAGTCCTACGTGCCTTGGCCCTTGGCCTCCGAGGGTGGTGCCCTGCAGCTAGGTTTGTTGGTTTATGATTCATGATGGTTTATAGATGTTAACACTAGACCCCGTGAATTCATGTGAATCATAGGAAAATGTCATGATATCACTAAACCCATCCAAACCCCATAAATGATAGATATGTCTATACCATAAACCAGAGTCATATTAGCATATATTAGCTATGAAATGGAATATCCCTTGCCATAATAGATCTGGAAAACAATGAACAACCAACAGGTTGAGAGTGATGAACAGAGAGACGATGAAAGACATGTCGATGTGCCTGTTTTGGACGCATCCAGACGATAAATCCTTCGTCTCAGGTGATCTTCACCTCCCCTGCCAGAAGTGAAGACAAGAATGACTACCAGGTGTCATGGCGGGCATGGCGGGAGGATCTGGAGAGGTTGATGGAAAGTTTGCCCCAAAAAATGGTAGGGGTTGTCTTGAAGATGGAACATGATGGAAGCAGCAATGTTTTTGCCAGGTGTTTTGAAGCGCGTCCCAGGGTTTTGGCAACACATGGTAGCATGACGTAATGATCTCACTTCAGGAATCATCCCACTGGGAGACTTTGATGGAACCTTCAGGGAGGTGAAACATCCATTGTTTGCAGCAGGGTATCGACGCAGATCAACCCTGGGCCTCAGATGGGCCGCGGTTCTCTTTTCGGCAAGGCCTGGGGTCACTCGCAGTTGATCAGCCCATGGGCGGAAGTCCTCTTTGAGGTGAGCGGGGTGGTGATCAGCTCCATTTACCTATTACTGTTATAAAAAAAAAGGATTTCCCAGTCATCTTTGATGACCAGAGGTTGCTGGCCTCGGCCATGGCCATTTTCAACCCGGAAAAAAACCACCCCCAAAGTGCCACCAGCCCGGGGTTTCCTCCACTCAAGACATTGCCGGCCAGTGGCCCATCCAAGTGCCACCAGCCCGCTTCCCAGGCAGAACATCAGCAGGGTGTCTTTGTGGTGGAGGTGGACCCCTCCGAGGCGGACCGCATCCGTGAACAGGCGCGACCTCCATGCGGAATCATGGGGTCCCCATGAAGCAATGGATTTGGCACCTAGGCACCTCTAAAACTGGTGATCCATGGGACCTGGATGGAGCTGGTGCCCAGGCACCTAACCACCTCTAAAACTGGTGATCCATGGGACCTGGATGGACCCGTTAAGCAGTGATGAGGTGATGAGGGGCAGGTCTTTTCTGGTCTTTTGTGGGGCTCGGCTTGATCAAAGGTGATTCTTCCCCCCACATGATACCACCTTTGAGGTTCCAACTTCTTATCAGAAACGTGGCGACCTCTATGCGCCCTATGCGTGCCTTGGCTGGTTGGATCTTGCAGAAGCACTATGATTGGATATGATTGGTATATCATCTCAACGGCGGCCGTGGATGCCGAACTGAGGCAGTTGGAGGATGCCATTGCCAAGAGAAGACGCTCTGAGAACGAGAGCAGCTTGTAGCCATCACAGCTGGCCAATGTTGTATTCATTGAAAAATATCTTGAACACATACGAGATGGACATCAGACAGTTCCTCGAACAAATCCAAAAATTGTTTGGATGCTCGTTGATCTTCCAGAGTTTTGTTGGAGATGGCAAATGTTGGGAGTGCATGTTACCCTCTGGTAAACTAACATAGCTATGGAAAATCACAATTTTTAATGGGAAAATCCACTATTAATGGCCATTTTCAATAGCTACGTTAAATTACCAGAGGGTAAATCTTAGGAGTGTAGTTCCTAAACCTCGGGATCCACAAGGTCTTTGGCATATCCACAGCAGACCACCAAAATTCCTAAACTCAGCACCTTCGGCCCTCCACAGTTCGTTTTCCAGCGTCCTCGCACGAGCGGCGAGCCATGGAAAAAAAAGAAGGGCCGACCCGCCGGGGGTCTTCTGAAGGCACTTTGATTCATCTTCAGTCTTTGGATACTGAAAAACCTCAAGTGACCTCACCATAAATTCTATGTTTGGCCTTGGGCCCCGGCACAGAGCAGGACAGATCTGGCTTGATATTTTAGATTTTAGATAGTACCATATAGTACCTATATTGTATCTATGAGATATTTCAATCACATGTTTTTTTTGATGTGGCTGAGTTTGGTTTGTTCCCCCCTCTGCGGGCATTTGGTACGACACATTTTTTCACCCCCAGTTCGCGCCAGGGGCCCGGTCAGTTGGCGGACCTGTCGTCCTTGCAGGGGCGCCTAGCGGCCTAGCCTTAATGCCCCAGCATCGAAGTGGAGGGAAGCAAACCAGAAGAGAAGGCAAAAGGCAACCTGCAACCTGAAAGAAACATATGTTGGTCAATTTTGGGTAGTTTTGATACAATGATAACTATGATAAAGATGATCAATTCCTGTTTAACATTATTTTTGTCAAACCAGATGGTCAAAATGCATGAAAATACTGGGGAGGAAAAGTGAAGCACCAGGCTCGATGATATCGACATCGATGACCTTGAAGATGCAGGCCATGTGCTGAGGTGGTCCCTCTGGTGGGTAAAGCTTGGTGACGGCTTTTTACTCCAAAGTTTGACATGTAATTCATCTATGGCTATATCATATATCCAGTAGATATAGTAGATCAATAGGAGATTCCCATGTTTGGGGTTTTCTTGGTTAAGATTAAGGGGCTTCATCAACCATAAGATTGGTTCGAGAGAGTTATATAAAAGACGCACATTTTACCATCCTATCTGGTTGGTGGTTTGGAACATGTTTTATTTTTCCATATATTGGGAATGTCATCATCCCAACTGTTACTCACTCCATCATTTTTCAGAGGGGTTAGCAGCAACCACCAACCAGATATTAGATTAACCATCATTAACCATATCATTAACCATATATTAACCATATCATTAACCATATATTAACCATATCATTAACCATATATTAACCATATCATTAACCATATATTAACCATATCATTAACCATATATATCCATTATTTATAGGGGATTTGCGCCACAGGCGAAAATCCCTTTGAGAGGGACGTTCCTTGGTTTTCACTGTGGCCAGTGCGGGCCCAAGCGGATCGATCTGCGGTTGCAGGTCATAACATGTTCAAACTAAGGATTCGGACATTTCAAACATTTGGAGATGCACATGCCAACAGAATCAAGCTATAGTTTGTTGCTGTTTATTATTGCTTGGTTTGCAAGGGATGTTTGCAACAGTCAGGTCCAGGCATGGTACAGCATCTCACCTATATTCTTACCTATTTTGTCATCAGGTTTTTCCCTTCTCATGCTTTGCTGGTTCCCATCTCTCAAGCACAAAATCACATAGTGATAGCAAAATCTTGTCCAGGACTCTTTCAGCGGTTCCGTTGAACTGCTGTTTGCCCTAGCCTTTGGGCTGAGACCCCTATAGGCCCAGCATGCTGTGGGGCCTTGGCATCGTTGCCATCCATAAGGTGCCGGAGTATTGTTTCACCGACGCGTTCTCTTCGTTCTGTTTCGCGTCGCTCTATATCAGGCGCGACACGTCGCGTCTGGAGCGCGGCCGGGAAGAGAAGCTCTTCATTCAGAATGGTAGAAGAGAGTCGACTGCGGGGAACGACATTGGAAAGCAGCGGAAAACCCACCATATTTGATGAGAAACACATCCGGATGAACTATGATGAACTATGGTTTGTTCATGTTTATTCTGTCAAACAATCACCCTTTGAAAAGCAGTCCTACAAGTGCTGTACAAGTCCCGACCAATGGCACCCAGCTGTGGATGCCCCAAAAATGGCAGGACCAATGGTGGTATATGGTGGTTGAACCATCTATAGTATTGGTCATGAAGCAGCAAAAACTGGGATATCATAATATACCCTCTGGTAATTTAACATAGCCATGGAAAATGGCCCATTTATAGTTGATTTACCTATTAAAAATGGAGATTTTCCATAGTTATATATGTTGGTTTACCAGAAGGTATCATAATGATATAATGGGTATATAGCAAATATTAGTGGTCTGTGGTTTCGCATGATGTAAATTTAAAACATCCCAGAGCATGCTAAATCCATGTGGCTGGGATCCGTCTTTGTGGGTATCAAACGCCTACCCGACCTGGTAAATCAATGTAAATCAACTACAACTGGGCAACTATTTCAATGGGCCATGTTCTATAGCTATGTTAAATTACCAGAGGGTATCATCCGTTGCTTACTTTGCGTGTGTCCTTCAGTTTACCCCCCTAATTCTTTACATAAGCCCCAAATGCCAGCTCGCGAGGCCAGAAGTGGTCAGTAGCCTTGGGGAGGTTTGTCAGGACAGCTGGATGATGGCGGATGATGGTTGCTGTTTCCCTTTTAAGACTTAAGGTTATATTTACCCAATGGAAAAATCGGGAGAAAACGAATTCAGACTTGAGTTCTGCCTGGAATGATGACTCTGAGTGACTCTGACTTGGAGATTTTTGGGCGGGCTGATGCCACCAACCTGTGGCTCCACCATGGTTCAAGCACCACGGTTTCGGGAATTGATTACTGTGAGGGGATGCTAGTGGATAACCACGACTTTCCCGATTCCAAAAACGAAGGGTGATGATAAGGTCGTGCCCCAAACAAGAGTGAAGTTCGTGTACAACTAGCACACCTAGAGTTTATGGTAGATACATGTAGATACGATGGTTGATGGGGTTAATGAACCAAGAAACATAACTGGAGGGGCATCAGCTTGTAGTTAAGTCCCCATTGTCATAGTTTAGTTGGAAGTTTGTAACTGTTTTAGTTCCTTTTTTTCGGAGTTGCTGTGAATACTGTTGAATATCCATTTCAGCTTCCAGGAAAATTTGAACTTGATGGCTTCTTGCATCTATGCCAACCGCTTCACACGGTCCAATGGCTCAGCTCATGCTTGAGATAGAGATGGTCTGGAATTCTTGACTTTGGTCAGTAGGAACTCCAAACCAGGGTTTAACATGTTGTTTGATATGTGATTTATCTATCTACCAATAATATATATATATATAGATAGATAGATAGATTGATAGATAGATAGATAGATAGATAGATATAGAATTGCAGATATAGATATACAACTAAATGCATATATATATATATATTAATGTATATACATACATGTATACATATATGTATATATATAGTTATAATATATAGATTATATTTATAATTCATACATATATATATGTATATGTATATGTATATGTATATGTGTATGTTAATATTCCCTCTTTGTGATGATGATCCTCAATGTGTCCAGGGGCTTTTTCGCCACCAAACCACCAACCAGACAACACAACCATAGGGACACCTGACCTTCAGATCTCGTGGTCCCTTGGTTCGTGTCCCGAGGTTGATGAAGCCAGAACAGTTCCGACAGATTGAACGATCCGTGGGATGGCCCAATGGCCCGAGGTGATGGAGAAGCAGCTGGCTCCCAACCACCATGGCTCCCACATGTAGGAGGGAACGAAACCATAAAAAGACAAGTCCAGATATACTATGCATCTGATTGGTGGTTTGGAACATTTATTTTTCCATATGTTGGGGAATAATAGTCCCAACTGACGAACTCATATTTTTCAGAGGGGTAGGTCAACCACCAACCAGGCATGATGCACTAGAGTCGAACATTGAATTGAACATGTCCAATCCCGTGTTTTCACGGTGACCAGCTGGCAGATTCCACAGGTTGCAAGGGGCTGGCAGATTGGAGATGCTGTTGACCAAGGCAATCACAACAATGGCACACAAGATTCGAGAGCAGTGGGTCGAATACTCAGTCAACCGTGGTTGTGAAAGGTTTGCTATAAATTAAATATAGGCAGATGATGACAGACGGATCGTGATTCTAAGATCATGATCCACAAGCTGGGGCAACCAATCATTTTGGGATAGGGGCCTTAGGGGCTTGCTGACCCGAGCATATTCAGAACTCGAGGCTTCCGATTGTTCCGAGCATCAGGCCCCATGCAGAGGTCTATTGTTTTCCCTCTCTGGATCCTGGTTGCTGATTCCAAAATGGACCCTTCGTTGGGGTTTGGGGGAGGTTCAAGTGCCGTTTGGCCCGGCCGAGGTGGTAAACATTCAAAAGGTGATCCTCAACAACTTCCGGGATGTGGGCAAAGGTAGGGAGTGCTGGGATGCAGTGGGAACTGCCTAACTGCCTATACTTCTACAGAGGCATTGTGATTTTTGATATATATATATATATATCCATGTCAATGTTGTCCGTTTTAACGTGTTTTTTTTGGTTCAGCTCATGTTTATGGTATGCGATAAACCTAATCCTGATCAATATTCACATGCCAGCTTTTAAGATACTGGCCTGTCGTGGCTTGTCCATTTGGGCGGGAACATGTGACGGCCCCAAGCTCCCGGGTGAGCACTTGAGTAGTACTATTCAGTGAAACATGTTACACTTTATAGAATGATATGTATAGAATCATATGTGGCATACTGCACTCTGTAGTAAACCTGGATGTTTCGTTCAGGCTTGTAAACTCCCAAGATTTGTGATATAAGGTATGGTCTATGATTGGCTTGACCATGCTAGTCCAATTGTATCAAAACCTCCCTCAGTTGCCGGAATGTCCAGTTGCTGCTGATGTGGGGTCGCTAGGCTGGTTCTCCATCCATGAGACCAACCAAGATACGTACCGACAAGGGAAGTTGAAGAAGCTTTTGGTAAGGGACGCTCAGATACCCTCCATCGGGATGGTCATCCAGAAATATTTCTGCCAATCTATGAAGGTTAATATACTTTGGGTGGTTGAAAAGGAGAACAGACAATTGAATAAGGCGAAGCATTGCATCAACAATTGTCGACGACCTTCAAGGAACAGTGATGTTCGCTCTTCGTCCATAGTATGACGTGGGCATTTGATCCGATGAGCTTACGTTGAAGCATCGCCTTTTCCCCGGCAATCACCATGAGACCGCAATCATCCTCCTCATCATCCAATGGTATGAGTTCTATCCAAAGCTTCTGGCTGCTACGAATCCGCATGTTTGTTTGTTCCCCCAGGTCTCCCTGGTCTCCGCAGCAGCAAGTCACCAAGGCTGTGGTGAAGAACATGATGCAAGACTCACTGGAGTTCTTCACCTTGGATTCTGTGGACGACTACTGCCATGGCTTGGAGATCATGATGGGAAGCATCATCGAAGTGAAATATCTGAAATGAACGAAGATTCTGGAAAAGACTCATGCTATGTAGTATGAACCTATTCCGTCTTTTTGGGGAGGTTGCCGTAAATGGCTTTTTTTTGTTTTTCTCCTGGGAAGGGTTGGGATGGTCGTCAATGGGCCAGCCATGGAGGAAGCAAAGTGGCATCCCACCAATCAAGACTGAATAGTGGGTCACTAGGTGGTTGATGCTCCTGATGGGAGATCCACCATGGGGGAATCTATGGGGAATATCACATTATATCACATTATTCTATGGCTTTTCGGATGTTTTTGGGTACAGTTCTCTGGGATCCAAGATAGGTGCAGGTATAGATACAGAGTGCGCATGATGACGCAGAAAAGGGGCCAGAGAAGTTTGGGCAGCTCTCAATAGAGTTCTTCCTGAAAGCTAATGTGGCAATGTTGGCAATGAATCCACACATTTTTTGTTAATGGTCCATTCGAAGCCACACATTTGTTTCTGCGGCAATCGAATTCAGGGTCCACTTGTTTGCGGATTCAGTCAGTTCGGTGTACCCTCTGGCAAACTGTGCCATAAATATGGAGAATCACCATGCTATCAATGGGTAAATCCACTATAAATCACCATTTTCAATGGATAAATCCACTCAAAAAATCCATGTTCAATAGCTTTTTGTAAACGTTTACCAGGTCGGGTAAGTTGTACTTCAGGTAGGTCATCTTACAGGTCATCCCCACGAAAATCAGCCGAACGATTCCGGGACCCGCCCTTTGAGGGTGGTTATAATATAAGTTAATATATGTTATATAATATATGTTCAAATATGTTCATATATGTTCATAATTTTAGGTTTATATATATATATATGTGTGTGTGTGTCCATCAATGGTTAATATGAGTCAATCTGGGTAAATTTAATCACGACCTCACTGTTCTCCCGAACCCTGGAATCATGGTTTATTTGAGGGAAATCATCCCCAAATGGCCGCAAGATTCAGGTTAGTGAAATATTATAATTTACCCAGAATTATGTGTTATAACATGTGAACTAACTATGTTACAGCCCACGAAAAATGACATTTTTTTATCTTCATTCTAAGCTCGCCAAATTGGATTTAAGGCCCCACAAATTACGCATTATGACCTCCTCATTGTGCAGTTTATCAGTGCTGCTGCCCCACAAGCCATGGCTGAAAAAATCCGCAGGAGCTATGCCCGGAGGCTGTTTTGGTGAAAGACCTGAACCAGGCGGGGCTGTTGGGGGTGTTTTTTTTTTTCCGGTGAATTCATGATATACCCTCTGGTTATTTAATGTTATTTATAGGGATTTATAGGGGATTTATAGGGATTTATAGGGGATATAATGGATAATACCCTCTGGTTATTTAACATAGCCATGGTATAGATGGCCCGTAGATTAAATAGATGATTTACCGTTCTTAATAGCATGGTGATTTTCCATGGCGAACTGTTAAATAACCAGATGGTATTGGATACTATACCCCAAGGATAATCATCGATGTTAGTTTACCTTCTGGATATCATTGGGATATACTTGAGATATATTATTGGACTGGGGTGTACTTGGAAAATCATATGCAGTACCCTGAGGTAAACAAACAAAAAGACGTGGAACGCGCATGATTTCTCGTTCGGTACATGATCTATAAATAGTGGGTTCTCCACATCTATGTTAGTGCACAGGAGGGTACCATTTCCCAATTATAATAGAATCGACAATGTTCAGAGGAAACTAGTCTTCCAACCCCTCTACTTGGCAAGATCCAGAACACAACATCCTATATCACCCTGATTCAGTGGATCCTGGATCCTCCGAATCAATGATAAGAATTGATAAGATAGATTAAGAATGATTAAGATACCATCTGGTTATTTAACATAGCCATGGAAAATCACCATGCTATTAATAGGTAAACCATCTATTTCTATGGGTCATTTTCCATGGCTATGTTAAATAACCAGACGGATAGATTAAAATACCATTTATACAAGCTTCACACTTTTCGGTTTTGAACTTTGAACATCCCCAGTGTTGAAACTACCTGGCAGCCTGGCAGGTGCAAAGCCAATTTGTTGAGCGACCTCGGCCCAAAGCTGCCAAGCGCGGGGGCAGTTTGCAACTCATTCCTCCAGGACCAAACCGATGGCGTTTTTCAACGGGGCGAATTGGATCGTGGATCAGGATGGATTGGAATGGGGCTAACAGATTGCAAGATCCAAGAGAGGGAATACCAGCATGCCAGAAAGGGTCGGTTTTTCCCTGGGTCGGTGAGCCAAAATAGGTGAGGGCCGTGGGGCCGTGGGGCCTCCGATGTGATCTGTAATATCGTAAAAATAGCCGCAGAAATGACGACTTTTAATGATTTTTAGCTTTCTGGGTTGGTTGCTAGTCTGAATCTAAGCTGACAATATATTAAGACCTTGGGTCACCTCGTCCGCAGATACGTCGAAAAAGAGATTTGTTCTCAAAAACATTTGTCCACCATTTGTTCACCATTTGTTCACTAGATACATCTACAGCCATTTGTGTCCTGCCACAGTTCTCATTGTACCAGCGCGATGTCTCCAGGACGTCCTGGGGCGGCTTTCTACGGCGGAGAGTTGGAAACTCAGCTCGTCCCAATGCTCCATTTTGTTGATCTTTTTATCCAAATGTTGAACATACTTTCACAACCTTTCACACAAAAATACCGTAACCCCGTTACTACCAAGATGTTCTAGGTCTTTGGATCTTCAGGGTTATAAATAAATAAATAAATAAATAAACAATAAATATATAGATAAATAAATGAACACACACACACATATATATAAATATTAGATACATAATATATATATATATATGTTATATATATATATATTTATATGAAGCATTGAAAACTCTCCCCAGTCGCGACGACGACTCGGTGGATCTCCTTCCGGGCTCCGCCTTGTTTCTCTTGGAGATCAAGATCTCGGAGGCCGAAAAAGGGGGGTCGAACGAAAAAAGCTGAGAAACTCTTGGGGATTTTGTGGGATTCTATGGGGTTTTATAGGTTTTTTTAATGGAAATTCATGAGTTTTTTTTTTAATATTAGAAACCATAGGTAGGGCTTTATTGGTTTTCTATGAGGTTTTGAAGTGATGATATAATTAATGATTAATATGGGATTGTGTGGAGAAAATCCATGAAATGATGGGTGTTTAGGCAACCAAAATGGCAATTTCACCATTTATCATGAGTTTGTAACGGGCATATATTAATATAGCCAACGATGTTCTGGTTGATTCTTAGTAACCTCCAACAAAAACAGACACACATATCACTAGTTTAGAATTGGAATTCACTTTTTTTGAGGGTTGCTACATAGTTGGATACCACATGCGTTGATTATACATGGGGGCAAAGTGGGTAAAAGTACATAACATGATGAAACAAAGTGGGTAAAAGTACATAACATTGGTAACATCTTTAAAACACATGCCATTAAGGGTATAATATATATATACATAGTATTAATTAATTATTATATTCATATATGCATTTATTCATCCAATTTCTCTGGAACAGATTGCCATTGAACAATGTACTGGATTTGATTGGTGAGATGTTCAGCAAGGTCACAGACTTTCCAAAGGTCTGTCGACATGTCATGGACCCCCAAAGCCCTTACCATTGGGACCATTGAGGTCAGGTTAGGAGGATGAAGCTGGTTTTGCTTCACAAAAGGTGATTCCCAAGTAGCAATTGAGGTACCTAAGGATACCTAAGGATACCTAAGGATGCCAAAGATTGGAAGTCTGTTCCGAAACGGAGCCTTTGAAAACGCCGAAACCCCGCAGTCGCAACTGCCCCAGGAGAAGGCTTTTGTGTATTCCACCAGCAGTTTGGAACCTCAGATGATCCTATTGCCACATTGCCCCCAAATTGGGAGCATCCCCTTCATTCGGTTCCTTATTCGTTATTGAAACCTCCTTGACTCCTTGTTTAGTTGATTGCACCTGTTAACGCATATTGAATTGATATGAATTCATGAATTCAATATCCATGTTTACAATCATTTAGATCCCTTAAAATCCTTTATTGCTAGTCATTAAAGTCCCCATTTTAGTTGCTTACATGAATTCGAGAAAACTCAACACTTTCATGGTTTAGGACCTCACGTTTCTCATCAGCTGCTTACATCCAACATGATATTCCCATGTTATCCCGATGTGATCCCTATTTTTATCTATCCAACCATCATGATATTTCCAGTAATTGTTGGTTCTACCTCTATTTCTGATGGTTCCTATACCTCTACCATAAATTCCATGAAATCACTAATATCTATCTATCTAATCTAATCTAATCGAATCGAATCGAATCGAATCTAATCTAATCTAATCTAATCTAATCTATCTAATCTATCTATCTATCTATCTACCTATCTATCTATCTATCTATCTGTCTACCTATCTATCTATCTATATATCTATCTATCTATATATCTATCTATCTATCTTTCTATCTTTCTATCTATGACTCCCTATATTCCTATAAAGTCACCATGATATCATCACCCCATAAAATCATGACCACTCCCCACGTGCGGTTCGCTGCAAACCTTCATGCGCTTCTTGAGGTGAGGCAGCCATCGACATGTGCGCAGAGATCCTTGACATGGGTCTGGGTTCCCCTGGGGAACCCCGAGCTTAGGGTCTGGGCTTGGGATCATGTATGGGGGCACGAAATGATGGCTAAAATGGGATCGGTGAATCATGGGTTAATAAATGGTCAACAGTAGTTAGCAAGGGTTCTTAATGGTCATTAATGATTGTACATTTCTTATTTTTGAAGAGAACCCCCATGAGTTGAGATACAAACACTATGACCGTGGTTCGTTCTAACAGATTCTAACCACTTATTACCTACTCCTAGGTTTGCTTAAGGTGATGTTTGACTTTCCCAATGGGAAAACCAACATTTGGGGAATCTTTAGCTGTTTTTGGGGTGGTCCTTGAGCAAATTCAAGAGAATGTGATAAACATTGATAAAAACTAAAAAAAAAAACTAAGGCCCACGAATGAACCTTTAATTGGGGGATGGGTTATACAATCATACACGCAAAGTAATTACTGTGTGAACGTTTGTTGTTTTAGTTGGCCAACAAAAAAATCATGACTTGGAATCAGGCTGCAAGTCAAACACTTGTTCTAGGCTCAAGATCACCCTATTCCCATCCTCTTCATGGCACCCAAAGACTGCGCGTTTTTGTTGCGCTTCTGTGCGAGGCATGATGTCCCTCGGCGACATTCCACAGGCTGGAACTCCCGGCTGGGCTATCCATTGGGGTCATGGGCGTAGCTCAGAGCTGGGAGGTTTGCACAACAGTTTCCTATGGCTATTTTTCTTCCTCATCCCCACCCAAAAAACCGGATGTGGCACGTGAAAATCCTGCAAAGTGCTACCTCTAGCTGGAGTTTGGGATGTAGAAACCCATGGAAAAAGCCATCAGAAATCCTGCAGTTACTTGTAGCCTAGTCATAAACCAACAAACCTATTGTTTCTTTTTGGGGGGCCCTCGTCGCATGTTTTTGGATTATAGTTATATACAGCATATTCCCACGTTTGGTGAAAACCCTTTACAGAAAATATAGAAATATATATATATATATATATATATGTATTATTATAGTGTATATGTATATAGAAATGATGCTTAAATACCATGTTATTTCCGCACTTGAGGTCACCAGCTTCCCACGTCAGGTGGAGCCGCAGATCGTGCCACAGCTCTTCAAGACGGTGGTGGTGAAGCAGGCACGTTCCCCACCAAGAGTTGGGAGCGGCTATCCCGTGGTTGGGAGGGAGCTATGGTCGGCTATGGTTGTATCAGTTGTATCCATAGTCCAGGAGGCCACCTGCGAGCAGCTGCAGCTTCTGAGAAGAACTCTTTGGGGATGGCCACGGCCATGGGTCCTGAAAAGTTTAAGGGCGGAAAAGCCCCTATATAAATCCACTGGTGGATCATCATTTTCATCAAACCTCATATTTCGGCTTGAGAATTATACATTCTGGTAATTTAACATAGCTATTGAAAATGGCCATTTATAGTGAGTTTTCCCATTAAAAATTGTGTTTTTCCATAGCTATGTTAGTTTACCAGAGGGTAATCGTCCTGTTTTATCCCTGGTCCCATGCAGGTGCTGAACACGGTGGATGTGAACACTCCCAGGGATGAAGGAGCGCCAGTGCCCTTCGTGAAGGTGCCGAAGCGGTGCCGGGGGAGGTGTCGGTGACCCTGGGGTGACAAGGTTCTTGGCTGTTTACCCTCTGGTCAACTAACAGAGCTATTGAAAATGGGTCATTTATAGTTGAATTACCATGAATTACCCATAGAGAGGGTGATTTTCCATAGCAAACTGTTAGTTTACCAGAGGCTAATGGCTATGGCCTATGGCTATTGAATGGTTTTTTAGTGGGATAACAATAGGATAGAATAGTGGGATAATATCTATTTTCACAGGGATTCAACCAAGCCCGCCCAGTCTGATGACGGCCCCTTAGCAGCTTAATAACCACCAACAGCCACGATTATGAGGGCTTATGAACCATCTAGTGCTTCACTTTGAGGGGAACTTGGTTTGATGTGAATCCATCGAAGAGTGTGCGTTTATTCTTTGACTTGAACGTTCAAACCCTGTAATCTCCCATAAAATGGATTGACGGTCAACATCCACGTGCATCCCAACCAAGACTGTTTCGTCGATATGTGGGATCTTCACAACGGGCACTGGGTTTGAACTGGTGATGCGGCTGCTAAGTCACAGTTTTACCCACCAGCAACATATAGCCTTCCAGGGAATGGACATCGGCTGCCCAGGCAAGGAAAGCCACCATGATGGCTAACCTCAAGAAGGTTGGGGAACTGACGATTTTGACTACCGATGCTGCGGCTTTTTCCTGGGCGCCATGGCATTTTCCAACCGTAGTTTCGACACACCCAGAGTAGCTGACACTTGAGGGACAGTCTTACTGGTGCTTAGTAGGGAATGAGGGAATGATCCATCATCACTAGTAATAATCATCCCAGCAACCCCCAGCAACCCATCCATTCCCTGCTAAGCACCAGTAAGAAATTGTGGAAGAGTTCCTGCGCAGTTTGAAGGCCCAGCAAAAAAAGTTGCTTCGAGTCTGCAACTGGCACTAGCAAAGATGCATCCGGCATGGGCCACGAATGCAAACGCCTTGATCTTGCAGCCATCAAGCACCAGACATACTCTGGGATTGCAGAAAATAGTCTGCCGCAACATCCCATCTTCCTCTGTTTTGTTTCACAGTTTCTGTGTGTGTTTTCTTAGTTGAAATCAAGTGTTTCATTGGCAACTCCCTCTATATTTCAGATGTCCACTGTCCATTGAGCTCTGCGGCCCTGCCCTGGCGCCATGGTGCCATGCATTTCTGGCCTCTCTTCCCGGCTGCTGCGTTGGCTTCGCAGTGGGATGCGGAGTTTTACAGGAGTCCCTTACGGCATCTTGGAGTTGTCCATGGGCTGACAAGGGGCTGGGATAATTTTTTTTCGGGCCTGGGGTAGATGGGGTGATTCCTGATCAGAAAACTGTTTAGGATTCCCATAGGATCCATGTATGGTATATATGCTAACATTGGGGGTATATTGATGGGATCTATGTTACCATGTATAGCAGCACCATGGATCCTATGGGATTGTTTAGCTACGTCTTGGGAAGATTTCAACGAGCTCTTTCCGGAAGCCATTCCAAGAACGGATTGCAGCTTTGAGATGATCCCATCATGAACCAATGCATCCATCCCACCTTAGCAAAGCCCAAAGAAGAAGCTCCAATTGTGTAGTTAACCCAGACCAACATCTCATATGGGGATGGGTCAAAACCCTGGCACCTAGTGAACATCAAAATAGCTGGCAAATGGATGTTCATCCCCCTAAAAATGGTATTTATAGGTATTGATCCTTACCCATATTCTCATATCGGATTGAGTCTCCCAAAAAATCCCTACACCACACCCCAACTCAACCATGTCGAGAAGGTCCATTCCAATAAATCCAAGTCAAAGTCAAGCGGTCGAGCACATGATCTTTTAAGTCATGACTATGCTTATACAAGTATATAAAGTACCGGGAAAAAAGAACACTTGAGTACATACAGTGATACACATGTACATCCAGTTACAGAGGGGCTGGAACATCTGTAAAGGTACACTATGGGTATTTATATAATCATAAATGTCTTCCTTATCCATAATAAATACCATATAGATCCATAATAAATACATCTTAATACATCTTCTTCATCCATGTAGGGGTGAAACATCCATAAATACATTTTTCATTTCATTTCACTGCATGTAAAGGTCGATCCTTTGCTGCAAATGCACGGCTCTCTAATTAGAAGGAAAAACCACTAGCCTTGAAAGTCGGGAAGCCAAGTGTTTCTATAAACTTTCGAGCTCGCTGTTGCGGCTCCTTGGATCCACTTCAGAAGGCTAGGGTGGAAAGCATCTCGATCGCAGACCTCATGCTGTCTTCGCGCAGAGGCCAATGCCTGTACAATCGTAGATGCA
>Ga0126342_10001170_pt1 | contig 35348 bp, 40 predicted proteins | sample Cyp1metagenome_FD_92528 | JGI IMG/M metagenome (GOLD analysis project Ga0126342, IMG submission 92528) | Coral microbial communities from Lord Howe Island, Old Settlement Bay, Australia - Cyphastrea 1 metagenome | ecosystem: Host-associated > Invertebrates > Cnidaria > Coral ...
ACCAGAAAATCATGCATTTCCTATGCGTTTCACAAAAAGGCACGACTTTTCAAAATCAAGTGCTCCGAAGCTATTTTCAACGATTCCCACTAATCTAGGCACGACTTTAGCAACTCTCTGTAGAGGTTTAATATCTAAAGCGAACATACACATCTATCCTTTTCTGCATCTTACTTCTGAGAAACCTTTCAGGTGCGTTGACTATTCTTACCGCTAACATCCCAACCCCGCAAGCAAACATCCTCTGCCGAAGAGCTACCTCAACCAGAAATGCCATGTGAGTTCCGCGACTCTTCAACTCATACAGCACCAGCATGATGCTTTGAGGCTCTGGCTGTTGGTATCTGTCCTGCAATGTAAGGAAAACTGCACAGAGTCTTGAAAGCGTATTGTGGGTACATCTCAAAATAGGGTATGTCCCATATGATCCATATGGCCATTTCAATTTTAAGTGGGAATGTGATAATCAAACATCAAACCCAAGTCGTCGAAAGTCGAGGGAACTCACTGCGGTCCTGGTTCTCCTCTCCCTCACGTGACCCTCCTCGTGCTCTCCTTGCACTAGGCGCAACATCTTCTTGAGCATCTGGTGGGACTCCAGTTTCCTTCGTTGGACTTGGCAGAAAGGAGGGACAATGATTCTGCAAAAATTCCAGGATTCATCAGAAACACGGTCTTTTGCGAGAAATGAACTACACTCCTGTACAGCAAGTCTGCATATATAGCCCCTGTGTACTTGAATGCCAACAGCTTGTCCACTGGTGATTGCAATCAAACCTGACTCAATATTGGCCCCTGGATGCACCAGATCTGCTAAATTCATCTAAAAACAAATAAAAGCAAAATTCACAAGCGACAAATCGAAATTTGACAAGATCTGTCAAGTTTCAAGGTGCTCTTCTCAGTTTCACCCTCACGGGGCGTTGAGGCATTCTGCGCAGCTACACGAGCCGCGGCTGCCGGTTTGGGCTGCTGTGGGCGCGGCCAAACGCCTTTCTCGCCCACTCGAAGACCTCCTTCTCCTTCTGCGTAGGGGTTTGGCATGGGCTCTGCATAATTTGCATAGCGGCAGAAGACTTTGGTGTACCTAATCAGGAAGTGAGTGTCGAAAGGTGTGATCGGCTGTGTTGTGGTTTAAACTGATGTGTAGTGGATATTAAAATATTTATGTGTGTGTGTGTGCTATGGTTTTCGATGGAAGAATCATGTATTCTACTTGTACGCTGTAAAAACCGGCACAACCGCCGCAACACTTCTAACTTCCCGACAAGCAACCTTAACCTCAATTTCACCCACAAAAAAAAAACTCCAATAGCCTCAGAAGATATCACATCGTTTGAGTTGGGAATGGATAAAAACCCGCATGAACTTGGACCCTGGTCTTCACATCAAAATAGCTGGCATTCATAGATGTTCATCTCCCACATCATAGGGTGTTACCCCCAAATTTTACCACCAACTGCGGGTTGAATGATTGTTATACAGTATACATCTTCATACCATAGATATGACCCATGTATTACCCAATAACATATCTTCTTTGTTGGGTTCCATCTCAGATTTACAGCTTCATAACATTGCATGAACACATATGGATATATATACTATGTATAACTCACCCAACTCCCAAACAAACCACATAGCCGTCCAGGCGACTTGGGATGCAGTTCCCGCACGATTTTGCAAAAGCCGCTCTTGACGAAGATGATGCGTTCAACCTCGGTACCCTGGCGGATGATCTCGTGCTCGCCGATGTAGAAATCCTCCGTCAAGCTGCCCGCCAGGGCTTGCAGGTCCACGTATCTCATGTCTGCCAGGAGACCTGGCGCAACGGACGTTGGTGAAGGATGGTGAAGGCCTGGATAAAACAACGGTGGCATCGTTTGTGGCAGATTTGACGGTCCTGAATTCTTAATGATGATCAGTTATGTCCTCAAACATAGAAAAACATCGAAAATATCAAATCAAAAACATTCGGACAAATGATAAGGTGAGATCAGCAGAACCGTCTGGAGACATTGATGCACCTTCGCACAACACCGCAGGCCTGGCCTTCTTCCGCCATGCGCAGGAAGGCAACGCGCTCTTTAACAGTGGTTTCCTGTGAAGCGCCCACGCACCTAAGAGTGTCAGAGATGATGGACCCAGCCTGGTTTATTGACCCAGACCCAGCCTGTGGTTCCCTCTGGCATGATGATCATGATTCTTCTCCCCTGTAAAACCCCCTTCAATCCCAGTCCATCCCTGTTCAAATGATACAGGTTGCCCCTTGCGGCGAGTTGCCATTTGTAATCGTCCCGATAAAAAATCAGCAGCTGTGTTGGCTTCAAAGCAGTACACCGACCCTTCCTGCAGAGTTGTCGCATTCAAAAAGATGTTGGCTTCCAATTGATTTCGTCGTTTGATGCGGTTGCGTTTCGAAGTACACAAAACACGCGGGAAGAAAATCGAAAAATGGGTAATGTCAAATCAGACTTCGGTGCTGTGTTCCTTATGGTAATCTGGGTCGCAAACCAAGCATGCAACAAGCCATGTCGTGAGTCAGATTATGCACACGCTAAGCAGCCTGATTATGGAACAGTTTTCACTCGTTTTCACGGCAATACTCTCGAACCCCTTGAAAAAGCACCGAATCACCCTGAGACCCAACCAATCAACATGGCGAGATTGGCGAGATTGGTCACTAAGAGGATCTTGTCAACAGCATTCAACAGCAATCCAATAGGGCAATAGGGATACAAGCTGAGACAATTCAGTGTGCACCTCTTGCAGTCTTCGCTCATCAAGGCAATCTCTCCAAAGACCTCGGCTGGTTACGCCGCTGAGATTCGTGGATGTGGGATTGGCTTGGCTTAATTCAGCTACAACCTCGAACTCACCCCGGAAAAGATGTGAAAAAAATGCTTAAAAATGTCTATTTTAAAAAAAAATATATATCATGAAGTTGCCACCCTTCTGTAGACCAACATCTTTTGGAAGCTCTTCAGTTCGAAAAAAAACTTCCGAGTACTCACACTTCTTGAAGGAACGTAGATTGACATGTGGTTCTTTCAAGCTGGGTGATCCCGTCACACACATTGAGCTGCTTCATTGCTTGGCCGCCGAGCCTTTCCACTATCCATTTTCGCACCTTTCACCTCATACAAAGGCGAAGAGCAGAAGCACCCCGATGTTCAATGCATGTAGGACAAACGTGAAAAAAACAAGTCATGATCCGAAAGCAAATAACCCTTCGAAGCTCAAGCAGATCTAATGTGATGGGTTCATCCATGTTCATCCCTGACTTGCGTCACGGAGGTTGTCTTCCTTGCAGTGCACTGAGACCTTATGTCTTTTTGACTTCTCTGCAACTTATTGAGTCAAAAACAATGCTCTTGTCCCGTTTCACCAAGCTCCTTGAGCGGACAAAGCAACTGTTTGGAACATATCTGGCTCCACCAGACCTAAATCCAGCCCTTTTCAGAGGTCGCCCTTTCCTTCAATGGTTGCCCCCAGGCAACCCAGGGCCCCCAGGAAGTCAGCATGGCGGAGGAAGAGCGCAGGTCCACAATCCAAGTTCCGAAAGGATCGGCTGATGATCTCCCAAGCCCTCCGATTCTCGGCCAGGAAGCCTCCCACGAAGAAGACCGGCGTCTTGCGTTCGCCTGCGCAAGACGTGTGCAACGCGACGCTTAAATGCAACGGCCCTGAAGAATCTGCCGCCATCCCAAAACTCCAACTCTCCACCTGAAGCCTAGAGATTTGATGGGACCTGAACCAAGCCGCACCAAGCTGCACCCCATCTGTCCATATCTGTCCCCATTTTCCCACCTGGGTATGGCGCAGCACCCATCAGTTGTGCCTTTGAAACCAATGGAGCAGATCCACTGAGGTCGTCCAAGGTATTGGATCTGCTCCGCATCCGGGCCTTTTTTGTGGTGTTCAAATTACTTCGATGTCAAAAAACCTGGCAATTTCAGATGTCAAAAACAGAAACGCCTGCAGAAACGCCTTAGTTTCAAAAGTTTACAGTTGAAGATCGCCTGCAGAAACCAAGAATGACCAAGCCATTTCCCACAGAGGAAACCCTGGGACCACAGTGGGGGCTATTTCAAAACACCAAAACCTGCGCCAGCTTCTCATCCTTAGCACCAGTGGAACTCGCCACGGACCGAGAAAAAGCTCTGGCAATGACGGTACTGGCTGAAACCACCATGGTCAAGACTGCAGCAGCTATGTCCTCCTCTGAATAGTCAGGATGATTGAAATCCTTCATGGTGATCTTGGCAAAGTGAGCAGCCGTCAAGCCTTAAATGTCAAAAAGGCGCAAACATGTAGGAATTCTGACTTCATGTTGGGATGTTGGGAACCCAGCACATCTCAGCACCTGCAACTCAGACTTGGCTTACGGTGAAAGTTCATGGTCATACTGAAGTTTCAATCTCAGCCACTGACAGGTGGACAGGTGATTTGCATCGAAAGGACATTGTATACATCACCCAAACATCGAACCGAAAATATCACATCTACAAAGAGTCAAAGCCCCGACTATCTCACATTCACAGCTGCCTCCCATTCTTCCAACCCTTATCCACTATCAGCATCTATCAGCTTCTATAAGCTTTCGCCCAGGGACCAGGTGCTAGCCCCAAATTGGAACACCCATCCTGGCCATAGATGTCACTGACCAACTTGTTCACCTTTCTGGCATCGCCCTTCTGCGCCAAGGCCAGGCAGTCCGGATAGGTCTTGGCTCTGGTCATCATCCGCACCAAACCAAGGAAGGCAGCGCCCCCTGTGGCGGTGCCGCCCAGGCGTGTGAAGTATGGTTCTTTGCCATCTTCACTGGCATCTAACTTCAAGACGCTCACACCTGGGCCATAGGAGATATCAAGGGGATATGACGGGTGTATGGACGAAAGTTAGGAGAAAAATGCGGTGTCAATGGCACCTTCCTACTGTATTTATGTAAGCCAGGCGCAATCAAAATAAACTTCACATGGGCCACGGACAATATTTGGTATATAGCTCCAAGTCATCAATTTTTGAAGAGTGTATTGTCGTTTTTCAGGTTTTCGAAGATAAGCAAATGTTATCGTTTTTTGAAGAGTGTATTATCGTTTTCCAAGCCCCAGCTCACTTTCCAAAAAATAGAGATCTCGAATACTACTCTCCATTAACCTAAATTTTGGCTGTAGCTCACATCAACTCTGCTAGAGTTGAGGCCAAGTCGCCTGAGCCAATGTTCACGACGATGCATGGGTACAAAGGATCAGGCCAGTCAACAAACTCTTGGGTGCCATCGGGTTGGATTTTGAAGACTTCGTTATCAGGCTTGTGCTCGTGCAAGAAGGTGAGTCCACTGACCAATGACTCCTCGCCACAATGCTGTCAGTACAGCTCAAGCAACAAAGACCAACAGAAATTATGTCTATTCAAAAGGCACAAAAAGGCAGGCATCCAAAAAAAGGGAACGATATCTAATATATACCGATATCTGGGAGATTCTGAGGTTCCAAATCTCAAAAAACAAAAACAAACTGAGACGAAGATCTAACAGACTTACCATGACTTACTCACCCAGAGTCCATCTCTTTAAAGGGCACAACTTCCACCGTCAGCGAATCCATGAAGAGTTGCGCCAGTCGATGCGCGCCACCCCCAGCAGTGACGATGCGGCGGCTGGTGGGGATGCTGGGCTTTGGGGAGGGATCCTTCTGAAGGCTTTTCAACACCATCTCCTCACTGTGGATAGCATGGAAAACAGCTGGAACTATAGATGAACATAGCTTGATGAGCTGCCCAAGATCTCTATTCCGTTTTCATTGGGACGAAAAAAAGCGAAAGAATCCAATGTAGACCTCTCAAGGACCTCTTCAGGTCTAAGATCATTCACACTCGCTTTCTGATTTGGATGGTCATAGATGGTCAACATATCCGCAGAACTTCGACCGAGCTTCCAAGTAGTAAGTAGCTCCAGACAAGAAGTGGACATCGTGCATGACATCTTTGACCTGCCATGACCCTTTAGCCCTTTAGCTGTTCCGGTTAAGTGTAGATTGCCAGTCACAATTACGTAGTAGAACTGAAGATCTACACAAGACATTTTGCTGCAACTTCCAAAAACATAAAGCCCCAAGCGAGAAATCTCAGAAACCAATGGTTCCATCATGGTTCCATCGTGGTTCCTCCAGCATTTGCAGGTGACCAGGTGACCTTCAGCTGGAAGGAGAGCTCCTTGTGGAAGGTCCCCGTCTTGCCAAAGGTGGAGGGACTGATGTGACTTTCGCCCGGTGCCAGCAGCTGGGCAGCTTTGGCTAAGGTGCCACCAATGTCCATGCCAAAGACGCCGGAGCCTTCCCTCAAGCTCCGCAAGACCTGGAAATGCTGGAGGTGAAACACGCTGAAGCCACTGGAAACCCAGGGTACTCATAGATTTCACCCCAAAAAAACTGGTTAGGTTAGTTTTTATCTGATTTTATTGGATTTTCTATGATTCCGACAAAAGTAAGAAACCTACCTGAGAGCTTGTCTACAACATGCACCATATGCACCTGGTGCCACCCAGATTCACTCTTCAAAAGCATTCAGAGGATTTCAGAGGTATAGGTCGGTTTCCCCCACAGGTGACCTGATCCGTTTGGCTCACTCCAAGGAGCTTCTGTCACATCCTCGGGCATGTAGTCCTGGGCGCGATCTCCAATGAAGGACCAGCCATCCAAAAAGTGCCAGCGATTCAACGCTTCCTTCGCCTGGTCGCTGGTTACGGTCGTACATGGCACGAATGGTGAGGGCCCCAAACTTGGGGAGTCGTCAAAAAGATGCAAAAGATCAACAAACATGCGGATGTTCATGATGTTGGCGCTGCTTCCCTGTAGTCTTGCTTGGAAAAATCGCTGAAATTGGAGCTCAAGATTTCCACCCCAATCATTCTAACCAGTTGGATCTATTTTGATGAAACTGAGACCCCGAACTTTCAGACCCACAACCGGGGCACCAAGAACAATCTCCAGGTACCCCACCTTGTTGCCCAGCTCTTCCAGGCTTTCACCCAGGCCACCAAAAATGCCGCTCTGCGATTCCTTCATCGAAGTCCTTGGGAGCCACTTTGACTTCCAGGATACGCTTCCACTCAAATACTCAAATCATTTCAAATCAAAATGTTCTGAGCTATAGTGACATGGAGCCGAAAGTCCGTCATGCAGAAAGCAAAATCCAAAAAAACTCTGCTAGTAGCAGCTAAGCAGAAACCCCACAGAATCCAACATAAGCGCAACCCTTAACCAATTTAACCAATTTAACCAATTTAACCATACCCAACCAGAACCAACCATACCCTCTGGTAAATTAACATAGCTATGGAAAATCACCATTTTTAATGGGAAAATCCACTATAAATGGCCATTTTCAATAGCTATTTTGACACAAACCAGAGGGTAACCAACCTCTACCCATCCCAGAACCCTCCGCTCCAAGCATCGCCGGTGCCTGCAGCCTCTCCAAGGCCTGTCGCAGCGAGGCTTCGCAGCTGCAACGCTTCGCTGCCTCGATGACCTCCTGCTGCAGCTGCTCCAGCGAAGGGTACCCGGCCATGGCGTTGGGCCCAGCCCCTGGGGGCAGCCTTAAGGGTGCTTGGAACGCTTGGAACGCTTGGAACAGTGTTCTGGTACTGGTTTTTGTCTTGGTGGAAGTGGTATTTAGATGTACTTCGAACATAATATGCTGAAATTGATAAATTGATGTTGCGAAATGCTGGTCAATGTGCTGGTGGTATCTGAGTATAATGGCTGGAAGTGAGTGATCAATTTGTGTTCAGTCTGTGTTGTATTTGCCTTTCTTGTGTTGTCATCTGAAAAGTGGTCTCTGCTATTTTGCTACAGATGTTTTTCTTGTGATGGGATTCACTGGAGTGGCTTCAAAAGCTGCACATGAATGTGGATGCCACCTTTATTCGGCACTGCTTGCAGTCTCTAAAAAGCGAATAGGCCAATCCTCCCTAATCTGCAGTGAAAGAAATCTGGAAAGTTACTAAAACAAGTGTGCGTGTGCATATTATGTTTGAATCTTATTGGATCATATTGGATCTGATTTCTGTGGAAAAGTGCATCGTTCCTCCACTATCAGGCTCCGGGCAAAGTGCAACTCTGTCTCGGTACTGGTCTTCTCATCTGGCACCTGCCCATGGCTCAAACCATCTCAAACCCAAAATCCCTGGGCCGCTGATGATGATTTTGTGGAGCTTCATTCCCAAAAATCCATAAAAATCCGGGTATCATAGGTTTAAATCCACTGGCAAATCACTATCAAACTATGGAATGACGTTTCTATGTTTTGGGGGACCCCTCTTCACAAAGAAACTGGTGTCCCTCTGTTAAAAAGCCAGTGGATTGGCACTCCGCACCAAAAAACGCCCAGCCTCCAGCTGCACTCGCCCGCTCCAAACGATGTAAAGTTTATCTCCTCAGATCCAGTCAGCACAGTCAGCATTTCCAAGTCAGAACTGCACTCAGAACTGCCATAGCCAGTCAAAGGCTAGGATTCTTCATGAAAGGAGTTTCAATTCCACCTGGAATCGCAAAAAAAACCATTGAATAGAGTGACCCATCTTGACAGCTATAGACTGGAGGCCGCGCGCCTACGGAACCGAAGTCAAAGATTTGTTCGTTCTCCTGAAATTCCTGGCCGACTCAGATTCCCCATCACAGCTTTGCCATCCCAGAGGGCTTCCCTGGTTCCAGCCTCCCAAGTGAGGCGCTGGCCTCGGCTGGCTTCACCAGAATCAATGATACATGGTTTTTACATGGTTTTTACAACAGGGTTACCCTCTGGTTATGTCAAAATAGCTATTGAAAATGGCCATTTATAGTGAGTTTTCCCATAAAAAATGGTGGACCTTTCCATAGTTATGTAAACGTTTACCAGAGGGTTACCCCTTGTTCCCCATGCTTGGGGGAACCCATTTTGAATACTGCAGATGAGTCGCACATGGCGCGTTTCACGGGCTGATCCAAGTTGGCGAGGAACCTCGTTTCACTTACCCTCTGGTTATGACTAACATAGCCATGGAAAATCACCATGCTATTAATAGGTAAACCATCTATTTCTATGGGCCATATATACCATGGCTATGTTAAATAACCAGAGGGTAACCATTTTTGCCTGGGAGATCTTTGACATCCAAAAAGATGCTGACGATGCCTACGTATACGGTATCTCAAGCAAACGTTTGACCAATTGATCTTGAGTTGTTTTGTTGCCGTGCCCTTTCACCGGACCATGATCCAGATGATCCCAGACGAGGGGCGGATCTTGCAGCCTCTCAATCGCAGCAAAGACCTCCAATGAGTGAAGGTCGTGGGACCATTGAACCATGGGACCATGGGACCATGGGACAATCCAAATCGATTAATTCCCAGAATCCCACGGAGCCCGAATCCCACGAGCCATCAGTAATCTTCAGTTGTCTCATCCTGAACAAACATCATGTAGAGCATTTCGCACAAGAATTCTTGCCTGATCTTGCCTGATTTCCTTTCTGGCACCTCTGTTCCTTTCAGAAACAGTTTCCAGATGTTTCCAGCAACCGAGCCTCTTCAATTTCCACTTCAGTGCGCAAATCCGGTGGCTTCAGTAGGATGTCCCTCAAACCTGCGTCGAAAGATCGCTGGAAGAATAGTGAGCATTGAACGTGATGTTTCTTAGAAGTCTTTCCATGTTTTTGTCTCAAGAACTGAAGATGTTGACCCAAACTTTTAGCAGTACCTCTGATGAAAATGATGATCATTGGAAAGACTGGTGCTTTCTGCACGACCCCATGTCGACTTGGGCTTGGTAGTTTGGTTTTGGATACCAAAATCCACATATAAATTGGATCATTCTCACAAGTTACCTTCTGGTAATCTGGCACTGCAAAATCACCATGTGTATGCCAAAGAATCATCTACAAATAGTCTAATAGTGTATGTTCCATGGTTGTTTTATGTTGTTTTTCCATCGCAGGTTAGATTCCTATGGAATCTACAGAAGCTGGGGGTCTAACTGACTCTGACCAACCAGGGTAACCAGTGACCGATCCAGCTTCCAACGGCCCCAACGAACAGCTCAGCTCGCCTTTGGACTTGGCATTCCATGGCGTTTTGGGCGTGCCGTCACCGAGGACCTGGAAAAGGCTCAAGATCTCATGGTTAGATGGGAAATCATCATGGAAATATGGCTTTGGTGCCATACTCTAGATGATAAACAAAAATTTTAAATGAATAAACATGTACTTATAAGTACATATTAAGCTATCATTATTGTCATATCTAATCTATGATTCGAAGTATATCTGGTCAGAAACAAGCTCTGAACAGGAAAAGACTTGTGGCGGTCCAAGTCGTCCAAGTCACCTGAGAGGACGTGATGCTCTCTTGCCCGTCCATGGTGACCTGACCTTGGCGAATCTACGATTGCCAGTGACCAAATAGGCATTTCATGATGGAAACTCATATTATGTGTATATATATACATAATATATTATAAGGAAAATATATATATATATAATAGATTATAATTATAATTATATATATACTATATACATATACCCACATCATAAAGATCTGTGAGCCCATCTTAGGTTCAACCCCCAGCGATTTCCTCCCTCGCTATCTGAAGTCTTTTAACATAGCTGTTTGCAAGGGATGTAATTCACAGGTTCCCTGAGATGGCTGTGTCCCCGAGATCCAGACGACGACCAATTTGCTCCGGAAACGGAGACAAGCTTCCGGAATCCTCGATGTGGTGAATTCTGAAAAACTGAAGAACCTAGAATTCTACCCGAAGTCTACCCAGGATTGCCTGTCACAGGGGACTCCCCTCAGGGGACCATCAAAGTGTTCGATAAATCCCTTGTTTCTGGCAGGCGCAGGTTTGTTTTCGTCACTCACAAATGATTTCATTTGTCAGTCACAAGAGAACGCAATTTGCCTACATCCAATATTAAGCATTCTCGAGCCATTGCTTCTTGCTGTCTTTGAACACTTCAGCAAATGCGAGGAATCTGCGGGATTCTGCAGGTGTGGCCAAAATGTTGGAGAGGTCTGAAAATTTGGACACATAACGACAGACTCAACACACATCAAATCAGCCCAGCTTCATCACTTCTTGTCTCAGTCTGGCCTGACACGAGCAGCCACAGCTCGAAACCCTGAAAGGGGGTCTCAAGATGCTGGTGAGATGAAACCTTAAATCAAAAATAGACATGTCCGATCATGTTTTTTCATTTTTTAGTTATTCCGATATTTCCCATGACACCATCGAATTTAGAGGGCCATGTTCAGGAAAGTTAAGCCATACTCTTTCGCTCTTTTGGGTTTCGGGTACCTCCTGACTAAAACACCAATGGTCCAGCAACTGCGCCTTGCGTGGGGCTTCCATCTTCAGTCTGCAGGATGCTCAAAAACATGGGAAACCACAAACGAATCCGAGAGTCATAGCCATGGAATCCAAGCGAAACAGCCAAATTCCATGCAGGGATTCCACCATTTTGTTGAGGGCCGCGCCATGCTGCCAGCCGCCATAAGCTTCTCCGCTGTCACTCGACATCATGCTCTTCAGCAGCTGAACTACTGTGGCTCTTGAACTCGTTGGAGATGTTGGAGATTCAGCCGCTGAAAAAAAAAATGCCGATCTCATCCCAAAAGAGGATTGGAAAACATTGGAAAGTGATTAAGAACTATTCAAAACATTCAAAACCACCCAGGAATTCTTTGGACCACTGCAATCCAGAAGCGAATATGTTGTCAAAGCAGTGCGATTCCACGACCTTCCAACCTCTTGATGTCTGGGCAACAAACAACTGTTAGTATGTTTGCGCAGCCATGTCCGGTGAAGTAATCTCGTTTCTGGACCTGTTTATTCATTTCGTCGTTATGAGCCTCCCTAGAGGCTTTACAGCGTGCTGTCAACGTCTTGTCGCCAGCTGTGGTAGTTCAGAGCCACGATACGTCAGTTGCAATTGACAGAACATGATAGAACGCAACATGCCAACATACCAGAATGGTTTCTGTATGTTTCTGTGATCATCAAGACATGCCCGTGCATTCAGCACATCCATCTCATCGGGGGGTCCATGGGTGCCGTGGGGTCTGGGTCGGGTCATGTTCAGGTGACTTTTCCGTGTGGCCGATGCGCTCTGTGGCAGCGCAGGGCGACTATTGCGCCTCGGCATGCTGACCGAGACCAAGTTGCTTGATGAAGACCTGTTGATTCTGGTGGAAAATTTCCGATTTCAACATCCACATACCTCAAACATCCTTAGATTTAGCACAAACATGCGCAAATCGGATTGACCGGAGCCAATGGATCATCGCTTTCCCATTTCAAGCCTCTTCGTCGGTGAGTACTGCAATGTCCTATCAACACATTCAAGACAGCGGTCTACCCGCCAAAAGATCACATGGCTCTGGGTCAAAATTTCAGTCCAGTGGGCACACGGGGTTTGGGACATCTTTTTCCAACTGGGATGAAACAGTTGGAGTTTGATGGCTGCTTCAATCCGGCACCTCGTCCAAATCGGCCAAGATACTATCCCGGTCATCCGACCTGTAGGCTCCACTTGGCTCCACTTGGCTCCACATGGCAGCAGCAGCTCCACCGAGGCAGGGACCCTTCCACATCTTCCTTGCTCAGGCCGCCGAAGTCCATGCCTGCATTGAGGTCATTGCCATCCCTGGCCCCGGCTCCGACCAGCTTTCCTGCCTTCAAGGTCACCCGTGTCAAACGCGCCCTTGTCCTCCTCTTCGTCAGAATCAGCCTTGCACCAAGGACAAAAGACTCAGGTCCCTGCCAGGAGTCCCTGCAGGAAAAAACCAGCAAACTTGGAGGCTGAGAGCCAAACCCATCGGTTCCAATCAATCTTCACCTCAGAGCCACAATGGGTTGCAATTTCAGCCTGGAATTCATACCACGACTGTTCACGGCACCCATTAGAAGGTGCTGGAAGGTGCTGGAAGGTGCTGGAAGGTGCTGGAAGGTGCTGGAAGGTGCTGGTACATATTCATACCCCGGTGAGCTGCCAACCCAGGGGAGCTTTCCTTCTTTTTGAAGGCGCGGCCAGTTGTCCGCAGAGCTCTTCCGGAGAAAGAACCTGTCGGAGATCTTGTTGTGTCGAGATTCAAGAGCTGATTGTCCTGCACAGATCTTGTCAGAGATGTTCGGAAGCTATCCTCGAAAACCCCAAGACATGGCTGGGAGCACATTGGGCACCGCTTGGTGCTGAACTTTGAGTCCTGGATAGAAGTGACACAAAAAGGCTGATATTGATCCACCCTGCCCAAAGCCGGTGGCAAGAATCTGCAGAACGTTACTGATACTGATACTGATGATGATGATGACGACGACGACGACGATGATGATACATATGATCATCTTATGATCATCTTATGATCATCGTATGATCATCGTATGATCATCTTATGATCATCTTATGATCATCTTATGATCATGTTATGATCATCCTATGATCATCTTATGATCATCTTATGATCATCTTATGATCATCTTATGATCATCTTATGATCATCTTGAATATGTGTCCAATCAATAGACCGCCCGACCTCCCGCCGGATGGGCGCATACAGCTCCAAGTGGAAGGCATAGGCCGAACCGTCCTGGTGCCAAGCTATGAGTCCAACACCTCAACTTTTTCTGACAACATGAACATTCAAAATGGGGCTGCATTCATGGGTTTATCATGGTTCATCATGGTACAGTGCTACTGTACAACAGGAGAACCAGGCAGGTTAGCCATCAAGATTGCCAACTTATATATGTTTTTTGTGGTGCAGCCACTTAGACCTGCAAAAGTCTTCAAGTTGATCCACAAAATACGTTCATTCTCGATGGTTTCCCTTGAAAAGTGGGACAGTTCAACAGCTGCACATCTTTGTCGAAAGTATATGTGGTAAACCCAATTACATACCATCCCCAATACCACCAAAAATCTCTATAAACCATCCCCAAATGGTAGATGTGTGATGTTTACCTATTCTTACTGGTGAGGGAATGTGGGAATGGAATGATGGTTTACCAAGTTTACCATTGATCATTCCTCCATTCCCTACTAAGCAGCAGTAAGCATTGAGTTTGCCACATCAATTGTCTGCCCCAGCCTCACCGCCTTTCGCAGCAAAGTCTAGGCATGCCTCCTCCAGCTGAAAGTGGACGTCGCTGGCATCCTGGACCCATGGAGTCCATGGAGTTGACAATTGAAAATCAGCAAACTGCTGAGCTGGGAGGTTTTAGCAATAAGCATGAGTGATTGTGAATATCCTCCGGTGACGTCCCACGATGACAGTGGATCTTCTCCCCTGTAATCATTCCTTGGTGGTTTTCCATGATTTTCCTATGTCCCTTCCGGCTTTAAAACATTGCCATGTTTGATGCCTCAAGGCTACTCAGGATAAAGAGCATGACCGCGGAGTGATCTGAACCGTACCATGAGCCATAAGCAGCTATGAGTTACTGATATATATATATACCCTCTGGTAAACTAACATAGCTATTGAAAATGGCCATTTATAGTGAGTTTTCCCATTAAAAATGGTGATTTCCCATAGTTATGTTAGTTTACCAGAGGGTAATCCTTTTGACGAAGTGGCTCTGACTACCACTAGAATGTGGTGGTCTCTCAATGATTATCGAAATGACCAAAAACGATGAGGCTGTCAGAAGCAACCATTTTAAATGAGTTTCACATCAACCGGACACGTCCTTGATATCCACTGTGACGAAGACTGAGTCTTTTCGTTGTGCCCAAAGCACTGAAGGCTGCAGTCTGGGGCCCTGTCAACAGATTCTGGGCCCCCAATTAAGGACTGACTAGCAGTCATCCTGGATCCAAAAATATGCAGACAGCATCCAAACAATTCACAAGATCAAAGTCAAAATATGTCAAAATTAGGGACCGCGAAACTCCGTGGTTTCCCCACAGCGGCCATGAAGATTTGTGTAAAGAAAAGGTGGCACCGCCTGTGCAGCATATCCGCGCGACATGGCGATGTGGCCGTTGTTGCGAGTTTGATGTTTCTGGGAGTTTATGATGTTGAAATATGTTGAACTGTTACTGGCAGGTTTGCACCTCAAAGCTTTCGTGCGGGAAAAGCAGAGTGTTTGATACCAGGGATCTGTAGTGACTCGTTTGCTTGTGAATCAGTCTCTGCCAAACACCTTGCATCTTGGATGTGGTGAGGTCTGGAGGTTTGGTGGGTTGAAAAGGTCCAAGTCTCTTGGCTAGTTATTTTTGTTGGTATTCTGTGCTGTTGATTGAACATGTTGAACAGCGGTGGATACACGCAAAACTGACACGGGCTAAGTGCCCGGAACTACCTTTTGCATCCCAGACCTTCGCCATGAAAACCAAAGGAACGCTGCTGGGATCACAATTCTGCCACCAGCAACAGCGTTGAGCGTTTTTCCATCATTCCACACCTTGTCGCCAGGCCTGCCCAGCTTGGCCATGGTGAGCCCGTGCAATTCTCCAGGCGAACTTCGAATCGTAAGAACCATTCATTTCACCGTTTCACCCCCTTGTTTAGGCATGTCTACATCAGTATCTACCAGCATTCCATGCTTGGTCCTTAAGCAACTACTTGGAAGTGCATTTCCAGTATCTTCCAGTTGTGAGTGAATCTTGTATATATATATATATAACTATAAACACAGTTATAGGATGTTATTGGGGTTCTATCCCAACTGTAGTGTAAATTCCCATAGTTGTCCCCATCAAAGTAACCTCTCCGGTCCGCAACGCGCCTCCAATCTGGATCGCATCTCTGCCACGCGCTTGGACTCCAAGGCATCGAGCTGCGGAATGCAAAGATCAAGTATCACTGGATTGGTTTAAGGGAAAATCTTAACCGGAAACCATGGTTTTTACCATCAAATATAGGGCTTTCCTGTAAATTTTCCCATCATCCAATTCTATGAAAGTACCGTAGAATATCTCTATGAAGATCTATGAATTGTATGAATTATCTTGGTCTTTATACTATGGAGTATGAATTATCTAGTACAATATCTTTACTTAAATGTATCACGTAGTATAAATGTGTCTGAAGTATGAATCATGTTGTGAGAGTTAGGATGGAAAAACGTGCAGAGCTATGCTCGATTTTTATCCCCCTTGCATCTCAAGTGTTTTCCTGAACAAGCTTTATAATGATGATCCATTTAGTCAGTACCAAAACCGCGTTCCTGCCTGTAACTATCCCAAGTATATCAAGTATCTGGACCTATTATTGTTGTTATATTTATTGTTGCGCTTCTGTTCTATTTCTGTAAGCTTCATTGGTTGCCCCAGAGGCAGCAAACTTCCGCTTCCCTAGCTGGCCCAGGGCACCTCTTTGAGTCGGTCGGTGATGTCCTGCAAATTCTCGACCGCTGCATGTTGCCGGCGCACCGAGCGTGTCGACCGCCTGGCGCGAGCCATGGGTGAAGACGGTCTCTGGCTGGCACCAACCCATCAAACATAAAAAAACTTGGTGAAAACTCTGAGTAAAAACCGCCGAAAAGTAGCAAATATTGGCATGTATGGGCCGGTCATTTCATTTCCAATGAGAAATCTATGCGAGTGATTGCGAGTGGCTTATCTGGCTGAGTTCCATTCACCAACATCAAACAAGTTGATTTTGCGGAGGTTCCCCTTCCCAACCATCATCTATAGTGTTGTGGCCCTGAAGTTATCGCAATTCATCCAGATTGCAACGCTGGAACCCCAGCGGGCCTGTACACGAGGTAGCCGACAAGCCACAATGCGAAGAAGGCATAGTGGATCGACACAGCCTGAGGGGCATCGCGAGATTCAACCTACTGTAGTAGTGCTCATGGTCCATGTGGGTTTCTGTTTTGAAAGAACACAAATGAATGAAGTGTTTAATGCCCATCACCTATTTGTGGCGCTGGTCCATGGAAAAAAAGGGATAAATCGAGGCGCCACATTGGGTAGTTTCAGCTGTATCTCCAGAAACCAACAGCTGCAGGTCAGTTGCTATCTTTCAAGCCCAGTTGCAGAAATTGGGTACAAAAGGCATGGCTAAAAACCACCCTAATACCCCACTTTTGCAGGTGGATTTGCGCTTCGAAGGTAACGGTCGGGTTTGAGATGGATGGTTTGAAGTGCTTCAAAGCTGTCTCCTAAAAAAGTGGGTCCTGCAGACCTAGTTCTTTTTGATGCAATGTTGTTGTGGCAGTTCCTAAAACCTATGGATGATGGCTTTGACTGACTACTTCGTAAGGATTTCACTCCGCCATACCCAAATCCTTCCATCAGTACGCCTGTTTGAAACCCGAGAAAGCCCATCAGTATCATTGGACCATCATGTTCAGCCAACAAAACATCATGTGGCAAAGCCCATAATACAACCATCCCCAATATGAGCTTAAATGAGGTGGTATACAGGGTAATGAATGGGTAATGAATCCGAAATATCCCAACTGAGGCCGAAGCAAAGAGGCCACCCACGGCACAAACGATGAGCGAGGTGAACTCCTGCCATTGCACCAATGGTGAGAACATTGCATGGGTCAGCCGAATTACCAGAAAGGCGCCCGAAAAATGGATGGGTCATTGATGGATCTTTGATGGATCATGTTCATCGAAATTCTTTTGGATCGCTGAAGACATGGAATTGAAGAAAAACGTAAGCGATTTACCATGGATCGAAAAAAGCGGCACACATGGCGTTCGAGTCTACAATGAATAATTCGTATTATCTGTCAACACATCATCTATCTCATACACACCATCAGTATGGGCCTTTTAGGCCAACCCATTGTGAAAGAGCAGTCTAACCGTCTAGCCCCGGTGATTTCATCATCCCTTGATGGGTGCAACGGTGCAACCAGCGACGTCCTGGTTCTCTTCGTTGGAGTTTTGAAAGCCCATGGCCAGCAAGTCAGCCCGTCGTTCTTGCAGCTGGCGGCGTTCCTTGCGCTGCTCCTGGTTCGTCTCATTTTATGGGATGGGATCCCAAGATATGTCTGAAAAATGGGGAAAATGATGGGGAAAAGATGTTTAAAAAAAACAAAAACCATGAGCTGTAGATCTTTGACGAGCATGCAGCATGCAATAGCAGCATAGCATATGCAGCATGCAGGCCTCGAGAGCACCCAACATCTCCAACACTTCGGTGGCATCCTGTTCCTCAGTCGCTTCGAAGCCTTCGAAGCACTTGGGTGTGGATTGGTCGTCTGAGGTGGGCACACAATGCTCCGATGCCTGTCGCAAAATTCGCAAAATGCTATGCCCAAAAGGGCTCCTTACAAACATTACTCAACTCATCTCAACTCCCTATTGAAGTCACCATTGCATCCGCAAGTTGTCAAGCTGTCTCTGCCGGGTCTTTTTTAACATTTTTACCATTAACTCCACCTTACTCTTTCTGCAAACTCGCAGCATCCCTGTGGAGAACTTTGCCCCGCATGTCCGGTCCATCTGAACCTTCTCTTGGTGGCATCTCAACTACTCCCTGGCCCCTCAGGTTTTTAGCTCTTCACCAGCTCTTCATCAGCAGGTTCCATCAGCATCCCCGGGCCCCATCCAGCTCCGGTCCACCACGCTGTGATCATCACATCGCCGTGACGTTTTGCCCACCTCGTTGCAGCCACGTTTTTCTGAGACCGACGTCAGCACCTCGTGAAGATCACCGTCACCTGGACAGCCATGCGTCACCGCTGCGGTAGGTCGCACTGGCCTCCGCGGCAGCGCGCAAGGCGGTGCGCTGACGCATGGAGGACGGTTTCTGCTTGATCTCAGCCAGCGTCAGGTGACCAAACTCCTGCAGGGATTCTTTTCTGGTTTCTGTTTTTTTCTAATGTCTGGCAACTCTACAAGCACAGCCACTCTACAACCGCGCCATATCCAGGTATGTTTGTTCTTTAAGTATAAGTGTATAAGTTGTAAAACACCCTTCCAAAATGTTCAAAGAAATAGAATCAAACCTCGATCCTCCAAGGTTCCTATGAGGTCTCTCTCGTGCCACAAGGCCGGAGGAACGGTACCACTCTTGCTGGTGATCAAGGAGAAAAGGTTTGGCTCGGCAGGGCCATCATCTTCATCCTTGAAGGAAGCACTGGCACACGTATCTGGGGTGCAAGACAACGGGGAATGCAGGAAATGCAGATATTTATCAAAGGTTTCTTATCATGGTATGTTCAATTATTGAATCAAAGGTAACCTTATATCATGTTTCTTAAAATGCGACCTCAAAGATCCTCCAAGTATGGATTTCTCATGATTTCTCCACCAAAAAAATTGAGTGTAGATGGCCTTCATCAGTTCCAAGCATCCGGTGGCACGCACGCAGAGGAACCTGACAGAGCTCCACCTGCGCTTCCTCGTCGGGACAAGCTGTGCCGCAGCCAACAGGTGGAGGGGTTGCCTTCCCAAAAAATCCATTGCCGGCACGCTGAAATCCTGGGAGAGAAATCCTATTGCCGAGGTCATGGGGGTACCCCTATAGTTATCATCCAGCTGGGGTACCACCACTTTGGAAGAGAGTGTGACCAAATAGGGGCCCCAAATTTCCACGGTAAAATAGGCATTTGTTGATAGTTGATGTTGTTTCTGTTAATAGTCTCACGTTTTTATGTTTCTTTTGTATGTCTTTTTGTTTGCTTTGTTTCTGCTACAGTGCTCTTCTATTTGCTGCATATAGAACAGGATAGTAGAGGTGGAGTCAGTGGACTTATGATCCCAATCCTCCATACATATTTTGATTCTGTAAACTGCATATAGAACAGTGTAGTAGGGATAGAGTTATGATCCAAGTCCTCCATATAGATTTTGATTATGTAAAGTGTGTGTGTGTATGTATCTATATATATATGGAACAGTATAGTAGGGCTACTTTTAGTATTCTTTTGCTTCTTTCTGGGAATCTCTTGGAATCCCCAGGGATCACCATCCCCAGGTATCTCCAGAAGGATGTCTAAGGATCCATCAGAAACAAATGAGATCTCCAAGGTCTACAGGGATCCCCGGGGATCTCTCATATCTATGGAGATGTTTGGAATCACCCTGAGAGAAGTTGGAGCTTTGGAGGAGGGAGGAGCCAAAAAAAAACATATTGATACATATATATATATATATATGTGTATATGGGGATGGGTCAAAACCCTATGCCCCTGTAGTTCACATCAAAATAGCTGGTAAATGGATGTTCATCCCCCTAAAAATGGTATGTATAGGTATTGATCCATAGCCATATATGTATGGAGGGAGGGGGGTCGATGTTTTTTTTCGACCACCCCCCAGGCTATGTACTACATTTTGTATTGGTTCTATTTTTTTTCTCTAGATCTTTAGGGATCAAAAGAAGATTTGATCTCCAGGAATCACCGAGGATCCTTGGAAAATCCTGGGAATCTAATCTCTGGAGATCTCTGGGGATCTCTTGGGATGTCCAGGGATCCATGAGAGACATTGAGAGACTCTGTCTACATAGATCTCCGGGGATCTCTGGGCATCTATGGAGATATAAGGAATCACCTTAAGAGAAAAAGAACAAAGAAGAACAGATGAATGACCTTTGTCACTACACATTTTAACAAAGAAAATATAACATTATGCTTAAATGGTTTGCAGTGTGTGTATATATATTACAAGATTCTACATGTTAGTCTTTACATGATACAAAGGAACGTATTCAAGATCTATAACATGGATGATCAAATATGATATACAAGAAACACTGCATTTTCAGAAACGTGCCAAAATGGGGCCCCTATATGGTCAAATTTCTCTTTTGGAAACCCACATGTGTTGGTAATTGTATTTATATGTTTTTCAATATTATTCACATCAGATAAAACACATCTGATAGATGAATAGTGTTTGTAGCTTCGCTCATTAACTTGACAGGCAATCTAGTTTGTCTCCGTTGAGTGAAATTTGCCTTGAATAAAGATACAGTCAGAAACTGTAGTCACATCAGGTTCTCCTGGATCCAGTTTCCGCATGTTTTCCTTTCATGTTGCTTTCTATTCTTCTTATTCTTCTTGTTCTTCTTCTTCTCCTTCTTCTAATGTTTGTTCTTCTGTTCTTTATTTTCTTTTCTTCTTCTCGTTCTTTCCTTTCTTTTTCTTCTGGCTCAGGCTCTTGGCCAGGTCTGGGTGAGGTCCAAAGCCCGGTATAGCAGCCTGCTCTCTTTGCCCTTTGTCCTCTTTCTTTTGCTGTCCTTTCCTTCCTTTTCTTTCCTTCTGTTCGAAGCAATGGACGAGAGAGCGTTGCAATCGATGCTTGCAAACAAATCTGTCTCACACGGATCTGATCCAGGGAAAACATCGAATCGAGAGGACCAACAAAATCTTTCCTTCAAACGCTTGAAAACACAAATACAAATGGTACTGCGCAATCGATCCGACTTCCCCACAAAAAAAATCCACCAAGGTGGCTGAAGGGACTTTAGCAGACTGATGCGACAAATGCTTTTCACTACGTTTTGTCCGATCAGCCGAGGCTCTTCTTGCAGATCTTGGCACATTCCGCTGGAGTTACTGCTTCAAAGTGATCTGAATGCGAGCAATCGTCTTGGAAGCAGCCGCGCTCAATTCCCAAAGCTCCCAGATTCACAAATAAACCTCTGCCTTCCAATGACCTGCCAAGGATGCACCTGCTGTGAGTCAACTTTCACCCACTTTTCCCGATTTTACTTCTGGTGAGGTGTGGATACATGTGGATGATGCATCTTGAAATAACACTTTCAAACATGTAAAATCATGTAATTTTGTGTCCACTGCTTGCCTGGAGATACCCGCTTCAATACATCCTGGCCATTCTGTTGTCTCACTGCGTGGCACCTCTGTAAAGTCCTCAGACCCTTCAGATGCCTCTGGTCCATCGGATGCGGCACTGGCCGCGCTCTCCGACGCGTTGGAGGGATTCGGTTCCCGTGGCCGCGACACGTTGCATGGCGCGCTCACTGCCAGATCGGTCTGCAGGAGGTCGAAATACTGAAGTTCGGAAGTGCCAACCGTGGAAACTTCCCAAATGAGGTATTGACTACCTGCTGGTGAACCAAATCCCTTGAAAAAAAAATGACAAGAAACTTTTAAACTTGGGATGGTTAAAATCACAGAATTGGATCCTCATCTCCAGTGGGCGTGGACAATCCAAGTATTTGCATGCATCCAACAATGGGGGAACAGACCATAAATTTTCGGATGATTGTTTTTTTTTGGTGTTCATTTTGTGAACATATAGTAAGTCAAACAGATTTTGCACAAACTTAGTAATAATTAATTTGTTTCATCATGTTTCATCCCAAAACTTGGCAAATCTAATGCAAATCTATGATATTTTTGGGCCAAAAATCTCTGTAGCACCCAGCTGCTTGGCTCTCCAGTGGTCAGAAGCTTCACTTCCATCCGCACCTCAATGGGCTCCTTCACAGGGATCTCCAGGTCGCCGACACGTTTAGAATTTTATCATATTTTATCATTTCCCCCAAAAATACGATGCAGCCATCTGAAGCATCCCCAAAATCAACATCTCAGATACGCTAGTCCCAAGCTGTGGCTGGATTCTGGCCAATGTTGGCGAATTCCAAGTCGTTTCACCATGTTTCACCCCCAAACTGGCACACTGGCAGCCCAAGCGGGTCCTCCGACTGCTTGCGCCGCAGTTGCAGGTGACTGCCTCGCTTCAGCTGCTGGATCTCCTGCGCGTTCAGTTCACGCCAACCTGTGAGGCATTCCGAGATCTGAGCAACTGCTCTGCTTGCCGTTGGCACCTCGTGGCGGAAAATCCAGGGATTCTATCTAACGAATATGGGGCAAACATGGGAAAATCCAGTGATTCACCAGCGAACTGAGGGAGTTCAACCTTGGAACCATCGGAATGTGAAACAACGTGGGGATAACAGATAACACTAATCGATACTAATTGGGGTATTGACCCACACCCAGTTCCACCCCCTGGGCAAATCATGGCCACCACCTTGCCAGCTTCTAAATCTTCTGTCCGTTCATCCAGAAGGTTAATGAGTTGCGTGGCTTCATAAATGGCACGCAGATTCGGAGATTGCTGTGCTTGCAGGGCAGCTCTCTTTGCCGCATCCTTCTGAAGTACTTGGTGGGATAAATTCTCCTGGGATCAGCGCTGTGTTGGAGTGAAACTCATTTGTTGAACCAAACTAAAATCGGATCAAGGCATGTCTCAAAACCCTGTGATCCATGCGCTTTACCGGCTTTACCCGCTTTACCAAAAATGAATACCGTTACACTTGGCAATATGGAATAATTCACAGCAAATGGACCATTCTGCTCTACCACGGCTGGGCAATGTCCACTTGATGCATGAATTGTGTCATGATGTGTCATGATGTGTTATACTTTCTCTTCTTTTCCTAACAAAAAAAAGACAGATAACAAGATGTTGAGACATATTGAGACATGTTGAGACATGTTGAGACATGTTGAGACCAAGCTTCCATGGGCACATGGACCCAGGTGCCCGGGTAGTGTTTCTGCAGATGTTCCCTGGCTGCCTGCGCCTCGTCCGGCTCCAGGTGCACCAGCTGCGGGGACAGCGCCACGGTGCCGTAGAGCGCCCGGCGGCCGCCCGAGGCCGACAGGGCGGGCACCGGCAGCCAGGTCTCGGACCCGGCTTGGCCGCTGGAGACCAAGCCCTTGATGCCTCTGGCAGGGGATGCTGATGATGCCATAGATGGGGATAATATATGATAATATGGGATAATGATATGATGATAGGCTGAAGTTTAGATGGTTTAGATTGGTTTAGAGATGGGAACTGTATTGGCTGCAGATTTTTTGAGAGTTGTTGGTGTCGCTGATCTGAAGAGTTACACGATAGTTGGACAGTTGGACATGGGAAGCTCAAACCAGCCCCACTCCTGCTGTTGGACTCAAGGCATCCAGGTCAGCAAAGAGCTTCTGAACGGGGGCATTTACATGATGACCTGAAAGGCTCGTTGGCTGAGCTTCTGCAACTCAACATGCATCCTACCACAGGCATCCACAGGCCACATGATAAAGTTCTAAGTCTTCATCAACCACAACCTGTCCATCAAAAATCAAAATAAACAGTTCACCATAGTTCACCTATCTTCACCTCAAGTTCCCTGCGAATCTGCGAATCTGCCCCACCTTGCTGTTTCATCAACTCCTCCGGGTTCACCTCCTCCACCAACAGCGAGATCAACGCCATGCTGTTGGTACCTCCCGTGCCTCCGGCAGGGTTCCGCAGCCAGGCCTCTACCGCTGGGATCAGCAGCTCTGGTGGAGGACGACGGCTGGAGACACTGCCCAACTGGGCGGCCACGGAGGTCAAGAGATGCTGATCCACCTGGAAATGATGGAAAATCTGGGAAAAATGGGGATCTGGGAGATGTTGATGGAAAAATCCGGGGAAAATGGACGGAGGAGACTCTGGGAAATTCGGATGAAATCATGGTAAACATCACATAAATCGATAAACATGGATGGAAACAGATAAACATTGTGATACTCAAGACTAAGGGAATCGGGAAACTGCGAAACCCACTGGATTTGTGGTGGATGCGTCACAACAACCATGAGTCATCATGAGTTTCTGGCAGTGCAACACAAATGATACCTATTTCGGATGAGAAATCTGGACCCCCATTTTCGACACGAAGCCATTTGAGTTTCAGGTGTATCCTCCTGCCTTCTGTCGGGTTTCTCCACGGCAACATCTCTCTCGCTGGGCACCTTCGAAGGCTGAGATAAACCTCTGAAGCTGAGCAATCCCCATGAAAAATATATGCAAAATATATGAAAGTCATTGCAAATACTGTAATCCAAGTTTTTGTACCCAAAGTACCCAAAGTACCCAAAAAAGTAGCTGATGTAGCTGGGGGGAGACTCCAACCCCTTTGAGCCGCATACCGAACCACGGCGTCGGTGCTGAGACACCACCATGTCATTCTCAGAGTCATATGAAATCATCTAACATGGCCTAAAAATGTCTATAACATTCCAAAAACCATTGAACATATTCTAAAATAAAATATAAATCATATTTATAGATATTTATAGGATTTTATATTTCCATATCTCTATTGTTATAGATATAACCATTGTGGATTTTATAGGTGGTCTATTTTCCATATCTCCACAATCTCCACAAAATCCACCTCTGCCATTCCAACATTCCTCAGCGTAGTCCCCCACGCTGCAGCAGCGCCCAAAGCTGCGGCCGCTCGCGTCCTCGAAGCACTTCATGGGGTCCAAGTTCACGAAACCCTGCTGACGGAGGACGCCTCGCAACGATGGAATCTCCACCGGCAAAGTTGGTGAGTTGGGAAAAAACGTGGTGGATCTGATGATATCTGATGATCTGATCTGATCTCCCAAAATAATTACATGTTTTAACATGTTTTAACATGTTTTATCATGGTTCATGTTTTGTTCCATTTTGTCGATGTTTTTGTTAAGGCACTCTGCCCCAGTCCCAGTGCAGGTCGCCTGCATGCACCTCCGCCAGCACACCTCTCCATCCTTCCTCCTGCTGCTGCCTTAGCCACGCAGCCACTCTGTGGAAAAAGTAAAGGGCCATCTTAGGCCATCTTCAACGGAAATTGCTGAATAGGTCTTGGATAGTCTTGGTCTCCTGGTTCCATATGTTCCACTGTTCTGTATTATTCTGTACTATACTCCCAATCTTGAAGTCTTGGGGCCATAGAGACTGCTCGTATTAAACTTTATCCAGGTGCTGGCAATCTGCGCCCTCAAATCATCCCCAACCCCTGGGCCACGCGGCTGCATTCCTTTCGCATGCTGCTCGGAGGCTTGCTTTAATCCCTCCTTCACGGAAGGCAAAGAAAAAGCCATTCATTGTCATGGGTGAAGATGCATGCTTCAAAACTGAACTAGCTATTTTCTGTGGTTCTTAGCCTGAGCAATTTGACTAGCGTAGTTCTCCGTTCATGAGACTAACCAATGGTAGGACCTATGATCGATACCTTTTAGCGCCATGATTTGTAGCCGTTTCTTGGTGCGACACAGCTAGACAGGGTATAGGCAACACCTAGTCACCATGCTTGCTACGGGTACATCCAAACACAAACCGAAGTGGCAAAGCAGGTCCTGTTGCTCGCTTGCAGATTGGTTCATCCTGGACAGCACGGGCAGCTGAAGATGCTGAAGATGCCAAAGATTCTGAAGATGCTGAAGTGCAACATCTTGAGTAAAACAAATCCTCTCATAGAAAATGCACACATAGCCAGCATAGCATGTCAACCTTGATCAACCTTGATATTTCAAACTTCTCCTGCATGACACACAAAGTCTTTTTGAGGCCGAGCAGCTGCTGCAGTTGCATCCGCAGAATCAGTCCAGCTGCTCTCAGGGCGCAGAATGGGACCATGCCTTCAACAGTTTCATACCCTTCAATCACATCCAACCAACCAAACGATCAATCAATCAACCAACCAATGAATCAATCAAATCATCAATCAATACAATACAATGCTATGGCAATGGATCAAAGCTTATCTAAGATATTCTGATATCCATTATCAATAGCAAACTCATCAAGAACAAGAACAATAGTCCACCACTGGGACTTTGCAACCGCAGCAGGCGGCACGTGCAAGATGTGGCCATTCAGCTCCAATGTCCTGCAGCTATTGGTCATTTCCCATCCAATGCTGCTGTTGGGACTTGGTGTTGAGCTGGGGATGGGTCAAAACCCTGGTACCTAGTGAACCCCAAAATAGCTGGTAAATGGATCTTCATCCCACTAAAAATGGTATCCAGGTATTGACCCATACCTAGCTATTCTCAGAATCTTCCCGCAGAATGGATCCGTGCTGACAGAAAACCCCAAAAAAATCCTGGAGGTGATGAGTCAAACGACGGGAGAAGCGCACCAATGGCTCTCCTGTTTCCTGTCCAAGGCGAGTCCAAGCATTGGGAAATCATGATCCATATCAACCATATCTCCTGTCATGGTTCCCGACGCATGAGTTGATCACCACAAGGCACTTAAATATGCACCAATACATACCAATACTATCATTACTATCCAATACTCATCAAAAACACCACCGCAAACATCAGCAAATCATCCCCTTAGACCCATTCGCCTCATCATCTTCAATCAGTAAGCCTCTCTCAGCAGCTCGCAGCAAGCGATCCACCAGCTCCTCTACAGACTCTACAGCACCAGCTGCTGAACCACGAGGGGGGAACTCAATCTGCTGAGGTTTGCGCAGTTGAGTCTTCGGAGAATTATAAGAGTTGGAGTAAGAGCATTCAACTATTGTGAGTTGGAAAGTTGAGTGAGCAACCACTGAATGGTACACAACATGTCAACATGTTCTTGGGAACCTCTTTGTTTCGGGAGGATGCAGGATGTTTATAAAAGTTTATAGTAGTGATGCCAGTGATGCCATGATATTTGAAGATTCGGACCCAGTGCCGCATCCCGTCATCATCCGTCATCCATGCCATCCCATGGTCCTGCTTTTCCAGCGCTGGCAACTCCGCCTGCCAAGACCAGGTGCCCACCTCTAATCAGATGCACTGGATGAGTCACCCCTGCTATGCGAAAATTCCCATCGCTGACATGGCAAAAATCACCATTTTCGGTCGGCAAATCCTCGATCAATGGACCAGAACAGTGACTGTTTTCCATAGCGGTTGCGCCTACCCAAAGATCCTTTTTTGGAAATCTGTTGCGCCTGTCGGTTGCTGCCCAGCTCCTTCTCCACCTGATTCAAGGCTGCTTGCAGCCGACCCACGGGCCATTTCTTGAACTCCTGCGGGAAATCCGAGCCATGGCCATGCATGGCCGCCATGGCTGCCAATGTTTGGGATACCCTCTGGTAATGACTAACATAGCTATTGAAAGTGACCATTTATAGTGGATTTTCCCATTGAAAATGGTGATTTTCCATTGTTATGTTAGTTTACCACAGGGTACGTTGCATGCAATTGTTGTCCTTCAGCCATCCACCAAACCTTTTTCTGCAAACCACCAGTCATGCGGGATGTGTTCATTGCAAGTCCTCTTCATTCAGTTCGCGCAGTGGCTGTCCCGCATGGACCTGCAACCCATTGGCTTGGGGCGACAGACTGCGAGAACCACAATCCATACACTCAGAAAACTCCTATGAGGTCAGATAGACTAGGTCACTAGGACCTTCCAACATGAAGTGTTGCACGTGTTTGGACCCACCGTCTGACACCCATGACACCATGACACCCATGACACCATCCCAGGTCTCTTCATGGCCTCCAGTCGTGGATCTCCGAACCTTGCTGGTTAAGAACAGGATCCCCTGGTCACGGATTATGAAAATCCCCAACAAAAATTGGGTACAACAGGGGTTTTGCACACTGCTCAAATGACCATGAAATGGACATCAATCCTATAGATATTTATGGATACCATTTCATGATGATGGTATTGGCGATGGTAATGATGACAACAATACTAATGCAATCATCACTTTGTAACATTGCCGGCCAGCTGTGAATCTTCCATTTACAGGGCCCTGGTTGAGCCAGGCAGCCGTATATCCATCACGTTCCCTGATGGCTCCTGCCAATACCTTGGCAGTTCACCGCTGACTGCGGCTATTGAACTGGGCTTAACATCCCTGGAAATCCGCTTGGCCCAAACACCCAACCCCATCACCATCCCTGTCCAATCCATCTCTAGTGTCATTGTCCACAGGGTGCCCCCAACGGAATACGTGGACATTCAAGAACCAGCCTCCAGGAGCTCATGAGGCAGTTCCGACAAGAACCAATAATCCAGCCAGAGTTGGCCAGTCCCCGGGACTTCGTTGTACTAAATCTTGTTGTCATGTCTGCAAAACGCTTGTTTTTCCATCCGGGATGAAACATAATGCTAGATAACATACATACATAGTTGTTTATATATATATACCAATAGTATGACAGAGAAAGAGAAAGGCGGAGATCCACTCTTGGCTCATCTCTGAGCAGAGATCCTTTCGGATTCTTTGGGTCTTTGGGAACCCGGAGGTTATGACCTTTGCTCCGGATGCCAAGCCCACGCCTGGAGGGCACGTCCCAAGCCTGGCCGCATCGTTGATGATTTCACAAAATGGGGAAGCCCCAAACCCCGACAATCTCGACAGTATTTGTACTTCATCCATCTTCATCCAATTTTTCGACTTCCCAGCTTTCAAGGTCGCCCAATCTCCCTGTCCGTACCTCAGTGCGGAGGCTTCGAATGGGCTGCAGCTTTTCTCGTATGGCTTTGGGCAGCGATCGACATAGGCCATCTTCACATGGCCGCGTCGGAAAGGGAGGTCGAAAGGATACCTTCACAGAAAGGAGCCGCTGAGGAGTACACAATTGGTGGCTTTTGTTGCTTGAAACCGGTTGAAACCTCTGAAAGGATGGAGACATTGCTGTTGAGTCCATCTTGTGCCAAGATGTGCCAAGGACGTAAAGGTGTAAACCTGATGTTATACAGTGAGATATGTGAGATCTATCAGGAAAGATTTAAGCTTTTCCCAAAAACAACCCAGTCCTCTGTGCCAGATGCCAACTGCTGCACAGCCAGGGCTGCTTGGAGCAATGTCTCCTCAACCCGAAGCCCTCCATCTGTAGGACTTACGCTCGCACGTTGAAAAGGATGATGCGGGTATTCCGGCATTCCGGCTCCCTTCCTCACAGCAAACTGCCAATGACAATGGTGAGACATGGGAATCTGCAACCTTAGAAGCCCCCAAGTCTGTAGTTATGGCTCAAAGAATATCAGTTTGGGGCCTAATGTTTTGATAATTTGCTCTGTGATGCCATTGGGCCATTGATCTCTTGGTATCTGACATATTCTGATCTATATGATTGCAGCCATGGTGAAGGATGTATTGATCTGACCAGCTTCTGTGCAGGAGGATCCAGCATCAATGCAAGCGGTTCAGTATCCTTCAGAGCCATCACCGCAGCAACATCCTGCGTCACACTGGAAATGTTGCGATCTAAAGTGATTGTACGACAGAAGCCATTTTTGTTGTTATCTGATTACTGGGGTTGAGACCCCTTTCCCCTTTTCAAATGTTTCAACAATTTTCCACCTCATCTTCTGGTGTGACCCACTTGGCCCAGCCTCCAAGGAAAAGAGCGGCGGCGCCATCGCCGATGGCCGCGCCAACAGTAGGCTGGCGTGCCCCGTGGCTAGGTCGATTCGCAAACCACGCACCGCCGCGAAGTCCGCCATCAAGGGCAGGGGGTCGGCTCTGCGGCCGAAGACAAAACCAAAAGCATCTTGGGGAAAGATGTGACCAGCCTGGCACTCAAGAGGTTGATGATATTATAAATATATATATATACTGTATATATATAATTATATATAATCGATTGATTGTATCACATAATTGATGATGTGGGGATGTAACCAGGTGTCTTTTTGTGAACACGACCCCCCCATCCCCATCTCTGCCATATCTTTCGAGATTGCTAATTGCAGAACCATTTCACAACTCGCCTGCAGAACGGCTTCTACATCTGCCCAGGATCTGTGTGTATCCTGCAAGAGTGCACCCATGACATCATAGCGAGCAAAGGTGACGTTGACATCACCTCATTCGAGGGGATCTGGGTGTGGGCAAACACCTTCTATCATGGCTTCGCGGCTTAGCAACTAAAGTTTGACAACATCAAAACATACAGAAACCTATCAAAATCTTTGTCAAAAACTCACCTTCAACCTTGTGGTCTTGTGATGTCGGGTGTCTCCAAGTGACTACCTCCCAGTAACGCAGCTTCGTAGAGCGTGTATTCCGGCACCGCATATGGCAAGACGTGTTTTGTTTCGGACTCGTGAAGCTTTTCCAGGAAGGCTGAGTGGAGCCGACCTGAAAAGCCGCAGCCAAGGTTTCGGATGAAGCAGGTGGAGCAATGATGATTTCTGGTGGAAATGGATGGAAAATGGATGGAACATGAGAAAGGCAGCACACGGTCGTTTCTTTCAGTTGTAACTTCAAAAGTTCAGACAAACGAAAAGGTCTAGACCGGATATATTTTCAAATTGATTCAAGGTCCCAAACTCAACCCAGTGCTAAGACATGACTCGAATATACTCGAATCATCTTTGCAGACCGAAGCTAATATCCTTGGTGAAATCAATGGATATCAGATATCCTTGGTGAAATCCCACCAGGCCCCATCAAGCCTGATAAAATATCGATGAAGACCGCATCTGCCACTGGCAACAGAGGCGGAGACCACAGGGGATTCACTCGCGCAGCAGCGAAGAAGCGCTTCAGCTGAGCCTTGACTTTTTGTCCGTCCTGGTCGGCTGGGTCGGCTGCGTTAAGCATCTTAAGCTGCGGGATGAGTTGGTGAAAGCAGCTTAAACCGACCCATCCAAAAGCAGCTGGAAAACATCTGTGCCCAATCTTGCCCAACCCCCATTTCTTCGTTCCTCCTCTGTGCCGAAGCGATCCGTGACTTTGCGCAGCAACAAATAGCTGATGCGCTGCACTGCTAACCTCACCAGCTGCCAACATCAGCATACCGTACCAACGTCACAACAGAGAGTCGATATTAAGGGGTCACGAAGGAATTGAGTACGCGAGATTTCAGAGGACTTCACTATCCCAGTCGCAGTCCAGAGGTTGTTGCATCCCACCTTTTTTGGAGCCATTGATATCCGTTGATCACTGAAAAGGTGCCCAAAAGGTGCCCAAAAGGTGCCCAAAAGGTGCCCAAAAGGTGCCCAAAAGGTGCCCAAAAGGTGCCCTGGCCGTGCCTTGCTCCAGGTAGGAGTTGATGTTGCGCCATGTTCCCGGCATAGTCCACCAATTCGAAAATGGCTCGTTTCAAGCCTCAGATCAGCTGGGCAGCTGGGCCTTCGAATGACGGCAGGCCTCTTTGAGAAATCTAAGGACTCAGGACATCCAGCATTCACAATGACTAGCTGACTGGCTCTAGCATGCTCTAGCTAACTGGCAGCACCCAGCTGTTCCAGCAGTCTTACAAACGCTTTCAACGCTTTCATGTCATGTCAGATTGCGGTCATGAAATCAAAATAAGTACACTAAGTACACAAGTCCCATGTCAACCAAGTCCGGATCACGCCAGAACTGCCAAGAGTCTATACTGCATGGCCAGGCGTTTGGAGGCTGGTGGCGCTGCCCAAATATCTTCGAAGATGTACATGTCCAGCCAAGCATCGCCACCGCAGTTGTCGCCCAGCAACTCCAGAGCTCTCCACATCCACAGGGCGGCGCTCAGGAAAGACATGGCAACTTGGAGTGGCAGATCACACGCAGAGGTGAGATCAATGTACCTGGGGGCGCCAATCTTGCAGAGCATATCTTTATATATATATATATATCAGATATATCATTATATATATATATATCATTATATAATATATATATATCCAAAAAAAAACGCTGAGATCCTGGTCTAAGTCAGAGCGAAGGTGATGCTTTCAATGCGAATGGACCGGATCCAAGCCGCGAGAGGCCCAGTCGAACTGGATCCCAGTGCTCTTCGATTTCTTCATCACCCCACATTCGCAGCGCACGCTCTTCGTATCTCTGAACTGGTTTCCTCAGTGGCTAAGTCCGCCATCTCCACCATGTTCAGCATGAAAACATGTGGAAATGTGGGGCTTGGCAGTTGAACCAGCTCAATGAAAACATGGCCACATGGCCACATGGCAAAACAGAGGTGATTCATCTTCCCATATCTTCCCCAAGATGTTTTTCCGTCCGCGGCGAGCTTCATGTTGTATCCAGGTATGCTCATGCCCTGGAAGCGTGGCTCCCTTGGCGCTTGCACATCCGACGGTTCACGGCCCTGGGGCAAGGTGCTCCCCGCCGCACCCGCCACGGGCGGATGCTCCATCATGGCCCCAATGATCTCCTCAGATTGGTGAATGCTTGGTGACGGGAAAATTGATGGGAAATTGATGGGAAATCCATGGAAATCCCGGCTTTCTGGCCCAAGATTAAGCCATTTCTGTAGATTCTCTCTTTGAACCAATTTGGGGATCCAATTTTTGGCGCAGTCATGGCATTGGGAAGCCAGCTGTAAGTGGTGCGAAATCCTCCCCAAATCCTTTGGGGAGTTCCAAAAACTCACTCAGCCGTTTGTCTCAACATGGGACATGCCCTATCAAGGGATGTTCAAGAAATCGTTTTTTTTTAATGACCTTCTAAAGCCACTGCTGGATGATTTTTACTGATTTAGGGTGTCAATTTCTTTCAACAAAACTGCCCACATCTCCCACAGCGCATCAGGGCGCCGGTTGGAAGCCCTTCTTGGCCAATTCCGCCATCAGCTGCCCCGCAGCCGTGTGAAGCTCAGGGAAGGCGATGCCTTTCCAAACCTCAGGGCCACGACGGCCGCGACCCCAGGGGCAAGAGCCAGGAGGTCAGGATGATTTCAACCAAGAAACATTGATTTTGGTGAATTTAAATGATTCTGGTATGATTGTGATATGTGTGCATTATTGTTGACAAGTTGGCAGTGAAACTATTATGTATAATATAATATAATATAATATTATATTATATTATATTATATTATATTGTATTATATTATATTATATTGTATTATATTATATTGTATTATATTATATTATATTATATTATATTATATTATATATATTACATATACGTATACATATATTATACAAGTTGCCGTTTGGGATTGCCGTTTGGGCGGAGCAAAAACATGAAGCAATTACAAAACGTGGAAACCCACACACTGCTTTCAGATAGGGGTGCCCCAGAATCCAATAGTTTGTCATAATCTTCCATGTTGAAATTGCCATTTTGTGGGGTATTCCATTTCTGGCCAGATCCAGATATGTCAGTGTTGGTTATATTACATCGTAATTATCTGCATTCTGCTGATAGTCCCCATATATTGTCTGAAAATAGGGCATCCCCAATTTGAATGGATTGTCTGGATTGTCAATGATTATCATCATTTTCTCTACCAAAATGGCTATTCAGAGGATATAGTATACCAGTATACCCCATTTCTAAACAGCCATATTGCCCAGACCATGCCATGGGCCCCATGGACGTCGCCATGATGAGGCGCTGCTTCTTCGACGTCGCTTACCGCCTCGCGCCAACTGGCGCTGGAGTGCTGAGGGGCCTCATCGTCACTGGAGCTGGCTCCAGAGGACATGTAGGCCTTGGTCTTAGGAGAGTCACAGGAGACTGGGATGGTGGATCAAGCTTGAAGTTTGGACAAGTGAGAAATTTTAGACTCTCATCCGCTGAATTTGAGGAGTGGAATAAGGAGAAAACCAAATTGATCGGGTTCAGCTCCAAATGGAGGATCTTTTCGCCAATAGAAAGAGCTTTTTGCCAATAGGCCAAATGTCCAGATGTCCAGTTGCCAAGCTGCTGGTCTGGCAAGAACATGTTGAAGGTTCAGGAGCCCTCGAAGCCCACGCAGCACAGTTCTGTCAGGTTCAGCACGTCGGACCAACAACCTCACTGTTTGGTGGTCACCAAAAACCCGTGGATGATTCCGGGAGGGCTTTATTATAGGGCTTTTGAAAGGGGATAGCGGATGCTTTCAGAAAACACACCAGTGCTCCCCCAAGGTCTTTCAAAATCCAAGGAAAGCGTTCCAAGCGAATGCGCGGAAACTCTCCATTTCGGCCGATGTGGAATTCCAGAAACATGGACAGACCTTGAAGGCCACATGCATCGCAGGGGTATGCCTCTTCCACCAAGGGCCCAAAGTGATACTCCTCCCAGAGCCGTTCCAGCGCTGTTCGCTTCAAGTTGGCAGACTCCTGACCCAGCTCCAGCCATCTCCCAGCATAGGTCAACCAGCATGGTGTATCGTCACAAATGCTTCAGAATATCGAATCCAACAATTAAAGATGAAAAAATACAAACCAGCCACTCTACATCCATTCAACAGCTTCCTCAGCAGTTTCCTCAACTGTTTTTTTTTCCCTCCCAACTTTCCCATGGTTTCCCCCCAGCCCCCCAGCCCCCCAGCCCCAGCACCTGGCAATGCAACGGCACGGCCATGGCCCTGGCCGCCATCGCCGCGCTGTGTGCGTTCCGCAGCTCCTGCTGGACGTCCACGCGGCCCAGGCCGTCACCACTGCTGAGGCGCTCCAGGGATTCCAGGTTCAGCTCCAGTAGGGCAGCACGGGTCTGGAGATGGGGAGAGGTTGGGGGAAAGATTCTGTCTACGGCATTATATATTGCATGTATGTGTGTGTGTGTAAGGTGTGTGTGTGTGTAAGGTGTGTGTGTGTGTGTAAGGTGTGTGTGTGTAAGCTGTGTGTGTGTAAGGTGTGTGTGTGTGTAAGGTGTGTGTGTGTGTGAGGTGTGTGTGTGTGTGCCGTGTGTGTGTGTGAGCGCGGTGGGTGTGTG
>Ga0126342_10001171_pt1 | contig 35334 bp, 36 predicted proteins | sample Cyp1metagenome_FD_92528 | JGI IMG/M metagenome (GOLD analysis project Ga0126342, IMG submission 92528) | Coral microbial communities from Lord Howe Island, Old Settlement Bay, Australia - Cyphastrea 1 metagenome | ecosystem: Host-associated > Invertebrates > Cnidaria > Coral ...
ATCTGCTCATCTTCACACCTTCTCACCTTCACATCTTCACACCCTCACATCCTCACATCTTCACATCCTCACATCTTCACATCTTCACATCTTCATATCCTCACACCCTCACATCTTCACATCCTCACATCTTCACATCTTCTCATCTTCACATCTTCTCATCTTCACATCACATCTTCACATCTTCTCATCTTCACATCTTCACATCCTCACATCTTCACATCTTCACATTCCCTCTTGCCCTCTTGCGCTCTTGCCCTCTTGCTCTCTTGCCCTCTTGCTCCCTTGCCTTCTTCTTTTTCCTTCTTTTCTATTTCTCTCTTAAGGCGCGGGGCAGTGCCAACGAGACGGCACGAAACGCAACCCCTTCGCACGAAATGAGGTTCGATCGTCGAAAACTGAGGTAAAGTGGTACTTTTTGTATGACAACATGGCATTGGCGGCCGACTGCTCTGATTCATACGTTTTGATGTCCAAACGTGTAGTAAAATTGCGATGTCGCAAGTGAAATGATGGTCAGGTGTCAAAAACTGAGGTGAAATTGCGATTTCAGAGGTCGAAGCGCAACCCTTTCGCGCGAAATGGTGGCCGAGTGTCAAAAACTGAGGTGGAAGCTTTTGTGTGTAAAAGGGTTTGCGCGTAAAAGCGTCTGTGTGTAAAAACATCTGTGTGTAAAATCGTCTGTGTGTAAAAGGGCCTGCGTGTAAAAGCGTGTGTTTGTGTGTGTGTGTGTAAAAGTGTCTGCGTGTAAAAGCGTGTGTGTGTAAAAGTGTCTCTGCGTAAACGCTTCTGTGTGTGGAAGCATCTGTGTGTAAAAGCTTTTGTGTGTAAAAGGGTCTGTGTGTAAAAACTAATGTATGTAAAAGCCTCCGTGTGTAAAAGCGTCTGTATGTAAAAGCATCTGTTTTTTGTAAAAGCGTCTGTGTGTGAAAGCGTCTGTGTGTAGAAGGGTCTGTGTGCAAAAGCGTCAACGTGTAAAAGCGTCTGCGTGTAAAAGGTTCTGCGTGTAAAAGTGTCAGTGTGTAAAAGTGTTTTTGCGTAAAAGCGTCTGTGTGTAAAAGCGCGTGTGCGTGTGTGTAAAAGTGTCTCTGCGTAAACGCTTCTGCGTGTCAAAGTGTCTGTGTGTAAAAGCATCTTTGTGTAAAATCGTTTGTGTGAAAAAGGGGGTGTCTGTAAAAGCGTGTGTGTGTGTAAAAGCGTTTGTGCGTAAAGGGTTATGTGTGTAAAAGGCATCTGTGTGTAAAAGCATCTGTGAGTTGTCCAAAAGATCCTTTTCTGCGTAGGAGTTGCCATGTTCAGTCATTCGTTACAGTTTTTTGTATTGGTGGCCAACACGTCAATAAATTTGCATTGCTTGATTCAACAGCTTTGTCTTGTCGTTTCCATGTGCTTCACTCCAAAGCTTGAATGCGTGTGCATGTGCACGTGCCAACGACTCCAATACATGTTCACTTCATGGTTTGGCAGCTTTTCTATAGGTCTACAGGAAAAGACACCAGTGTTCTCAGGTAGGCTCATCCATGTCGCAACGTGAGATGCTGGAGTGGCCGCAAGCCAGGCAAAAAGACATTCAGGATGCGTGCAATGACACTGCTTTCGGGACGGCCTTAGATGTGGATGGTTGCCTTGTTTGCAAGCCTACAGAAAGGGCGGCTATGCTGCTTGGCAGCTTGCAGGCTGCTTGCAACTTGGGAGTCATCAAAGAAGATCTCGGCGTGTCTGTGACAGTGGTTGTTTCCATGTGTGAGACTGAAATGAATATACATGGAGCTCCATCGAATTGGAAGGATTACTTCCGTGAGCACGATGTAGTTCATATTCATTGTCCGCTGGATGACACCACAGTGAAGCAGCCGGGCCGCGACTTAGAACGGCACAGAGCATTGCAAAAGAATTGCCTGTCCAATTCGAAAAGCATATGCTTCCAACTGTGGCAACAGTCAATCATTGCCGTCAACGCAGACAAGCCCATGAACATTTTGTTTCAGTGCTTTGGTGGTATCAACCGCAGCGCTGCGGTTTTGTGTGCTTGGCTCATCGCAGCCTATGGCTACAGCGCGGAAGATGCGATCAAGATGTTGCTTACAAAGAGACTGTCTCTTCGCCCGTGGCGCCATCGAGGCTATGTTACAACCTAGGAATTCATTTCACAATGTCTTCAGTGTTAGATGTGTTAGTGACAATTGATGACAATTGGTCAAGTTGTGGTTCTCACTTCTTGTACCCTGAAAAGCTTTGGCCCAACATGAACGGTTTGGCTGAGTGAAGAGTTGCAAAAGTTTTCATGGGACCATGCTTTGTCAGACTTTGTCAATGCAACTTGCAAGAAAGATGCTTGTACTTAATCCCAAGGGAGAGGATGTTTTGTGCCATCACCATAAAGACATTGCGCACCAAGTTCTATTGTGGATGGTGGAACAACAGCAATGTGAGTGGCACCAGGATGTCACACTTGGCGCGGCCTAGCTCTCATTTGCTTGTGCGCTGGGAGCCCTGAAGCCGCAGAATGTTTCGATGTCAAAATGATGTCGAAAAGTATGTTCGTGACGTTTGTAGTTGAAGCTGAAGCGGGGACAAGTCAACCGAAACTGTTCGAGACTTGTTGAGGCACGTAATGCTTCCTTTCTCACCATAGTGCATCAGCATAAGTCAACCAGAACTGTCTGAGACTTTGTCGTCTACAGTCAACTGTTTTGAATTCGTCGACAGTGAAAAAAGCTGCTGATTGCTTTTGTGAAGGCGGTAGGTGCATGGATCGATCTGATTTCTCATCCTAGATGCATTAGTGGGTAGCAGCACATATAGAAGCATTTCTCAGCAACATGCTTAGGTCACGAATTTCATCCCCCTTCGGATTGCCGAGGTGGCCACGACAACGATGACTTCGCTGTGAGCGTGTGTGGTGTCCTGGTGTTTGTCTGCGTGTCTGTTTGTGCGTCCCGTGTCTGTCTCTTTGTCTGCTTGTGTGTGTGTGTCTGTGCCTGTGTGTGTGCGTGTATGTGTCTTCCTCTTTGTGTGCGTGTGTGTCTGTGCCTGTGTGTGTGTGCGTGTATGTGTCTTCCTCTTTGTGTTCTGTTTGTGTGTGCGCGCGTGTGGTGTCTGTCTGTGTACTGTGTGTGTGCGTGTGTGCGTCTGCGTCTGTATCTTTGTTTGTGCGTCTGCGTGTGTATGTGTTTCTTTGCTGTCTGTCTCTGTCGGTCTCTCAAATTTTGTGTCTATCTTTGTCTGCGTCTGCTTAGAATCTGACATAGCATTTCTATCTCCTTTCTGCTGATCATCTGCATCACCTTCAATGAAGCTTTCACCTACAATGTCTTTGATACTACTTACAAGAGAGTAACATGCTCTTCTACGCTCTCGGGCCATCGGTCGTCTAGTTGTCATTGCATGGCCTGCACCCTAGCTTATGAGATTATGAGACACTGTACTGTTACATGTTGTCATATGGTCATCATATTGTTACATCATTGCATCTCAATATTCCAGGACTGGGCCATCCTGATACTGCTTTCAGCTCTTCCTTTGGCCTGCAGCTCTGCGCAGCGACGGTCAAATTCGGAGATGTGCTCTGGACATCTCTGGACACTTCAAGACCAAGGTCGAGCTGAGAGGTGGCGTCCCAGTCGGCCTTTGGATGGGACTGGCAGTACCGCAGGCCAGATTCATCGGAATTCATGTTGATTCAATGTTGATTCCCATTGACTTTCGATCGTCCATGGACGATTGGATAGCTGCTTGTGTCGCATTGCCGCGTTACGTGCATTACCTCAACTTTACTTTTGGAGAGTTTTGGAGGTTATGCTGCTTTGCATCCTTGGCAACATGATCCCCATACCATTGCTCCTAGCTGCTCTAAGGACAGCGAGTTGATCTTGAGAGAATCTACGAATGTATACACATGTGCTTTGAAGAGGTTTTGACTTATTCAGAAACAAGGTTGTCTGAGGTTGTCTGGATTACAGGAGTGAAAGTATAAAGAAGTTTCTGACTCCACTGCTAGATCGAGCAGCTCAGTGTGGATCTCAGATTCCTTTGAACATCTTTAAACTTTCCACCGATGTGGATTTTTTTCCCATTTGCAAAGCAGCAACGCAAGTAAGTACACCATCAGATGCCAGCCCCTTCTACCCTATAAGGGCACATTTCCTTTTGTTGCGAGACGGTCCTGTGAAGAAAAAACTCGGATTGGATCGAACATCAGTGACCAGAGTGCTCATGAAGCTTTGCCATTCCCACTGCTCCTGGAACCTTAGTTACAGATTCTAAGGAAGACAGAACCAATTGGAGCCCATGACAGATGGGTTGGAATAGCAGCGTATCTGGCTTACCACCGAATGTGCAGTTACAGATTCCCTTCTACTCTTTCAGAAGGGCACAACTGCTACTGTATATGTGTACATGACTGCTCAGATTCGTGGGAGTTCCACTTCCTGGAACTGGTGCATGGACGGGGGCAATGGCAACCGTCTTAAGATGTTTTCCAAGTCATGCTGATCTTGGTTTCATTGACGCAGACGCATGTCCCGCACGTTCCCATATGTCTTTTGTCAGGTCGCTTATTTGCTTGGTATGGGCTTGGGTGAGGCACGACCTGTGTACATCGACAACACTGGAAGATGCGTGCGAGCAATCACACACATATTTTCGAAATCATTCAAGGAGCATTGACTCGTGTGCAAGACTAAGACTTGCACAGACTTTGGACAGATGCATAATTCTCGCAAATGTGTGCGTGATTGTTTGTTATTGCACCACGGCACCCAAACCCAAAGAAGGGATGAGCCCCAACCAGTGTCATCCATCTTGAAGATACCTTTCCTTGTACAGGGACATGCAAATCAATGTCACATGTTTTTTTTCCCATCAAACTTGTTTTGAGCCGATTGGTGCTTGGCTAGGTAATGCACCCGAAACAAAACGAAATAAATATAAATGCGGAACCTGTCAAATGGGGACCAGAAAATCAGTCCTTTCAGGTAGGATACACCACGTATCACCACGTTTTTTTTTCCTCGATTATGTGATGGGAAAAATCAACAGGAGGAATTTGTAAAGAAACATGAATTGCGCAACACACATCGGTAGGAATTTGTATAATAAGATGATGTTTTATTTTGAGTGAGGTTGGCCCATCCCATCTGATTGTGGCATATAGCTTTTGGGCAATAACAGCTATGGGCGATATGACCATTCCAATGAACATTCCAATATCCTATAATCATGTGTTATGTGTATACATGTGTTGACCCTGCTCTGTTACTTGGACAAAAGGACTACGTGGATAAGCTTTATCAAAAGCGGACGATATTGATACTGGACATAGTTCTTTGTTTCGGATGTTCAAACATGTTTGGATTTCACGACAAACACCTTGCTGGGCAGGCCATTACATCCGCTTGGAGCTTGGTTCTGCAGCTTCTAATTGCGGACAGTGGCTGTTGCCAAATACATTTCACGATGTTTCAAGATGTTTTCTTCAAGATGTCGTACTTCAGGTCTTGGCCGGTGTTATTGTGGCAGCTTGTATCATGGCGTTGGGACCTTGGTGTTAAAAGGACCTTGAGGCAATGAAGGAGGCAGTTTTCTGGAAAGCAGTGCATACTAAGCAATTCACGTGCAGCTGGGTGTCTCTCCCCATAAACTCAAATCCAAAACAATTGGGATCTAGCTAAGATGCATTTGGACTAAATGAAAATTGAGTTGTAAAGTTACAACATGTTGCACTAATGTACAGTGTTCATGTAGGCGCGCACACCTTGTGAACCGCAGGTCCCTCACCCTTGCTGGATGGTATGGATGCGCTGTGGTGGAACCTTGCCAACATTATTCAGATTGTGTGTTAAAATCATTTCTCTTGCTTGAAGGGTTACAGCAGGCGTTGATGAATTCTTATAGACACATAGATAGATGGAATTATATAGTAGATGGAATGGAAAAGATGGAATTATGGATTTCATGCATGGATGGGTGGGTGGGTGGAATTAGATGCATAAAAGGTAGATAGACAAATAGACAGACAGACAGATAGACAGACACATACATAGACAGATAGATTAGGTGGATGGATGGATGGATGGATGGATGGATTGACAAACAGATAGATACAGTAGATGGTCAGATATATAGATGGTTGCAGTCCATGACTCCATGACCACTGTAGGTATTGGTTGGTGTCGTTGCTTTAGTGAGCCGCTGGCTGCAGTTGCGGAAAGGATAGCTTCGAATAGAAGAGTTGGATTCAAATCATCCGCGCAAGTTTTGCTGATTTGTTGCAATATGTGGCACAGATTGGCACAGTGTCCCATCCTGTGGTTTGAGCGACAACACTGCGACAACACAGAGCTTGTGAGGCTGTAGGCAAGTCCTGGACGTGACAACATTTGGCTGCAGCTTGGAAATCTGCAGGAATCCATGAATTTCAAACAAAAAGCAGAGCAAATTACCACTGTAAATGAGTTCTAGACGATGCAGCAGTAAAACAACAAAAAGACAGTAACACTTTCAGCTTTGGCTAGTGAATCAATTGTAGGAGCCCAAAAGTGGAGTCAGTTGAAGTTGCAGGGCCCCAAACGTGAAACTTGCAACGCAACACTGCGAAACCGGAATCAACGATTGTCCAAAACTCAGATTCGCGTAGCACAGCAGCGACAGCGTCAAAGAGAAAGACACTGCGAATGCAGCATAGTCAATACCAGCAGCAATCTCTGAATGACACGCCATCATCTCAGCAAATCTTTGCAAAGCCACAGAATGAGCAGTCGCAAGACCCGCCAGGGATGGCAGCTGGACACAGCATTAGAACTTTGTGGAGAGATAATCCTTCAGCTCCTCGGACTGTACTCAATGCATTTATGGCATAATGCATCCTCACGGGATCTCACGGGCCTCACAGGACGCTGCAATGATCACAGATGAAGTTCTAGAAGATTACATCTCCGCCGTGTCAACAAAGATCTGGCTACATCTTTGAGGGAGGTATTGTATGGTATTGTAAGAGAGGTCGAAAGATGGCTCAAGTTAAGTTCTGCAGAGCTGGAAAGTAAAAAGGATTTGATGAAGTCCTTGGTGCATACTCAAGTGCAGGTGAAGCTGAGGCAGCCGAGCTTGAAGAATCTGAGCAGTAGCCAAAGCAGGCCATGCGCTTTTGCAGACTTTGCTATGTGAAGCTGGAAAAGCGCCAAAGAGAAAGTGGAGCGGCTGAGGCAGCAGAAGCTCAACCTTCGACCTCTTGAAGGACCCAAACGACAGAAGGCCCGTGGAGCCATTGGACAGCCGAAGGCCAGAGCCATGCTGTCGCTGGTGCCGCTGCTGGTGCAAAAGAGGCCCGGTTTGAAGGACCGCCAGTGAAGAAAGGCAACTGCCAGCTAAGGCAGCTGAGGCAGCTACGGATGAAGCAGCACAAGTTTCCATGGTGACAGAGGAGCCGGAGGGGTCAGGCAAGCCCACAGTGTGTTCCACCGGCATTCGGAGGGCTACCAGGACTTGTAGCTGCAGTCTTGAAGGACTTCGCAGATTCAGACACATTCAGACGTTTCCAGACAAGACACGGCCATCGAGACGTGCACAAGAGCAGGTTGGAACTGGATGCAGAGTGCCCGCCCCTTGAGGCCAGCGCACCGTGAGGAGTTTGACTTCTGTGATCGCAACCTTTGATAACCCTCAGACACACTTCTCCCGAAACTTCCGTGGTTGTGCTGCACCCCTGCAACATTGGGACCACAAGAGGAACTGCAACTTGTGCAATCACAAGTGTCCTGGCCAAGTGCTACGTTGCATTCATAGAGATACTGGTACCAGATGGTACCAGACCTTGCGGTTGCAGCGGGCAATCTGAGCCCAGGATAGCCGTGGAGCTGGTGAGGGCAAAGATGCCAAAGGCACCAACGACACCAAAGATGGTAAGAAGATGGTAAGAAGATGTAAGAAGATGTAAGAAGATGTAAGAAGCAAAAATTGCAAGGCAAGCTTAAAGATGCTTAAAGGACCTGGCACAAAAGAATGCCACAGTTCTTCTATGACGCGAAAGGAGCTCATATATGAGCTCATAAAGAAAAACAAAGCGATTGTCTAAATTGGGTACAAGAAGTTCAAGAAGCAGTTCTTCACTGGGAGTGGTTTCATGGCCAGCACCAAGGTGGTGGTTCATGTCGGTGGAGTACCACTGACATTGGCGTGGTCGCAGCAACAACCATCCGCTGGCATGGGGTGTGCACAACCACAGTAGCACAACTTTGCGCGGTCTCAGCAACAATCGCCGTGTGAGATAGTTTCGGGACAAATATCGCTGTCAGGCTTTCAGCAAGGAGAAGTATAAGGGGAGCAACAAGCAGGAAGGGGCGAAGTGGTATAATCGGAGGCCCTTTTGCGGGGAAACAACAGCTTCGTCAGCAGTGTCAGGAGCAATTGGTTGCATTCTCACAAGAGCAAGGTCAACAGACATAGCAGAATGCTTGGCCAGCTCCTTCACAACTGGGGAGATGGTTTGATCTTCTGAGAAGATATGATGTGGCTTGTTTGCAGAAAGGTTTATGTCCACCTGCAATGATGCCATTGAAGACATTGCTTTGCATTGTCTTAGATGTCCTCAACTGCGCTCGATCTTTTGAAGCACTAGGCCCTAGGTAGGGCGCCCAAGTGCGCTTGATGCGAGTGCTTGAAAGCATAGCCATGAACCATGCATGGGCCATGCGGCCAATTTCACGGTTGTGTCAAGGGAAATTCCAAATATCAGCGAAGTCTTCAAGACAAGAATTTCCCAGTTTGCACTTGGGCAATGGGTTTTCATTGGCAAGTGGAGATTTTGATGGAGCAACGTTTCACAGTTGTTTGAGGTTTGGGCTCAAGAGATGTCTAATGTATTCTAATGTATTCTAATGTATTATTTAAATTATTGTACAATGTAGTATTTAAAGTAGTACTTAAAGCATTGCACAGGAAGTTTGGCAAAGATCCCCAGTTTTGGCCATGATCATCCAAAGTTGAACTCGAATTGCACTAAGGCGCCACGCCCTGGGGACATGGATTGACCAAAGCCGGGTGAGGTGGCTCAGAGTTGCCAGAAGCTAGTGCAAGATGGTCCAACAATTGGTTCAACATGGTTCAACTATGTTCAACTACGTTTGTTTTATGTTTTGGGCTAATGTGGAGCTCAAGTTCAATGATAGGCACAGTTTTAGTTTGAAAACACACAGTTTGACTCTTGAAAAGAGTTTGTAGCCGTTTTGAAAAGAGACAGCGTTTTAGTTTGAATATTCGTTCTTTTTCTTGGTCCTACGTTTAACATCCTTTAACTCTCAACAATTGCGTGCATCGTTTGACATGGGATGGAAGCGCTGCGGCCTTTGGGCCAAGATGATTCTGGTTGGATTTTTGGTTGATGCGGCAACTCTTTGTGCTGTGAGAGTCTTCAGACTGGCGTTTAGTCCGACGTTTTTACGTGGGCATTTCAGGTGCATACACTTTTTGTCCCAATGTTTCCACCCAGTCTGATAGATTCCTTAGATATTCATCACTGCTTCGAGCGCTTTTGGCTCAGAAACCCTCAGCTCTGCCTGGCTGACAAGCTCTGGATCACCCCCATCCCGATGGAGCAGCGGCATCATCCGATTGATTTCGCGCAATTGCCAGGGCCAGAAGAGGCGTGGGATAGCGGGACAGGCGGAGTTTGTGACAAGATGTGACAAGATTGACAAGTATTATCGTCCCTGGCATGCCCTGAACTTTCATGACTATCAGTGATTGACAGAGAACACATTTGTGTTTAAAACGTGCTGAAAACTGAGACGGAAAATCCTCAGTCATGCTTGGGCGCAACCTGAAATTGATGGACGTGCCCGAATCAGCCTTTGGAAAGGGAGGCGCAATTGCTCATAGTACCCATATGTACCCATACAAATTGTGGTTTGAAAGCTGGGAGAGGCTTGGAAGATCATTGTCATTTGTGGGGACACCGCCTCCGGCAAGACAGCAGTCTCTTGGGCTGCAAAAACGTGGATATTGTGAAACTTTGGTTTCTTTCTGTCCATTCAACTACGCACCAGCTAAAATACCTGCCTTGCAAATCCTTGCTAGCTTGTCATGTGCCTCTTCCCTGTGGCCTCAAGTATTGTCCTCTTGGACAACATTTGCTTCACCAGTGTACTTCCAAGTTTGCAAACCAACATGGACACCCCAGTGCACATCACACATCACCGACCAAATTTGTGTTCAGCCGATTTTAAGCTTGAAACTGGATGATGTTGACTGGGGATGAATGAGGCCACTGCTGATTAGTCGTAGGTGTCTCAAATAACACCACTGCTATCCACTGCTGCTTCCACAAACGAAACGAGACCACCAACACCAACGGGCGGCCGAAGCCATGCAGAGTAAACCTAGCGCAAACACGGCAGAGAGGCGCTACACTCAGTGGCAAAGCACTACGGTTTGTGCTGCCTTTTGTCAACGCCTCAGCTGGAGTTCGCAGCGGCGAAAGCCATTTGCTCTTACGAAGAACTGCATGGCGGAGATGCTCCTTGGCAGTCGGGGATTGTTGCCCCGGTGTTGATTGATGTTACTTACAGATACTTATGTTCGATGGATAAGTCAATCCTCAAATTAGTGAGTCTCAGTGCTGTTGATCAAAATGAAGATGATCAAGAAAACCATGTGAAATCTACAAATTTATCAGAAGCATCAGAAGCCAGGAGCGTTTCTTGGTCAGTGTCCATACTGATACCCCACAAAAATGACACAAGGCAGTGAGTGACTGCTGTAGACTCACTTAAAACTGCTTAAAGCCAAGGCCAGCTGCGTGTCCAAGAGATTCCAGGCAGTAGCTATGCATTCGCTGCCCACACGAGTGAAGCCTTTCCACGTCCTATCCCAAGGGGAACAGGAACGATTTCTGGTGGCGACAACATTGAAAGAAGGAGCACGTGGAAACTGGGATGAGTTTGAGCAGTTTTTTTGGGGAGGTGTCTGGCCTTGTATTGCAAATTGCTGGTTGATGCTGGTTGATGCTGTTTGATGTTGACATTTCCTGCTTGCATGTCTGGATCGAATTTACTAATGAAGGCACGCGCTGGGCGCCAAATGGGTTTGGGCAACATTAAGAACAAGAAAGCGTGCGGGGCTGCAACATTTCCACGATTTCCACATACAGTATTTCCTCGCATCATTGGATTCAATGCCCACATACATTGCTGCCAAGGTTTTAATTTTGGAGGTTTCGACATGCCATGACATGTTTGCTCCCAGGCAGCATCCACGATGACCGTTTTGCAATGGTCGATTCAGAGACTGCTCAGTCCATGTCCACTGCTCTCCATCGGTACTTGTGCCAACATGATTGCGGACGGATGCTGCTAGATGCTGGATTGCACTTACGAGATACGATTTCCATGCAATGTGTAGGCCATTGGTTCTTGATTGTTCTTGCAAATTAATTTCTCAAAACTTCAGACATGAGTGAGATGACTGCATTCCAGCGCATTCCAAGGCCACCTGCAACACGTCCGTGCTGCCCTTCTTGCAACCCGACGTTGTGATTGAACTGATGCCTGCGCTTCGGTCGAAAGGGTGGTTTCATGAGAGCAGAGGTACAGATGGTACAGAACATCAGCACATCACTGGGGTTTGAATCATGCTCACATTGTACAGATCCGTACAGTATGATATTGTGGCATATTGTGGCTTGATCTCAGAGTTGATGGCTGCCAGCAGCCTTGGCGACACTCAAAAGTCCGAAAGCCTTTGGACCAAAACGGCACCCACTCAATCCTTCCAGGCACCTAAGCCTACAGAATAACATAGAATAACATAGAATAACAACATATTAAAATATAACAGATATATCACAGTGGTGAGATCGTGCTGAGGATTGCTGAGGTTAACCTTTTTTCTCGGATCCAAGCCGATTCCTTTCCTTTTCTGAGGACAAGGCAGTTGTGCACCGAAACCCGAATTGCACACCTTCGCTGACTCTGATGAGGCATGGGACCGTGGTTTCATGCATCAAGCACCCGAGCTGGTGCCCTTCCCTCTTTGGTTTGACTGTTTCTTCAGTTCCAGGGTGTGGGAACGACCAACCCCTGTATACGTCGATGTATGTCGATGTGTATCCTTCGAGTCTTGTTACTTTAAGGTAGTTATCGAAGAAATAGTCTTGAGTCTTGAGTCTTGGCTTGTCTTTGCCCATCCAAGAACAGCCAGAGTGACCCAGGTTTGCAGTTAAAATCGAAATCCTGTCCATGTCATCATTCTCATCGTTCTCATCACGTCAGTGCCCAGCTATAGCCTCTTCGTACTCTTCCAGTCTTGTTCCGGCGCTGTAGGCCTCAAGTGTCCATCGACTCCCAGGTGGAGTTCTTCGCCAGCGGCAAGGGCGGTGGATGGCGTGGCCCAGAAGACTCCTTGGACACCATGCTCTTGCAGCCCTGTCGTGGCAAGAAGATCAATGATGCTGCTGTGGCAAAGGCCAGGCATTGTGTATGTATGAGTCAACCAACGTTGAGTGATTGAGTGTTTTGTTGAGTTGTAGCTGACATTGTACCTTGTATGGTAAGTGCTGCGGTGTTGATTACTTTTCCTGCATTTCGTAGCTTAAATCATGTTTTCTGTTGCTATGTAGCTACTTCAAAGCATCTCGTTGAGCTGATGCCAGCGCAAGAAGCGCACATAATTACTATGTAGAAAGCAACAAGGATGGCTTTGTATGGCCTTGTAACATCTTTATTTTGGCAAACTGATGTGAGAGTGTGTCTGTGTGTGTGCGCCTGCGCGCGCATGTGTACAGGGCTTTTGTGCATCCCCAAAGTATCCCAGTATCAAGGTGCCTCAACTCGCATAAATGCCACACATAACATATCCTAAAAGAACATTAAACATCAATTAGACGCAATCAATATTTTGATTTTGGGCACTTCTGACATATTGGAAGTGCATTTGATGCCCTTGAGGAATACTCAGTGGAAGTGTCCCTGGACAAGTTCACACAGGAGGTTTCAAAGGCATTTGACTTCACCTTCCACGGAAGCTAGGCGTTCCTTTAGAAATGTGTTTTGTCGCTGCCGTTCTTCGGAACAACAACATTTTCTTTGTATGAGATGTGTTTTTGCTCTTCCCGTTCCTTGGGATGATGTTATTATTGTCATTTTTTATACATCTCCACTCTGTGTAGCAATCCATGGGTTGATGCAAATCAGGAACAATCACGCAGAAAGTCTTCATATTGAAGTGTGAAGCCTTGAGCCACTTGGTCGTAGCACATTGGGCGTTGGGTATCGTTGGGTCAAATTTCTCCTTGCTCTGCATTTTATGGGAACCCCATATGGGAACCCACAAACCTTTCAGAATGGCAATTTCATACAGAAACTATCAGAAACTGCCAGCCGGGCGACCGGCTCTCGCCAGGCCAGTTTGAAATGACCAAAAACCAATCCGTCAATCCGCAAGTGAACTTCCAATTCTATCATATTCTATCATCAATAAAAACCATGCCTTTCACTTACAGCCAAGGCTTCAAGTGGAGCATCGGTGCCATCATCGGTCCTTCAGGCTCTGGCAAGACCACGAACTTGAAGCACTTTGGGGAAGGCCGGTTTGGGGATATATGGGTGCAACAGCACAGCTTTTAAAACAACACAAGTAACATGATATTATCTTGTTATCGGTCAAGAAATGTCATACACCAATCTGGTCGAGGACCCCAGGATGTAGTCTAAAATGTCTGTAAGATTATATTATAACATATTATAACATATTCCAAAAACATCCAAATTATCCTATGTATCCTATGTTAGTTCTTTTATTGGCCGGAAATTAGCGTGGGTTCTCTTGTGCAGGTTTGTCCTTGGAGTGGAGCACTTCGGCATCCGTTTGGGACCAGCTTCCATTTGTGGGCGACAAGAAGAAACTTCTGGAGGCAGCTGTGGGTGTTTGGACGTGCAAACCGACGTGCAAAGCCGGGTAAGCTCAGTTTGAGCAACCTTGCATTTGGATGCATATGATTTGTGATATTTGTGCAGATCAATACAGAGCTTTTGCACTCAGCTTTCACCATCCGCTGTCCAGTTTGGCTCTGTCCCCAAGTCAAGCGGCAGATTACGCAATTCACTGTTGATGGAAGAAAGCAGGCTAACGAGAAAGATACTTATGTGACCAAGTGATCCAAGTTGTGACCATGTTTTTGGGCGACACGGGGGTAGGGCAATGTGATTCTTTGGTCCTAGTTACTCCACCCAGTAGGTGGGGTTCACCAATGATATGCTTTGAGAGCTGGAGCCCTACTTGATCCTACTTGTACCATCCCCTACCAACTTATGGTTGTCATCAATTCTATTATTCGGTTCCTTGATGTTCCTTGCAATTTGGAGGGCTTCTGACATTTGTCGAAATCAGGAACACTAACATGTGAAAGCCGTCCGGCAAGACAAGCAGCGGTGACTAGCACCAAGTAGGCCATTCATAGTGGCAGTGACGGGGTGGTTCTTGATCAGTTAAGTTCGTAGGTACATCTTCACCCATGAAGCATCATGAAGCAATGGGGCAAGATCGCCTGCAGAAGCTTCTCGAAACCATCCAATCACAGTCAAGGCCCGAACTGATCAAACTGCAACGATTTGGATCCACTTGGTCAGTGCCCCGGCTGCAATGCGCTCTTCCCATCCTGTGTAGGCGTGCTTTCAGCCTAGGAGCATGTGAACAACTGGAAGGAGTCTCATTCACGAGCACGCGAAATAACGCTTGCTGCCCTTAGCAAGGAAGCTGAGGTGGGAAGTGAGGAGCAACTGGCTGTATTGACGGCATTGGGTTTTCAAGTGGACGTCGGTGAGGAAACTAGCGGCAACCAAGATGATGTGTTCAAGGACATCTGAAGGATCTTCGCATTCTCCACCACCAAACAAAAAAAACACTGCCAGCTCTTCAGAGCCAAGAAGGCAGACAGAATCGACAAAGTCTTCAAAGTCCTCAAAAAAAGGCGATGGAAAGCGACACCAAACCAGAAGCAGTCGGAGTGGCACTCGACGTGGCAGTCGACGTGGCAGTCGACGTGTTCGAAGTCGAAGTCGGAGACGGTCTCCCAGGCGCAGACGAAGCGCGTCTCGAAGAACGTCTCGAAGAATGTCAAGATCCCGTCGACACATTCACAGCAAGAGGTGCCATCGTTGCGCAGGTCTCGAAGCCGCAGAGATCGCAGAGACAGATCGCGAGATAGAAGATCGCACCAAAGGCGTCGAAGCAGAAGCGACCGAAGTCATTACAGAAAAGATAAAATACGCGATCTGCGAGAAAAAGAGGCACATCGTCACCTTTATCAATCAAAATCAATCAAAATCTCCAGGGGCTTTACAATATGATGTTGCGGATCTGGAAATCTATCGTTATCCACCGAATTTTTACTTTCACTGTGATGGTTGCTACTGGATTTATTCATTGTGCTTGGTTTGAGTCAGATCCATTTCACGTAGAGAAGATAATGTCATTTGGGTTTGTGAACCACTCTTGGCTATGGCCAAATCTTGATTGCTCAAATCATGTTAAGCATTTTTCTCAAGACTGCACCATGTGTGACCCGACCGAACTAGAACTTGTTTACAACTGCAGTCCATTAGTTTCAATGTAGTGAGTTTCTGTGACTTGTTGCTGTCATGAGACTGCTGCGGGCCGTGCTTTGCAACTAACGGTCGTTGACCAAAAAAACTCAAAGGCTGTTGAAGCGCCCTCTTGAAAAGTTGTGCAAGACAAGTTCCAAGAAGTACGAACACTTCCAAGAAATCTGCAATCTGTTGGGGTCCTTACCTGATGCATCCCGATGCAGTGATGATGAACAACCTTTCTGAACATAGGTTGTGATCGCACCGGACCTAACACCGGTTTCTTGTGATGATTGTTTTTGATGTTTTTTGACTGTAGCTATCTGCTAGTTTTCATCATGATAGCTGCCAATAGCCCCGAGTCGCTTACTCATGATAGGAATCAGGCTTGGACACCGCCCTTGTAATTTGCATCTACGTTTTGATCGTTTTGGGGATCGCTGAAAGAAGCAATTCCACTGTCTTCTGCTGTAATGCTGTGACGCTGCCCATAGGCTGTGACGCTGCCTGAAGCGGTCGCTGCACGCTGCTTCCACCAGCTAAGTGCTGGCGAGCGCAGCCTTGCGGAGCTCGCGCGCAGCCTGTGTGGCAACGCCAATGTCATCGCAGTTGATGAAGCTTTGCTCAACCAGATTTGTGCCGCGGCACACGCCTGTCGACTGCTGTCGAAGGTCCCTTCAATTGCAGGTTTGCCACGGTTTGCTTGTTTCTGGAAGTGGGCTTGGGATTTCCACAGGTTCTGATGGTTTGATATGGTTTGATGGCGATGATTTTGACGGTGATGGAAAGCATCAGGATTGTTCTTCTGTCAGTCGATGAGAGTGAGAATTGGTGAATGCAGTTTTGATTCAAGTACTTAATCTTGGGTGCCTCTTGCAGTGCTTTTTGAATTGGTCTGAAGCATGGAAGGATTGATTTCCCAACCTTTTGTGAATAACCTTTTGTTGCGAAAGATACATGCGCAGTAGTTACCCACCGTTTTGTCTGATTATTGCGGCGCTGGTGCCAGCTTCCCAGTAGAGTTGTCGTTAGAGTGAAGTTTAAACAGTTTCACATCTTCAAAAAACCTGCAAGCTACTGACATCTACCGACTGCTTTCGTGGTTTCTCAATTTGGTCTCAGTGGGGTTCCTTTTGTCAGCTCGCCACGGAGCGGACGCCCAATACGCAGCCACTTCTTGGCTCATCAAAAAACGCAGTCTAAAAATGTCTAAAACAACTGACCTGCAGAAAGAATCAGAAAGCTTTCTCACATGTTTTTTCTCGCATTTGTCCGAGGAATTTACATCTTTGCTGGACCGGCATCGAGCATATGAGGTGGGGTCTAAAACATGTCCGTTTTGACGGTCCCATGACGAGTCTTTTTCCAACCTGTTCTGGTACCTCAGTTTTGCTTATGGTTGAAGTTGCATGAAGTTGCCATTGCATGGATATAGTCAGCTTTTGGTTGTTTCCTGTATTACAGTATATAGGGAGACTGCAATGATCATTCAGTATGTTCTTTCCTGTTGCAAAGTATGTTGGATGGAGGCTACACCGAAAACTATCAAAAACGTGTGCTTAAATTCCGATTAAAAGGGATGCAGAATCAAGAAGAGAGGCTGGATATGGCTGCATTGGGTAAACTCTTTCTGCTTGATTCAACAGCTGTTGTGGTTGCAAAATAGCTGGGCCCAGGTGTGCAAGAATCTTCATCTTTTTGTGCTCGAAAGGGGCATTCAGCTGGTCGTTGCCGGATGCCACAAAGACATCATTGAGCCTTGGTTGCACGGTCCCAGACATGTTGTCCTGGAATCGACTTAGCTTTAAATTTTAGAGAAGAGGGGCTTACAATGCGGGCGTTGGTCAGCCCTGGTGAGTTCGGCATCGCAAGTTGAACGCATGCTTTTTCATTTAGAAAAGCAGCGCTACTAGTTTGATGGCAGCGCTCGTCTCTTTTACAAGATCGATTACAAGTTGAAAAACCAAGCATGTGAAAAAACAACAAATACATACAAATACAGTACCTGTATATATATGATTATATATGTATATGGCGGGGCGACAGGACGGAGGGCTGCAGGTGGCTTTCTGAGCAAAGCATCAACCCAATACCCATATTATCCAAAGTTGGATTACTATTATCCATTACCATCCATTACCGTACCGGAAAGCACAACACTGTTTTGCCTCGTGCCCAGGACTGGCTCTGGCCCACGTGGATTTTCGCAGCAGAAAGTGGTGAGCTCATCCAGCGGAATGATTTCACATTGGGCTGCTTGGACAAAGTCTCAACATGTCTCAAGATGTCGCAAGATGTCTCAAGTTTATGCCGCTGGGTGGCGCATTTACAAGCAAAGATTTGTTTGGCTTGAGCCTTTTATCGATTCGGTTGACCCTGGCAGCCCTGGCACAGTGGGCATGAACAACGAACCTGCCACGTGCAGCCCAATGCACGTGGCCCTAGCCTTATCAAGGATTGATTGTAGTCAATAGAAGCGGGGGATGTATGGGTCGCTGATTATACATGGATGCTTGTTGCCCGAGAGCTGCAATACTATCATTGGTCCTGGACTAAGCCACACATATAATCACAAACCTTATAGCTTTGCAAGATGGGGTAACTCAACATATTGACAGGGGATGAAGATGGATGAAGTCTCCAATTGCTTGAATCCTCCTACTTGTAGGATTTGTAGGCACGTCTTGTAACCTGAGGTGCAGGGGCTCGATTCCCATTCGGTTGTATGTGTGTGTGGTTTTATAAAGGGACCATACGACTTGCACCTCCTGCATCGGCTGCCGACTGCCATTTTGTGCATGAATCATGCTCGTTTTGGAAGAATCCCTGCACTTTGTGAGCAACACTGACATACACTAACTGTTTTGTTATCTCTGTTTTCAAGACCCACAACCTCCAACATATCATCCGTTTCTGGACTTACTTTATCGCCACTCCACGGTAGCGTCAGATGAAACATGCATCTTAGGACTTCCGCCTCCGCGTGCAGAAGTATCCTTTGAGGTGCCAAAGACGCAAGGCTGAGATTTAGACAAGGCGGTGAATATGCGGTGAATATATGTGAATATATTAAACTTAAATTAAGCTTGAATTTCACTGACACAACTCGGATCTACCTTGGATGATGGGGTTTCTGCAGGGGGTTGTCATTGCTTCGGGTATGGTCCTAGGCTGCGAAAACTTCATTTCACTGACATATGTTGACGAAGGGATGCAAGTAGATTGAAATCGTCGCAAGCGGGTGCAAATCAGCAAGCAACAGGATTGATGCAGGGCTTGCGAACGAGCGGTAATTGTTGCCACTTCTGGCTTCCTTTGTTGTGTTTGACATGTCTGTTGTCGACGGCTATCTCTTGCCTTTTTCAGGGGATTTGTTGTGCCATCGAGAGGTAAAGAAGATTTAAGATGTTGTTTTTTCCATTTTGCAGGCCAGCCAAGTTAGTCGATGCTGCAGCGACCATTCAGATGGTTTGGCTGTCTCAGGATTGAACTGACCATGCGACGAATTTCAACGAACAGGGAAAGTGCAGACATCTTCCGCAGGCACTTTGCCACTCACCACTACATGGAGGCTGGAACATGCTATCCCGACATTTGTCAGCTGCAGCAAGGCTATATATGGCCTGGCGAGGAAGGACGCCACATAGCTAAGCATAGCTAAACTAGGCTCAAGAGCAAATGTGTTCCTCGACTGACACATAGACTAAGACATACACGTACATTGTATATCACTGGGTGGCTCCAAAGCTTTGTCAGTGGACGGGCTGTGGGCACACCTGATTGTGGCACACACACACACCTGATGAGAATGAACACATTGTGTAGATATTCTTCACCACTTCACCACCGACGCTTGCATGCTGGGGGTGCCTGGCTGTCGACAGGGCAGACTACCGTTCAACATCTATGGCCTCTTGGTCAGAACGGCCAATGGAGAGACTTGGATTCACATTGGTTTGAGGATGTTTGAGGTACTGGGAGATAAGCGTTGTCATTGCACATGAGCTTGCAATTCCTAGGTTTGGTTTGTGTCAGTTGATACCCCACCAATGCCAACGTGTTGATGTGTTCAAGTGTGCGGGTTGTGTCAAACCAGAGGGTTCGATCTCCGCAAGAAGCAAAGCGAAAGTGATTCATCCCATTTGTGGGGGCCGTGTTGTTTTGATATGTTTTGATAGGGTGCCAATTAACAGGCAAGAACGATTTGACCTCCGTAGCATGAGCAGGCGCATTGAAACTGTGAGTCCTGTGATCGTTCACGTCTCCTCCAGTCCCGCTATGTCCCACTCATTGTTTCTTCGGATTCTTCGGCAGCAAAGCCTTTGCACCCAGGAGTTGGTGGGGTATCACGGTGTCTCTCAGCAACCCGGGGCAATCCACGATGCTATGAGAGAGACGCGCCTGGTCGTGCTGCCGCGCTTCCAAGGCAAGGGACAAAGTTGGCGCAATCATGTGTCAGGTCATGTCAGGTCTCATTTGGGAGACATTGGGAGACTATGGACATCTATGAACTATTGAGATCTATTGACTATTGAGTAGCCATAAGCATTGTGGTTGCCTACTTCGGTACCAGTTCATTTTGCTATTCAATTCTAACATATTCTGACAGATTGTTGTCCATGGTTGCATCAAACAAACTTTCCACTTCAATGACCGCCGCGGGCAGTCTTGCAGGATTGGCAGAGAGTCCAACAAGGGCAAAAAACAATAAATAATTTTAAAATATTTTAAATAACAATAAAAAACAACCACCAGACCACAGCGAGCCCTACAATGGAGCAAGAGACCACACCGTATCCCCAAACTGAGCCCAGCCCTGGTTTCAATACTTCAGTTTGTAGCCATGAAATTCTAGTTTGCTTCCACCAAGCAATTTTGCCATGAAATGGGCGCAAACAAAGGTTAGTTGATGTTAGTTGCAGTTAGTTCTTGTATTGTTCTTGTATTGTTTTCTATTTTGCTCTGCATTCACTGCGTGCAGTCCATCGCCGCATTTGCCGGCGAGGCCACGGCATCGGGCCAAAGATCAGCACTATGGTGGGCGCGCTGATGAAGACATCAGGACCCACCAATCAGTACGAGAATCAACATTGGGACATGGTTGATGTTGATTGATGTGGAAACGAAGATGTGATCGTAGGCTTCCTTGTTGCCTTCGACTACAGGAATGCGTTTCTTCTCCAAGACTTCGCAAGAAGCGCTGGGCATGCCACTTGGATGTTGGAAAACGTGGATCAGGCGAAGTGCCTCGTACGAGGCGGCAAAAACAATGCCAAAATTCGGTGGTGGTTTTGAGTGTTTTAAGTTTACGTGGCCACAGTTTGGCTGTAGCAACTCGACTCCAATGATTTTTTTTGAATCAAAGAACCAAGCACACCAGCAACACCTGAGGTTTGTGATCGTAGTTCTTGAAACCCTTTAGGGATGGGAACAAGTGTTGTGCCCCGGGACGTGCCTTTTGGTCGCACAATTCTTCCTCCGCACTAACAAGACATAGCAAGACCGATTCATTAAACATTCCTTTTGGTTATTGTGTATATTGTGGTAGATTTGTGTTCTGTTCTCTGGAAGTTCTGTTTGGGCACCTACTGTATCAAGTTGCCCCTTCCTGAAACCACCTTAAACCTAAAGAACCTGGATTACTCAGCGCGGCATTACTATTCCCATATCGTTTTTGCGACAGAGCGGCAGATTTCTTTTGCACGTAACCTTGCATGGAGTTGGCTGATGCGCTGATTTCTTGAAACCATGTCGATAGTTGAATCAGGAAATGTCGAACTTATCGTCTTACGCCGTACCTTCTTCTTGGCTTTGTTGCTTTGCCCATTCTTCGAAAACAGATGATTTTGTTCGGACTTGATGTTAGAATATGTTAGAATGAGAAGGACACCAGACATTCTCAGACTAGGAAACACCCTTGCCCAAGGCACGGACGCAATTTTCCTAGAATTTATAATAGCACAATTTGACTTCCTGACTTCCTGATTGAGCTCTCTTTGAGACAGAGCATCCCGACTTCACGACTTCCATGGCATGTTCTGAGGCATCGAATCAAGGCAAACCACTTGTGGCACCCAACCACTACAAATCTGAAGATAAGCAAAGGAAGTTTGGGGGAAGGACGGGACGGGCAGCCTGTTGCTAGGTCTGCTAGGTGCTGGCAAAAATCGGTACGAAGTTCACTTCCATGCTCTTCACATGGTTGACCACGATAGCCATCAGGAAATGGAGGGCAAAAGTGCCGTTTGGTCCGTAAACTGCTAGCATCCTTGCAATTGCAGTGCGACTTGCAGTCACCAATCACAAAGTCACAAAACATCTTTGCAATTCTGTGCCTCATTGGGTTCCCAGCCTTCCAATTGGGAAGGACAATATTGCGCATAAAGAGACTTTAGGGCAACCATGGCATCCACACGTTTGCATTGAAAACCACAGCTCGGGAGAGAATCACCTTGCAAAAAGATAAACTGAAAGGGGAGGCAGCTCAAAAGAGAGTACACAAAGAGAGAGAGAGAGAGAGTTAAAACATGTTAAAACTATCATTAAAACTAGAACGAAGAACTGAATCAACTCAACAGAGTTTTCCACCTAAACGGTGGTGTTTTTCCATTTTGGGTCCGTTGTCATCCTCTTGGAAACTTCCGACAGCCGTGGAACAAGTTCAGACGTTCTGAGCTGTTGTGTCTTTGTATTTTGATCAGTGGAACAGTAGGCAACACACGGCAACACGGGGTCAACACGTACAGTAGCCCTGTGGGGTCGCTTCCAGCCAGGCTTCTCCAAGAAGCGCATGAAAAGAGAAGCTGCCAAGAAAAAAGAAGCTGAGGGAGAAGGCGTGTCTCGTTGTGACTGTCACTGTCGGAGTGTTGTATCATCCATCAATCCATCCATCCATCAATCAATCACATAAGTTCGGACACAAAGCCTTTTGTATACAGTTGTATGCAGCATGACCCGAACCAGCTGTGCGTAGCAGTTCGGTGCAGGTGATTTGGCCGGCGGTGCCAGCTCGGCAGGCCCAAGTGAATTGTGTGACGTCGACACTGACACTTGGCATGTGTGAACAAGTGGGGTTGGGTGCAACATGGTGCAATGGTATTTCAGTGTGATGGTCAAACAGTCGGCAAAACTATTGCACATGCCAACAGTTTGGTACTCCATCGCTTAGGACTGCAAGGCTTGTGCTCGCGAGAGAGCTGAGCACAAGTTGCGCGGTCGGCCTCCAAAGCACACCTGCGGTCGCCCCCCGGCGCGCCCAACGAGCCCAAGACGCCCAGCTGAGAAACGATTGGTGGAGCGACTGTGCTACTCCCATGAGCGCCTTGATTTTGCGTTTGGTGTAGGGTCTAGAGATTCCAACTTTCAGAAAGTCCCAAGATAATTCCAGCTTGTACGGCAATAATCTGAACGAAACAAAACCAAGTCCGCAGAGACCATGTTCATGTTCGGGTCGCATGCTTCTCAGACAACATTGTGGTTTCACCGGTGGATTTTTGTGTTGGGTGATACGAATCCTGCAGGTGCCACCTGCTAAGATTATCTAAGATTCACTTTGTTGCAACACACTGAAACCACAAAAACCTGTTGTGCCAAAGATTAACATTGTCAGGTATTTCTGATCACACCTCAAAATCCTGATTGAGGATGCACCCTTTTGTATTTCAATCCAATCAGTCTTGGCACATGACAGTACGAGGTACTATGGAGCACGGATGAGCCTTGTGCGAATTCCCAGGTATGTAGGGCCAGCACGTCCACAGAAGCATCCGCGGAGTGATGTGGACGAAGAGATGCAGGCTGCCATCTTCGTACAAACTAAGTTATCAGTGCCGATCGACACTGCGAATTGTCACCATATTATCCAGCCATGAAACGTGCTCATGACATGACATCTCATGACTTTTTCATGATGCTTTTGTTTATCGCACGTGACCTTTGCCTAATGACCAATGACACCTCCTGTATCCTACGGTCTCTGTTCTGGTCGCTTCTACATGCTTCTACTAGACTATAGTATTGTTGCCTGACTGCCTGGCTGACTGGAGGGGTTGCTACAAGACTTAGGAATCTTAGGATGTCAAATTCATCTGATCAGAATCGCAGCAATTCGGTGGCTCATCGTTTGTTTTTTTTGCAAGGCCACCAAGCTGTTGAAACTCATGACGGAGACCAAGCTTGGACTTCCTGAGTCAGTCGAGGTCAGGTGTGTCCTGACTCCTCACGGCGAGTGTGTCATCGCCAACCACCAGGCTTTGTGCCTTTAATGATGCTTAGTGGCTTAGTGCATCTTAGTGCAATTAGATGCAATTACGATTGTCACATTGCCCTGTCAGCGGTCCTGGTTTCAAATGGCCTGTGCAACCTGCTGAAACATGCTGAGACAACAAAAACGAACATCCCGCAACTTCCTGTATTGCAAGTGCACCGGCGCTGTACGGCCGTGGCAGGGTTCCTGTTTCGGGGTTCCGTTGCCGTGTGCAGCGGGGAATTACAGAATTTTATAAGGCTGCATTCTTTCGTCAGCCAAGTTTGATGGCACTTTGCTTCACCATGTGAGTTCAGGGTTCAGTCTTGGCTTGAAACAGGTTGAGTACCACCCCTGAAATGAGAAACCCAGTAAACTACAGTGGTGCACAAAAAATCGAACACACACTTAGTTCCACTGGGATGCCTTGGCATCCACCAGTTTCTCCGTTTTTCTTCACAGGGGGATGGAAATCAGGATTTCTGGTTGGAAAAAATGTTAAATCTGTTTGCCACTGCTGCAATCCAAACCAACTGGAGCCTGAAACCACTTGGAACAAGAGTGCCGAAGGATGGTTCCTCCCAAAATCTCCCATCAGCAATGGATCACGCGCAAAGGGCTTGTGCGCGTGCAATGCCAAAAGGATGTGCCAGCTGCAGATGTATGTGGATTGAATTCATGTGCCATCACGCTTCGAGAGAAACCTGTGCCTCAATTGGCAGGCCAAACATATTCTAGTTGGGACGCGTGCGAACAGATTTCAGAGTTCAATGCGCCTTTGAGTTTTTGCTTGATCATGACGTTTGCCCACATGCTAGATTTGTCTAACACACTCATGTTTCATTTCATGCGGGGTTCAGCTAGTCAGACACCAACGTAATTAATTCAACCCATAGCTTTTGGTTGTTGGTTTAGAGTAGAATGTGTTTTTGCCGTGTTGCGTGATGAGAACATCCGAACGTTTGCTTGGTTGTCAACACTGACATATTATATCATATTATATTATAGCAAATTAGTGAAATTGCGGTCTTTGAATTTGGATGAAAGATGGGCGCTGAGGCGTTCTTCAAGTTTTTCTGAGGGGCAACAGCCAATGATGGACATGACTTCGGCAACATGGTTTGAGACTGAGCTTTCCGGAATGGGGGTGCAATGCGTGATGTCAGTCTTGAATTATTTCTTTAAAAAATGGCATGGATGTTGTAAATCCCCACAGCACATGCTTTCTGCCCAGGAGCAATCATAGGAAGTTATCAATCTTCACCACAGTCAAACGTCATATTAGTCATATTCAATTGAATCCCGCAGAAAAAAGCACGCATCACATTTCACAACCCCTTGCACGAATGCGTGCTTGATGGGCCCCAACCAAGCATGGATGCTGTCCAGCAGAAAACGAGACACGTAGAAAGTGCTGGCGGGGTCATACAACAACTTCTAAACGACAGTCACGAAAGACATTGGGGCAAGTGCTGCCGTAATGTTGATTTCAGTTGTTCGGGTTGCTGCCAGAAAATGCTAAAGAAACATACGTAGTGTTATATTATGTCATATGAGTCATATTATGTTTATTTATCAACAATTGAGGTTTGGATGAACTCAATGTGGAAGAGAGTCCAAGGAATTTTATATAATTTTATGATAGAGCATAGGTTTGCTTCCCTCCTTGCTTCGGTGGACTGCAGGAGTTTGATTCCTTTTTGGTGCATGAGGCATCCAGCCAGAAGGCAAAGCACACATTCAGTGAGCATTGGGCCTCGCGCTCAGAACGCAGATTTCCAGTCGTGTTCGACTGTTTGCTGGTATCTTATCGAGAATCGATGACTGCAGCACAAAGTAGCTTCAACTTTATTTGCAGCTTCGTGCGTCCACCCACTTTGGCCACAGGTTGACTTGTTTGCGGAATGCTGAAGTGTTTGGGTAGAAGTCAGGTCATGTTGAATCCACATGACCCGTGATGTCAGCCCAAATTCTGGGGGCATGGGGCTGGTTTGCCAATACAGAATCTGACGCCTGGACTTTTACAACTGACGCGATTGACTGGGGCAAGACGTGCCTGCAGCGCGTGTTGGCAAGTGAAAACTGATAACGAATTTGAGATGGGAGCAAAACAGTAGCAACGATGCTTTTTCTTCACCAAGATAGATAGGCAGATAGATAGATAATACAGATAATGATGGATAAATGGCTGTAGTAGCACATGACCACTGGAAGGTATTGGTTGGTGTTGTTGCTTTAGCGAGCCGCTTGCTGCAGCTGCGGAAAGGATAGCTTCAAAAAACGAGATGGATTCAATCATCCGAGCAAGTTTGGCCGCTGAAGTGTTGCAACCTGTGGCAGTATGTGGCAGTGTGGCACAGCGTCTCATCCTGTGTTTGAGTGGCAACACAGAACTTGTGATGCTGTAGGCACTGTAGGCAATTCCTGCTGGACCTGATAACATTTGGCTGGAGCTTCGAACTCTGCAGTCACCCATGAGTTTTCAATCAAACAGGCCGAGGAGATGACCGCTGTAAATGACTTCTGGGCAATGTGGCAGCAAAACAATGAACAAGCAGTAATACTGTCAGCTTTGGCAATCTAGTGACTTGATTGTAGTAGGTGTTTGCTTTACCCGACATGAGTCGAAGCGCATGTTGCGAGCCACACTGAAATTAACTTGTAAACATGTTTGTGTGTGTGTGATTGTGTGTGTACGTCGGTTCTTTATGGTTCTTTGCTGTATTATTCATCATCCAATTGGTTTGACCTTTTGCGAAGCCTATGTGGTAGCTCTAGTTGCTCTTGAAAAAAGGTTTCATGGTAACACCAGAGTTCCATGATTTGCAACTCGCAGACCCTGTACATAGAATGCGCATCCTAGCTTTGGGATGGCGATGGCCCGCGCGAGCCATCCATGCTCGAAAATGAGATGGTTGAGGACAGATCAGAACTTGTCCTCATTTCTTCATTTCTTCCAAGCCTTCTGTTTTTGTTTGTTTTGTAGTCCTGGGATGTGCTACAAATTGTATGACCTTGAAGCAACATTCTACAAAGTTATCATTATTTGGGCCTAAGATATTCTAAGAGAGTGGGATTTTAATGGATTTTAAAATATTTTAAATGAATATCACAGCTATATTGATTTCAAACAGGATTGCCACTTGCTGCAAGATATCTTCACATGGTCCATGTTAATTCTTAGCGGCTCTTCAGGCCGCACAGATCTCGTCTGCTTTGTGTTCAGATCTCGGACACTCTCAGCTTTGGTGTGCACATATTCAGCACAGCTGCGCGATTCCGTGCGGAGCCAAGGTTCTCGCTCTTTGCTTCTGCTTATGTCGGCCATATCAAGCTCTTCACAGAGAGGCACTGGGCGAAACACATAGGAATACTCGTATCATAACGTTCGGGGTCCGCTAAACGCTTGTCGCACCCATACACCGATACGCCGCACGCATCCGCACGCACATCTCAGAATACAGTATTGGATCGCATTGGATCATGGATGTTGCGTTGAGATGCGTTGAGGATGTATCAGGAGATCCCAAGAGAAGAAGGATTTTTATGAAGGTGTTGAAGCAGATATGCAAGCCATGCACGCAATCTGTTGAGGCCATTCAATGTGTTGTTGGAGCAGAGAACTCGAGGAGACGGTCCTCGGATGTCCTCAGCAGATCCAGGGTACTGGCTGTGCGTTTGCTCACCTCCTTGTTACTGGGCCAAGAGGGAAATCTCCACCAGCCACAAGCATACCGATAAGATCCAGTAAACATCAGTAAACCACATTTAACAATCAGGAATCACAGCAAGAAGAGGAAAGGAAAGGATGGAAAGGCACAGAAAGGGGGAAAGGCACATGCCAAGGTCATCCAGGGTCCCTGACAAAACGAAGGCAATCACATGGAAAGGTCGCCTAGAGGTCACCAAATGCAGCGCAAGTCATCAACACCATATCGAAGTATGCTCCAAAGTGTGACACTGAAATAAGGTCTATTTGCTGTATAGATTGTATAGTGTTTTTATGTGTTTTTAAGCTAGTACAGCTTTCGAGATCGTTGCGTCGACTCACAGTGTATACTTTTGTTGAGCAGCAGGAAAAATTAATGTCCGAAGAGTCTTCGTTTCTGTAGCATCGCATAAAGTGCGTGTGCCAGTTCAAGTGAACATCAACATTCCAACCAACCCAGGTGTAGTGTAGCAGTTCAAGTTAATCTTCCATCCCCACCTCTATACCCTGCTAGACGCACCCCGGCGATCTCCAACGGCTGTTGTATCAACGTGATCCAACTACAACTAATTACTATTTTGACATTCCAGAATGATGAAAAAACGTGAAAAAAAACGGCACTGGCTCGTTTCCGGGCTTCAGCCCGCTATATACTTGGTGCTTGCGTCAAGCCGTCCAGTCTTGTCCAAAGTCCGGAAATCGTGTGCTGCTTGGGTTTTGGATTATTATGGCTTATTATGGCTTATTTGGATATTTTAGATGTTCCTCATACAGGACTCATACAAGTACAATGCAGGATGTTGGGTGAAATCCATTTCCTTACAACACAAGTAGCAGTGCCTGAGATGTCAAGCAGCTGTGGCAGTTCTGGTGATGCCAAAGCCTCTTGTTCTGGTGTTGCTATGGTGGCATTGCAGTGCCCGGATCTACCTGGTCTATTCTTTGACAGCAATATTCGTGCCTCCTTGTGGGTTTCAATGCTATGGTTGTTGATGTTTGTTGATAACATACAGATAACATACAATTTCTATACAATTTCTATACAAACAAAGGTAGATAGGAAGAAGGCCAAAGAAGGGGTCCGTTTGCCTCGCATCTTCTCGCATCTTCTCGCATTCAAGGAGACAAAGTCTGAGCGGTGATGAGTTGGACCCAGAGGCATCAACGCTGTATGACTCATATGACCAGTTGCTGATGTCAATGTGTTTGCTGACGTCAAGGTATTTGGCCAGAAATATGCTTACGGCTTGTGTTCGATATTAAAGATATTAAAGATAGATAAGATAGCGCCTTCGTTTTTGCAACGGGCTTGCAATTGTTCCAGCAGTCGACAAGGAGGATGCACAGCAAACCCGATCACAAGGCCTGCTGCAACCCCTGTTCTGATTTGTTTTGAAGCATGTTTATCACATTTTGTCACCATGTGTATGCATGTTTCATGCACTTGTTACACATATGTAATTATGTAACACAGTTTAATTATGGTGCAGCCTCATGGGACACGATGGCAGTAGGAGTTTCCGCGGGTCGGTCTGGAGAAGGCGGCCGACGTTTGCCTCCAGGGAAGCAATGGGCTATGGTTTTGGAGTGGCACAAATGGCGCCACAATGTCATCAATGTAAACATGTATTGCACAATAGTGTACACTTGTGCAACATTGTAACTTGGACGAATATAATATTATTATATATATAATATAATATTATATTATATTATATTATATGTATCATTGCTGTTATTGCTGTGACAATATAACAAGGAAAAACGGTTATGAAGCCCATAATCTCGTCAATGGTCATTTCACACTAAAGCACGTCAAAGGAGTTGTCAGTTGGGTGTGCAGACAAATCAGTGCCATACCGGGGACCATCAGTGCCATACTTGCTGTTCGTTTATTTTGTTTGGTTTTAACATGTTTTAACAACTTGCGACATCCGTTGAGACTTCTGCTCAAGCAAGGCGCTGCCAGAGAGAGACGCAGGGACATCCACACTCCGCCGGTAGTGGAGGACATGCCATCTGAAAGATCTGAAAGTGTGAGGTGCTGGCTACAAACCTGCCTCCACAGAAAGCGGAGAAACGTCAGCAATTAAAACCAACCCTTAGATACCCTTAGTAAATTGAACCAGCCCTAAAACCAATCAGAATGAACCCTAGTTTCAAACTACCAACTACCATATGTTACATGAACAGGTCGAGCATCAAAATGTTGCAAACATATGCAAATGAAAATGAGAGTTCGAACTTCAGTTCGAACTCAAAAAATCCGCAAATACCCTTGAAATAGCAGTTTCCAGCTCCAAAATGCTGCAAATAGCAGGGAACATGGACAGAACAGGAAATTTAAGAAAAAACAAACGGAAAAAACGCAAACAATTCCGGACACTAATATGACTCAATGAATACCTTGATAACTCTTGATAAACGTACTGATTTGAATGATGCCGTGCAGGACATCATTGCTGGTGCGCTTGTCGGAGCCGTCACTGGTGCTGTGGCTGGAGCTGGTAGTGGCGCAGCTTTGGGTGGCGCAGGGACAACTGGTTTAGCCCTGCCCTCAGACCCCCAGGTAATCCCAGGTACATGTTTGATTGGATCATGATGGTTTCATATTATGGTTTCACTGTACATGTTTGTTCATTTGTTCATGTTTGATCTTGTTTGATCATTTTGTTGGATTGGATGGATTTGGGACGGCTTGGGTGCCCAACTGTTTCCGAGAGAGCTTGGATACTTTTCTTGATGCCAATGGAGAGGTCTCAATGCAGCAATGCAGCATGCATTGGAGTCGGCACAGGAACAAGTAGATTTAGAGTACATTCACACTATAGACATAGACTCTGCGAGAGACCTGGGCGGAGACTAATGGTAATGTCAAAGCATTCGAAAGACTACAATGCTGATAGACTCGCTTGGCGCTCTCTGCCTGGATACCTTTGACCCATCTCCGGTGGCTTCTTTCCTGTCAATCTCTCACTCTGCATGCCCGACTCCCTGCATCAATCACGGCGTAGTCCGTTTGTTTTTTTGGATTGTGCCAAGGTTATTTTGATCTTGACTTGCACTACTATATCACAAGATCTTTGACATATCTTGACATATTTGACTCATCCCTTCTTTTATGATATTTAAGTCACACTACTTCCGACGTCCTTCTAATTGCACCATATTGCACCGTCAACTGACTACCACTACCTTTTTGAATCTTTTTGGTTCCCTTCGACAAACTTTGAGGCTGGAGCTGCGGGGGGGGCTGCATCTGGAGCTGCTCTGGGTCTGACAAGTGGTGCTGTTGCCGGAGCCGCGCTTGCGACCGCGAATCCTGACGTTGGCGTCTAAGACATGCAGTGCAGATCAGTGCAGTTTTGTTTCATGTAGTATGACGATGAATGACGCATGGTATGCAGTTCAACTGCGCCGCACTCCACTGCAGTCTGTCCTTCATCACGGCTTTCCTTTGGCCAACGTCCGTGTCACCACAGGTTGCTGCTGCAGGTGTAGGTGCTGCAGGCGCTTGGTCCATAGGTTCAAATTATGACATTGCCACACGGACATAGACATAGGCGGCTTTTGTTTTGGCTTGCCGGGCTGCCTTGTCAGAAGTTGTAAACACCAGTTTCTGATGTTTCTGCGTTGTCCAGGAATTGGTGCAGCTGCTGGTGTCGCAGCTGTGCTGAATCGGGCAGGATCCTGAAATTGGTGAAACCATGTGAAAAAATGTCAAGCAGAACTGCAACTCAGCGTTTCCCTTCAGGTGCAGATAGTACGGCAGGACCAGTATGGACAGTGGCCACCTCCACCAGTTGCATTGTACTCAGATTTACGCAGCAAATCTCAGCAATTTCAAGTCGCACTGCTGGATTTGTCAAGGTGCCTCAGTTTATGGACAGACCGTCCATGACACCAGATCCCATCTTGCGCAATCAGAACTTGAACCCTCAGGCCTTGTAACATTTCTCCAACGTGCTGCGGAATGATATCCTATTGATTTATGATGATTTATGATGCTTATGGCTACTGATATTTGCTGATGCTGCTGATGGATCTAGATGCATTCTTGAAGTCTTGGGTGCAGGCACCAGTTGTTCCAGAGCCAGAACCTGCCAGGGCCCCAAGTCGATTTGAAGACTTCTTGGTGCCATTCACTGGTTGAGGAGACTGTACAATTCAGGCAGTCAGTGAGAAAGGGATGTCTGACATGGTGCCTGACATGGCCAGATCCGAAATGCCTTACGACTCGAAATGAGGTTCCGGAAACTCCACCACCTGCCAGAGCTGACACTGCGACCGAAACTGCCGCAAGTCCAGGAGACCCCGACCAGGATTTGGATTCATGTCGATTGCTATATGATGTTGTATGACCCGTCATATGACTCTGCATGATTTTGCTATATTGTTTTGCTATTATATTCTATTCTTATTTGTGCACTTCCTATCATTGAGCTCCTTCTATCACCTCCAATGTCCCTCTGAGCACCGCCATTATGTGGAAGCTCCGCCCTTACTATGGTCCACTCAGTCCACTCATTAAAGAGTGAATTCTCAAAGCATATTGAATGTTTATGAAAAATCTGGGCACTGAAATGCACTGAACATGTTTATATTGACTTGCAAAACAACGCCTGATGCAACAGGACCGGAGGTGCAGGAAGTCACTCCACCGAGCTCGCTCCTGAGTAAGCATGAGTAGCTCTTAGTTGCTGTTCACTCAAGCTATCTCAAGCTCTTTTTGCTTTCATTCCTTTCGTTGTGTGGAGATTGCAATGGACTTGCGATGCTCACAAATGGGGCTTGGACATATGTGTAAAAGGAAAGGCGAGAAGTCCAGATCCGATCGGGCTCCAAAGCCAATCAAAGGATATCAATCACTTCATTTAATTACTGTTCTTCACAATGGGCTTTATGGAAAATTATGGGCTTTGGATGGCTTTGGCACGGGAATAGCTTAATGATCTCGGTGGGACTCGATAGGGACCTCCAAGTAGGCAAATTGGCCTGAGCCCAAGTCGGCCCAGGTGGATCCCAAGGTGAGACTCAGTGAGACCTTATATAATATATATCCTTATTTTTCCTTCTATATCCTTCCTTCTTATCTCATCTTATATATTCTTGATTCATCTCAATTCTTCATTAATTTTGACTAATATTGTATATAGATACATGATGATGTATGTCCAAGCTGGATAGCCAAGTACGAACCTCCATCGAGCCAAAAAACATGTGTGAAATACCAGCATTTCTCGCTGGCCGAAGTTGGGCCGAAGTTGCCCGCATCTGTACCCAACTTGGGTCCAAGCTGTGCCCTGTTGGACCCAAGTCAGGCCCAAGTTGGAGCCAAATGGACCATGTTGACGCAGGTTGACCCGAATTGAGCTCATGTTGCGAAAATGTCGCTGGAAACGCTGACATTGGCGGATCTTATGACAAATGAAAAATGGTGAAATATTACAGTATTTAAAGAATCGAGCACGTCGGCGCCGAAAATGCCCCCCCCTCACCCCAGCTTACGCTGCACCATCATGCTGATTGCATTCACTCGGTGCTAGACACATGTTGACCACGCTCCGGCACCTCCGGCGCGGGCAGATTTGCAGATTTATTGACCATCTAGGCGTTGGCCACATACTTTCCGAATCTGTCATTCGTTGAGGCTCCAGCAACCCTGAGCAGAGTCTCAGTGCCTGGCTTACCAAAGCTTTCACTGCGTCGGAAAGACGCATGTATAACAGAACATGAATGTTCTTTCTCATTATATTCATCATGCTGCATTTGCAGATGATGCTACATGATAGATATGATAGATACTTGTAAAATCTTGTAAAATCTTGTAATGTGTTCACGCACGTTGGCGATCCCACAAAGGTGGAGAACCGCAGAACGTTGATGCGCCGAAGGACAAGGTGCCTCCATGTACTGAGTTTAAGCCTAGATACTTGTAGGCTACCTGTAGGATCCTGTAGGCATGTTATGGCATGTGGTCTCCCAATTTGGCTGTGATTTTGATGATGCAATCTCGAAGTGTTTTGATATGTTTTGATCAGAAGAATAATAAGGCATATGAAGGAATAATGTAAAGGAAACATACGCCTTTGAGTACGTCCAGTCAAAATTTGTCAGAATTTCTGTCGGAGAGTATGTCCGGGCCGTTGCCACTCCTGACCCAAACCGCTCTTCCCACTGCATTGCCTTTTCTTCAATTGTGGCACATATTTTGTTGAGCGTCAACAAGGTGCCGATACACAAGGGCTGGAAGCGAGCAAACACTGTCAGTCCAGGCCCCAAGTGAGCTCCAAAGGGCTGCAAAATAAGAGGTAAGAGGAAAATTCAGAGCATGAAGAGCGGATCAAGAGCGGATCAAGCGCAAGCGATGTCCAAGGTCTTCGACGTGCAAGTGATATGCTTTCAGCTGAGATTGAAGCAACGAGTGGCGAGGTCGGACTCACAGCGACATGGCACAACGTCTTTGCAGGGCACACCGGGGTCTATTGCTGTCTCATGGATTCTCATGGTGTGCTGTAGAGAAGAGGTCAAACGAGCCGAGCCAAACGTATTTGCATTTTGCATCCCAATTGCGTGACTGTCAGCAAGGTCGTTGCCAAGGGCCTTGATTCCATTGGCATATTGCTCTCTCGTCTACAGCAGATGCAGGCGTTCCATGGCATTTCAACATGTTTGCTTATTTTCCTGACCGGTTGGAGAACACAGATCTTTGAGCAAGGTTCCTTGCACTATGTAACTTGAAGAACATATTATCATGTTGTCATATATTAACACATGCTACATGTTCTACAGTATCATAGGTTATAAGGCTATTTTGACCTATGTGGTGATTGTTTATTTAGCATGGCCGTCTTGTTTAGTTAATGTATTGCATATTTAGTATTGACATGTATTGACAACTAGTAATGCAGAGTATGATGATATATGATGCATCTTATTATGCATTGATGTACCATTTTCTGTTGCTGCTACACCAGCTTACACCTGGGAGGTCGCCTGTCAAGCTGCCATCACAAAGGCAGAGAAAAGCTGCAAGATGGGACAAGATGAGACAAGATGAGACAAGATGAGACAAGATGACTACACTCGATTGTCGACTCCAGAGTCCACCCCGGAGTCCAGCCTCTCTTTCGGTCTTGACTTTTGAACATTTTGGACATTGTTTTTTGATGTTTTTTGCAATGTCGTGCCCTGGCAGCCCGAACTTGCCTCTTTTCAGGCAACTGAAGATGCACTCCAACGTGCAAGGAGCCTTTGAACAAACCTGTTGCAGCTTTTTTCTACTGTATCATCCAATCTTTTGCTCTTTAGCTTCGAACTTTGCCATGTTACTTTCTAAATCCAAAGCAGAACCTGCCTGACAATTTCGGTTTGAGGGTTCAGTCAAGTTGCCCTGAGTATCGGTGACAAGTTGTTTGGAATGCCTTTTTCATCCTTTTTCATCCTTTTTCATCCTTCTTCATCCTTTTTCATCCTTTTTCATCCTTTTTCTATTACTGTGTGTTTTGCAGATATGAAACGAATTCTTCCGTTGAGGAGCTTAGGGCTCAAGTCCAAGGCACGAGAAGGAGTGGGTGATGACATGTGACAAGATTCGTTCAGTCTCACTCAGACTAAACGCCTCAAGGTGCAAAAAGATGAACCAAACGCAACAAAAAGGATTTTTTTAAAAAATATATATTTTTAAGGGCTGCCGCCCCTGCCGCCGACCCCGGAAGACCTGAAAGAATTCCTAAAGCAAACCCTGCATGAAATTCGACAGAAACCTTAAAGAAACTCGAAAGAAAACTTTTAAGAGATGTAAA
>Ga0126342_10001172_pt1 | contig 35328 bp, 28 predicted proteins | sample Cyp1metagenome_FD_92528 | JGI IMG/M metagenome (GOLD analysis project Ga0126342, IMG submission 92528) | Coral microbial communities from Lord Howe Island, Old Settlement Bay, Australia - Cyphastrea 1 metagenome | ecosystem: Host-associated > Invertebrates > Cnidaria > Coral ...
CCAATGATTTGTGGCTCCGGAGGGTCGAAAAGTAGGCTCGCTAAAGCGGCGGGTGCGGAGCCATCTGGCCAGATGAGCGATGAAAAGGCGCACGCCGTTGTGGCGCGAAGCACATTTCGAAGTGAAAATGTACAAAACACCTCAGCGTCGGACCGCTTTTGGAAGTTGAGCTGTCCAAAAAGTGCACGTCGTTGTGGCGCGAATCACATTTCCAAGTCAAAATGTACAAAGCACACCAGATGTCGTTTCGCGTGGCAGGCGCAAGGGATTGTGCGCCTTGTCAAAAGTGAGCAGAACATGAGGGCTTTGCAGCATTTTCAACGACAACCACCACTGCACCACACTACACTCCAATACACTACACTACAACTACAACTTCAACTACACCTTCACTACATTCCACTACACTACACTCCACTACCTTACACTGCACTCAATTACACTCAATTTCACTACACTACATTACATTACACTACACTACACTACACTACATTACACTACACTACATTTAAGACTTCACCACTTCCACACAGAGTTGTTTTTGCCAAAAAAAATAAATAAATAAATAAAAAAAAACATACTCAAAAACAGACTTGTAAAAACAATCAACTGAAAAAAAACGACTCACAAAAAAACAAAAACACACTCAAAAAAAATTAGGTAAAAAACGCATATACAAAAGAGGAATCCAAAAAAAAACAAAAATAAACTCAAAAAAAAACAAAAAAACTAGGCTAGACACAAACTCATACTAGAGCAGCTAGAGTAGAGATCAAATAGTACTATAAGACTACAAAACAGTGGTGAACAAATAGCAAGTAAGAGTGGCTCATAGACAAACAAAGACTAAGAGTAAGTAAGACCAGCCTACATTGACTATGACTATAATTAAAACTAAGTGAAGACTAAGACTAAGAAATAAGTAAGACAACAATACTGATGAACTAACAGTTGGAGTTAGACCAATAGCAAGGCTAAGTAAGACTAAGATCAAGCAGAAGTTAGTACTACTACTACTACTGCTACTACTACTACTACTACTGCCTACTACCGGTCCTACTAGTACTACGCAGTACTTCTAAGTACTACTACTTACTACTAACTACTACTTACTACTACTCCTCCTCCTACTAAGTGCTACTACAACTACAACAACAACAACAACTACTACTACTACTACTGCTACTACTGCTACTACCTGGTAAGGTAACTACCTACCACCGTCAGTGGACCAAAAGTGAGAGAAAATAGATCAGGTTGGCTGGGCAGCACGGTTGTGATCATGATGATGATGATGATGGTGGTGGTGGTGATGATGATGATGACGACATGTGACAAGTGAGAAAAGTGAAGTTCTCTGAAATAATGACCAAACATAGGCATACATAAGCCATGCACTGCAATAAGCCATTTTCGTCCGGATCGGATCGAGGTAGTTTGGATTTGAAAATCTGCGCGCTGTACACTGCACACTACAGTTCCAATCCACAAGAATTCCGCACCAGTCCCAATCAGTCACTCTAAATTTGATTCTAGTTGCTTGTTAGCTACTGGCCCTACCTGGCCCTGGCCCTGCTCTACCACTCGCTAGCTGCTAGCTGCTGCTACTAGCTGTTATTAGCTGCTATGACTGCTATGACTATGAGCTACCAGCTACCAATATAAAGACAGCTGAAGTGCTACAGATACCTACCTACCGGCCATCAAATGATTCAGATAACATCCAAAAAGAAAAACCAGCCCTCTCACTCACTAACTATCCAGCCCTACTCACTCAATATAATATACTAAGTCTAAGTTCTGCCGGCATGTCTTCAGTTGACCTGACTGGGAAAAACAGCGGCTATACCCAGTGAATGCTGCTGCTGCAATCACTTCTTCTTGGATGCCTGCGATGCCGGCATCGATTGCAAGCGCTGGGAAGGCGCCGTAGTGGACCATGAGCGATGAATCTCAGTGGCTTTCTGATAGATCATGGGCTGAAGGTATTCAGGGCCTACGGGAATCTTCTCACCCGCAATCAAAATCACCTGGGCATTCAAGCTTGGGAAAGCTGCTGCCTTGGACTTGCTGTTGATAGCATACAGAAAGATCCCCTCCGCGTAGAATGCCCTGAAGGACTTGAGTTTGTCCTCCCACTCCCCAAGCAGCCCCTCCAAACCTGCCCAGTCTTTGAGCAACTGCGGATGCTTTGCCTGAAGCGACTGCAATGCCTTTGCAGTCTTGCGAACAGCTGACTGGAAAGACTCAATCTTCTTGATGACCTGACAAAGAGATGGCAGGCAAAGAAAAAACATCTAATCCAGAAAACCGCTACAGTTACCCGTCAACAGATCTAACAAACATGCTCAGAACTGAGCAAATCAATAGTTTACCTTTGATCATAAGTAAAGGTAAATTAGACATACTTGACTTGATGACGGCCTACGGGTATGTTTTCCCGATTCTTGAAAACAAAATACTGTTCACACTCACGTGAATGCTCCTGCAGTCCAGCCAATCAATCTATCAGTCTATCCAGCATAAAATTAAGAATCAACAACTCATCAATGACCTATCTGAATCCTGCATGTCAAGATGAAAACCGGCCTCACCAATCTTGAGGATTTCATCTCCAAGTGGCTTGCCACCGTTCTTGTACACAGTCTCATTGGCGATCTGCAGGACATAATCGTAGTCTTCAAGTTTCTCAGAGTCAAGACGGGTCTTCCAGTCATCAGTCCCTTTGCACTGCATGTTCTTGCAAAGCTCTGCGCAACGATCAAGAAGCTTGTCCACATCACTTGCACGAGAAGCAACTTCAGCATCGATTCCGTTGGCCAGAAGCCGGCCATTGGGCTGCAGGTCTGGAAATTCCAAAAAATCTGTGGTAGCCAAAGCTTGGATCAACTCTCCGATGTTCCCGTCCTCCTGGTTTGCCAAAATTTCTGTGCACTTGGCCTTGGAATTCCGAGCTGCTTCGAGTGCTGTAGTCACAGCCATGTAAGACCGGCCCAGACCCAGAAGAATTGAGGAACTTGCATCACGCGCAACGCGCTCTTTGCAAGTCTGACCAAGCATCTTGTACTTCTGGATGGACTCCCGGAAAGAAGCCACAAGATTGATCGCTTTGATCATGTCAGTCAGATAGGGCAGGTAAGAATGCTCGAGTTTCTTGGAAATGGTCATGAGAACTTTCTCCATGTTGGCAGCTTTCGCCGACGTGAAATCTTCAGCCATGGCCTGCGTGGCCAAATGATTGGAAGATGCGAAATGATTACTTAGACTTAGACTTAGTGCTACATTGCTGCTACTGCTACTCTTGCTACCGTACCCTCCCCTACCTGGCCCTACCTCGTGATCTGTGCTATGATTCTGTTGTTTGCGTCTGTCATCATCTATGGCTTTAATCTATATATGAACTATTAAGCAAATATTTTGCTCTGGCTCTGTATCAGTACAAAATAATAATAATAATAATAATATATGTATATATATATATTATGTACAGCAAAGAAAACCTGAGATTGAATTGAATCATCTCGAATCTAGAATCTAGAATCTACCGTCTTGACATCAAAAAGCGAAAACTAGAATCTAGATTCTAGATTCTAGATCCAAAAACAAAATTATAGTTCAAAGTTCAAACTTGACACGGGCCCGGACAAAGAACCAACACTGCAAACAACCCCACCCAAGCCGTCCTGCTGTCGCACGCCCTCAAGCAAGAAGTAAAGTCCATCACCGCTCAAAGTCTCCAGCAACTCTGCAGGAAGGTCGTCCAATTTGAGCATGGAAGCTTCAAACTTCTGCCAGTCATACTTCACCTCCCCAGTAGACGAATGATCCTGACGAGCTGTTTGCAGCAGCTGCTGCGCGCTCTTCCAAACAGCATCCCGCTGCGTCTTCGCATGCCACTTTTTCAGATCTTGCCGAAGGGACATGAGACCACGATCGTGATCAAAAAACTGCAAGCATTCAATGAACTGCTCCACCTGCTGAATGTCAACCTCGCTGGGATCTTTGCAGTGAATCGCGTACTTGCCCAACTTGGATGCAAGCACCGGAAGATGCTGGACCAAGTCATCTGTGGCACCAGTTTTCAAGTTGTCTTGAATATCTGCCAAATCGCCAATGCAAGCCACAAATGCAGGAATGGCCGATGCATCCTCGCACTGCCCCAGCGCATTTGACATCGCCTCTGTGTGAGCCGTGAGTTTGGGATACCATTCCTTTGAGCTACCAGCCACTCTGCGGGTTTCTGTCAAAGCTTCCACCCACCATTGCGAGTCCTGCATGACAATCATGACGCTCGAAAGCAACTTGAAGATTGTGGTAGAGCCCGATGATGAACTGCTGAGTGGAACCAAATCTTTTGCACTCACTCCAAATGCCTCTGGGCTGACCAGCAGCACGGCTAGCAAGGCTTTGCCAACTTCAAGAAGGCACTGGTAGACGTCCGGCACATTGGAGGGACTCGTGTCATTGATTGCGGCGAGGTCTTTCACCGCACGGTCCGTAGTCAATCCTTTTACCAGCTTCACCAAGAGAGCCTCGATGACTGGAGCATGCACCTCGGGGTTCTCCATCATCTGCACGAAGCAATCGCAAGCCAGGCTTTCATGAATGCAATTTGCAAGAGCCTGCCAGTTCAACATGAATTGGTTGTCAGGTCTGCCCTAGGTCTATAACCGAACCATATTTCTTCTACTGCCTAACAGGGGAAACCTAAACCTAAACTTGAGCTTCTATCTTCTCTTCTTTTCATAAATTGAATCAGCTGATCCAGAACTATAATCATACTGAACCCCTCTCGACCTAGGATCTAGGAATCTAGAATCTAGGAACCCAGGACGGAACCAGAATCTGCCTATCTATCTATCTATCTATCTATCAAGCAATCAATCAATCTATCTATCTATCTACGTGGTATGTATGTACGTGTCTATCGAATCTAATCTACGTATCTACTTACTGATTTAACTACATACCTATATATAGCTATGTCCTATCTATCTATCTGTCTGTCTGTCTGTCTGTCTATCTACCTATCTATCTACCTAGGACCTAAAATCTATCGGATCGATCGATCAATCGATTTGATCGTTCAATCGATATATGAATTTATCTGTCCGGGACCCGCCCCACCCGTCCTTCCACATGTGCTCGATAAGATCTGCACGTGATAATTCCTCCTCCTCCTCTTTGTCTTCCGCTTCCTCTCCCCTCTTGGCATCAGGGTCAAAAGCCTGGTTGGTGGGGTTGTACTTGATCTCCACCAGCTGTGACTGTTCTGCATCTTGCAGGAAGGAAATCAATGATGAGATCCTGGGTTTGACGGGGTCAAATTCATCGGCTCGCTCATCTCCATCTGGGAATGGAATGATCAGGTCAACGAATTCTCGATACATAGTCTCGGCTTCACTGCGGTGTTCCTCCTCTTCTGTGTTGTGGTATTTTTCCCAAGCTTTCTGCACGCTTGCCAGGGTGTCTTTGGCATATTTTTCTGTGATTGCCAGCTGGATCTCAAACGGCACTGTGGTATTCTGCTGGGCCAATCCATTCAAGGCTTCTCGCACCTTTGCATCAGTTGGAATGGTCTTCGGATTCTTGCTCAGCAGATTGGCCAGAACCTGGGCAAAGTCGCAGTACTTGATCCTCTGTCGCAATGTCAATGCTTGCCGGGCTCCGGCGTCTTCCAAGCGGGACAGAACTCGTCGAGCCTGAGGGCAGCAAAATAATGATGTACATATCCTTTCTGTGGAATCTATACCTACCTGGACTTGACTAGACTAGACTGTGACTAGACTAGACTCGACTAGACTAGACTAGACCTAGTTACCTAGTTTGCTATTTTTCTCATTGTTATTGCCCAAACAAAGATTTTTTCAAAAAGGGACACCCACACACTTCACTAGTCACTAGACTGAACTGGATCATTGTAGTGATCCGTCGGAAACTGAATCCCAAAACGTGCAAGTAAACAAGATTGTTGAAGGAAAAAATAATGCCATGCCATAGCTGTATAGCTTCCTTGGACTGGATAGGCAAATCGGCTCCAATCAGGCCCCCTGCAAGAATAGAATCGAAGTTTTACATCTGTTCAGATGTTACACACACACACACACCCACACCACACACACCCACACCACACACACACACACACCCAGACCCTGTCACCATCCCCCTTCCCCCTCCTCCCCTCTTCCCGCCGCCAAAGTGTTTCTTTTTTGCATGTTCCTCTCGTTTCCTTTTTCTTGGTGGTAAACCAACAAGTAAATTCAGCTAGCAGCTACAATTCCCGGTAGTTTTGCGGTTGAGTCACTGCTTAAAGTTGCGCGAAGTAAAGCCAAATATTCGCATACAAATATCTCACCATACTCTAAACAGTTCAAGAGTGTAGTGTGTTGAAGATAGCTTGGGCCTACTAAATTACCAAAGGATACTGTACAATGCTTTGCTATGCTGTGCTACGTAAGGCTTTAGTCGAGTCTAATCACAGTCACTAGCGGCTAGCGGCTAGCCGGCTAGCTAGCCTTCTGAGACAGTGCTGAACAAAGTGGCTATTATAATCAGGCCGTAGTGCGGCTACAGACCCCGAATCACCTTGCCTGATAAATCGATCTGCCATTCTTTTGAAGGAAGCAGGCGTCGATCGAAATCTTGAAGAAAGACTCTGGAACGTAGCCCAGCCGATTTGCCACCTCGCTCAAGTCAGGGTCCTGTTCTTTAAGCTTCTTTGCTGTCTCCGGGTCCATCCTAGCCTCATAGTGCGACTTGCCCACGGCAGCACTTGATGACGTTTTTCGTGCTCTGGGGCTGGGTGAGCGGTCATCTTGTCCTCCTTTCTTTGCTGTTTTTTTTCTCGCTTGGGATTTCTTGGGTGCAGATTGATTGGCCTCGGCTGCCTGGTTGCCCAAACAAATTCCGTCTTGCTCATCTTCTAAGTCGATTGCAGGGGTGCCCCCATCATCATTCTCATCTCCTTCTCCCTTCACTGTCGCTTTGTTCGCCTGCACCAATGAAATGGGCGTGGTTCAACTCAATAAGTGATTTGGTATAGTATAGTATAGTAAAGTAATATAGTATGGTATAAGTATAGCATAGTATAGTAAAGCATTTAGTAAGTAAATTTAGCTTAGTAACCATCAGTGACTGACTAAAAAGTTAAAGAAATTAAGTTAAATATTTATTTTTTGGTGAGATGGTATTGTTTGCCGTCGTCGTAGTCGTAGACCTGAGGCTATAAGCTCTAAGCTTGTAAGCAGAGGTCCTAGGTCCTAGGTCCTAGGCTCAGAGGTCCTAGTCCTAGTCACTAGTCACTGGTCTGCTAGCCCTAGTTTGTTCTTCGCAAAGCTGGTCATCGAATTTGCATGATATCACATGATATCTTTGTGATTCCAGTGACAAGTCTGGTAATTTTTCTGTGCGGTATCTATGCCAAGACCCCAGAGCCTCCTTTTCTCTTCGTTGTTCAATGATCTTGTTGGCTTTGTCGATCAAAGAAGTCAAGGTCGGCAGGTAGTCTCGGCCACTGCTGGTCAAATGTGAAGGCCTGCTTCGAACCTCAGCCTCCCGTGCAAGGCCAAAGACATTCTTGCCTTGGTTCTTGCACATCTGGTTGGCAGGAGCCAAAATCTCCTGTGTGTGGTTCTGGGTCTCATCAATCCAAACCCTTGTTCTCCTCAATGCTAAAACCTCATTGAGCGGCAAAGGTCCCAAGTCTGCAAATGAGATGTAAATGCCTTCGGACGTGCCTGAGCCGTCTTCGTTCTGGCGTCTCACCATCTCGAGTTTCAACGCTTTGTGTCCAAGCCCTGTGAATTTGACCAGCTCTGCCTCCCCAATGAAGGCACACTCATAGTAGTGGGTGCGGCCAGTGCTTGTAGTAGTACAAACTTGGCTTGGCGGCTTGAAGTTGACTTCCTTGCCAGCTTCTGGACGCTCCTGGCAAAGGGTGGACTCATCTGCGTCCCTGCGCACTTGTGAATTCTCTGGGTGGGACTTGTCATGGTAGATCCTGATGCCGTCATCCCACTCCTTGCTGCAGCCTTCTGTGATTGCCTTGTAGCAGGCAATGCACCCCTGCTGCTTAGGATTGCCATCTTTGTCCAAGCGGAACGGTCTCTCCTGATAAGATAAGAGTCAAGCCAAAGACAGTATAAGGAGTCAAAGTACAGTAACCAATCCTTCCTAATCTTACTCCCGTCATAGTCTTTGGTAGCAACCCTACTGCAAATGCTACTCCTACGTCCAGTCCCTGGGCATTTACTAAATTGAACATGTTGTTACTATAACATAGACATGTATTGCATTACGAAATGATCTAGCTAGGTCCTAGGTCCTAGGTTTCCAAAAAGTTTCCGAAGACCCAAATCTTTCCCGTGCCTTTTCTTGAAGGCTTCGGTTTGGGGGTTTGGGGGACGGATAATACACTTGGTTAACCTGTTTTCCCCTTTCTGTCCTCATTGGTCTTGCCGCACTTCAAGCACTGCACGGTTTTGACGCCTTTCCGGCGTCTCTTTGTAGATCCTTGAACACCATCACCATCAGAACCAGAGTCATCTTGGTCTTGGGGGGGATCTGGTCGGCTAGGGCGGCTGGGTGCTGTTGTTGCCTTTCCCTTTGCCGGCTTGCTCCCTGGTTCCGCCTTCACAACAGTTGCTTTTGCCTCAAGGGGTCTGACAAGTGGCGAGTGTGTTGGATATTCTTGTATACGAACATATGTGCGCGTGTGTTTGTACAATATTCTACTATATATGCTATGCTATTCGTTCCACTATGTGTATATATTATGGGTGTGTATGTGTAAATATATATATATATATATATACAAACAATATAACTTATAATTATATTAATACATGCATGTGTGCATGTGTGTTTCTTGCATGGCATTACATTACACATTGTTTGGTTTATGGCATGCAGATTTGAGGCAACTGATACTTAGACTTAGGCTCCTCATTGCGGTGTCTTTGCACACTGTTCGAAACATACTGTAAAATGCCCATGGCCGGAAAAGTGGAAATGTTGTTGAATTGAATAGTGACTAGTGACTAGTGATTGATGGGATTAGCCCTTTATATAAACTTTAAGTTTTAAGCCGAACCATGTAAAGCAATCTGCCCAACGCATGTCCTTAGCAGCAGCAGGCTTTCCTGTGTCAGGTCTTCGGGGCGCCATATGCCCTGGAGTCGCGTAAAAAGCACAGCGCACAAAAACCTGCAAACAAATCGCTGGGTTGTAGCAAATGGCTCAGCGCCCAAAAATTTGAGCACTGAAAATGATGCGCGCATGTGTTGACTGTCACTTTTGAAAGTTCAATCTGTCAAAAATAAAAAGGAGCTGATAACTGAAACTTGCTAATGTGGTTTTGAAGCTTGGAAACATTGTGCAATGCAAAGGGCATAGGACATAGGATGCAAAAGAAATTTTCTTGGACTCTGAATCTTTCGGAATCTAGTCAAGTTTGTGGTGAAGAATGTAGGCCCTGGCCCGCTGTAGCGGCCTGCCAGTCTGCCACGCGAAAAAACTCCGTACAAAAGTTTTAGCTCTAACGCGTGCCGAACACTGACAAATAATGAGCTGACCAGATGGCCAGATGGCAAACATACTGTATTTGAATATCAAATAGAGCCTGGATGTAAGCAAGGACCCCTGATTCCCTAAGCCTAAGCCTTAGGTCTAGGCCTTAGGCCCTAGCACTAGATGCGTTCTCAGTGACTTTCGAATTTGTTACTGCTGAAAAAGGCTATTTGTTACTGCTTCTGCTCAGAAAATTTCACTGCTGACAGCTCATTGCTTCAGTGGTAAGTACCACTTCTTCTTGGACTACTTGCGCGCTGCATAGGTCATAGGTTCCAACTCATGCATTGCTGCGATGGACAAGAAAACAACTAATTCAGAACGTAGGACGTAGAATGTAGAATAACATGCAATGCTAAGCTGCTATGGCAAGTTTTAAAAATATGGAATCTTGAATCTTGATTTCTTTACTTGTTGATTGAAATGATTGAGGATGGGTACTGTCGGAACCTATGCTATGCCATATGCATTCCATGCTGCTTTGCTTTCTGTATTGTATTAGCCAGCTAGCCCACTGTTTCGCCTAGGCTGCTAACTAACATAGCTACTGGCACTTGTTGCAAAGTGCAACGTACAATGCTGCAACCGTCTGTGCTAGGCATGGTGCAGCCATTCCATTCCCAACTAAGGATCTAATTTGGTTCTGGCTCAGATGGTCAGGAAACTTCAGGGATCTAGAGAACCCATGCATGAGATGAACCTCCTCAGGTAGTATGATGGAATCATGGTAGTAGGAGTAGAGCATGGTGCTGGTAGTCATGGTGAAAATCTTCTCGCCCTCGTGTGAAACGGTTCGCCTGCTATGACTTTGGGAAAGATCAACAAAGCTGCCACGCATTGCATTTTCAACAGAAAGAACTTTTCCACTTCTCATCAACTTGTTCTTCCTTTCAATGGTGATGACGTCCAGCAAGTCAAGCACTCGATCATTTTTGGGAAAACCTTGCCCTCGGAAAGCGGGTCTACTTGTCCACGGGGCGTAGTGTGGGGAAGCTCCATACTTATCCCGCAGGTTTGCAGACAGAACCCTCCACTTGGCAGTGACTGAGTCCTGCAGTAGGGATAGGGCCTATCGGGTAGGGGGGGCTCTGGGGACCGGACCGACGGGTACTGGGACCGGGGATGGGGCCTAGCCTAGGGGCAGGGCAGGGATCAGGCCACCCGGGGACTGGGAAGGACTCAAAAAAGAATCAAAAATAGACTCAAAAAAGAATCAAAAAAGAATCAAAACTGCAGCAAAATGTAGCAAAATGCAGCAAAACTGTAGCAAAATGCAGCAAACTGCAGCAAAATGGAGTAAAATCAGCAGAAAACCTAGCAAAACCTAACAAAATCCAAGGGAAACCTAGCAAAACCTAGCAAAATCCAAGGGAAACCTAGCAAAACCTAGCAAAATCCAAGGGAAACCTTTCAAATTTCCTTTCAGCAACCCCGGTTCCCCTGACCCACCTGACAATTCAAAAAAAAATCAAAAAAATACAAACATGTAGTCAAGGAAAATGGTGGTTTCAGGGGTGAATCAAAAATGGAATCAAGAAAAACTCATTTGAACCAGATGGTGACAGATATTGACGTACCAACCACCTCAGCCGGGACCCAAGACCCAGGACCCAGGAGCTTCCAAGTCCAAGTGAAACATACTGAATGAATATGTAAAACTAAAATAGGTACAGTAAGGTAAGGTTAGATTCGATTCCTTTTTTTGCCTTTTTACACCTGAATAGGTTTGGCAACCTTGCCAGCCAAATCTACTTAATTCCAATTCTTTGATTTAAAAAAATGCCCGGCACCCTGTAACTGTACCCTGTAAACTGTAAACTGTACCCACTGTACCCACGCACCAAACATCTCCTGCTCATGGCTTCGGCCATTGCGCGATACTCCTGCATCTGGGCATTTCCCCGCCCAAATCGCTCCTTGACGATCGTACAAGATGTCCTCAAGGTCTGGTGAAGCAGTGCTCTGGGCCAAGTTGATCAATTCCTGCCAGTTGTTGATGTACCATGGTGAATGGTGCCAAAACGTGGAAAACAACATAAAACTTTTGTTTATTGTTACTTTTAAGTTTTACAAAAACGTCAGTCTATCTGTCATGATAAGGGTCATAGCAGTCATAGCATATAATATAAGTATCGGCATATGGAACCAGCTCATTCCATCCGCAACTGTAGATAAACACATGCTTTACAATTTACAAACAATTATATATAAAGAGCCATAGGTTGCAAGCGGTATACCAGGCATTTCCCAAAACTAGACTCGACTTTATTTTCTTTCATTGGGCCCACAATATCCCAAAATTAGGCTTCTTGATGCCCCTGCACACATACAATTGTGATATGATGCTGATGATGTACACACCCATATATAATGTAATATTATGTAATATTCCCCTAAAACCGATACCTTGTGGATAAATATGCTTACAGCCAGATTCATGCCTAGACTCCTAGACCGGGTACTGGATATCCTCATTGTTTTTGGGCAAATTCCATTCAATTGTAATAATTAGAATCATTAGAGTCGTTACAATACTGTATTTCAGGCATCATCCATTATATCCTATGATGTCTATATTACTATATATCAGATAGATAGATATATATATATATATATATATATATCAGTTGAACGACAAACCCAAGGATTGTCATGGGTGGTCACTTCAAAAGGCATAAATGGAAATTCAAAGGGGGCACCAGGTGAAGTTGAGTAGTAGTAGAGGTTTTGGATGAATGGTGAGGTCATCTATCTACATAACTCCTTGATCTGTCATGTTGATGTCGAATGTTTAAAGTGACTGCGGTGGCTACAATACAAATCACTTGACTAGTAGCTAGTAACCAGTCAGTGATATTAAACTGGCTGACCTGGGCAGGTAAGACAAAACTTCATATGGCAATGGCATATAATATTGGAATAGGGCATGTGCATAATATTGGAATAGCCCAAGGCTCCTCCATATGAGATTTCAGAAGAGAGACATCTTCGAGTCGAAAGTGCTTCTTGCTGAGGAACAGGATGTAGTACCTATCCGGCGGGCAACAGTAAATATGGCATGAACACAGGTGGTTGGTTTTCAACCCGGACCATGTTGCTAAAGATAAGAAATTGCACGACATAATTGTTATGTTACAGTATGTGCAAAATGTCAATATCTATGCCTATGTCTTAGTTCTATTTCTACCTACTCGAACACAACTTTGCAGATTCTTGCGTCCTGATGATCTTTGGTTTGTGTCCGACTATCTGAAAGCACTGCTGCGCTCCTACATGTCCCCCTGAAAAAGTAATAAATAAATAGGGCCCCACGTCTTAAAAGATGAGAAATAAATTTGACTATTTAAGACTTGTGCGCACACCATTAGTGCATCCCATGATGTGAAAATAAACCATATATCATACTACCGCTGCAATAGCAAGAACCGAGAGTCCAGAGCCCATAGATGCCATAGAACCTATCGGACCTATCAAATGTAATCTAATCTGCACTCCCTTGGCAAATTTGGTTTGATAAGCAACCTGGAATGGATTGGGATTGGGAAAATGGGACCCTCTATTGCCAGGTAATCTCTCTAGTGACTCCAGCGGCTCTAGCAGTAGCAGCAATGCCGCAATATGTGGAAATGCCTCAAAATAGGGTAAAGGGTCTTAGGGGGGCCCAAAACTGTATGTTTTATTGAAAAATAAAATCGTCCCTCCCCTATTTTGAGACATTCCCATGTGAGCAAAAAACAAGGGTTTGGATTTGCTTGCCTTCACAGGCATCATGACTAACCGACTAACTGACTAAAACCTGTTCGTTTTAAAGATGCGAATGATTGAAATGCTCTCTTGATTCGATTCTTGCATGCCAAAAAATAGCAACAACTCGACCCAAACCCAGCACTTTGTTGGACCACTCTGTGGCAGAAAGTCATGCAATGTCTGCTGGCTCATCGGCTTCATCAGGTCGCCTTGGGCGTTCATGCTTTGAAGCAAAATATTTTCCAGCTGGCTTACTGTAGAGAAATTTGCGGCCCTCTGTCCGCGATTCACGGGTTCCCCAAAATGCATTTGAATGGGCTGTTTTGGACTGAAAGCGAGCATGGTCTTGGAGCCATGCCATCAGGTATCCACATGGTCTTCCCTGCCCTTGCTGCTTTTCTGTCTTGGCATTACTTCTAGCTAGAACTGTTCTTGATTTTCTGCAGTCTCCATGCCGGGGATCTGCACACACAGCAACAATGCACCGATGATTTTGCAAGTATCTTAAGGTACCAAATGGGTACACATTAAACTCTTCAGTGTTGTCTCTGTCTCTGGTCAAGCCACCACCACCACCACCCCTTCTCGGTGATTCTGCTGGTTGTACTGGTCCTGGTGGTGCTTCTGATACTGCAACTGCTGGAACAGGATCCGGCGGTGGCATTCCTGACACTCCACCCGATGGTTCTGGCTGCTCTTGCTCTGGTGCTGCAGCTGCAGATGTATTGGCATCGGCTGATGATGATGCAGGTGCAACATCAGGTTCATAAAAATCATCCCACAGGTCCATTCCAGCATGCTCGAAGTGCTCCAGGCCGTCTTGATCTTGAGCCCCCTCCTGATCACCCGAACTTAAACCTAAGCCCATTTCAGCAAAGTCAACCAGCTGATCGAACTCTGGTTCCTCCTCCTCTCCTTCCTCACCTTCCTGATTCAAGTCACCTGGTTGAACCTCCTCCTCCTCCTCTTCCTCCTCCTCCAAATCTAACAAGTGATTTTGACCTTCCCGCGTTCGACTCTGGGGTGCGGGTTTCCTTTTTCCAGGTTGTTTTCTTTGGCTGTGCCCAGTTCTTCTAGATGCTGCTCTTTTTGATTGAGATTTTTTTGGTTTTCCAGGTCGGTTCGTCTTTGTTCCTCTGAAATTTCACCATGCCAGGCATAGCTATCGCACACTCCTTCCAGGGTGGTTTCTGAAACACAAACTGTCTTTGCACGAAAAAGGTCTTTGAAAACAGGCTTGTCATCAGAAATGATTGTGAACCATGACACGCGATAGCGCAAATGCAAATCCAGGTTTGCAAAAAACCTGTGGGAAGTGGAAACTTGCGGGTGCTCATGAACTTCCAGCTCATAGACATCTTGATTTGCACCTGTCATTTCATTCATCTCTGGGTATGTGTCCACATGCATCAGGCGGAGGAGTGTGAACTCCCAAGTCTTGAAATTCACATAGTTGATGTGATACCAATGTGGGTCCATGCCTTCCAGACCGCCATCTACCACTGTGGATCCTAACGCTGCTTCTGCCCAGGGAGAGTCAGCAAGTGCGGATGGCAGACTATCACGTAGATGAGTGCTGTCAACATCTTCGCCATTGTCACAGACAGACTCAACAGACGGAAGAGATGGTTCCAAACGAACTACCAGCATGCCGTCCTCAAGCAAAACTCGCATTGGTTTTTTCGGTTTTCGTTTTGGTTTTGCTTTGGCTTTGGCATCTGTTTTGGATCGTTTCTCTCGTGGCTGCACTACGAGAGGCTTCAGCAAACTAACAAAATTTTGATGGAACAAGTCAGCTTGTCGACCGAGTCCAGTGCAAACACAGAAGTTGAGCTGGCAACATCGTGGCTCTTTCCCATATCCGGGAGGAGCCGCAGGCATCTTCATTGCTGTCCCCGGTTCAAACATTTGGTGGCGCTGAGCCCATGCCTCTGACAGCGATTGCATCAATGCAGAGCTTCGGCCACGCGTTTCCTCATTGGCCAACAAGGCGTCCTCAAGGGCTCAAGGGGATAGCATGGCTCAGCTACTGCCTGTTTCTGCTACTGATACTGATACTGGCTAGCGGCTAGCGGCTAGCTAGCCCTAGGTTCGGATCTAGAATCTAGAATCTAGAATCTAGAATCTACATTTAAACCTAGTAGAAAAGAAATATAAACTATAAACCGATACAACTGAAATAAGTTACCAAATCGGGGTACCAGAAACAACCAGCATAAGATGATATATAATATAAAAAATAAATGGTGTATGTTACCAAATTAGGTGCCAGGCTCTAGGTTTCTAGGTCCTAGGTAAACAGATCCATTATTATCGCCTATTGAACAATGAGGTTTGTCAAAGGTCATACAGAAACTCCTGTGGGCTTGTATGCTATTCCAAAAAACACTGCATACCTTTTTGAGATCCGTAGTAGCTTCTGAAAGTTTGCAAAACTCATGAAACTCGTGAGATCAAACCAGGACCTAGGCTCAGACCTAGGACCTAGGACCTAGGACAAACAAGTAATAACATTTTTTTTATGGCCCATTGAAAATGAAGAGGTTCCATGAAGGGTCCCCGGTCCTGCGTCACCAATGCATTGGGTGTGCAAAAATCACAGTGTGGAAATGATACCGGCCGCGGTGTGATGATGTTTGATGCACCCCGAGCATCACCAGAATCACTACTAGGATCGCCAGAATTCCCCAAGCCAAGCTGACTGCGAACAAATTCAGTAACTTGCTCAGTCTGTCTCTGACGATCATTCTGTTCTGATGCCCTCTGAGTTTTTATCTTTTGCCGCTTTGTCGCTAGTTCGGATTCCAAGTTCCGGTGATCCGTGTTTTTGTGCAAACTTTTGATTGCAGAGGTTTGACGTCGTCGGGTGCCAAACGATTTAAACCCAGCCCTGTGGCTTATGCTTGCTGCCTGTCCAATATCATTGTACTTTTTTCTCTCCTCTGGAGACAGCGCTTTCCAAGCCTTGTGAATGTCCCCAAAAAGTTTGGATTGGTTTGTTTCTTTTTGCGATACCAGCTTCAGCTGTGAATGGAAAAACGCCCTACAACCGCCACCACCACCGCTTTTAGCCCCAGGTCTCCGCTTTCGATATTTGCGTTTTGGTGGCTGAGTCCGCCGAAGTTTCTCCTTCTTCTTCTTCTTCTGCTTGCTTGCCTCAGATTGACATACCATTGAAGAATTCAATGACTAGTGACTAGTGACCAGTGACTAGTGGCTAGTGGTAAGTGGTTTCCATATTCAAGATAAAAGGGACAAAATTGCCGTTTAATTGGGCTTCCGGCTTAGTTCAGTCTTGAAGCCACAACTAGTAGTAGCTAGTAAAGTCACCTAGACCTAGACCTAGACCTAGTCAGAATTCATTAGTCAATAATCACAAGTCAAAAGCCACAAATCACAAGCACCCACAAATCCCTTTCCTGTGACCGGAGCCTCAAACAGTGGCAAACAAATCAAATATTACGATATTATATATGACAAGAGCTAACTGTAACTGCTATCTACATCTAAAAGCTTACTGCTTACTGCAATAGCAACCAAAGCTACTCTGCGAGGAATGTGCTTCTTGCGGCTCTTGGGAAAATCAGAGTCGGAAGAGAACCTGTTTGCTGCTCTCAAGCTGTTTTGGCGCAATGTGAACATAGCAGAAAGCTTGGAGAACTCACTTCTCCAAGTCTGTACCGATGATAATTCCAAAACACGCCGTATGCTCGCATGCCGTGCTTCTATTTGAGAAATATCCACAATAGCCAGCAATGCTAATGCTTGAAGCATTGACTGCGCTTTTGGCCCTTGCATGTCATCCACTGAAGGAAACAAAGCCCGAATGCTGGCAGAGACTTCATCTAAGAGACACTGCTTCACATCAAAAAAATCAAGAATATCCTCAACAGACTTGGATGTACACCTGAAAAGTTTGTACGGGTACCCAGTGCGAGGAACACGAAGAAGTTGGTGCATACAACCCATCAGTCTCGAAACCAGCCGAAATAACAAAACAGATGTACACCTGCGGAGAGCTCTCTCTGGCAAAGCTGGAACTCTTTCGTGAAATACCGCAGTCAGAGCCCTAAAGGCAGCCTTTTCCTGCTCACCCATGTGGGCCTCCAAAATTCGAAACTTGCGGTGGCCAGTGGATAGGAAATCAAAAGCTTGAGCATGCTCCCACTCTTCCCCAGCCATGCGCAAAAATTCGAACATCAGAGTGACAGCTGGGGTCATTGCTCTGCGCAGCAATGCAAGCACATAGAAAGTATTGCTGTTAGCCCACTTCAAAACAGACTGTCTCACAGACCGATTCATTTCCTCCAGTTTGTCAGCCCTCGACTGGTCAACATCAGGAAGGGGTTCAACAACATGCAATGACTCTTCAGCAAGCTGCAACACATGGATTTCACTTTCTTCATGCTGCTGTTGGTCCACGTGAGGTCCATCATCTAAAGTAACCTCAAACGATTTTGCAGCCGCATCCCAGCCCTGGTTGCCTTCATCTGACGGCACATCTGTGGTACCAGCAGAAGTTGGAGGGACCCTGGCAGTGGTATCAACAATAATATCTTTGCCCAGCGTTGCCATATACCTCCTGGTTGCATGCTGCAGCAAATTGTGATGGCAGGCCAAAAGCCCAAGAATGTCTACTGGAATTTCGGCCCCATGCCACCTATGTCGAGGGAAAATTGGCACCCCGGCTGGCAGGAGGGCCCGGGGAACATACTTGCACAGCAAGAGAACAGCATCTTCCCTGGCAATGTCAAAAGGAGCATACCATGTTATTGTTTCTTCATCCTGAAGGTCCCCATTCAAGAAGTAGTTGAGGACTGTCCTCTGGATCATTCGCAACATGCCTGATTTTGTCTTCAGTTTTTCGTTGCTGTGTGCTGAACCAAGAAAAAGGTCATAAACATCAAACCTGTGTTGCTGGACTTCCCCAGTGGGAGGCGGACCCACGAACACGTGAAGCCTTTCGGCTATTTCAGCTTCAATGCACCTTCGAAATCTCTGCAAAGCTCCAGATTGCCTAAAAAGAAGGCCATAGCTAATGATTGAGGAGATTTCCCGGCTTGTGATGCCAAACATATGCGTCAAGCAAGTTGATAACTTGTGCACGTCGCATGGCAAATGGAGTTTTCGATTGAAAGGAAACATATTTCGAAGTCCTGTCTCTGCAGCACTGTTCACAAGTGCCCTATCTGTGGTGACCAATTGAACTGACATGTCAAATTTGGAACTGGCAAGGTTCAAGCTTTTCAAGCTGCTCTCCAGGGCTAGCTGTGCTGTCAAAATATCAGTTGCCCTGCATTGCTGAAGGGCTTGCAACCAAGTAGGGACAAAACCTGCAAAACATACAAGTTCTTCGCTACGTACATCTTGCAAAATGACACTGATGCGGAATTGAGATTGCAGCACTTTGGTGATGACCTGCTGTCCACCCCCCCCGGAATGACGAAGTCGGAGCGGCGTTTCATCATAGAATCTTTGTCTTACAAACAAGACACCTTTGTACGATCCACTTGAAATAAGTTTCATGCAGTGCTGAAGGAAAACATCCCACTGCGCTAGCCCGCATTCCACCAGTCCAGAAGCTACAGTCTCATGATACCCGACAAGACGAGCCCCAATTGTCTTTTCCAGAGCCGAAGCTGAAAAAACAACTTGGGATGGCTTCATCACATGATCTAAAAACTTTTCCATGGACGTCTTGGCATCAAAGTCCTCGGAACCATCTTGGTCTTGGTTGTTTTCCCGTCTCCGGCGGTCAAACATCTCAGCTGACAAAAATATTTGTTGCTGAAGGTCTGACATGTCCATCTGAGCTACTCTGAGTGAGTTTTGCAAATCTGGAAAAAAATGCATTGCAGGGTGAACTTGCTCACCCGACTCTACTCTTGGCACAAGTTGTTGATTCAGGCGATTCACTCTGCCTGTCCGGCCTGTCTGTTGAGCTGTCTTTTGGGCGGATGACGGCTTTACTACTTTTTTGGGTCTACCTTTCGGCTTTGGCCTTGGCCGTTGCACTGCTTGTTCCACCTGTTCAACGGCCCTGGGATCGCTCACAAAGGAGGCAGCGGCAGTGGCCCAACCATTGTCCCCATTCGGGGAAGGCCCACTGTCACTAGCAGAATCATGAATCATTGTTCTGCAGCCGATACAGCTGCATACATGAGGCTGGATTCACCGTTTGTCATTGGCTCAGGGTTGTTACAAAAGGATTTCGCTAAAATAAAACAACAATGACATTGGCTGGTACTAGTTACTAGTAACTAGTACAGAGCTGAAATTCTATTTTTTGAATCTCATATGTCAATGAAACCGCCGCTGCCCCATCCCTTCCTTGACCCCATGCAAGCCTGGGCCGGCTCACGAAAGACCAATCATCCAAATCGAGCTCGCAAACGACGGTGAAGAAACCAGCAGCGCGCTTCCACGGGAAGGAATCCACCTGACGAAGGAACCTGCCCGAGTCAAGAATGGAGAATAAAAGGTGATGATCCATGAGTTCCTTACTCAGTGTTTGTCACTTGCTACTGAGACTGTTACTTGTTGAAATCAATATATTATTATGTTACTATTATTATACTACTTTCTTGCTGCTAATTTGAAACTTAGTTTCTTACCTGAGTCTTACCTATTACAAGACAAGACCTGCTTGTCCCACCAACCCACTCTGAATCAAAAGAATGTAGGCACTACAGTTACAGTGCCAGGCCTGTCCAAGGGGGATGTTGAACCTTGATGATCTTCTGCTTCACCAAACCCCTTGACGTTCTCAAAAACCCCACAGCTCGGGTTGTGGAAGTCCAACCATTCGAAAAATTGCCCGAAGCACGTATCATAAGACTTGTGTGATTTCACTGATCCCTGACAGAAGCGTTTTACACGCTGGAGGGAAAATGGCTGGCATGGCAATCCAGCAACAAACATATCTAGGACTGGCTCTTCAGAAAAGCAAGGTCCTGACCTCTTGCCTTGATTCTTTGGGGTCTTCTTCGCCGTGCATGTCAAACAAGGTTTGTGGGAAGCCATTTGGGATTCCATCGTGTCGTACAAATGCTGGACTTGAAAATTTTCGGTCATGAAAGCTCTGGCAGATGCATCAGTATCCGATGCGCTCACCACGGAAGCATCAAGCTGCAATGCCTGCGTGGTCAAGAAAGATTACTGTACGATTACATTGATTACATGATCACATAGTGACATAGTGACATGGTAATGAAATGAATGGTTGGTTCCAAAAAGAACATCATGTTTTAACAAAGATACGAAACATCAAAACCCCAAGCCCATGTTTACTCAAACATAATCCATAATTACATAATAATTATTTGCCATTTCTTTGCCTAACAGTCTGACAGGTCCAAGTCCAAGTTAACTAACTAACCAAACCAGAATCCAACCGAGTCCTAGGTCCTAGAATCTAGAGCCTAGAGAAAAAACAATAGTGAAGAACCTGAGGAACATTCTTGCTGCAACCTACACGACCTACCAGCAGTGAAGTAAAGTAACTACAATCATTTTAGAATTTTAGACCCCAAACAACACAATGATGGCGATAACATTTTGAAACCAATGTCCTCAAACACGCTTGCTTCTGCCAGCGTCCCGCTGCACCCTGACAGAATTTGCACCTGCCGCCCCAATCCACCGGGAGCATGCGAGTCGATGAACCTCTTCAAAGGCGCAACCCAAAACAACTCCGGCTGCAGAGATGTTTCGGAGATGGATTCGGGATTGGGGCTCTGTGAACGCACAGCTTCAGCTTCATCGATGGAGTCGATCTGAAGCTGCTGGCTGATGACGTGCGATTCCGCAGCCTCTGCCCAGGACATAGCCAGCAAAACTTCACACCACAAAACAGATCCCGACCTGGTGGAATCTTGAACATCAAATGGCCACGTTGGAATCTAGTCATCTCCCACGCATTAGTGACACATCTCCCAAGCATTAGTGACACATGTGTTGTTTGTATTTTTTTGTTTTTTTCTTGAGTTCATTTTTGTTTTTTTCTTGAGTTCATTTTTGAATTGTTCTGTTTCTGGCTCTCCCAGGCCTACTCTTTTTTGAGTCCGTTTTTGAGTCCGTTTTTGTTTTTTTAATTTTTTTAAGATACCCCACTTTGTCTGGAGTAATGATATCATAACACTACATTACGCTACACTACACTACCTTCCACTACACTTCACTACATTACACTACACTCCACTACAACTACACTACAACTACACAACTACACTCCACTAGACTCCACTACGCTCCACTACACCCCACTACACTCCACTACACTAAATTAAGGTACACTACACTACATTACACTACACCACACTCCACTGCACTATACTACACTACATTACATTACACTACACTACACTACCTTCCACTACACTTCACTACATTACACTACACTACACTCCACTACAACTACACTACATTACGCTACACCACACTACCTTCCACTACACTTCACTACATTACACTACACTACGCTCCACAACACTACAACTACACAACTACACTCCACTACACTCCATTACATTGCACTACACTACATTACGCTGAATGACACTGCACCACAGATAGAGAGGTAGACAAATAGACAGATAGATATATAGATAAACAGAGTAGACAGCTAGACAGATGAAAGATAGAGAGAGAGATAGATAGACAAATAGACAGGTAATTAGATGAAAGAGAGAGAGAGAGAGAGATAGATAGATAGATAGATGGATAGATAGATAGACAGATTGATACATAGATAGGTACGTAGGTAGGTAGGTAGATAGTCAGAGAAAGAGAGAGAGAATGAGTGAGAGAGATCAATCAACTTTCAGTCCATCTGTGGCTTCGCTCTGCCATCCCTGATGCACAACAACCAACCTTTCCTATAGGTTTCCTATTTTTGAAACTTCCGCCACCGCCTTGTGCGGTACTACTGGTACAATTTATATGCACCATATACCTTGTCGATACGCACATATGCATATATACATGTAACATGCATGCAGTATACAGTATACACATATGACGCAGCGAGTGGGTTGCGGCAAATTGCGGGCACAAAACACACACTACAAGCAAACGCCCTTATTTACCACATCGATCTAATAGTTACCGCATGACACAGACCCCACATGGCAAATCTCATTGGCACAGCCACTTGGAAACATCATGTTTGAAGGCGGCATCACAGTTTGAATCACCTCATTTGGTTGCAGTTAACCAGTGCGGGAAAGAAAGTGTTTGAAGGCATGCCTTTTCAATTTCAAGTGAAATCACCACTGCACACAGTTGAAACCAATCTCGAAGCCACACACGTGGCAAAAGTCACATGTCAATTGCAAACGCATATCGACGGCACATTCGTATCAAATTGAAACAATTTCTCCATCAACTTTTTGACAGTATATATCGGAAAGTATGAAACTTCGAGACTTCAATTGCAAGCAAAATCTTAATGGCACCGATGGCACACAGTTGAAACCAGTTTCTAGGTCACAAGTTTCGCGGAGTTGAACTCGTGAGGTTGCGTTTTGTCATTTACAGAGAAGAAACGAAGCGGATGGTTTTCCATGACAACAGACAATTTTTCCATGTGCTCAACTTGCGAGGCATCCCCTGTAGCAGACCGGCCTATCGTTTCATTAACGTGGCAATGGCTGAGCCACTTTGAACACTAGATTCCCGAGTGCCATTGCGGTTTGGTATGGGGATTTACTTGAAATATCTTGAAATTACTTGAACATATGACCAACCATTTGATTTGATATGCCATTCTGCAAAGTACCACTACTTAGCATGTAAACAAACTAGGATAATTGCAATACCAACCCACCCTGTGTGCCAATGCGTTGTGCTGCACAAATCATATCGACTGACAAATCATTAAAGAATTCAACCATGTGTTTATTTCACCTGTTTCGCCTGGCACACTGGCATGAGACTACAAAGTGCTTCCTGATCTACCTGAGACAACTTAGGGCTTTTCACCCAGTATGAATCATTGTGCAGTCACTGTCACACACCAGACTGTGCTAAAGGATCTAAAGGACTTAGGTCGTACAAGCAGCAAACCGGGTGCAAGTGTCTTAGCTAAATTCTTTCTGGGATCTGGCAGCTGAATAATTACGGTGGAAAGGATCAACCTGCGCACTTTCAAATAATTACGGTGCCTGAACGCGGGACAAGACATCCAATCACAAAGGTGATCAAAGGTGTCACACCCCAACCTGACAAAACATTTAGCTGTCTGACCCGCATACCCAGTCAGCGTGCCTCCCAGCAGGCGCAACGCAGCTAGGGCCACTCACTGTAGCTGAGCGTGGTGCATTCCAATTGGGGCTTGGCCTCAACCTTCGGGACAGTGTCTGGCGCAGGACCATATCAAGAGATCTCAAGAGCATTTTCTGCTTCTACAATTTCCTGCTCTAAAGAATCCCAAAACCATTTAGCTGACTTAGCAACTTTTATCTGCATTCGACTGCCTGCAAACTCCCACGGCACATCATGAAGTTAAAGCACATGACCGCAGCCTCCACGTCTAATTCATGGAAGTTTGAGGCTGAATCGACTGTGCAGCAGAGTGTGCAACCTTGAGCTGTGGAGCTGAACAAACTTGTCAAGGCCTCCAGCATTCCATCTGATATCTGATATCATTATCTCAATTGTGTCTCTTCATGTCCCTTCTCTGTCTCTTCAACATCTTCACCTGCCATGTTGACTTTGTACTTTGCAGGTCTTGCTTTCTACCTTAAAATTGTATTTGATGGAGACATTTCAAGGAAACTGGCTGACCTTTTTGATGCTGTCGGAATGCCAAATTCATCCAAAATCAATAATTCGTAATAATTCATCACCTTCAACACATGAACATCTGGTGACTCAGAAGAGCTAAACTTGTTCAAAACGCATCTGCACCGGATGTCACACATGGAAACCCGGAAGCACAAGATCCCTCACACTGGGCTTCCGTGACGATAAGAGCTGAGTAGCGTCGCAGTGCAACATCCTCAGGTGGCAAGGTCTTTCAAGCTCTTGTATCTCTTGGTAAATTCTAGTTGCAAACTGGCGGCAACATGTGGCAGCTATCTCTTTTTCTTCTCCACTATGTCTAGTGACACGGATTTGCTGATTTGAGTAGAAAACACATTTAACTCAAAGCCGCGCTTGTTTGAACATGACATGTCGGAGTCTTCTCCTGCCTCTTGCATAATAGGAGGCTCACACACATATCAATATGATAAGATATGATATGATATTGAATATAAATACGACATAACATGTGACATATGATCAATGAATATCAATGATACATGATACATGACACATGATACATGATCGGATTTGTTATGATATAACTTGATACAACATAGCGAAATTATTGCAACACACCGGCCGACCTTGCAAATCAAATGTAACGAAAGACCCTTTTTTGCTTGTTTGAAGCCGTCGTCCACCTTAAGTCTGGTAGCTCGTACTTGAAATCTGGGAGGAAGTCTTCAAGGCGTTGGCCTGGAACCCGAAGATTCTTCGAACATCGTCTGAAAAATGTTTTCGATAAGATGAAATCTGAGAGCATGAAGCTGAGTGCTCTTGAGTGAAGGATTACTGTTTGGATCTTGTTGACACTCTGCTTGACACAAAATGTCGCTGCTGCACTCAGGGAACCTGAGTTCTTATCGATTTGTTCTTGTTCTGCTAGGCGTGAAGAAATATTACAGAAAAACAATGGACATCAATAAACAATGACACAATCGACATAGACCGTATGGAAAATCATAGAACATCATAGCAACATGTTCTTCGAGAGCCTGCCTGCTTCACTGCTTAAAACCGTTTGCATGGCTGCTGAGCTTCGCTTCTGAACTAATCAAACAAATCTTTGCAGTTCTTGCTTTGATTTGCAACCTTATATTCTTGTGCAAAGTTTCCAAAGCATGTCTGAGAAAAAGGTGGGACTTGTAGATGGACGTTCGAACCTGGATGCCTGGTCCCTTTCCCTTTCCAAGCAAACGGCTGCAGCAGCATTCACCCAAACTATCCCAAAATTGCGCTTCAAGTGGTTACAGCTCACAGTATCGCAGCTCTGTGAAACATGACGTAAAACATGAGAATCTTCCCCAGGGCCAGAGCCCTGGAAATTGACTGAGCTTGCGGTCGAAACAGGCCGCGAGACACAGCAGAATGACATTGTCTTGCAAGAACCCTCGGTATTGTCCAGTTACCAGTCAGCATCGGCACTGCGGAAATAAATGCGCCCTTGAACAGGTCACAAAATCACAAGCGGGGAAGAACGCACACACACACAGGGATACCTGCAAAAAACACAAACATCATCAATTAAACATCGCCACATCATGCCACATCTACATACTGTAAGGCTATCCTATCGCTCTTACATATACCCTCTCCGCTGAACACCTTCCAATTTTGTTGAAGAATTGACAAGAAAAACTATGAGGCCAATGGCGAAAGAGATGATTTTTTCTATGTTTTCTTTCATTGCACACAAGTTTCAACCTCACTTACCTAGCTGTGTGTTGAAGACCTTATCATTGTGATCCCATGTATCATGTAAATCCATTGTCGTTGCCGAAGGTGGTGGCCGCTTCTACTTGGGCCATCACCATCATTGTGAGTTATGCGGACTGCCCTCTTGTTATGTCTGACTGGCCATTCTTAGTCACAAAGCAGCCGCAATTCGACAAAACCAGGCGGCAACATCTATCTATCTATTTATTCATCCATCTATCTATCTATCTATCTAAATATAAGTATATTTATATCGACACACACACATATATATACTATAATATCCATAATCATCTATATCTTTATGTATATCTACACACACACACTACACACACACACACGCACGTATATGTATATATATATATATATCACACACACATATATATAACATTAATTAATCATATTCAAATGACCACAATATTGAGTTTGACTATGTTTGACTGACCAGCTGAGCCACTAAGCCACTAAGTCTCTCATCTACAAGCACACCAATTGGCAAACAGAAGGACAAGCAATCAAACAAACAACCAAACCGAACCAAACCAAATTTGACAAGCAAACGCACAACAGATCCACAAAGGTTGGAACTGCTCACACCGACATGCACAAACATCCGTACATCACAAACATAAACATATCCAATCATGTCCATATTGTCAGTGAGAATCTCATGTCATAATTATCTGTTTTAGCCTTTCATGACGCAAAGACACGGAAAGGCCAACACACAGTGTTCTAAATCTTCTTCGATCTGGTCCCAACACTTTTTCTGCGCGCAGCTGCTGAAGAGGCAGGAGTGCTCCCAAGCGATTTCATCTGCATTTCAGGGGAAGTGCTTTGCATCCAGAAAAAAGGGGCAAAAAGGCCAAAGTTTGCCAAAGGAACTAAAGTTTTAAAGCCTGCATGGCTGGGCCATGATGGCACCAGCTATTGATACTCAGCTATTTTGAGTTATGCTAGTTTTGGGTCTCTTTATGTCTCTTATTTTCCATACTTGTTGCACTTGAAAGTTCGGACAAGTGGTGTCCAAAAAGGTGTGCCTGCAGCCGTTTTCCTCGACAAATCTGCCAGCTTCGGTACAGAAAGAGCCTTGAAGTTTTTTTGCTGATGATTCGCTTGCTGGAAACTATGGCAACCTCTTCTTTCTGAGCTTGGCCGCCAAAATCAGATCTTTGGAGCTCTGCGTTTCACATGTTTGTTTACTCTCTCTCTCTCTCTTTTATTTCTATATATATGTATATATATATATATACACGCTGATGCGCAAGGATGAGCAAATTGTGAGGCTGCTGTGAGATGAAGTGGCGCCAATCTTGTTAAGTCAACTAAGTCAAGACCAAATTGTATAAATTGACCCATGATGCACTATCATCAGGTCAAGTGCATCTCGTTGACCGTTTCTTGTGCAAACATTTCCGTGAGGACAGCATCTTGACTGAGGCCACTACAGCTGCCTTGGGCTAGTGGGCCCGACGGCATGTTGAAAATACCGTCCAAATTAGGGGTAGGGACTAGCGATTTTATGCGATAGTTAGCAGGAACTGCGAGGATCTGGGAATTTCTGCCGGGTTATCAAGCTCTTGCAGCTGAAGCTTCTTTTCCAGCCATAAAGGTCAGCACAAGACACCAGGGGTCACTTTTGTTGCTTCCTTTTGAGGAAAAAATCGGACAGCGAGGAACGAGCGCAAACCATTTATTTTTCGACAGGGATTCACTTGCGCCAATTGCTCTGCACCTGCGGCCATCTGCTGCGCAGTACCTTTGCCAGGTCAAACTCTGTAGATATATGGCCCCTTTACCTTACAAGCCTACTTAATCTACTTATCTTGCATAAGAGCTGGCCAAACGCTTGCTGGGAACATTTTTTGCATCGACTGTGGCAATTCTTGGCACGAGTGGTTGCTTGACAAAGAGCATCCTCCGAGCAGCTTCTTTAGTCTTCTCTACCACTGGCATCATTTCCGTGGGCAAACCATCAGGATCTGATTCGAGAATAGATTTGGGCAAGTCTGGTCTCGCAATTCAACACCGATGTCAATACTGTACGTGCTCTGGCTGCTGAACCTCATTAGGATCTATCAGGCAGGAACTTGCTTGAACCAAACTCCTGCCGGACTGCAGCAGTGATCGATCCTCGAATACGTCCTTCTTGGGATGCAGTTGATTTGGAAAGTAAATGACACATTGCATCCTGATGGAAGGCTTGGTCACGGTTGCAACATCTACTTCACCTGCAGTTGTGATGGTAGGCGGTATGGCTCAAAGGCTCTGGCTTCAATTCTATTGCGACTTGTAGCCCACGAATCATGCAGTGTGCTTTGACTTTCTGTACTTCAATGGGATCAATATTCAACCCGTTTTAACTCCTCTTGCTTTCAGTGCAAATCCGTGGCTGCATAGCTATTTGTTTAGAAAGGCCTCTGTCAGGAAGCTGACCGACCATCTTTTTCTCAAGTCACATCTTCGGTCCAGGTGGTTTGCAATCTGGTGACTCAGGTGCTTCAGCAGCATGGGGCACCCTTGGATTGTCCCACTGCACTGGTACTGCACCAAGGGATAATACAATTTCAAGCAGCAGTCATTGCAAATGTTGCTTCTGCAATAGAGATGCTGGCTGATGCCACACTACAGATGGTACGGAGGCATAACAGAACATCTGATTGAACCGAATTCTGCTTGGCGCGAACGGTTCATACAGCTCAAGGCAATGTGCCTAAAACCAGGATGCCGTGTGAACCAGCACAATCCAACGTCGATTGCTAACCAGCTGGGTCATCAATGCTGAGAAGATTGGCACGGTGATCTTTCTGCTCGCACTTCGGAGCAGCACAATTGGCACCAATGCAATTTTTGACCCAGAGGAAATGGCTCTTGGCAGGAATGGGTAGGTTGCAAGCTCTAGCTGTGAAAACAGCCGAAGCGGTCCAAAATGCTCCTGGGCTATTTCCACTGACGTATCTTCGCAGTGCTTGGCTTACAGGGCTTTGTGACCAACTGGAAAAATCCTGCGCCAAAGCCACCAAACATCTGAACTCGTGGCACTCCTCATCTTGTGGGGACACATAGCAGCCATCAGCGCAAAACTCCGAGCATCCGGGTATCTCGCATATCTATGCATATCTCGCATCATTTTACGCCCATAAAACCAGGGGTCAAAGACTTCGGACTTGGGATGACTTGCACATGCCTTGCCCAGTGGCGCATTTGTCTCGGAGACACCAATATCCAAACTGGACCAGCATGGCGGCCCAAATGCAAGTACATTTTCTTGAGGCAAATTCTGCTTCTTTTCTTGGAGCTGCGAGATTTGTGTGGAACCAAAGTGATCCTGATCAGTTTTCTGCCCATGTCATGTGGTTGTGGCACAGGGCGGTTGTAGCTCTTGAAAGGATTCTCCGGATTCTCCCAAACTCGCTCCACAGCTAATAAACCACATTGCATGAGCAAATGGGTGGAGATGGGTTGAGCAGTTGGCAAACCTAAACATTCCTCGGACGACTTGCTTGAAACTTGCTGACGCCATTCATCTTCGAAACCTCAAATAGGGAGGGCTGGAGCGCCCTCCAAACTTGCTAGCTGCTCTTACAACTTAGGTGCGCGTGAGCGTGTGCATCCTGCAATCATGAGGCTTGACCTGCTAACGCCTTCCAAACAAGAATGTGCTGTGAATCTCACTTGTGAATCACACCTGTCTGTTGCGACAAATAGCTGTTTGACCGAAGAAGCATAGCCTGCCACGTAGGCAGAAAGGCAGGCGATTTGCTTTGCACCATCACATCCTCAAATTCAAGATGGTTAAAAGCCGAGACTTCAATGGCCTGATGGGTCTACGGGGCAAAGTCAGCCACGATCCCACTCCTCTGAGGTTCGGACCATTGAAATCATTGAATGTGAATGAATCTGATCCTGGGACCCAATTATGACATCAACTTATCCCTTTGGAAAACAACACAATTTCCTGACCACGTTCCAAAGTCATCGCTGGGTGCGGGGAGCGGCAGCCTTTTGCAGAAAGAATCGTAGCTTTGTCACCTTTTCACTTTGGCCCGATGCCCAATTTGCAGCTTATCACTACGCAACAAACACATACATAAAGGAGGTCCTTCCAATTTCAGGTGATCTGGCGCTTTGAAGCTGACGAATTCACCTCAATTAAATTCAATTAACCACAGTTGAGAGGAAACAAGGTCAAGGGAATGGTCGTTCTAGCTGTGTGCTGAGCACCTGTTGCAGTAGTGCGAGCGCAACCTATGCAGGTGCTGCTGAACACTTGGCGTAACCGCAACAAACCCAAGAATCCCAAGAACCAAACAAGGGGGCGGAAAAGACAGCCCCCCTTGCACCACATGCTCTCAGAATCTCCCAAATCCACCTGGTGAAGTCGTTGCAGGCCCGCAGCAAGTTCCTGCTTTAAGCGAAAAGCCACGAGTTTCCGCCAGTCTTTGGTACCTTCGGGGGTGACTTGGTAGTCCGTCCCTGCAAGATTAAGACCCTTCATGGAAGGTGCCTGCCACAAAGCCTGGGGAAAACACTGGAGGAACAACTGCAGATTCGGCCTTTTGGTAGCTTTTCGCTGCTTGAGGGTGTGCACAGCTCGTCGCCAACAGTCATGCCGGGCTCAGGTCATATCGAAGTGTCAGAGCTCAATATCTTCTACGTAGCAATCATAGAAACCAACCAGGAATGTCGATATCTCAGTGACAATCAGGCTGCAAGACTGATGCAACCCGCTCCGGCAAGGGCTCTTTCCAACTTTCAATCATACCCGCTGCTTATAGCAGCTCGAAATGTTGACGCTTTGACCGCATCTTTAACCATGCCTTGTGTTTTATGCATGCAAAGGTCAACCCAAACTTGCCAACTTGGACTTTCCACAGACAGTCCGTCCATATTTTCACTGAAGGTTTAAGAGTTTAAGGTCAATTTGACAGCCCACTTCCTGGTGCACATGTGCCGCCTGTGAAAGTGGAACTGTCATAGCCATAGCCAACCACGTCTATCTGGCAAACCAAATGGCAGGTTTTCAGCAGGTAGAGTATGTCGGGGGCTTTGGCCCTTGCTGCGGCCAGCTTGAAATTGCTGGAAAGAAACGGGCGCCTGTTTGAACTAACATGTGCCTGTCAAGTCCAGCGAGCAAAATGGGCAGTGCCTTTGATACCTGACTTGCTCAAGCTTGAAGAAATGTCAGATACAACGGTGTCGAAAATGACATCTTAGGCCAAAGCTCTTTGGTAGCTTGCTGAGTAACGGCTTTGTCTTGCTGAAAGCTATCAGTAGGCTATATATCAATGGAAACTGCTTTGTCGGCCACTTTCTTCTGCATGAGCAACAAAAGCAGCAACCTGAATGAATGGATCCTTTGACCACATCTTTCAGCTGACGCGATTGATCGTTTCCATAAATTTGCCCAGGAACATCCACCGGGGAATCACACAAAATCAGAAAACATCGCGCAAACCCAAGCGTCTGGGAAAAAGCGAAGCCTTTGAAATTTAACCTCTGTCACCAGCTTGTTAAATCTCATTTCTACCTGGGAGTTCGGAAACCCAGGAGGTCGAGCATAAACAACCGCCAATGCCATGTGCAGCTTAGCTTGTTCATGTCAACCTTCATTCGTCCTTTCCCAGTCCAGGCGGGATGGTGCAACTGGCTTTTTGCTGTTTGCATTTGTCACTGTTGGAATCCCTCACGACTAGCACATGGTCCAAGTCAGCTTCGAAGATTGACCAGACTCAGGATGGAACATTGGTGTGACATTGGAGAGCAACCGGCATCTACACATCATCCGGTCCATGCATATGAGATCTGGGAAAACCCACGCGGTGGCTTCTGGACTGATGCTCAAGAATGACACACATCAGCGGACAAAATCTAAGAGCCACAAGCAGCTCATATTCGCTGATCGAACAAGTTGAGGTCAAAAGTAGTCAGTGCCACAGTGGATCTTTCTTAAATGCGGCCCAGATGCAATGCTCGTGGCCCCGCGTTGTTGAACACTTTGCCCAGGTCCAATATACTTGTCATTTTGACCCAACGCTCCAATCCCTCAGAGCACTCTGGAGTCAATTGAACATCTTGGCAAGGAGCTGTGCTTGCACAGTCCCAGGTTTCAATCAAGCTGCGTCAGCTGCCAGCAATTCACCCGCGAAAACCTTCACCATTTCACAACGGCATTCGTTGAGAAACAATGAGCTAATAGCAGCTAACACGGCCTCTTGGCGATCAAGAACAAACTCTTTGGATTTCGGAAGCGCTCATGGCTGCGGCAAGTTCAGGCACGAAGAAACTTTAGCCAAGACATATTTTCCAACATTGCAGTCAAGATCTCGAGTCACTCCCGCAGTTTGCCGTCCCTTGACAGGTCTGGCAAATCTGGTCCCTCTCTGTGGAATCTGCCAGAGCAAAAAACGTCTTGCATACCCTATAGTCATGAGGGTCTGCAACCCCTGCGCCACTGCTTGCGAACCATGAATTGAGAAAAAGACTTTCTTGCTACAACTGCTTGGACTAAATATGATGCTAGGCTAGGCGGTGGCAGCAGCGGCCTCAAAACCTTCATCGGTTTTAACTCTGATATTTGTAGTCGCAAACCCAAGCCATTTAGTTCAAGGCATCTACTCCAGTGTTGGAAGAGCCAGCCCTCCCAAAGATGAGATAAAAGATAATAAAAATGATACAAAAGGAAGGAATGATGCACCGGTCCCAAAGCTGAGCAAAGTGCCACATGTCAGCACGAGTGTTGAGTGCGTGATAAATGCAGATCTGCAAGGATTGAGTGGCCGAGCTAAACATGTCCCAAATGAATAAAGAAAAGTACATCACGATTACCGTCACGGTTGGCCACATGATAGCGGACATGCTGCAACGACAAAGTTGCGCCGCGACAGCCGCGACAGCATCCTAGTTGGAACCTGCTAGTTCTGTAAAAGCAGAGGAACAAACCCCGAATCAGTTCACTTTCCTCAAGACCTGGGTGCCAAATAACTCTTCATGTCGCTCAAGCCAATCAACACTTTTTGGTGCTTCTCATCCGAAGATGTGCTACTAATTGCTGCACTGCTGCGTGCTGCAATCACTCCAACATAATGGAATTGTGAGCCAGCCCGAGGAGTGCCTGCAAAGGCTTAGCAAGGTCAAGCTTCACTCCCAGCTTGGCATGGCAAGACCAAACAAATCCATCAGTCTGTGAAACTATTTCATCATCTGCCGAGGTCAACCTAACATATCCATGCTAAAGCACAAGGTCTCTGACAAGTATTGAGAAGCGCTCATAACACAAAGTGCACGACTTGTACAACCGTAGCACCATAGTGCCGGGATGTGCGCTCTTTTGCGCATGTGCCTGCAAAACCTAGATCTCATTTTGATTTCATAGCAACTGTTTTTCTCAAAGGGTCCCTTCTGCTAGTCACCAAAACATGCCCAACGGACCTTTGGTAATTGCTCAATTGGGCAGGTCATGTTCCGGCAATGTGATCGTGGCATGTCTTAGCCAATCTTAGCCACCTCCTTTCAGCTTCAAATATGGACCTATCACCTCCACATGTCTGATGCCAAAGTGAATTCGCCATATAAGCACAGGGCTCTTAGCAGCTGACATTGGCTGCGCTGGTAATGTCAAAGCTGGCAGTTTTGCCGGAAAGTTCGGCAAACCACTCTTAAAAGAATCAGCATCATTGGAATTGTTGGAATCATAGGCCAAGTTGAGGACGATAGGCTCAGCTCGCACTGAAACAGCAGAAGGTTCAGTGCTGTCTTGATGTAAAGCTTTTTGTTGGAAAGAGTTTTTCACAGGCAGCAAAACAGCGAAGCATCGCAGGAATAAAAGGGTGTTATCTGGCTGTGAGCTACACTTCTGTGCTAGGAAACCGCCATGCCTTCAACCCTTGAACAAAGCCTGCTAGTGACAGTTCCCAACTTGGATTGGACCCTCCAACATGGTAGAAGATGTTTAAAGACAGTTGCCCTTGTCACTACATTGCGTTTGGATTTAAGTTTGCTGCCGTGATGAAACCATGCCAGTGTCATCTGATATCAGCAATCTAGCGCGTGGACTTTGATGGAGTCCGGAATTGCGCTTGCGTGGGGTCCAACTCTGTGACTCTGACAGTGCAGACCGACTAGGAGACCCCTCCTGATCAATGGAAAACATGTCAAAAAGCTCCGAAGTGTTGCCTTTCCTTGGGAGCTGAAGTGAGTTGAAGGCCTGATGTTCTTGTGTTTCTCAGGATCACGGGCAGCGATTCCACAGTATGCCTCGATCTCCAAGACCGTCTATGGCGATTTGACAGCCGTTTACCTGCACTGGCAATAACGGTCATAACGAGTGTTTCATGATACATGATACATGTCCTACAATGTCCTACCTGCAGTATCCTGCAGTGATGGAGCAACTGGAGCAGCATTCAGTCGGAGAAAGCTGAGCCTTGCCTTCTCCGGTTCATCCTAGGAACCCACTCCGGTTCTCAGCTCACAGCAAAGAATTGTCGGACGGTTCCTGAACTACTGTGTGCATGTTCTGGCAAGGTCAAACAACAGAGCCACAAAGCACGCAGTAACGGAAGCCTGCAGGTTTCGCAAATGCAAGTAACAATGGGGATATCACTTTCTTTCGCCTGCCGCAACCACCAGCCTTGCTGCCACTGTCCCGCTGCATGCCTGTCCACCAGCCAATTGATGTGTCATCATCTTACACTGTTTACACTGTTTACACCTTGGCCTGGCCCCAATTGGTTGCAAGGAGGCTGACTTCGTCAGTACTTTGATCGTCTACTCGACTCAAGCTGCCCTTGTAACTGGGCTCTTTGATGTTGCAGGTAGATGTGGAGCTTTTAGAATTTGATGTCACTTCCAAGTGGGATGCATCCACACTGTCTACACCAAGACTTGTTCGACTTCTTCACAATATTCACTCTTCTTGCTGCTGGGTGGTGCTGTCGTGGCTCCTGCTCACATGGCACCCCTGAAGCAAACACTCAAGCGTTCCCACTTTGCCAAAACATCGCGCACCCTTTTGGAATGATTGTACGGATCTTCAACACGAGATTTTTGATGATTTTTGCTCTTGGTCTTCAAGGTGGTGTCCGTTCAGACATGCACAGTTCAACTATCAAGGCAGTTCCTGCCACATTGCTCGGAGACCTCACAGTGTGGGCATGACCACGTTTGGAACATAGGAAGCAAGGCACAAAGGTAAAGTCACATGGCAATCCAGCGAAGCCCCTGGCAGCAAACAGCTGAGCGATAAACATGACGTGAGCTGTGTTATTTCCATGACTCTAGCAGTGCCTGGCCCCTTTGATCACACCCAGCGCCAACGTGCTCTTGACATCTCTTGACTACAAATTATGTAAGAACCAGTCGAGCACTTTGTACAACTGACCTCCACCCACCACCTGAAGTGATGGGATCTGGATCTAGTATGGCAATGATTGAGACCACAAGTCTTTGCTGCTTCGCCATGCTTGGCCGCTTACTGCTTGCGACTCTGCC
>Ga0126342_10001173_pt1 | contig 35324 bp, 29 predicted proteins | sample Cyp1metagenome_FD_92528 | JGI IMG/M metagenome (GOLD analysis project Ga0126342, IMG submission 92528) | Coral microbial communities from Lord Howe Island, Old Settlement Bay, Australia - Cyphastrea 1 metagenome | ecosystem: Host-associated > Invertebrates > Cnidaria > Coral ...
ATTAGCTCCTTTACAATTTAGTATTGGAAAATCTGATAATTTGGGAATTTTCTGAAAATTATTTGTAGCTATTGCGAATGAACCACATTTATTGCAGATGCTCTGGACCAAGGTTGATGTTTGCAATTTAAAATCAATAAGGCCTAATTTAAAATCAATAGGGGCTGAAAAATATATATTCTGAAAATTATTTGTAGCTATTGCACGCGCTTTACTATTGTCCATCCAACATTAATCACTATATAAGTAACTGATTCATGATGGTTACTGTGGTAAACCCAACTATCAACCAAACTATTTGGGATGATGTAAAATGACTGCCAAATGGTGATCGGGATGGTTTATGTCCACCCAAAAAGATAGAAAAGTAAAAATCTACTAGAATAGAGGTAAAACTTTCTATCTTTAATTGGTTACTATATAGGGGTTTCACATACTAGATACATACAACATTGTCATGTGTCTGTTTTTCCTTGCCATGTTTCACATATTTCATTCGAAAAGGATTTGCAGTTTCATTTTTTCAGATCAAACCAGCTGGACCCTCCCTTCAAGGTATATTGCTATGCGTCAAAACCCTGGCACACTCTTATTTCGAATAGCTGGTCAATGTGTATCCCCCCAGTCATAGGGGTAATTTCAGAGGTAACTTGACCCCTTCCCCATACCGATGTCGTTTCGCCTTGCACGTAGCGCACGCCCGGATTCAGCTTCGCGTAGACGAAGAGCAGCGCCGTGAGCGCCGCTTTGGTCCCCGGCCGGCGGAAATATTCAAAGTCTCGACGTGTCCTCTCGACGTCCTGAGCGGAACGAACAACGGGGCGTTTGTTGAGAAAAATGGGGTATACCCCGCCCCTGTTTATCACTGTATATGCCATATATTGCCTTATCAACTTCAAATGGTAATTTTCAGCATTGTATATACTATTAATTATGTTCTATTATGATATATTATTATCTATTATATATATTACAATATATTATACTCCATGGTGGGACACACTCGAAGCATGAAGATGGTGATTGGATCTTGGTCAAGATTCGGATTTTCATCAACAAAAATGGGATTTAAAGCCTAGGATGGTCTCTTGCGACCATGATTTGGGAACACTGGAAGTTGGGTGCCTCCTAAAGTGGTGGTTTTTTGAAGCGTTGAGTGGTGCCGTCTCAGCTCATCGACAATGTGTCAACATATCTCTGAAAAAGACTCTGCATATCTCTGCATCATGATCTTCTCACAACAGAGTTTCCATTTTTGTTTAACCCTTATATACCCTTATCATCTATGGCCAATAAGGCTAATATATTCCTCATGACAAGCATGGTCAAACATGTACAGTACCAGATCTCAACCGATCAAAGATATATTCTGTGGTCGACCAGTGCCAAGGTTAAGCGGTTAACCCATGGATGCCCATTATTTGGACCCAGCGGCATTTTTGATTTCCTGTAAGAGCTCCTCATCTGCAATGTCGCTGCCTGCTGACCAGGAAACTGAGACAGCACTGTGCTGCTATAGCTACAGAGTACTACAGGTGTCCGGGCTCCGGAGAGAGATAAAAAGTCGTTCGTGGTATACCTACCCCTCTGAAAAAATATTAGTCAAATGGGATTATTGTTCCCAATATATGGAGAAAAAACATATTTCAAACCACCAACCAGAGAAGGTCGTTTGTTGGAAACCTGAATGTTAGGTGAAATCCATCATAATCCAACAAATATCCTTCCTCAGAATATTCTTGATTGTTGATAAATCATCATAAATCAACATGAATCATCATATCATGTTTATTATAGGTAATTAATCAATCATAAAAATCATCATTTTCTGATGAATTCTTCTGAAATGTCCGGGCCAACCACCACCACGCCAGCATCAAACCTGGACTTCGGGGTCCATTGCGAATGGAGACCTCGGCCGTGGCGCTGATCGTCAGCAGCTCGCTACGATAACTGGCGTAGAGCGCACGCTTCTCGCCTTCCGGATGGGAGGAGCTGGACGGTATGGAGATGGGATCTTAATATATCTTAATGTCTGAATGGATCTCCATTAATCTCCATAATCAATATGAATCAATGGAGATCAATTAATGCCATGTCTGTTTGGAGATGGTTTGTCTTTGGAGCTGAATGTTAGTGATGAATGGATCTCAAGACATAGACATCAAGAATCATCAAGAATCATCAATAATCATCAATAATCATCAAGACATAGACATCATTCATTGATAGTGTAATTTTCCCTATAATAATGAATACAAAACATGTGATTGTCATATATAAATAATATACAATACTGATTGATTTCATGATTTAATATGTGTTTTTTAATGGACGAAGTATAGGACCGATTTGGTGGATCGAAATTGGAGCAAACACATCCAAAATTAAAATCCATCACTCTCTTTGAGGAATTCCGGATCAACCAAGCTTTTCTTAAGGCCCTCATCATATACTCAAACCAGAGTTAAATCGAGCTGAGATATCATCCTCTCCAACCTCGGATCGCAACGTCCGGTTTTGATGCACCTTGGATCGCATTCCACTCGTCGTGGCGCTTCATTGGAAGATATCCCAGGAGAGCCTGCGGATGTGGATTCACCCTGACTCTGATGGATTGGGTAAATCTCATCATTGATTTCCAGAATGTTACCCTCTGGTTATGTCAAAATAGCTATTGAAAATGACCATTTTTAATGGGAAAATTCCACTATAAATGGCAATGTTCAATAGCTATGTTAGTTTACCAGAGGGTATCCATCACGCTGATGGACTCTGATGGACTCAGCAAATCGTGAATGGATTTCTGTGATGAAAAAGGTCCCGTAGCTTTTTTGAGCCACACCAACATGGAGATTTTTCATCACAGATCGAAGAAAGAACTTGAAGGACCCGGCGTAATGTTAACTATTCCATCAAAGGTCCATCCCAAAAAATGTCCAGGGTCCCAGTTGAGTCTTCCTATAGACATCTCTACGATCCCTACACAACAAAGTGCTGTAAACCTAATAAACCCTAAACATCCATCAATCATCCCCAATATCACACATTATACGGGTGCAGTTCTTTATTATGACAACCAAATCATGGATGATGTTTGATCACCAAAATATACAGTTCAACAATGTTCAACATATATTACTAATGTGGGTAAAACGATGCCATAAACCATGCATAACCATGCCCCAGTCATCACCACGTTTATAATGTTTATAGTTGGTATAAACCATTCCCAGTCATGGGTGGTTTATATTGGTTTATAAACATTATAAATTGGTGGTATATAGTTGCTGTGTGGTTATATAGTATAGTTGGTATAAACATTCCCAAGTGGTATTAACAGATTATTCACCAACTTGGGAATACCAACTAAAGAATATCTGTTTACCCACAGATAAACATTCCCATTAGTGGCCCATTGTTTTACCCACAAGCCAGATTTCTTCACCACGACCGACCGACATGGCCTTCCAAACTTGTGCCCGAAGCTTTTGATCCTCGGGCAATCCTCGAAAGGCCAGCAGCCGCAGCAACCGGTCGCTGCCGTCCTGCCCCGGTCGCGACCCGTTTCGGTGTGGAGGGGGCAACACTTCCAAGGACCTAACTTAGGGGAACCATAAATGTTGGATGAATTTCGACTATATTTCGACTATTCTTAGGATTCAAAAAAATTAGATCAATTTGTTTGAACTTGATTTTGGTCATTGCGGATGGGATTTTATCCAAAGTCCTTGCACTGCTCTTGGCCCCTTACAAGTATTCAAGAACGACTTGATGTTGGTGTAACTTGACCCATCCGCATCTTGATTCAAATCCACCAAACCTGCTCATCAATCAAAATCATTGCCCCCGCAATTTTGCTATCTATCACTTAAGATTAAAACCCAATTACCAACGGGTCCTTGTTCAACCCCAAACTTTTAGGGTTTGAACTTACCTACCAAATAGCTAACCCAGAAAATCATTAAGTTTTAATCCTAACTGGTTGGTGGTATACCTACCCCTCTGAAAAATCATGGAGTTCGTCAGTTGGGATGATTAGTCCATTCCCAACTGTTTCTGGAAAGTCAAAATCCAGCCATGTTCCAGTCACCACCAACCAGTATATCATGGATTTTTGATGATTTTTGGATATTGCACTATAATAATATATCTATAATATATCTAATATGGATTCAATGGATTCATATGGAACATATGGGAATAATCATCGTTTTCCCAGGCTTTCCTATGGATTTCCCACTTTGAATCCAGAAAATGCTCCTGGGCTCCACGTGCCACGGCTCGACTGAGCAGTTCCGTGCGGGTCACCGAGAGGCCCTTGGCCAATAAGTCGTGACGGACCTGCGTGTTTACACAAGCCGGGGATCTTGGAAAAGAAACCGAAGAACAAACAAGAGTCATCATTCCCTTAGCACTATAGATATCTATAGATCTATAAAATATATTAAAATATCTATAAATGCCAGTGGCTTGGAAAAGAAACCAAAGATGATTTTCTTTTTTTAGTCAGCGTTGAGTGAGGAACCACTATAGATGTTACTAGATGTTTAAGGTGGCGGTGGCACACAATTTTGTTTTCACGGTAAAAGGTATTGAGTTGATTGGTCCGATAATAGATCTGGGAAATGTTTGTTAGTTTCTGTCTCAAAATCTGTTATGACATGTTTTTCTCATCAGTTTGATAAGACTGAAAAATATCATGAGAAACCAGAACGCAAGATGAGTATGGATCAATAATGAGGTACCAATTTCATTTGCTGGTGCTATTTTATCCTTCAAATGGGCATGCGGCATGAGGGAAAACGATGGAAAACAGTAGTACAGGAAACCGTTGATTTCTGCCAGCCAAAGATGGGATTCTGTCAAAGGCATGTTCAGTGGGATCAACATAGGCTATGACCAAAATTCGTCCCCTTGGCCCTGAAATCACTCATCCGCCGGCCCTCGATGGCGCCTCAGCCATTGCCTCTTCGAGTTCAGTCCGCAGCTCCTGACCCGGAAAAAAAAATCGGGCCCGGGCCTCTGAAAATTGGCACATGGAACCCCCTCATCCAACCACCACAATGGGATTCCAAACATTCAATATTGGGTACTACCTTCTACCTTCGGTCGACAGATAGAACACTTTTTCCAGGATGATGTAGCCAATATTTGCCTCACAATTTCCGAATTTCCAAGTGTTCAATCCATTCAAGCTTCTACCTCTACTCAAATTCCAGAAGGTTGATCATCATATCCCACATGCAATGGCGAGCTTGGAATATGTTCCATGGTTTTTCTCATTTCAAATCCACCTAGCATTGCATGGCTCAATAAAAACCAAGCCGTTCAGCATTGATGTCACATCCAGATTACCCCAATAACTTCAGCCAACCATCCAACCATCCCCAGTATCTATTGAAATATGGCCATAAATTAAGAGTCTCGGCTATCCATATTTCCCCCATGAAAAAATGGTGCCATAATGTAACATAAAGGGCCATAATTGCCATAATGTAACATAAATGCTGCCCAATTTCTATTGGTTTAGGGTATCCATGGCTATCCATGGCTTCCCATAAAAAAATGGTGCCATCATGGTGCCATTTTCCCATAAGATGTGGGATGAATCTCCGGAATCTGAGACAAAGGCATCTGGGTTGCCCTCTGGTAATGACTAACAGTTTGCTATTGAAAATGGCCATAGAAATAGTGAGTTTTCCCATAAAAAATGGTGATTTTCCATAGTTATGTTAGTTTACCGTAGGGTAACCCCATCCTTGTGACTGTACTCATATGGAGAGCTTTGGTACAACGTTCTGGACAACAACTCGACGGCTTCCACGGGCGGCACGTTGTACCTGAGCCGACGGATTTTTGGAATCTGGCCTAAAAACTAATCATAAATGATAAATTGATGGGAATAAATTCTCATGTCCCAAATCCAGATAATTAATCAATATTAAACAGGCATAATTGGGAATAGCTATGGGAAAATGATCGGACAGTCATTGGAGGTAGGGGTCTGTCTGGATGGGACCTCAAAAAAAATGGCAACTTTGATGGGATGATAAACCATCACATGTCATCCGGGATATCCCAAAACACTTATGTTTTGATAGGTGTTTGATAGGTGCAATGATAAGAAACATGTGTTTATTTGGGAGTAGCCTGGCCTCAAGCATCCCAAAAAGGGGTGTTCAAAAAACATCAGCCCATACCCACAGTACTTCCACAGTACTTCAGTGACAAACAACCATGTGAGCTTTAACTGGGCAACATCAGAGTTGTTTATGTTTCAACCATCAAGAAGCAGGTTGTGTTGACGTCATTGATGTCAGCACGAAACCAGTCATCCAAATTTACCCCAGTCACTCAACTAACCACATACACTATCACATATTTTCTATATTACAACACAAAAACAAAAAAGACACATGTCACATGTCCCATGATTTTCATCCTCAGATGGCTATTGGTCAAAATCCTGGTACTTTTGGTGAAGCCCAAGTCATAGCTGGGATTTATGGATGTTCATCCCACTAAAAATGTATCTATAGGTATTGACCCATACCCAGATCTGTAGGTGAACATCCCCACGAAAGAAACACGGAAAGGTCGAGTCATGTCGAGTCGCTTGATGGCCAACTGTGCCCAGAGGTGCACCACATTGGCCCCACGGTACTTGGCCACGATGGCGTTGATGTTCGCCAGATTGTTGGCCCTGGCTGGGGCTGGGCTTGAAGCGATCGGCGATCAGCGTATGGATACCATGATTTCACCAATATTGAACGGTGAACTATGGAAAATCACCATTTTTAATGGGAAAAACTCACTATTTCTATGGCCATGTTCAATAGCAAACTGTTAGTTTACCAGAGGGTAAATATGGGTAAATGTACATTATGTACTGTACATGCATACATGTGTTGGGATATTTCATGGGATGTAATGGATATTTGGACACAACATGGAATCTAACAAAAAACATCTGGATGTATCTGAGAATGGAGTATGGCCATCCCAACAGTTGTTCAAGATGTTTCGGACCGGTGGATGGGGTACCCCATTTTCAGACAAACCCATCAGTCGGATAACCCCACTTAGGGACTTTCCAACCTGAGTTATCAGTCAGTTGCCGGGTTATCAATGAGATGCTAAGATCTTATTATTGACATTCACGGCGTTATTTGAGATTTATTAACATCAATATGTATAATGACTTTCCAAGCAAGATATCCTAATATCAACCTAGTACGGTATGTTCAATATTAACATTATCCAATCATGATATATCATTGTCCCATTATGTCCAATTCATTCCCAGATGATTCTCCCATTCTTCTCCGAACAAAAAACATCCCATTCTTCTCCCGTTTTTTTTTTTGCCTGTTCCGCCAGTAGAAGTCCTCCAAGGTTTCGTGCAACATGCGATCCTCGGTGGAAAACTCGGCAGGCGGCGCCGGCGCCATTTGAAGCGTCTCGTCCTGCAAAACATGACATGCGACAGGTTGGATTTTTTTCACCAGGAAAAAAAACAAAAAAATACCCTCTGGTAATTTAACATAGCTATTGAAAATCACCATTTTCAATGGGAAAATCCACTATTTCTATGGCCATTTTCAATCGCTATGTTAGTTTACCAGAGGGTACTAGTAAACAGGTTGGGTTTTGGGCAATGGTCTAATGATTGGGTAATCATGAGTAATCCATAAACATCCATAAACTATATGGGGAATACCTCGATATGATCAGATACTATCCAAAGTTCATGCGGAAAGTGTGGATTGGGACTGCACCAGACAGCGGAGTGGATGTGACTGCACCAGAGTAGATGTTCATGATGGTGATGGTGGTGATGATGATGATGATGATGATGATGATACAAGTAAACACGGTACAACTTGATATCACGGTCTTATATATATGTATACTATATATATATATATATATATCAATGTATGATAGCACACGTTTGTTTATGACGATAAGTACCTGGTGAACCAACCACTGTCCATGGCTCAGCTCACGGCTCCTGATGCGACGGCTCGTGATCGCTGTGATGAGCCTCGTCAGAACCGTCGCTGTCCATTCGAAATATCGCAGCCTCAGCCATTTTCAAAAAGACTTTTTCGGGGTAGCGTTCTCAAAAGTCTGGCCACTGTGAAAAACCAGCAAACCAAGGCTAAACCAAGGTTCAACAATGTTCAACATATTTCTTCTATTATCTTCTATTATATTGTCTGAAAATGGGAGATACCACAATGGTTTCAATGGGAAAACACGTGTTCTAACCATGAAATTTTTGGGGTACCCCATGTTCAGACAAAACCATACAGTTCCCAAGGGAACAGCCATGCTGCTCAAATCTTGAAGAAGATAAATGTGCATGGACATCCTTGTGAGGAGCCAGAAAACCATCCTGGCTGAAATCACTTCTTTCAATTGCTTATACATTGTTTCTGGGTGATTTTCCCCAAGATTCTACTCAAATCTCGTTTTTAAGAAAAATCAACGCTTAAGTTTCTTATTTTTTTCACCAATGTCCCCGTGGTTTTCAATCAAATCCACCATATCTCGTCCTTGTTTGACCTTCAAACGTGGAGACCCACCGGATTCTGCCCCGTTGCGCTGGTGACGTTGCCGCCGCTGCCAGCAGCGCTGCCTGCGCTGCCAGTGGCGGAGGTCGCTGCATCGAAGGTATCGACGCTGTGGGCCTGGTAGCGTCGCTTGGGCCCTGAAGAGTGCAAAACATGGCTCTGAAATGGAGGATTCAGCATCGACAACTAGGGGTTAGATGGGATTTGATGGGAGTTAGATGGGATCTAATTGGATTTACTTGGAATATAATAGGAGAATCAAACATGGTTATGAAAGTCCCGAAGTAAATGGAGGTTTGATGGAAAACTTATCGATCAAACTGGAGGATTTTCGATTGCCATGTGTGATTACCAAAGGTTAATGCATTGATTTGGGAAAATCTACAGGGTAAAACTCATGGTTTTTCTACGCCTACACAAAGGTCGGGCCACACGATGATCAATCAATGATCAATATTGCTGAAACGTTCCAAAACAATCGCAAGACATAGCATCACCAGAAGTATCATGTTGTTGGCAAAGATTTTGTAATATTTTGTAGCTCCTTGGCCCCCCGTTGAGTAGGGACTAATACCCATAGCTCCGCGCTGCTCCCTCCTAACAGCTGGTGGGACATCCAATAGCTTGAAAGGGGCTGGGGGAAATAAACTGCTGCTGGTTGGTGGTATACCTACCCCTCTGAAAAATATTAGTCAGTTGGGATGATTATTCCCAATAGATGGAAAAATAAAAAATGTTCTAAACCACCAACCAGGCTGATGTTGATCTTATATGTTTGAGGTGTAAAAGCTTAAACCTCAAACGCGGCTTGATATGGAGGCTCTGGGTAATGGAATTGACGGGGATATTTTTGAGGTACATTTTGCTCCACTCCCAAGAGTATGTAGAGCCTCCAACTCAGCAGTTCAGGGAATGGATATGGAAAGTCTTTGGGACGATTCCAGATTACAGCCTGACGGATACCATCCCTCCAACTAACATGAGTCCCTGACTAAATGGGAGTTAGAAGCCTACTTTCCTCTACAAACAAAAATGATACAATTCTTGGACACTCTTAGGATCTAAGAATCTAAGCGTCTGGTGGTTTCCTAAAATAGGGGTACACCTAGTATCCCCTAGTTATCATCCATTTATAGATGGATTTCCCCTTATAAACCATCCATTTTGGGTACCCCCATTTATGGAAACCTCCAATTGGGATGGCCCTGTTGCGGAGATGAGAAATCAAAGCTCCGCGCCTTTGGAACGGATTGTTTTTCCGGCACCTGACGAATCTGGGGATTGGACTGGGCCAGCTGGTGAAACAAATCACGTCAGAGTGCCATACGTCAGTGCCCAAAAAAAAAACATTAATGTGGTTAAAACAATTTTTACACCCATGACTGGGAATGGTAACCATACCACCGATAAACATGGTGATTTGGGCGATGATTTATTATTGTTTTAACTTTTTAACCACATTCTTGATCCAAACATGTCAACTTTACAATGTGTTCAACGTCCTTCTGGTACTCAAAGCTGGTGTGATATAACATATCCTGATTTGATTTGGGTTACCAAAATATGGTGTGACAAAAATACATACAACACCTGTACCCTGTGGTAAACTGCTCCATAACTATGGAAAATAACCATGTTTGTATGGGTAAATCAACTATTTCATACTATTTCTATGGCAATTTTCAATAGCAAACCGTTAAATTACCATACAAACCGTACTTGTTTTGTAGGTATAAAATGGTATAAAAGAGTTCGAAATCGCGCTTCGAGATATCGCCAACATCGCCTCCTTCACCGCTGGCGCAGCTGCAGCCTGGCTCCCAGCAAACACCCAGCTACTCCATCCAATGGGGAGGTGGTTACGTGTTAAATAGTGAACTGGAGATGATATATATTCACAACTTACTCTGCAAGTTAAAATAGACCCTTCCAGATAGGGGTTGGCAAATATGATTAGTTTCCACTCAAAATGGCTTGTGTTCAGGGGTCTATGTTACTTTACCAGAGGGTATATATCAACGTCAGGGGGCCATAAAATAGTGCTGGAATTTCCTAATCATCCCCGGAGTTGAAATATTTCTGCCTCCACCTCCCTGGGCGGTGGATCGAAGACTTCCGGCGCTTTGGCTTCCTTCTTGGGACCTCAAAATCAAACGGCGTTCCCAAAAAATGTGGGATGCCATACCCAAAATCCACTGGGGAAAATCATCGTCATATGATGCCCCATAATGTAAATGCCTATCAACTGGGGCTATAATTACCCCATTTTAGATATTTTAGACACAAGCAAATCGTCCAACTGCACAACCAGCGGTTAATAATGCTATGTCATGGCCATCATGGGATGCACTAATATGTGGAGTTACAGGAGATTGAGTTTGTTTTGAATTCAAGGGATGTTGAGGGAATTCGCCGTATGTTACCGTATGTTTTCACCTTTTGTGCATTTGTCTGGAAATCTCTAGAATAAAGCTGGACTTGTCTACCTTGCCCTGTTTCACGAGCTGAAAATGGAGACCTGAACTCCAACCAAGCAATGGCCAAATTATGGTTGCCTATGGGTTTGCTCAAAAATGGTGGTCACATATTGTTAAACTATGTGAAGTTTACATTGTTTATCCATGTTTCAAATATTTCTGAACAGTCAGAAGGCCGCAGCCCAGGACTAGCCCAGCCATGGCCGTCCAAGCCCGGCGGCTGTTCATAAGAGAATCGAAGAAGGCATCGGTTTCCTCTTCAAACGCTTTGAAGATGTCCTGCAAAAATACGCAACAATCTGGAATGACCCCAATGATCAATATAGATTGGTTTAAGAAAAAATGCGGTTGCTAAAATAATGGTTTCTACCGCTGAATATAGGAATTTCCTGTAAATGTTCCCTTCAACAAATTCAAAAAAATCAGCTGGAAATGACTGGGACATAATCAGCTGGGAAGGTTAAAACTGGTTCTGAACAAGAAACGGATAGACTGGGACAATTTGACCCCTAGCTCTACCGAACGGGACACGGAGAGCTTAGTGGAACTGGTCCTTATCACCTTTTTCACCCGCCATTGCAAGGAGCGCACTAGAATCATCTGTCAGGGCTGGTTTGGTGAAAGCAAGCGCTTAATTTTTTTCTACGCTGGCAATGTGGTTGTTGAAAGGGAAAACATGATTGATATGATCAACATTTATAGAAAGAAACAAAGAAACACATCCAACATATGGCAACATTGTTGACTATGTTACACAGATATTTGCAGAGAAACTCTATTCATTTGGGCATTACTCAAGCTCTGCGAAGCGCCTTACCGTGAAGTCCCTTGTGGCTGACTGCATAACAGTTGTACCTTGCGGGTAAGACCTTCATCCTCACAGTAACTTGCATCGGTTGCCCTCCTGCATCACACTAATTCGTATTGGCATAGATGGAAAGGGCAATTGAAATGCAGGGATTTTACTATGTGGGTATGTCTGAAAATAGGGTATATTCCCAATGAAATAGCCATTTAGTAGGGATAATGATCAGCAAAACCATTGGGTACACAGGGGTACACGACATTTTCAGACACACCCATGTTACTTTGCCTTTTGATCCCTCAGGAAGGTGTTGCCTCATGTCACATCAAGTCTTGACACATGATCAGCTCAAGCCAAGGGACTGCACCCAGGAGTTCCAGAACAGTATATTCGGCAGGATGAAAACAACAAGCGTAGGCAACTATGCAACAACTGCACATGTAGCAAGAATACAAGCCTCATAGTGAAACTGAAAAACCAAAGATATCCAATAGATCTTGTCTTTCAAAGTTCTTATCTCCGATATCTCAGCAGAGTTGTTGTGTCCTTTTCGCACATGCACTCCTATCAGGGCCATATTAAGCTCCAATGAAGCAGTGAAACGACTCCGTATGACTCCAATGACTTGCCGAAAGGACCTGCGGGATGGGAACACAAGATAACACCAGGGGACGTGTCAACAAAACCACTTCCTGCTGCTTCAAAATCCTACATATGCCATGGTCAACGCATGGTATATGGGGTATGGATGGTTATGGATGGTTATGGTCATCTGTCTCAAAGCGGGAATCGTTAGTCTCTTAGTAAATCAATTCCCTATATATGGGTGAGTTACCCCAGTTTGGACCATGTTTGCCTCATGAAAGTCAACCCAATAAAGCTGCAGTTCATGTCGTTTTTTTAATGGCCCCATGCTCTTCCTCAAAAAAAACGATACTTCTTGCTGACTCCAAGCTACTCCAGGATTTGAGTGATTCATGTCATGAATGACCTTTGAAATTTAGCTGGACCAGATTAGAACAAATATCATTGAAGATCTTGTCCACCTCAGTGAATTTTCAGACCCAGTAGCTGCAAGATAAGCTTTGATACTCCCTTCCCAACAAACTTGAAAACCCCCAATGAGGGACCTCAATATGAATATATAATTAGATCCGATACTTGCAGTAAGCCATATTTTCTAGGGTATTTAAGATTCTGGGGATGGGATTACTCCAGCCAACCCTTCGCATACCTGATCTTTTGGGCGCACAAACAGCTTCTCAACTGGCCGCACGTTCCCTTTTCTAAAAAGAGACTGCGATAAAACACACCAGCTCAACTGGACACACAGCCTTTGAAGAAGCGCACTTCAAACGCACACAATATTGATTAAAACACTTCAGAAATCTAGAAATGGGTTCTTCTAGAAATGGGGTACACCCCAACAAGGCAATTATATTGAAAGAAATGTCGGTAAGCCAATGGATTTTGGGGTACCCCATTTTCATACAAACCCATATGTCCATCTATATACAGCTCGTATGATCTTCTCTATTCGTGGAAGACAAAACTCTGCGAAGCAAAATTCTTCGACGTGCTTGTCAAAAATGCTCCCCCTGCATGGCCCCTCGAAAATAGCGGCCACACACGGAAGGATCGATGATGTACAACTTAAAGTTCCTGCTCTGGGGACGACAGTTTGTAAACTTGCGATGCTTTTGGCAATCTCCAAACCTCAGCCAACCAGCAATGGGTCAAAAATGAACCTCTGGCGGGACACGAAGATAGATGAGTTTCTTTCCCGTCTGTTTTACTTATTACTTATTAAAATAATTCGTCGGGCCCAGTTTCAAGATATTTCAAGACCGCTGTCAAAGAGACATCAGAATCTAGTTCAGAACTGGTTCTAAAGCAGATCTGACAGCCAGAAACATGAGACAATGTGAAATAGGTCAAACCGATCTGCGTCCACTGGATCTGCAGTTGACTTGAGCTGAGCCACATCTTGATGATATCCTCCACCGCCATACCTGCCGTGAAAATCATGGCTGATACCAAAAAGAAGAAGTCCATGTTGCATGGCAAGAAATACCAGTTATAAGTGAGTGAAATAACCCAATAAAAATGGAATGTATAACCGATTATAACCCCATAACAGTTGGTAAAGGGCTTTAAGTGTATCATTCTTGGAGGAGGTACTGAAAGTAAACCGCCAGGAATTCACCCAAATTGGGGGCAGGAAGAAGTTCTCGTTGCAGCCGGCAGGCAATGTTCCACCACCAAAGATCAGGATGGTTTCGTCGCGGGTTACACCTAAGACCCAGATGCAGAACTCTGCAGCAAACAGCATGCCCGGATTCGTGTCTCGACACCTCAAAGTGCGTCCGTAGATCATGAAACGGTATTTAATTTATAAATTGAATATAACGTCCTTTTGGTAAAAATAGAGGGGCCGGTTTGGTACACCATCTATCATCATTTACCTGTTGTTAAAGGGGTAAACAACCCCCTCTATTAATCAACCAACCAATGGGAAAAGGACATCCATGTGTCTACATTAGTTTCTGTTAGTTTCTATTCAAGCACCAACAATGATCGCGGAATGGAGCTGGAAACTTCCATAAACTCCTGCACCTTCTGAAATGATCTGGCTGAAAAAATTAATTGTGGAATGATTCACTCGAAAAATCAAGCCAAAATCAAGCCATTTCCCAGATGCGAACCATGGTGCTGGAATATGTACCTACATAAAAACCCCAAAAATGGCACAGTTTTGTAGGTAAATATTCCAGCACCATGGTTCGCATCTGGGTTTGGGATGATTCCCCTGAAAGACCATCATTTTCGTCATCCAAATCTATGGGCTTCATCCGCCGAGAGCCGCACTCACTGCCTCGTCATCACGGGAAGGCCAAGGCGCCTCACAATGGTCAACTTTTTGTGTGAGGAACCAGTAAACCATCAAAATTATGTGGGGGATGCATAATGTTTAGATATGTTTAAACTTATAAATCTTGATTAACCATAATACCATACTATATAAACATTATGAAGCCATGCAAATTTGGTGGCACACAATTCTGAATTATACCCAGATCAGTCTTAGATGAAATTTTGCCAAACCAAAGTTCAGTGAGTTGAACTTTCTTCATCACTTTTTTGCTGTCACATCTCTTTTTTATAAATCCCAGATATCGATGAGCGGAAATGCCGCAGCCCAGCATCCGATATCCCAAGATATCTCAAGATATCCAAAGTATGTACCGCTCAATCCTACAGATCATCCCCGGGCAACGCGAGCCTTGGTTTCCAGTACCTTCCATTTATCGCTGACCGAGTTCAGGTCAAGGCCCACCACATCCTGGGAGGATTGAAGGCCCAATGGTGTCAGTTGGGACGATCGACCAATTTCTAGGCTTTTTTGTTTGTTCAAAGATTGAAACCACCAGTCAGTGATGTTTAAATCATTCATATATACCATCTGGTTATTTGACATAGCCATGGAAAATCACCATTTTTAATAGGTAAACCATCTATTTCTATGGGCCATTTTCCATGGCTACGTTAAATAACCAGAGGGTATCACATTTATCCATACCGGACATTTAACAAAGTGGGGGATCTATGGAACAGTTCCATGTGTTGCATCTTATTGCATCAAAAAGGATGGGAAGAAACAGGTGTGGGTTCGTCCCACGGAGGACTTTTTAGAATGATAGTGAAAAGCTGGGGTTTACCCTCATTTTATCAACTGAAAAATGGCCGGGTTAAACATGGAACAATCAACTCTATTAGTTCTACAATATGCAAAAGTCAATTGGAACCATCGTTAATCGTGGATGGAAAATCAATTCTCATCCCAATTCTGTAAAAAAAAGGTGGTATATTGGATCTATCTTAATATTATCAGGGGCTGGCAATTATATCAATTTACATCTGGTGTACACTATCAAAGGTATATTAATTATGGATATCTAAATCATGTATGGATGGGGTGTTCACTATGGTTTTACCATCCAAAATTAATATGGATGGGATATTATATATATGAATATATACTGTATATTATATATATTATGATCATCATCTACTATTCTTATGGTTTAGTTTAGCCATATGTTCAACCATTTTTCACACCTCTGAAGTCCGTGCGAGGCCGCTGTCAAGGCGCGTTGTAGGTGAGGAACTCAGTGGCCTATAACGCGCACGACTGGAGGAGAACTGGGGGATACCCACATGACTTGGGAAACCTCCGTGTCTATTCTCTTCGGAGTTGCTATATTATAATATATATATATAACATATATATATATTATTGTATTATGGTCCATGGTTGTATACCGAGATATTCAATGTAGCACTAAAAAGTGTCGAACGTACTTGTGAGATAAAATAACAATTTTGATGTGTTTTTTTTTTCTGGAGCGTCGATGTAGTCTATTCAATTACATGATATTCCATGCATGACATTTCTGTCATTGTCATTATGCTCCACTTACTAAGCCACTCAGCGGGATGCCTTGGGTGACCTCAGCCATGAAACGTGTCGGCCTCGTGGTGTTCTTCCATGCCCTTGCGATCTTCCTGAGGCCCAAAAAATCTGGTGGATCTGCAGGCGAAACAACTGATGTCCAAAGAAACGGGTTTGCCACAGGAATCGAATTCTTTGCCACTTGCCTGTACGCATAAAAACAACAAACACATGTGTTTTGATAAACAAAAAGGATCCATTTCTGGTAAACATCAAACACTGTTGGCCACCTGCCAGGTCTTTGCGAACCTGTTTCAGCTTAGGACGAACGAAACAAGTGGAAACCTTCATGGCCGCGGTGAAATTCCTGGACTTCTCCGACTTGAATGGCCATGTCCACGGCAAAACATCACAAATGGCCATGTCCACATCATAATTTTATATAATAATCCCCACATGTCCACATAATCCCCCACATGAACATATCTTATATAATATATCATAATTTTCTAGTGGCCATGTCCACTTCATAATCCCCCACATGACTAAATGGATACAAATGGGACAAATCACCCTCATCATCTCATCCATGACTGCCAAGGCTCAGTCTTGGCAGTGAGCGTCTCGCTGGGAGGAGTCCAATGACCGCCCATGGTCAACAGCCAGCCGCTGGGAAGCACCTGCGGCCCAAACATCGTCTCCAAGCTCTTGATTGAATCCAGTCTTTTCGCGGTTCTTTTTGGGAGAGAAGTGCAACATGAAATTGCGGGGATGACACACATGAAACAGCCTTTAAACCTGGAAGGCTTTTGTTGGCCGACCCAAAAAACTTGGGTCAGATCTGACCCAACAAAAACTCTGTTCATCATCCCTTGAGTGTGCCCCTTGTTCGTTGCGTTGCTCCTAGATATGTTTTGTTTGGCGTTCTTGGTATGTGTAGCATCTCCATGCAAACTAGACATTGATGTAACTAAAGCAGTCACACATGGGTTTGTCTGAAAATAGGGTATATTCCCAATGAAATAGCCATTTAATAGGGATAATGATCATTAACCATTGGGTACACAGGGGTACACGACATTTTCAGACACACCCACATGCTACCAAGTTTCATCCCTGCCCTCAATGGCAGTGTGTAAAAATTCCTGTTGGTCATACTGACACCTGGTCATTTTCTACCCCATCATTACTCGATACTGTGCCCCAAACATCCCAATCACTAGAAAAAGTACCCTCTGGTAATTTAACATAGCTATGGAAAATCACCATTTTTTATGGGAAAATCCACTATAAATGGTCATTTTCAATAGCTATGTTAAATTACCAGAGGGTAACTTCACTATGCAACTTTAGGGCACAGACATTGTACAAATACAGTATGTAACCCCACTATCAAGTTATGGATGGTTTTTGCGCGGGAAACCAACAAGAAATGGGGTTGTCAACCGTCCCCATCCGATCTTCTTGGAATTTAGAGAGGTTGCATCCCATGGTGATAACTCCAGCTATACAAATCATAACCCCATTTATAACGTACTCGTTCATCACCATGTTCGTTCATTAAATCACCATTCACCATATTTCTTGAAACGTCGATGATCATCATATCGGTGTTATTTTAATATTCCATTATACATCCATCATACCACCATTATGCTTACTATTATATCCTGATAAACGTGCCGTTTGGGGGTATGGTATATCGGTATATCCCATTATGTCTCATATTCTTGGCTGTAGTTAGAGAGGCTACATCCCAATGGTGGTTCTGAACCTAGATGATTTGTAGCAGTCCCCCAAAAAAAGCAAAGAAGTAATGGATCTGAATCTAAAATAGCAAGTTTCTCCTTTTTTTGCATGTTTTTGAAGCTACAATATCTCTGATGGGACAACCATCCCCATGATTGCTGGTTTTGGTCGTCACCATTTTCACACGTTAAAACACATTACCACCACATTTTTGGCAACACAATTCAGCCATATGTCATAATTCAAGAACTCGAAAATAGTACATATGGGATGATTTTCATGAGATGATTCCCTCAATTAATGGGATAACGTAGCCATATGTTTTTTTTTGCTTACTGGGATGATTCCCTCAATCCAACTGACCGCTTTTTTTTCCAGTGACGTCACGAGGTGATACGTCATGATGAAAATTATTCGCCGAAATGTCGATGATATCCCACTAAACATTATATCCCCATGATACACCATGATATGTCTTATTACATGATCATAGATATCATGGATATTATTTCATATTATTTCTATAATACAATTTTATACAATTATTCCACCATTTTATGCCACCATTATACAGGATCATATTATGTCTATAGATCCCATTGGTTCCTGGTCCGTATCCACGCAGCCAGACATCGATTTCCACCAAGCGACAAGAACCCCTGGTGAGCTTCGCGCCGCCGGCAGATTGCCGATGCGGTGCCAGCCAGAGACCGTGTAGCCTGGTGCTAAAAAAGGTGGTAAGGTGGAAAGGTTCGTTTTTTCGAAACCACATTGCATAGTGAATAGTGACCCCCCAAAAAAAGATGGAGACGTCAGTTATCACTGATATTAACTATATTAACTGATTTAGTAGTAATATCTAGTAATATATAGTAATAATATGTAGTAATATTTCATTGTGCTATCTTTTTGGGACTTGCTATATCTTATATGCAATCCATGTTAAGATAGACATGGGCCGATCACCTGGCAGGTCGCGTCTCATGGGATTCATAAAAAAATACGGTCATCCATCATGACGGGATTCCGAAAAAAATGTGGGTAAAACAAGGCCATAAACCATCCCCCCAAATCACCATAAATAGGTTCTATAAACCATTCCCAGTCATGGGTGGTTAATTATTGTTTTAACCACATGAATGGGTATGTCGACTCATACTAATTGGAGGATTGCACACCACTTTTATGAGGAAATTAACATAAATAAACCATCTGTTGACCATCGCAAATGTGAATATCATGCATGGTGAAGTGAATCAGCGGCCCTGCCTTGCAACTTCACACGCCAGGTGTCTTCACATCTCTTCCAATGCCTTCAGGTGGGATGGGATTTCGCCCACTCTGTTCATTGAAAACATTGGAAACATACCAACACACCATTCTTTTATGTAGAATTCAAACATGTTCACTGGGAAAGCCGCAGCCTTGGTTGTTTCATGCGAGGCCATGGGCCACATAATGATGGTACCCGCCTTCCACCATCTGTGGCACTCTGACCTCCAAACATCACCTGCCGGTTTTTCGGGTCTCAGAATGGCACTTTTCAGACCACAAGAACCCATGGCTGGCTGGGAAAACCTTTGTAATTGGAGGTTTCAAGCGGGAAAATCATCGAACTTTGGCTGGAGTCTCCAGCCATGTTTCATGACACCAGAGGGTATCTACCATGTTGGGAAACACTTAGTAGGGCTGACCATTTGATAGGGAATATGGATACCCATACCGTCCATACCGTCCATAGCTCTTTTTTGCATACTACAGCCCCATCATATCCCCATCTATAGATGATTTTCCCAATATGTTCCCATATCTTCCCACAACTGGACCCTCGGCTGCATCCCAGTTGCTAGCCATTGGCCATCAGGCGAGATGGCCGTGGCGTGATCTGCCTAGAGAAACGTTGGGAAAATGCGACAAATAAAGAGATCAACCATGGTGAAGCCCTGAAAATACCAATGTTTCCTCATTGTCACAATCATATCAACAAAGAAAATCCAAGAATTATATATATATATATAATAGATAGATTATAAGATATTATAAGTTCATGTTGTGTTTATGATAGCACGCTAAGTGCTGATTCTTTGAACATCTTTCCCACCAGGATACACGTGAATCCCAGGGTGCGGATCCATGGGGGCTCTTCATGGTCCACTTCAACCTGCGGCCATGGCGGAGTGAGTTCAAGTAGTTGGATTTACTATTGAAAATGGCCCAGTCGAAATAGTTGATTTACCCACAAAAAAATGGTGATTTTCCATAGTTATGTTAGTTTACCAGAAGGTACATCATTGAGATTTACTGGATTATTTGGATTTTAATATGGATTAATGTGGGATAGTGAGTACTGATGGAGAACGTGGCTGGCTGGAAATCTAATAAATTGTAATACTCTTTGGTGTCATCAAACGTGGCTGGCTGGAAAATCCCCGCACTAGCCATGGAGGTCTATAGCTGGGAAAACCATCTAACTAAATTAAATGGGTGATTTTACAGCTAGCCATGTTTGATCACACCGGAGGATATAATGAGATTTAATGGGATGTTGTGTAGTGGGATACTGATGATCATTACGATTTAATACCGGAATGGGCTGGCCATGGTCAAATCATACATTTAACCATCAAACATGGGGATATCATGGGGAATATATACCAGGGTCAACCGCAGAAAATGGGGATATCATGGGAAATCTAGTCTGGTTTATGCGCGACCCGCAGCTACAAGGGGGACAACATCAACCGCTAGGATCCATTAGGGGGGTATTCATGGGAATACGTCACAGGAGTCTATGTTAAGAACCACCTTAATTATGACTGAAAATTGGATAAAATTGGTGATTTACCAGCAAGAAAATTATGTGACTTGTCCATCTTGTCCACTACAGCAATTCTCGGATGAAGAAACGGGCTTCTTTTCGCATCATCTGGGGAGTACATCATTTGTTGCTTCGAGGATCATCTGAAGAAGATCGTAAGTGGTTTCCATATCCCTGGTGAGTAAGTCCCCTAAATGTGTCAGTCCGGGACTGTATCTATCTGGGTAAAGGCCACAATATTTCACTAACCTCAATAGTTCGCCCATAAAAGGGGATGATTTCCATTACTAACCATGATTCCAGGGCTGAGGGAGAACACGCTTCGCTCGTAATCAAATTTACCCAGATCTATGGTTATATATCATGTTTATTATAGGTAAATCATCAGTCACAAATCATCATTATCTCATTGAAAAAGAGGTGAATTAATCTCAGTTGCTCACCAGTTACGATCCGCGGGATGATTCTTCACGTGGCTTCACAGCTACAATTGAGCTACCTAGCGGCCACTTCAACCAGTCATCCAAAGTAGGGTTGACATCAGCACACGTTAGAAACCACCAAGAACATCCAAGAACAACATATCAACCAACAAGTTTTAACAGTGCTGGTCTTGAAACATCCTGGAACATGCTAAGAATCTCAGCCCATGACGTGATACAAAGCCCATGAAACCCTCCTGCCGTTGCCAAGGTGCGTGTCCACATTAAACACTGCAACCTGCCGGAGAGTCGTCACAGCATAGCAGGCCCGACCTTGCCTCTTAAATAGGCCACATGTCCCCAAAAAACAAAGGCACAGATAAGTTACGAACCTTAATAGAGGACTTTCCATTGCCATATATTGCCATGTTTGTTTATCGAAGATTAATTATGATTAATTACTATATGGCAATATATGTTCCATGGCAATATATGGCCATATTACTATTGATTACTATATTGCCATATATTGCCATGTTTGATTTGCTTGTTGGGCTTCTCCAAAGTGTGGCGGCACAAATTGGTCCATTGGTCCCGATGGCGCGCCATCGAAAGTGTTCCTCGCTGTTGGGACCAGCCGCCAACAAACCAGATCTCATTGCCTGCAACGGCCAGCGACGGTCACGACCAGGGCTGGTTAAACACCGGGTCACGGAATGATGTCCTCTTTCGGCAAAACAGCTTGGTTAAGCCTTTTTTTCCCATGAAGCGCATGAAGATGTCTTTTCCTATTGGTATCATTGGTTATTCAATGGAAAGTTACCCCTTCTACTACTCAATCAATGGAAACAGGGAGTCACAACTGGGCTGATCTCTCATCTCCCTAGGCAAACGTGCCTCAAGTATCTTCACCTTCTCATGTTTCGGGGACATTTGGCGTTGTCCGGCAATGGAGTGTACCCAACACTGCCATCAGTGTATTTCAATGGACTTACCCTCTGGTAATTTAACATAGCTATGGAAAATCACCATGTTTAATGGGAAAATCCGCTATTAATGGCCATTTTCAATAGCTATGTTAGTTTACCAGAGGGTAATGGGATAATGATTGCGAAACAAGAATGATTTATGGGGTGTAACCTGTTTGAACCAACACTCTGAGCCATGACACTAAATAGCACTAACCCATCCCATCACACTACTAATTCTGGGTTGTAAGATGTTATAAGAATCCCCAAGAAACCAGGTATAGTATAATTCCACTTAATTCCTCATGAATCACCAAGAAAAACGTGTTTGAAACTGCAAAAGGCCCTGCCCATCTTTTGTGCACCGCGCCTGTGATGGCTGCAGAGGTCGCTTGGATTCCCTCGAAGGGTGGCTGTGTCTCCACTTTGCTCCAAGCAACGCCTTTCCTCGGCGGAAACTGCGAAACACTGGATGAAGCTGCGCCCAGTGGATGTCTGGTCAACTAACAGTCTGCTGTTGAAGCCATGGCCCAGTCGAAAATCGTTGATTTACCTATGAAAAATGGTGATTTGCCATAGTTGAGTTATGTTAGTTTACCAGAGGGTAGATGGCTGGTAAAGTAACAGTTTGCTATGGAAAATCACTATTTGTAACAGGTAAATCAACTATTTTCATGGGCCATGTTCAATAGCAAACTGTTAGTCGTTACAAGTACCAGAGTGTAAGATGTCTTGCAAAACAAAATGGTACTGTAGAACCATGGTTGAACTGTCTGACAAATATTAAGAAGATATGAAGCCACAAGAATCGTGGCCATCTTTGGTAACCCCTTCGCACAATTTGCACAAATTGAACACATCAGCCATCCATCATTCTCAAGTTTTGTAGCAAACCTACCCTCTATCCCTCTGGTAAACTAAAAAATAACTATGGAAAATCACAATTTTCAATGGGTAAATCCACTATTTTCATGGGCCATTTTTCAATAGCTTTTTGTATGTTTACCAGAGGGTACATCAGCCATCACTCAAGTTTTCTAGCAAACCTTCAAGTCAATGGACTGGCTTAAGGGAAAAGTTTACAGGACACCCCCATATTTAATGGTAAAAACCATGGTTTCCTGTAGATTTTCCCCATATTTCATGGTAAAAAAACCATGGTTTCCGGTTAAGATTTTCCCCAAGAAACCAATCCAACACTCCATTGATTTTCCGGTGTTTGTTGTTGGATGCCCTGAGTTTGAGACAGCGGATTGAAGGACCACACGTCTCGGAGCATCACCGTGGGTCTCCCTGGAGCTGATCCCAAAGGAAAACACAGAACAACTGGTGGTATAAATATGGGGAACTCAACTGATGGTATAAATGAATATCTGGACACTAAAATTTGAGTGTATAGATGTACAGATACCAGTTATTGAGGATATAAATATGGAATTATCTAAATATTTGGGGAATATACTCATATTGGGGAATGAGTATCTTAAATGAGTATCTGAAAAATATAATCATAAATGAGTATCTTAAATAAGTTGTGTTCTTTATGATTCTTAAGAACATTTCTATTGATGTGTCTAAGATTCTAAGAAAATTGCTTCTAAGTACTGATCCGTAGCCATTGATGTTTGAGCCTCCCTAAACAGGAACATACAGATCTGCGGACCCACGTGAACAATGTTGGTCCAGTCGGGCCTCGCTCGCAGCAGCCGAAGAAGAGCAAAACTGTATCGTCTGCCTTGCGATTAAAACGTCCTGAACTTGGTTGAACCTAGATCCTCCAAATACCAAGGACAAAATGCTTAAAGTACGAAAATCATGGGGTCAAACAGCATTTAACACCATTTAACACCATTTTTTGGCGACTTACAGAGGATTATTGGAACAATGCATTGGAAAAGCCCACAGTGAGCCCTGTTCAGTACGCCACTCCTGGGATGATCCCCCACAAACTCCCAGCCTGCGTAATGACGGAATGACCCCATCGTGGATCCCATGGGACGTCCTGACGGTGGACAGGGATCCTACCGGTGCTGCTAAAAAAATGGTGTGCCATATAGATCCCATCAATATACCCCAGTCATGCTAGCATATATATATATACCAGCACCATGGATCCGTCATGGGATATGATTTATTGATACCTGATTGATACCTGATTGATACCTGATTGATACCTGATTGATACCTGTAGCCATGTTCCAGACCCAGGTGCCCGACAGCCAAACAGCGTCCTTCGTCAGATCTGTCCATTCTTCAGTCGTGTGCTGAAACCGCCACACTTCATTGGTGCAGTTGAAACAGTCGAATGTGGCACCACCATGCCTCACAAGAAAAGGCTGGACATAGTAAAATGTTGGCTCATGCAACAAATGGGATTGCTCAACTTTACACAAAAAACAATAAACATGTTGACAGCAAACACTTTCAGAAGCAATTCACCATGCATCCCAAAGATTGCAATGTTTCGTTCCAGCCAACTAACTAGTCCAAGGAAATCCGCTTCGTTTACAAAGTGCACCGTTTCCTTGAACATCGTGTGCCATATTTTTTATTTTTTTTTGGGGTAAGACCTCATCATGAAAGATCACTGAAAAGATCACATGAAATCCATGGAAAGATCTGCTTCAAATCTGTCTGCTGCCTTCCGGCTTGCCCGCCGATCCTTGGAGATGGGCTGATATGGCTGAGGATGACCCCCCCCCCCCGTGCTGTGAATGCCTATGATTTGTTGCAGCCAATGTTAACCCCGTCCCTTTATGAAAAAACACGAACACCTTGGTAACTATATAACCCATGACGGATCCATGGTGCTGCTATATATGGTGTGCCATGGATCCCATCAATATACCCCCAGTCATGTTAGCATATATACCAGCACCATGGATCCGTCATGGGCAAGGGAACTATGTATTTTTGGGCCCCGCTATACCAAAGGTTGCTTATAATATTTATCACTGGGGGGATCGGAGTATGCGGAATATCACTGTGGCTTGGCCGCGCGACGAAGCAAACAAGCAGCATCCAAATCAACAATGGGCTCGTGTCAACCAACGAAAATGGAGATGAAACCCTTGATGTTGCTTGATTAAAAAAAAAAAACATGGTAAAACCATGGTGAACCCAAGCATTTTACCATATTTTACCACGGTTTTCCCAGTGTACCCAGCTTACCCCGTCGTAACAACCATAATCTTATCACCAAGTTTCAACAGCATGCTGCCATCAGACAATGGTGCAGCAATGCCTGGAGATCCCATGACCATGACACCCACTGAGCATGGCTCAAAATTCAAGACATTTCTTTGATCATTTTTAGTATAATTACTAACTAGATGTTTGATCATCATTAAAGCAAACATTTATTATCATATTGATAATGGTATATGGTTTGATCATTTTTAGTATTTCAGCAAACAATTTCTAGCAAGATACCCATTACATTATTTTTTTGGACCCGACTTCTTTGACAAGAAAAATGGATGTGTGCTGACAGGTCTTGTTTGAAACAGAACATACAATCACATGGCCACCTGGCCAACCCAACCATTAGAGAAATTAGTTGTAGATGTAACTCCGAGGGCATGGTACTTGAATGACTTGGATATTCATCCCAGGAATTGTTATTAGATTAACAAAACACGTTCATTTATATAAGTGACCCGATATATATATATATTGAGATATCCGTAAATATATAGCGTTTGTAGTTTGTACCATATGCAAAGATATACACGTCCCACATATTGACTTATAAACCTCTGCGCAATCGGAATTAGTTTGATGCACATATATATATAATTATATATATATCCAAATCATATATCTGTAATACGGTTTTGTCTGAAAAAAAGGGTGGACTCCAATTTTGATGGTAGATCATCACATTTCTCATTTAACAATTGCAATTTTATGGGTGTGCGTACAGTACACCGCCTTTTTAGACACACCAACTCAAAAACATCCCCCATTCTTCCCCTCTATACCCCCCGTTCGATCCCCATGATTTAATTAAGTCCTCCTGATTTTGGGGTCCAAAAAAAAATATCCGGCTATGAATCAAAACCCAAGGTAGCCTAGGTAGCCTAGGTACCCTATAGCTGGATGATGCTGGGTCTTCATCCTGCCATGGTAACTTCGGTACTGGTACCCATCCCCAGGGTCCCCATAGCTGAGAATCTGACTGCCGGTGTGAGGTTTCCATGGTGGAGCTCCATCCAGCTTCTGCCAACCCACACCCTCCGGATCCAGCCTTGGGCCGATGCGATATGATGAGGCGATATGAAAACATAAGACATTTACGTTTTGCTATGAATATAAAACAAAAATGTTGTTATCATACATATAGTATCATATAGTACCATATGGTGTTATTGTTTGTATTGTTACTATTCTTTGCGTACATAAAGTTCTATAATATATATAATATGTAGAATTATATAGAGAAAATTATCAAATCAAACGGCAAAGCAAAAAGTGTCAGCAGTGTGCGTGTGTGTGTCTTTGCCTCGTCAGTGTTTCACTTGAAATTGATCCCATCCCAGTTCACGGGAATTAGATCATTACGGAGCCTTCGCTAAGCTTAGGGAACACCCAACCAACTGGTTTGAGCGACATGTAATGTGGGTAAAACAATCATAAACCACCCATGACTGGGAATGGTAACCTTACCACCTATTTATGGAATGGTTTATACCATCTATAAAAATGGTGATTTGGGGGATGGTTTATTATTGTTTGACCCAAATTATACCCATTGTGTAGTCAATCCATGCTAATGTTCCCACCGTCGCCACCGTTGCTCGTTGTTCATGTTGGTCATACGTTCCATTGTTGTTTTCTGCAAAAAGGTAAAACAAGTTACACTGCTGCCATGTGAAGTGCGCTTAAATATAGCGTATCATGTTGCCATACATATAACAGTGAGGGTACACCAGTACACCACTGGCTGGATGCTTTATTTCATGGCATATTGTGGCAAATAATACTACCCTCTGGTTATTTAACATAGCCATGGAAAATGGCCCATTTATAGATGGTTTACCTATTAATAGCATGGGGATTTTCCGTGGCAAACTGTTAAATAACCAGATGGTAGGTTTTCCAGATATTCCAGAGATGTGGATACTTCTGGTAGCTTCTGGTAGCATATTATGGCAAATAATGCTATATATCTGGGTAAATTATAATATTTCACTAACCTGAATTAAGGCCATGAATGGGGATGATTTCCCTTACTAACCATGATTCCAGGGCTCGGTCGCGACGTGAGGTCGTGATCAAATTTACCCAGATCTATGGTTATCTCATTGAAAAAGGGGTGAATTAATAGCATCGGGATTTTCCATGGCTATGTTAGTCATAACCAGATGGTATATCCCATTATCATCCCATTATTCACCATGTTTTTCACCATTAAATCACAATTTTCCTATGGTAAACCAATAAAATTACCCAGATTTATGGCATATTATAATGGGTATACCATATATACCATATATATATATACCATATATATATACCATATATATACCATATATATATATACCATATATATATATACCATATATATATATATACCATGTAATGGGTATTATAATGGACATGTTGCCATATATAATATATACTATACCTCCAATTTTCTTGGGCCAGGCACCACTTTCCCGCTGAGGTCACCAGTTGTAATGCCACGATGACCGTCCGCGTCACCCGCGTCACCCGCGTCCCCCGTCGCATGGCAGCGCGGCACACGACGTGTCCTAAAACGCGCCACGGGGGGCCCGTTGAGGATTCCCAACATGGAGGATTTTCGACTGAAAATGGAGGAATATCATGGGGATATCATGGATTAAAATATCTACTCAATGATCAGAGAATGGAAATATATAATGGGATAATGGGCTGCAAATCTTAGAATAACTATCATATTGTAATATGATATGTATAGTCAGCGGGTTCTATCTATACATATATATTATTTTAAGACTCCCCGATGATAAACATATTTAAAATCTTAGAAGAGGTAGAAACTGGAGGAGCCGCTGCGCTAATGATATGGTATATATATAACGTTGGTGCCATTAATATGATAAGAGTACCTCTGAAAATGAGGTGCAGGCCCAAAGTGGCCAGTTGAATGGGAAACTTGATGATAAACCTTTGGAACTTGGGGTACTACATGCTCAGATATTTTTCAGACAAGCCCGTCTGTCAACATATCGCAAAATACCACACATCGCTAACATTTATCAGCGCCTTAAATAACAAACATACCGTTCATTCAAAGGAATTCGACTCTACGGTCAAAAGTTACAATAAACCCCCAACATCTGCAGGTTGAGGTGTTCGATTTAAACATTAATTGTCACATGAGGCCCGAGCACCGCTAAAGCACCCTTTCATTGTCCGTGTCAGGGTTTTGCTTTCTCGCATGTGCATGAACCTGAAATAAACGGTTTTGGGATATGGGTGAGTCTCAACATGTGTTGTACCGCCCAAAATGGCAATGTTACTGTAAAAAATGATACAAGGATGATAGGAGAATGATGGGAGAATGATTATGTTGATGATGATGATGATGATGATAATGATGATAGGAAAAAAAACACTATTTCATGAACTATATACTGTTTCAGAGGATTTCAGATATCTTGGTACGGAACTAAACCTATGTTGGGGTGTTTTCAGGGATTCCGTATACCGTTATTTAGGATCAGGCCATTGTGAGGTCGCAATAACTGACCCATTCCCAGACAGATACATTAAAAGGAGAGCCAAGGAGCTCCAATCAGAGTTTCCCAGCCACGTTGCTGGTGCTTGTTATGATTCCGATCCCTTTGATTCTCCATTAATTCTCATTTTATGGTTAAATCATGTTAAATCATCTTAAATCACCATGCTAATAAGTTGTTTAGTGCACATCTCAAAATGTTGGACATTCATTCAATTCCCTCGTATTTGTTGCCAGGCTTCGCACCAGCTTCGAGAAAAAAGCCGAGCACTATAGGTCCAGGTTGCAGCGGAAATGCCGCAGCGGAAAACGAGCCGGGCCGCTTCGTGGCTGCGGGTGTGTCACGGTGTGTCTCAAAATGATGGGGATACAAACCATGCAACAATGGGATACTAATGAGGATTAATGGATATGGAAATCACCGTGCAAATATCAAATATCTATCGTATTTATTCGTTTTTGCTGTTGTTTTTTTTTCCTTAATAGGATCGCCATATGTTTCCCAATGTTGCCATATAACTTGGGGTAGCCGCTGGTTTCGCAGAAACACATTTTGGGGGACCCCAAATTCATCATTGCGCGTCTGTGGCACCCGCAAAATGGGCGGGGTGCCCAATATAAAATATTATTCTGTGTACAACTAACAGTGATGATAGTTATACAACTAACAATGATGATAGTTGTATAACTAACAATGATGATAGTTGTACAATTGTACAACTAACAATGATGGTTGTCATGCACGATTAATGGGGATGGTGGTGATCTACTAGATCTAATCATGGTTTTTCACATTCCAAAGATGTAGAATTCACCCAGTGCTTGGCGAAGATGTTGGGCCACCTTTTGGAAAGTCCCCATGGCCCGTGCCAGGCCCACCTCAAAAAAACGAAGCTTCGACGACGACTTGGAGCTCCGACTTCACCATCAATCCTCCTGCAATCTATCCATGGCACTATGGCTCGGCTCAGCACAACGGCGAACACGAAAACAATTGCTTAATGGACGCTCATAGGTTGTGAACCATCTCCATATGACTGAAATCATTGGGAACTTTGCTGACATCACTGTGGACCGCTTAGATTTCAATGGCCGTGTTCACATTTTGACGACCCTGGCACTTGGCTTCCTCCAGACCAAGGCTTTCCTGATGTCTTTGTTCTCGGCCTCAGGGAGCAAGGCCGTGGGCACACGAAAAAGTGGGTCAAATGGAGCATGGCCACGAACATCCAACATGTTTGTTCTTGGATTTAAGCAGATGAAGTTATAGTTATAGTTGGATTATAGTTCATCCAATTGTAGTAAATTATGGATGAGCATCCAGTATTGTATAATTATAGTTCATCCCATTGAGTTGGATTTCTAGATGTCTAATCGATTGCTTTGCAAAAGAAATGGTGAACAAAATGGTGTTTCTCCTCTGCCATAGTTTAGGAACCACTTGGGTTTGTCTGAAAATAGGGTATATTCCCAATGAAATAGCCATTTAATAGGGATAATGATCATTAACCATGCATTGGGTTTAGGGGTACACTATTTTCAGACACACCCACTTCCGAAACCAAGGCACGCTCTAACACCCGTCGCAGGGCATCGCTGCGCTTGCTGCTCCTGGTGGGATAAGCGGTAACTAATCATTGGTAGTCTGCAAACCTAATAAAATATAGGGGTAAACATGGGTAAAGTGGAATATATATATATAGGGAATCACCATAAAATATGGGGATAAACCCTGGTTATCTATAAAATATAGGGGTAAACCCTGGTTATCTATAAAATATAGTGGTAAACCCTGGTAAACATTCCCTCCACCAATCCAGTGATATCTATAACTGTCACATTACTGGAACTAAAAGTGATCTAAGTGATATCTAAGGCTCTAAGGCAACGAGGACTGGCTCAGTCCTTTCAGCAGTGCGCTGCTTTTCTTCTTTCTCTTGCACTTGCTGTTCCTCGGGCGGCTCGCACTTCACTATGATCAAGGCAGCTGAGGTTCACCGCTTTGATGCCACACTACTCTGAAGATCTTCGAGGACTCCTTAACAACATTGTCAAGGAGAACTTCGGAGAACACTGCATATTAGGTCATGTTTGATAGGCCACCCCTACTACAACGCTGGCTTGCCTCGGCCTCTTTGTGTCTCAGTTCGATGCGTTCCTGTCTTCCGCAAATTGGTATTCAGCCAGGGGGACCCATGGCCAAAATCATGCAAAAAGGGTCTATTTTGGACGTGAACGCATTTTTTGTTGAGAAACCCAGCTCGATCTGTCACCTTCGCACATTTGGATACATTCGGTAGATAGAGATAGGCTACGGGAATCCATGTGAAACACCATAAACATACCCATCTGCCCATTCGGCACTTGAACCATTCGGCTCTAGAGGCCCCCGGTCGAACTGGTAGTGTGATCCCCATAATGTGTTGGGTTCTATCCACGATTTTGTACTAAGCAGATAAAACATATCCATTATATCCATGCGATTTTTGGTTCACATCCTTTTCTTATCATTTTCATTTTGTCATCAAGTCCAGGTGTTTCCTGATAAAGTATATAATTAATAATGTTCCTGATAAAGTATATAAATATATAATATTATATAATATTATATAATTACAGTAGCATCCAGAGTTTTCCTCGCTCCCCGTCATTTCTGCTTTGATCTCCCCGTCCAAATCAAGAGCCTGGCCTTCCAATTCACCTGCGAGGCGTTTGCAACTTCCGGCGGAGCAGCGTTCCTGAACTGATTCACCACATCTGATTTGTCGTGATGTCCAAATGGTTCCAAGGCACTCAAAGTACCTATTATAACAAGAAAAAACAACTAAAAACAAAAATTATATGGTGTACAAGACCACTTGTTATGGGTCAATAAAGTGTTTATGTTGAAACAATCACGGAAAACTACAGCAAATCACAATTTCTCAGAGTTCCAATTTCGAATGAATCTGGCGCCCACTGGTTGAGTAGCTTTTGAAACAACTTCGTGTCCTCTGGGGTTCACATTCACTATTTACGTCTTCACGGATTTGAACATCTGCAGCTTGTGAGCTATCCAACAGGAAAATCCATACGCTGAGATTCCCCGTTTCGCCACTATAAATATCAGTAGTCATGTTCAGTCCTCTGCTCACTCTTGCCTGCAGATTCACGCCTTGAGGCCGGGATAAATGTCTTAAGGTTGGATGGGTATCACAATACCACTTTGTTTTTTCTCAATCAATTACCCAATTCTGTGTTTTTGACCATTTATATCAAAGACCTAAATATTACCCAATTCTTTGTCATCAATCGTTTGATATTAATATATTTCTTTTGGTGTGGAACTTTCTGCCACGCGTTCGGTGGTAGAGCTGCCTCTTAGATCCATGGTGCCCCGTCGAGTCTGTTGAGATTCTGACTTCCGCAAACGGTCCCGCAGCCGCTCAGTCGCTGCTGCCGGCCTGTGGTCCAACTGGGCACGTTGAATCTTCACCACAGACGAAAAATCCACAACAAGTACATACCAAGGCACTCAAAGTAGACACAAAAATTGGTGAACATAGTTAAAATATGTTAAAATGGTTTTCAAATGGGCAATGGACTGTGTAGGCCCAAACACTACTCAATTAGATCTCGTTGAGGATGTCAAAGCAACCCAAAAATCCTAGTCAATTGGGAAATTCAACTCAGATAGGGATGGAAGAGAACAGACATTTTGTCAAGCCAAACAAACACATTTGCCATGTCATCCTGTGCACAAAAAAAACCAAGCATCTGGCGGAGCGACACTTCCTGCAAAGGTCAATGAGTTCCGAGGCTCCGAGATAGCAACTGACAAGAGATGGGACATGATGACATGATATGTTTTTGGGCAGGTGTGGGCATCAAGACCTTTCAACCCTCACCTAGATGATCCTAGATGTATTTCAATCTGTTTCGGCTATTTTGAATGTGCAATTCTGTAGCATGCAATTCTGTCACTCCAAAGCTCCTTTCGCGGGGGAACTCTCCGATGGAACTGCTTTGGACGCCTGGCAGCGACAAGCGTCGGCCCGTGGAAGTGAACACCCTTGCGTGTGAACACCTTCCTATTTCAGAAAAGGGGTAATCATATACTCATGCCCAGTAATACTCTAGCAAAAAACATGTAGCGCGATTGCTGCTATAACATTGGTTCCCCATGTTTCAAATTTTGCTACCCTTCATACAAAATGTTAATATTAAATCATCTAAACCAGCAGGGGCTGATTGGCCATTGAACACCTGGAGCTGTTTTAAGATGATGGCCTTCCCAAAAAACATATTCCCAATGGATTCCCCCAACAGATGTTCATCCGTTAGGTTTGTCTGAAAAGTGGATATATAGCCCCTTCAGCGTTTCATCAATGTTTGTCATCATATATCATCAGAATATCATGGTTTATCATCATGTCAATATCATATAGATACCAGTAGTGCCGCACAAGGCGGTGGCGGAAGTTTCACAAAATAGGAAACTTATAGGAGAGGTTGGTTTTTGTGAATCACGGATGGCAGAGCGAATCCACTGATGGACCGACAGGTGGTTGGAGTCGGAGTTGTGTTTTTCGGAATGGTCGCAATGGTTGCAGTGGTCACCTTACCACAACTGCTGGATGTAGTGTGGTGTAGTGCAGTTGTAGTTGCAGTTGTAGCTGTAGTTGTAGTTGTGGTGTAGTGTAATTAGTGTAGTGTAGTTGCAGTTGTGGTGGTGTAATGAGTGTAGTGTAATGTAATGTAATGCAATGTGGTGAAGCCGTAGCTGTAATGTAGTGTAATTAGTGTATTCGCAGGTGCAATTGTTTGTAGTCGTGGTGTGGTGTAATTAGTGTAGCGTAATGCAGCATAATGCCGTGTATTGTTGTGTAGTGTAGTGCGGGATAGTGTAGTGTAGTGTAGCGTAGCGTAGTGTAGTGTAGTGCAGTGTAATGTAGTGGTAGTTGTACTTGTAGTTGCAGTTGCAGCTGCAGTTGTAGTTGTAGTGCAATGCAATGTAATCAGTGTAGTGTAGTGTAGTGTAGTGTACTGTAGTGTAGTGTTGTGTTGTGTAGTGTAGTGTAGTGTAACGTCGTGTAAATGTACCATTGTTGTAGTTGTAGTTGTACTTAGCGTAGTGTAGTGTAGTTGTAATTGAAGTCGTAGTTGTGGTAGTAGTAGTTGTTGTAGTTGTTAGTGTAATTGGTGTAGTGTAGTGTAATGTAGCGTAGTATGTTTGCATTTGCAGTTGTAGCAGTAGTCTAGTGTAGTGGTAGTTGTAGTTGTTGTAGTTGTAACATGTTGTAACTGTCTATCTATCGATCTATCGATCGATCTATCTATTCTATCTAATCTATCTAATCTATCTAATCTATCTAATCTATCTAATCTATCTAATCTATCTAATCTATCTATCTATCTATCTATCAATCAATCAATCAATCAATCAATCTAATCTAATCTAATCTAATCTAATCTCTATCTATCTATCTATCTATCTATCTATCTATATATCTATTCAATCTATGTATCTATGTATCTATCTATCTATCTATCTATCTATTTATCTATCTATCTATCTATCTATCTAATCTATATAATCTATTCAATCTATGTATCTATGCATCTATGTATCTATCTATCTATCTATCTATCTATCTTTCCATCTATCCATCTAATTATCTATCTATCTAACTCTAATCTAATCTAATCTAATCTAATCTCTATCTATCTATCTATCTATCTATCTATCTAATCTATATAATCTATTCAATCTATGTATCTATGCATCTATGTATCTATCTATCTATCTATCTTTCCATCTATCCATCTAATTATCTATCTATCTAACTCTAATCTAATCTAATCTAATCTAATCTAATCTCTATCTATCTATCTATCTATCTATCTATCTATCTATCTATCTTATCTATCTATCTATCTATCTATCGATCTATCGATCTATCGGTCTATCGATCTATCGATCTATCGACTATCGATCCATCGATCCATCGATCCATCGATCTATCGATCTATCGATCTCTCTCTCTCTCTCCATCCGTCGATCTGCAAGCTTGAAAACGAAGCTATTCTGCAAGACCCCCTCAGTTTTTGAACTTGGCAACATCAAAAACGCAGCAATTCAGCGAGACTTCCTCAATTTTTGAGCTTGACGAACGTCCAAAAGTGCTCCGTTCCCCTCAGTTTTTTGCACTTTTGACTTCGAAATGTGCTTCGCGCCACAACGGTGTGCACTTTTTCGACATCTCAACTTCCAAAAGTGGTCCGAGAATGGTGTGTTTTGTACATTTTGACTTCGAAATGTGCTTCGCGCCACAACGGCGTGC
>Ga0126342_10001174_pt1 | contig 35319 bp, 17 predicted proteins | sample Cyp1metagenome_FD_92528 | JGI IMG/M metagenome (GOLD analysis project Ga0126342, IMG submission 92528) | Coral microbial communities from Lord Howe Island, Old Settlement Bay, Australia - Cyphastrea 1 metagenome | ecosystem: Host-associated > Invertebrates > Cnidaria > Coral ...
GCAAGCCTGCATGGCATTTTGAAAGATATTGAAAAGCATGGTGTGCCTGAGCTGAACAATCCAAAGCAAATGACTGAAGCTGCTAAGCAGCATTTGGCCCAGTTCTTCACCTATGGCAGCCTCTTAGTGTCACATGAATTCTTCAAAACTGATGGAACAAGTATTCAGTTGCAAGTGGTGAATTTTCAAAGCCTTTTGCATGCCAGCTTCAAGCTGGGGGGCAGCTTCTTTCAATGCATGGCTGCAGGGCTCACTGCACAGCCTTCATCACCAAACATGATGTGGAATTTGATCCTTTGCCGCGATGAATGTTTGCCAGCCAATGCTTTAGGCAAAGCTGCCAAAAAAGTTTGGGTAGTGTATGGCACTTTCAAAGAAATTGGAAGGCATGCCATATCCCAAACTCAACATTGGTTGCCTCTCTTCATTTGCAGGAGCTCCATAGTGGCAACATTGGAAGGCCACATGGGCCAAGTCATGAGGGTCATCATGGAGATGATATTTGTGTCGATTGAAACACCACCAGAGATTGGTTTGGTATTGCATGGGCCAGCAGGCCAAAAGTTCAGAGTTCACTACCAGCTTGGCTTCTTTGTTCAAGATGGAGCCAGCCAAAAAATCACTTTTGGCTTGAAAGGAGATGCAGGTAGCAATTACTGCTTGAAATGCTGCAATCAAATTGTTTTTTTGACTGAGCAGGATGATGACCCTGACAATGCTGTTATCAGAGCAATAAGCAAAAAGGATTTGGTGCTGGCCACTGACAATGATGCACTGAATTCTTTTGATCGATTAGCAGCAAGAAGATCAAGTTGCTCACCAGCAGAATTCCAAGATTGGCAGCAAGCTACTGGGTGGAATTTTTCTACCCAAGGAATCTTGAGCTCTGCTGCCTTGAGGCCATGGCTAAAGCCCATCTCACAATTCCATCATGACTACATGCATGGTATGTGCTCCAATGGATGTCTCAATATTGGTATTTACCTAGTTTTGGAGCACCTCAACACAATGGGCTTGCAGTCTTGGAAAAACATGGGCACTTATTGCAGCCTATGGACATTGCCTGCTGCCTTCAAGAAAGTCTGCAATTTGCCTTCATTGTTTGCAACTGCCAAAGTGGATTCTTACAGAAAAGCTTTCAAAGTCAAGATTCCTGCCAGTGAGATTTTGTGTGTTTACCCCATTGTTCAACATTATGTCCAGAAAATGGAAAAGCAAGGTGCTGGTGGCCCAGAGACAACTGCCTTTTTGAAGCTTTGTGAGATGATGGATCTCCTCCTGGCTACACAGCATGGTGTGGTGTCAGGACAGCAGTTAGACAAATGTGCTGAAGAAACTTTGCATTTTTTCAAAGTTGCCAAATGGGGCCAATTCTGTATCAGGAAATTTCATTGGAATTTGCATTATGGTGATTCCTTGGAGTGCCACAATATGCTCTTGCCAGCTTGGACAATGGAGAGAAAGCATAAGGAGGTGACTGCCATGGCAACCAGAATACAAAATTTGAAGTTTTTTGAGGACAGCTTGTATACAGAGATTCTTTCCCAGCAGCTCCACAACTTAGAGTCGAACCAGAAGCTTCTGAATGCATTGGAAAAAGAATCCAAAGCACCTTGCAAGTTGAAGGAATTTTTGAAAGAGCACCTTGGAATTACCAGCAATGACATCTTTATCAGTAAGAACCTGGTGCTGTCTTCTGGAAATCTGGCAGCTCAAGGAGATGTGGTCCTCATCAATGCCTTGAACAAATGGGATGCAGCCCAGATTTTGGTCAATTTCAGCTTTTCACAATGTGCTTTCGCTTTGGCTGATCAACTCAGTCTTCTGACATATGACCCATGCTTGGGGAATGCCAATTGGACAGAACATGCAGGCATCTGCATTTTGCCAGCCAAAGACATCTTGGGTTCTGTCACATATACAAGAACCAGGGCTGGATTGATGACCCTGGTCCCATACCATCTGCGGTGAAGTGCCCAAAACAAGCTTGCAGCCTGGGGGAGGGCAAAGCATTTGGCTGCAAGATGCAAGCCTTTCATGATGGCTGCCTAGCATGCAAGCCTTCCATGGCTTCAATGATGATAAGCCTCTTATGGCTCTTTTTTTCTGGCAAGCCTGGCATGGCTCAGCACATGTGTGCAAGCCTTGATGGCTACCTGACATGCAAGCCTTCCATGGCTTCAATGATGCTAAGCCTCTCATGGCTGCTTTTGTTTCTGCAAGCCTTGCATGGCTCCGCACACTGCTGTTATTAAATGTCAAAAGCATGCCTGGCCAGCAAGCATCCAAAGAGATGCCCAAACACTGATTGCCATGAATTTGTTTCTTCGCATCAAGAAAAAATAGCCAAACATTTCCAAAGAATCCAGAAACAATCCTTTATCTTTTCATTTTTTTGCCAGCAGGGTTACATTTTGAAATGCAATTGCTTAATGCAGAAAACAAACAGTTAGCATACTTAGCACCCTTAGCTAAATACTTAGCTAACCATCTTAACCATGTTAACCTACTAGTAAGGCCACAGCTGATCCAAGCAGGGTATATGTATATACAGTATAATCATTACATATAAATAAACCGCAACCGCTCTATCTATATATGCAGAGTAAATATTGTTATATGTATGTGCGTGTCGGCGTGTTTTGTATATATAATATATATATATATATATAATATATATATATATATATGTGGTGATTGCGGGAGATACAAAGCATCTACAAACACTCATGAAATCGGAAACTCCAAAAGTCATTCCACTTATGATAAAAGGGTACGGAAGGGCCTCTATGTTGCCCATGGTTTTCAGCCGCAAAGACAACTTATGCTTCTGTGGGCAACATGCGACTCACGCAAAATCATATTTCATCATGCAAAAAAGCATGGGATTGAAATCTGTCACGCAAAATCTCATTGCTGATCAATTGGTCATGACAATTTCACACCATGACAATGACATTTGGGGTATCGCCCAACAAAAAACATTCCAAGGCTAGGAAAAAAATATTCTGCTGTCTCCATCCTGGAAAGATGCAAGTAGGGACGGTGGATCAACCGGTGTCATCAAACGTGGCTGATGGGAAAATCCCCCATAAATGAAGGTTTATCGCTGGGAAAGATATGGAACTAAATGGTGATGTTTGTAGCTAGCCATGTTTGATTACCGGACCAAAGGATGTTTAGATTTATACTGTTGTTGCATTGATAATTCAACACAGGTGAAATATAATTCATATACAATGTACTGGGAGAAATTGGGATGAATTTGGTGATATTCTCGTGGCTATGAGCTAACGTGGTACACCGTACACCCATGTAGTAACACCCACTTGTGGGGTATAGTTGTTTCAATCGAGTTTTAACACATCACCCAAGGGATTGACCTTGGCAAGTGTGGTATCCTGCTTTGAATGTGTCTTAGCATTGGAGACCCCATAGTTGTCATTTCTGGTGCGGAAACCAATTGTTTTTGGTGCACCCAGTGGCCCAAGTTACATTCATATCCCCTCAGATGCTCGATGGATGGAATGTTCACCAAAATAAATCCACCAACAATGGCTCAAGTGTCATCTGGATTCAACCACCTCCCCCACAGCTGACCTAAAAACATTGGATGGTTGATAGGCCCGCATTTTTTGTGGTTGGTGGTTAAGCCCTTGAGAAGACCTTATTCTTTAGCGGGGTCGCCTTTTGGGGTGTCACTTAAAGATCCATAAAACGTTACCCACTTATCGGAGTTTCAGTCCTGAAATCTGCTTAACCCAGGAGCCACATCACCGGCGTAACTCAGAGAGCTGTTGAACTGTCTCTTCGGCGGAGAAACTGAAGGCCGGTTTCAGCTGAGGGGAACCCAATGATGGTGATTCTAGGCAAGGAAAAAAACAAGCCATTACATAAGACTTTGGTTTGTTGCCATTAAGACCTGTCTTTTTGGCAATCAATATTTCAGGTTTTTACATGTTTACCATGTTTTTTCATTCTAGCCATTGCATGATTAAGACTTTGGATTTTGGCAACTATTAGGCACTGGGATTTTAGCGGCTACAAAATAGGGATTGAACCAACAAAAATTGGTGATACAACTGATGTTAACCATCAACAATTAGAAAATACAACAAACATTGGGATTTATGACGGTATCGCAGTACAGGGGTCCCATAGGCCATGTCAAGGCAAAGGAGTCTCCTCGAGGGCTCAAGGTCTGGAAGATCCCCACAATATGTCCATTGATGTTTTCTTGTGTATGTAATATATTATATCTGGTTGGTGGTTTCAACACCTCTGAAAAATATTAGTCAGTTGGGATGATTATCAACATATATTATGGGGAAAAAACAATGTTCCAAACCACCAACCAGTATATATATACACGGTAACTACATTTAAAAATACGGATTTTAACATATACGAACTGGTACCGTAACGACTACCTCCGGGAAGATTTTCCTTGGCCCGCCCTGCCATTTCAATATACGAATTCCAAATATGAGAACAGCCATGTGGAAATACGAACGGAAATGGTATTTCATACTACCTCCGGGACCGCGTGGTCTGGCCTGCCCTCCATATATTTAAATGGTGCTACCGTATATATATATATATATAAATTAAATCGACATATATATAATCATATATATATATGGCCCAGGCCAACCCTCCCACCCCGCCACGTCATGGTTATGGTCCTGTATGCAGGCTTTATATAGGAGGCTCTATGTATGATATAGTATAGTTTACACACCCCGCCCCCCCTGTGGGATGGGTGGGGGCTAGGTAGTGTGTCGCTTTCATGTAAGGCAAAAAGTGGGTAGCTAGCATATGCTAGCATGCTCCATGCCCCCCCCCCCCGTGGAATGGGTGGGGTGTTATGGAGGTACCATGTAGATAGAGTATAGGCATAGGTAACACATGGCTAGCACGTATGTATAGCATATGAGATCTTCACAGTAGCTAGTACATGGCTACTATGAAGACACTGCATAGGCAGTAATAGGCTGTAAATAGATTGTATTGTATGGGCATTCAGGTAGTGAACCCTGCAGGTATCATGTAGGTAGTACATAAGTGGTACGTGGGTAGCACATATGTACTGTATAGCAAAAATGATCTTGACAGTTGCTAGTGTATGGTTACTATTTTAAAATAAAGTGCTTTATGGGCAGTAATACGTTGTAAATAGATTCTATGCAGGGTGTAGCCACGTGGCTAGGCCACCCAATGGGGGTGGTTGCTGGTGGGGATAGCATTCCGGAGGGTTGCCGGCCGCTGGCCGGGACCATATACATACACACAATTACACACATACATATGATGTACAGCAGACATTTCGAAACGTATGATATATCCCAGTTCAGGAATCCATCCCCAAAAAAGGCGAACATGATCCGATGTAGAAATCCAGATATCCAAGCCGCCATCTGATCGATGGCTAAAGGGGCCCAGGTACAGAGTGCTGAATATGACGCACTAATGCATGTCAATGTGTCTGTGTATGTACATGGGTCTGTGTTTGTATCTAGCTGATCTGATCTGATCCAATATGATCTGATCTAATCCTATCTGACTGAGCCGATCAACCCAATCTGATGTATGTATCCTTCAGCTTCCATCTAGCCATCTATCTTTCAAATCGAATCGAATCGAATCGAATGGAATCAAATCAAATCAAATTAATCTACGATTTATGAACAAATAAAATTATAAAATAACATAGATACAACCATACGGACCCAGACACGAAAGCATTTAGAACCTATAGAGTCTACACTGGCTGGAAAGGCAAACGATATCACCAGGATGGATGCATTGAGGTGTTTTCATGAATTGAGGAAAAGGGCGCACAGTCGCACAAGAATGCGTACGTAGATGTGTATATGAATATGTATATATATATATACACATGACATGAAATGACATGACATGACATACCATACCATACCATACCATAACATAACATAACCTACATACATATAGCTATATACATGTGTATATAATTGCAATATATGCAAATTACCAGTACTACATCCATACTCAGTACATGTGTACGTATTTGCACTCAGTATATGCATAGAATAGTTCACATTTACATATGCATGTGTATTTTTGTGTATACATATATAAAATACATGTTGATGTATTCTACCGCACTACCTAGCTTTATTATAATATATACACATGTACATATGCATATAAGTACAGTATAAGTATATGTATATATATATATATGTATATACATGTATATATTTATACATACACACGCAGATGTATATCTAGACATATATATATACATATATATATACATATATATATACACTCACTCTATATATATAGATATATAGATAGGTACATAGTCAGACCACGCCCGGTCGCCTTTTTCGGAGTAGGATGGGGACTCCACGGAGGAACGGATGTTCACCAAGCAGGCATCCTGCCGTGTTTTTTCGTGAACAGATCTGCCGTGTTGAGCTGACAACAGCTCCATTTTCTCCCATGAAATACCAATAAAAAATGAGATGTTATGGAAAAAAACCCTGTAATTATGGGATAATTCAGATATACTATTTGATTCAACTTGTAACTATAACATAAAAAATGTTCAGAGGCACCCCTCCACTACGGCTTATCATTGTTCTCAATAAACCAGGTAGATGCACGACCCATGATGAAATCAAAGCAATACACCATCGACCAGCTATTCCTATGAAATGGGTGGGTTAAAGATCATGGCTTTAAACAAGATGGTCTGGTTTGTCACTATCCTATTCAAATAGCAATCCAAATCATTTGAAACTATATTAATATGTCCGGAATTTGCTACAAGTCCCAAGTAGATTTATGTAGATTTAACAAGAAGTTTCAAGACTGGGGTCCAAACAATGATATCATTTCTGGTCATGTTTTTGTTGGGGTTCCATTTTGATTATATGGGGAAAAATGCACAAACAGCTTCTGAGATCATCGGCATGAATTGGGGGTATACCAAATATCCCAACAAATCCAAATTCTATTGGTTACAAGTTACAACTATATATATATATATCCAATTCGCCATATGTTGCATATAATGTAAATATCCCATCATATCCCATCATGTCGATATCATTGTAGCTCAATTGTGCTTGGTTTAAACAAAAACTCAATTGCTGAAGAAAAACATGTTCTCAATGTTGCTGATTTTTTGGGTCATAAAATGCCACAAATCTGTTTTAGACCCACCATCTTGGTTGGGTAACCCATCTCTCTTGTTTTTTAGGTGAACACACAGAATTTCACTCTGGTTTAAATCCTCATCAATTGATGGTTGAATCACCATGTTTGTTACACTCAAAGAGTTGATCATTTGATGGGTAAAATCCAAGATGTCACTCGAAAATCCCATATTTCAAAGATCAATCATAGGTTTTATGGTAAATCAGACATCGCGGCGGAAAGCTTCGAGACCTCCTTCGGCCAGGTCCAGGAAGCTTCACCTCCTGAGCGAAGGGAGATTCCATCATCTCAAAATTGTGAAAAACTGCGGATATCTATGATATCTATGATGAATGATATACTATGTACTATGATGAATGTCATACTGTTTCATCTAATAATGGATCTACTATGATGAATCCATTATTATCCATGGGGGTTTCCATAAATAGGGGTACCCCGAGTTATCATCCATCTTAGATTGAGATTTTCCACTACAAACCAACCATTTTGGGGATCCCTCATTTTTGGAAATCCCCATATGATATTATATGGTTATAATTTCAAGATTGTTATTATAAGATGGTATGATATGGTTATAAAATGGTTATACGATGGCATGATAAGCCATAAAGGGGTCAGATGGCTAAAGTTTTGAGATGGTTAAGTTATATGATGCTAGATGGTGTAGCCAATGGGAATTTGAGATGATTTACCTTGGCACGTACTATGAGAATTGGTGATTCATTCATCAAAAGGAGATATGGTATGGTGCCCCATAATTGACAGTTCAAAACACAGTTTGGACAGGGAATTAAACCCAACATTAAATGGGAATATTTCACGAGGACACAATGGGAATATAAAACATGTTACCAATACTATGACTTGCTATGAAAACTGTATATATATGTCTTCAAAAGACCGGTTAGGTGATGATTAGTTTGTGCATTGTACTAACCAATGTCCGGGGAATATCACAATCCATGGGGAATCCCGTTCTCAACCTGTGTTCTTTTGTATGTGGGTATGAGATATCTATAATAGTAGGTGATAAACTCAATAATAAACCATCCCCAATATCACCAGAAACGGTTGGATATCAACCATCAAGAACTGAAGGTTCATGATTGGGTCTACCACATTACATCTATAAAAGGTATACTTCTGGATAAATGTCACAATTCACTGACCTGAAAATATCTGCTATTTGGGGATAGTTACCCCTGCCAACCATCATCCCTATAGATATATATATATATGGAGAGAGAGAGAGAGATGGCCAATGATGGCTATGACAATGTTGAATCTATAAATACAGGTATATATAATGATACGAGTATGTTCTAATGCGTTGACTATTCTAATGATACAATGGTCAAACAGTATTATAGCCAAACAAAGTAATCCTCTTGAAGTAGATAAAATATCTTGGTTCAATGATATGATAATCTTAGTTAGTTGTTTTCTTATGTTCACATTCTATCTACACCACGATGACTATATATATATATAATTTCAGGTGGTTGGGAGGCAGCTGAGGAGCTATTGGTATCCAGAAATCTCTAAAGGAGGAGCCAAGGAGCTGCATGGGTAACCAGCAAATGTTGGGAATTATGAGTAATCATTCTAGGGTGGTATAAGAAGGATACCATTCCAAAAATATGGGGGGGGGGGAAATTAAAAGGCGATCTAATGGGATACAATGGGGTATGGGAATATTGGTAAGAGTGAAGCCATTTCACACATTTCAGCGACTCTGGGGACCACAAATGGACTCCTAAAAACCATGCCTTTTAAGGGTAACTACATCTAATTAGCCAACTTGACCCATACCCATTTTGGGATATGTATGTGTATTTGTAATTATTTGTATATATATACATATGCACGCATAGTTATATATATATATGATGCCAATGTGTGATTGAAACATAGCCTAGAAATATGAACCTCAACATAGTGAATTCATTGGAAAATCCGTTGTAAATGAATATAATCCGGGAAGTTGTGCGTCCAAAATAGACATTCACCACCTAACGATGGGCAACGTGAGGATATCTTGCTGCCAACACATCATGGGGATTACAATTTGGGTTTGTCCAAACATGCCGGATAGCACTATTCACTATTCATGGCAATTTGCTATGGAATTTGACGATAAACAACTGACATTTGGGGGGCTGCCGACAATACTCATGTCCCAAACCCATGTGGCAATCACATATGGCCTGCTGAAATTTCCCCTACAACAAAATTGAATTGCATTATTCATGAACAAGGTTCTTATCGACATGAAGTTTCCATTGCCGGCCATGTTTGCTGGCTGGGATCAGTTTTTCAGATAACCCAACTGGCTTAGGTTCCATTTCACCACGATTTTCAGGACTTTACCCATCAACCAGAGGCTTTCACCGTCATAAAAAATGCCAAACTCATCCCTTCGATGTCCCCCATACTCCCCATAAGCTCACCCAGTTGCTGGAAAAATGCAAGTCATCCACATCCATCCATGGTGATCGGGTGATAGGATTAGTTGTCAGATGGTCGAAACACCTAAACCCCAACACATATCTCTACAATCTGTCATCAACAATGTCATTTTTCTATCTAAAAGGATTATGACTAATTATATATTTACATTGTATAATCATTCATATATATATACAATCATATATAATCAATCTTCTCACATCTCTCTGAGTAATGCTGAAATGCATGCCGGTTGCTCGTCTGCTCATCACGACCAATCTTCAATACTCTGCTGGAATCAAGCCCAAAAGAACCCCTGGAACCAGTGGAACCCTTACAGCTGTTGGGTTGCGCTGGGTGAATTTGGTTGGTTTTATCTCATTCAATCCAATTGTATCCTATTACATCCCCAATTGGTTGGTTATGTATATATATATATATATTATAATGGAGGTTTACCCCCAAATCATCCATTTTAATGGGATGTTCCAATAGAAAAACCCATCCAGCTATTGGGGTACATCACTGGCCAAGCGTCTATGGCTGTGAGTTCCTGTCACCGATCGGGCCGAATCTTCCTGAGCGCCAAATGCACAGGTGAAGGCACGGATTTCCCCCCCGTGTGGCAGTAGCTTAACAAACAGCCCTGAGAATGGTGACTAAAAATAAGATATGGGAATCCTTGAGTGATTTTTCAGTTTCCGGGAGCATTATATATATACATATATTTAATTATATAGGTATATTATGTAAGATAGCATGATCGGTCGTTACCGGGAACATCACATTTCCACTCTTGGTTTCCGATTTTTAGTTCACCGTGAAACTGCAAGGAAGATAAGCCAAACTCAAGCCACATGTCATCCTCAATCTTACCCTTTGGGAACTCACAAAAACGGTGTTTACCTTGGGAAACATGAATAAACATGAATTTACTCACCTTTATATATTTCTGAGACTTGCTTTTTTTGTCAATTCAATCATCCATGAATTCTTGTTTATCCAAGAATCCAGAAACGCCAAGTTGATGTAGTTGGCAAGCTGGTGGACAAAGTCGCACATCTCCTGAAGCGACCGCCGCAAGCCAAGCGCAGGAGATAAATGTCCAATGTTTGTATGACATATAGATGTTGTACTAGTTTCTGTGAATAATCATGTGTATGATGTCTATAGTATATACATATTTGGATATCCATTGTAGTGTGTATATGTGTATATGTGTATATATGAATATATGTATATAATGTGTATATATATATATATATGTGTCTTTGCATATACCTATATACACGTATGTGTATATATGTATATATATTATACACATTGTTGGAACAATTATAATATATATAATCACATATGTTGTATACTAATCCACTTTGTCTGGCTGAATTCCAACAATTCGCCAAGCGGAAATAAGATGATATAAGTTCATGTTGGGATGGTTCCACTTACCATTGTTGGTGATGTCGTGGTGCCGTTGTAGCTTAACCAGATCCATTGGCTTCCAGGACCAAAACTCATTGGATGCTGGCGGCACAGGAAGGGCTACCCTAGATAAGTAGTTTGGTTTACGACTACAGTACAAATGTTGCATTTATGGTGCATACATCAAACTAGTTTTATAGATGTGGTTGTAAACAAAGCAAACACAACTGGGAGAAAATTTGTTGATTTAGCCAGCCAAACATTGGCATGTAACCAGCAAAAAAAAAGGATTTCAACCATCAAACAAACATGCTTGGTGGTTGACATCCATATTTCTGCTGGTTTGCTCAAGTCATCACCCCTTTTCTACCACCATTGCACCATCAAAAATAGCACCGGCATAGCGGCATAGCACCCCCGCCTCCAAGGTATATTTCGTGAGGCCCAGGGCCTGTGGGGCCACAAGTCGGGGGGGATAGATCATTTTCGGGTCCAAGAGTCTCGACCTGGATTTTGGGGGGTTGGGGGACTAAGGGCTCGTTAAGGCTTAATAAGGGCTTAATAAGGGCTTAATAAAAGCCTATCCAGGCCTTAAATGATAAGCCTTTTATTATTCTGCATCCCAAAACAAATTGACTCCTCAGGACCCCAGATCCCCAAAATTGCCAAATTGAGCAAACATGGTGAACACGCAGCAAAATCTGCAATAATCCCAATGCCCTTTATGGGTTGTGGCTTACATCATCCATCCATTTGGAAAAGGCCTTAAAGGGATAACCCCTTAATGAGGCTTTATCATTACCCGGCCTTATCAGGACCTTAAATGCTGAGCTCATAGCCCCCCCATAGCCCCCCGGTATCCCATGATTAATGGACTATCAATAATAACGAATCATTGATGAATCATTGACATATGCTAGTGAATTTATTCAATGGCAACTTAACTGATAATTAGTGGAACTCATCATGTAATATGATACATGGCAATTCAGCCGTTTAGTACCTTTTCTTAAAAACCCTTTTATATGAAGATGACCTAATCCCGATTACCAACAAACCGGGAAAATAATCCACATACCAATTAGGATAAACCACCATGCGTTCACCCTTACCTTAGTCAAGTAAATGTGCATATACTTACATATGCATGTATAACCACATAGATGTAGTTCGATGTATATTTTAATTATATATACATTCACATACACATACTACACATCTTGTACCTGTGTCCTAGACGCTACCAGTCCAAAACACATTTGTTTTGTTACTTCCAGCGGATCCATATGACATTCATTTAAGGGTGGGGACCATGACCATGGGACCAAAAAAAACAATGGCGACGTCATAGGCCCACGTGTTAATCATTGATAAATTCATGTCCTGCTAAGAGCGCGAAATGCTGTTTGTTTCAACGTTTTGACTTGGAACCATCGTCATGTCACATGATTTTGTGCTGGAAAGGTCGTGAATTTTGTTGAGATTTGTTAGTTTCGCTTCAGCGACACTGCGATTATCATGTCTCATCTTTCTTTTTCTTCGTCTTCGGTATGTCTACTGTATAACGTTGGAACAAACTTTACTAAGCCGATACTGAACAGTCTCAGGATCTCTTTACACTCGTGGTGATGTCTTCGCTACCACTACGACTTGGCAGCTGGTCACGCACTTTGTTTACAAATCTCGCATGTACTCTACACATTCTATGTGTCTGTAACTTCTAAGTGAACTTTCAAGTGCAAATTCAAAGCGCGCTTCAAGTAGCATAGCGTCAGCCATGTGTGCAACTTCTACTTGAACCTTATTGCCAAAGAACATCTTGTCATGAGATAGTCCAAACCAATATATATATATATTGTAATCTATATCTATATTATAATATATATATGGTGATATTTAAAATGATCTTAAAAAAATGGCTCATCCCTAATGCATCCTAAAGCCATGGGTTTCACTACTGAAATTGTCTGACTTGGATGATTTGGGGTAACCCATGTCTCCCCATCCGCCTCCACAGCTTCAAGCAGCTGCTTACCGTTCAGCAGTTCGCTCTTCACCGCAGCACCTCGGATAAAAAAGCGATCCATGGTGGATTCAGCCACCAAAAGCCATGATAGACGCGTGGAAAGTTTCGGCCAACGACTATTCAAAGTGTGCTTATATGGGGGTGGGTCAAAACCTATTATTATCAATTCTAATGGGATGAACATCCATTTACCAGCTATTTTGGGGTCCACTAGGTGCCAGGGTTTTGACCAATAGCCATATCTTTGAGATATCTTAAATCAAACAACATGGATTTTTGATGGATTTGAAACATCGAGACATGGATAGAAATGGGCTTCAATCATTTCAAGGAGCCACATGGATATGTCCCAAACAAGGTTCTGATTTCATTGTCTACACTGGTGTGAGTATTTTTTTAAGACTAAGTACTTAGATCTGCATTTTGCGGTGCTCAGTAGAAACACCCTCCGGTAATCAAACGTGGCCGGCAGGGAAATCCTTCGGAAAATTCTCGAACTTTTTAAGGGTGATTTTCCAGCCATGGTGCTGCCCCGTTTACACAACTTAGCTGGATACCGGCTATCAGGTGGATAGCATAGCCTAAAATCACATGGTCTACCCATTGAAAACACCACACCTTTTGGATGGAACGTGGAGCCCCCTATCTATTTGAACACAGATATAAAATGAGCTCCAAACATATTCCGATTCGTATCTCAGTCCATGCCCGATGCTGATGATTGTACATGCTTGAAATTGTATTTCCCAAATTATATCCCCAATCATCATGGTAAATAGCCCAAATTATATCACTATATCAAGAACATTGGCTGAATTATAAAAATCTGCATAACCTGAACATTGCTGAAACGTTCGGCCATGTGAGGATGGTTCCCCGAATCCAATTCCCATTCAGTGAAGTCACAGTGAGGTCGATTTTTAATTAATGACTCATTGCAGAATCCTCATCATATCCCCATCATATCCCCATCATCTCCCCGTACCACAAATCATATCACCATGTTTGATGGTTGAGGATCTTAAGATAAGTTGAGGTGGTTTGATTGGTTTGATCACGGCAAGTGAATCACCACTGGAACTTCTGGTGAATCCACCATCTTTTTGTTGGCTAAAGTTGCGGTCCGTTCAGGTCCAAGAGACCCAAGCGCAGTTGCAGCCGGCTCCGCATGGCTCTGGAATCCTCGGCAGGTCTGGAATCATGGAAGTGAAGTTGGCCCACGACTTGCAATAAAACATACAATCCGGAATTTTCACATACTGTAGCTATGGAAAGTGGAGGAAAGTTGACCATTTATTAATTTTATGGAGGATTTACCAATCAAAACTGGGGATTTTGGATATGTCAAATGACCTGAAGGTAATTTGTGGACGTGTGGGATATCCAGGATGGACCCTTATATACCCTTATGGAGAAACAATAACTGTGGATTGGTTAAACTGCAACATAATGTTGAATGAGGAAGTTGATCAACTTGCTGCAATTCCTCACTTGGACCATTTCGATCATTTTGTCCGTGACCATAGAACACAAAGACATGAAAGAAAACACAAAAAGGAATATCTGATGATGACAAATACACAGAAACACCTGCTTTTCATTTTGTTTAGTACACATGTGTGTGTGTGTATGTGTTTGGAGTATTTTAGAATTATTAGACCCTATCTATCAAGGGATTGATGTTCCATGGAAAGCCCACGGAAAACACTTGTTGTTGTTTACCATCCGATTTTTTGGGGTGACACTTGGACATGTTCCCATCACCCAGTTCAAGGAGGCGAAAACTGCCTCAAAGTTGGATTGCATTTGATGTTGACAGATTGATTGTAGATTGTTGCTAATTAACTATGTTTGAAGTCAAAGCAGTTGAGATATTAGGCAACCAATCCTGGAAGAAGTAGCAAATATCTCCAAAAAGGACACATATGTTGGCCCATTCTTAAATATTGATATCTATATGGGGCCTGGGGGCCAGCGTTTCTTCTTTTCAGCTGCCAACCTGCCTTTCTTTTCCGGTTCAAATCACCAGATGTTCCAAATCCTCGTTGACCCTACAGTACCAATGTGGACCCAATAGCGAAACACGAACCATCCGCGTTTGCACTCTTCGGGTTTGCCACATTACCAACCATCACCAGCCATCAGAGAAAAACAACTCCAGTTCGATTGCATCAAACTCGATGATTTTTTCATGTTCCAAGTGATTCCCCATGATATTCCAATAAAATCCACATTGAATCCCGCTAAACCCCTATCTTTAAATATATATATATATATCCTTTTGAATCACCACTAATTATTCCCACAAGATTCCCTGCTACAAACCTGTGCAACCGAGGCAAAGAAGCAAGTGGACCCTTGGCATAGTGCGAGTCAAAGCTGCCCTAAGCGACAAAACTTGTGGAACTCTTAGGTGCTTGGTCAGTAGCTTATAGGCTTTGAACATGGATTCGTTTTTTTTTTTTTTTTAAACTTAAAATGGGAGATCCCCAAAGCCAAGGGTTTCAAAATTAAAACAGTCTAATTTTGGATTAGTTGGGGGTACCTCCTTTGGGAAATCTCCATTTGATCAACCATCAAATTTGAGGTACCATATCTCACCGGGTAGTTGGATATGTGGAGTACGTAAACCATATGCGGACGTATTTATATATATATATATATGCATGCATGCATGTATGCATGTGTGTATGTTTGTATGTATATGTATATGTAAAAAAAAAGTGTGTATATGTATGTATACCGTATATATATATATATATATATATTATATTATTATATGATTATATAATATAATATCATGTATGTATGTCTATCCGTATGTCCGTATGTCTGCATATCTGTATGTCTGTATGTCTGTATGTATGTATGTCTGTATGTCTGGAATGTCTGGAATGTATGTAATGTATGCAATGTATGCAATGTAAGTAATCTATGTGAAATGAATGTAATTTATGTAATGTATGTAATGTATGTAATGTAATGCGATGCACCGGAACTTAAGGTAACGTAGCGTATCGTAATGTAATGTATGTAATGTATGGATGGATGTATGGATGTATGGATGGATGGGAGTATGGACGTATGGGAGTATGAACATATGGACATATGGATGTACAAATGTACGGATGTTTGGATATACAGAGGTGGGGATGCATGCATGTATGTATGTGTGCGTGTGCATGGTTGTATGTACATATATATATATATATGTATTATGTTTGGGTATATATATATATATATATATTATACACATAGAAATATGTATGTGTATTATATATATAATCATCTCTATACATAGTTGTATATATATATATATATATATCTATGCATATATAATCATGTATATATTTATATACACATAGGAAAATGTATATATATATATATACATAGGAATATGTATATATAGTAATCATTTTAAAATATCACATCAGCATAGTGAGCATGATCCCTTTGAGCTGGAATGAGTTCTTTCGCTCGCCGAAGACGGGTTTGATCCCGGCGTCCTCTGACTGGACATGAAGCCTCTCACAATGGTCTTTGTTATCCCATAAATCAATGGATGTCCATCCCTTCAAGAATTATTTAGTCCGTTTATTCATGATTATTCTCTATAAAATCGCAGGAGAAACAGCTGTGAAATGATTTCATCTGGCTGAAGTCCCAACAACATTTTGGTGAAGTCGTCGCGAGCTAATCCCTTTTCTAAAGATATCCCACCAGAATTCCTGGTTCTGTTTTGGAATTGTTCAGGTTTAGGACCGGAGGTTATTATGATCGAGGAATTGTTTTTTAAATGGTTTTTTCAGCAATCTACATGCTCCACACAAGTTTTTTGGATCAGCCTGACGGGTCCAAATGAATCTACATCAGCATAGTGTTGGATCAATGCCGGTGCGTTTTTTTTTGTGCATTGGCAAATATGCATTTCGTCCTCAACTGGCATGGTTGTGGAAGCTTACCTTTGGCTTCTTTCAAGTGTCCCGTTTTTGGGGCAAGCATCGTGGAAATGTGAGAAAAATACTTGGTTGAACCCGCAGGATCCATATCGTCGAGTACCCTCCTGTAAACATACAAAAAAATGTGGAAAAGTGGAAAACCCAACATTTACAGGTTATTTTCGCAACGGAGTTCCTGATGGGTTTACCATCTATTTGTATGTTTATCCTAGGGCATGAACCACCAACTTCACCTTACCCCCAATTGTAGTTGGTGTGCCTGTGGTGACCTGTGCATATACCCGGGCAGAAAAAGATCAGCCAAGAATATGGTGTATGGCACTAACTTAGGGTTCACAATAAGCCATATTCTATCCAGAAAAAATCTAGCCCACAAAATTATAACATGTTTCTATTGTGACGTTGGGTCTACAGATGTCTACAGTACCTCCTTTTTTTCTGCCTTGGCGTTGCCACTCTGCAACCACTGTGGACCGCGTACCCTACCGTTCACCTTTTGTGCCAAGCAGCGGTCCGCCGAGAACCGACACTCTTCAGACTGCGAGATGGTACCACCTTAGTGGATTCTAATGGATTTAAACAACATGAACTGATGATATGGAATTTACATGATTTTGCATGGTACCATAATTTACATTAATTTACATGATATGTCAAAAAAAATACAGTAAATGTCAGTAAATGATACCACCAAACATGATATGGCTTCAATATGTTCCATGAATTTGCCATGTGATTTCCGGGGATTGGGATCTGATTCAACCTCGGCTCAACCATGTAGCATTTCCATGCGAAGTTGCCTGCCAGGTGAAGAGTTTAAGGAACAATTATCGTGATTTCTTAAAATGTGTGTGGGATCCCCAAAAACCATAGGTTTCAATACTAAAATGGTCTAATTTTGGATGGTGTGGGGCTATCTCCATTTTAATAGGAAACGTCCATGTGTATGTTTATGTTTGGCCAAAATATATCTCCCTCCCTCTCTTTCTCTGTGAACAATTTCTACTACAGCTATACATACCTACCTAAGGAATCCTAAGGATACACAATAGTGGTGTTGTGGAAACTCCAATTGGGAATCTGTTGTATGCTCCCCTTCAAATCGACCAGGATACCACCATCATGGGGAATATGGCAAGAAGGAATATGCTCGGAATATGACATGTTGTTCTCAACTGAGTTATAATTATAATCAAAAAAACAAACCGCTCATGGGTCCAAACCTGACTCCAAAAGAAGTGTCTTTGGGGGTCCTGGTGTGCCTGTAATGTACCAGCACATGCATGCATATCATCCTGCATCCCCGCCTTTTGGTATGGATACATCAGATACATCCCATCTTTCTTGGGTAACATCCCCATTTATGCTTGATTCAAGGCCCTTTGTTTTTTCACACACACACAAAACAGGCTACAATTTTAGTTTCAAACCCTGCCAAGGAACCGGCTGAGTCCCAACAGTTTGCCACAGCTCAGTCGTCACAGGAATACTGCCATCGTCATCTTCGAGCACCAAGGGGAGATTGGAGTCAAACCTGAAGCAATGGATGTGTTTTCATGTGATGGTTTCCATAAATGGGGGTACCCCAATAGCTGCCACAGTTGGTTTATTTCATGGAAAATCCGAAAATCCCAAACCAAAATCGGTTTGTGTAACTGCTTTATTTCATGGAAAATCCCCAACCAAAAATAGATAGATGGTAACTGTAACTACCCCCATGACCCACTAAGGACACCTCCATCTTTCTCCAGAAAATCCATGGAAGATCTGGGTCCCAGAGGGTCCCAGACTGAGTCTCATCCCATTGGCCGAAAAAGTTCATTGAATTCATCACGGCGCCTGAATGAATCAATTGATTGATGAGATAACTATGATAACTAAGTAATGAATTAAGGTATGTATTGATGAACTCTGGCAAAATCAATGGTTCTTTCATCACTGAATGAAGAAATTAGCTGCCTGTTCTCAAAGTCTCGAAGTTTTTCTCTCAGCTTCTTGGTCTCTGAGTTTCTTCTTCTCTCAGCAATGGGTATTGACATTGGGTGACCACCATTCAGAATTTTCCCTATTAAAGTGGTGATATTTTTTTTGGGTAGACCGGTAGACCGGTTTATCCTGATACCCCGTCTTCGGGTACTATGGCAGTCTTGCACCAAAAGTAATATGATATTGGCCAAACAGTGAACTGCGCAACAATGACTTTTGCCCTCTGGTAATATATAAGTAGGAAATCTCAACAAATTAGTGACAAATACATTGGATATGATAATCATCAACAGAAAAAGGTGATATTCCCCACTGCCAGGTTCAATTACCAGAGGGTAACCAGCCTGGTTGACCACCCCAAAGTGATAGTGCAATGATCAAGAATCTCTTGTCAGTTTACTATTGCTTTAGTCTCGACTCTACTAGTCCATTCCCATCTTAGTCTTTACTGGCCAATCCACTTATATCCCCCTCGAAAGCCTCTGTTTACGTCGGATGCTGAAACCTGCATCTCTGATAATCCAAGCCGGCCTCATGAAAAACTCCCCCATTTCTAAACTTCTTCCCATGACTAAATAAACAAATCGGGACTTCACAATCTTCACAATCTTCCCAGGTTGGATTAATCGTGATTAACCTTCAGGCGACTGCATCGTGGCTGGGCCCGCCTCTTCAATTCTTTGCTCATACCTCTGTTGAGCTCGCGAGTCCTTATCGATGGGGATAGGCCCCAGTGAGCTACAGTTTTTCTGTCCGTAGGTTAAGTGTTGGGTTAAGTTATGTTGGGTTTATGGTATTATATTACTCCAGAAAAGATAGAAAATAAAACCATACTTATATAACCTATATATATATATATTATATATATATACACTGTCAAACTTAGCCTTTTCTATTTTTGTTAGTGTTATCATGCAATTATATATCGATATCATATAGATAATCTATAGCTATACACCTTAAATCACCAACAAACATGTCCCATTTAAGGGGGCACCATGGGGCACCGCAACTGAAGCTGTGAATTCCAATCACACACTATTGCCAAACCCCCCCTGTGTGTTAGTAGTATGATATACTATCCTGTAATTATGTAATTTTAACATAGCTATGGAAGACATGGCCCATTTGTAGATGATTCCTATCAAAAATGGGTGAGTTTCCGCTATATTAAGCAACCAAAGGGTACATTCCCATCAAATCCCATTAAAACTCCCCATCTGTTAACACTAAATCTCCATATGTCTAGGACGAATGCGTTAACTTACCTCTCAAGGAACCCAAATTCCGTTAAATACCAAGTAAATATCTTTAAATCACCATTAAATACCCATCTATTCATGCTTCTCCCTTCGAACGAAGCTCTGTGATGAGTTCGACCTGTTCATGGAAGCATCGGGCTCAGTCTCGATTCGCACATCCCTGAATGGCAGGAGTCGACGGGAGTCGATGGGCAGAGTGGGCATTTTCCGAGGACCAAAAAGTATCCAAAGTTTATTCAATTGATTCGTTTATAGTAGTGCTCTTCAAATCTAATAATATCAAATAATCACCTAGAAGTGGTACATACAGGAATTATCATAGAATTTATATAATATTAATTACTCATATGGTACCGATAAAGTACCAAATTAATACCAATATATACCAATATAGTGTTAGAGTACTTGATGATCCTAAAAGTAAAAGCCACATGGTTAGTATCACATAGAAATTAATAAGCTGTATACTGTACATAATGATGTGATTGCGAATATGATTTCATAGATAATCATGAACTACTATGAACCTTAGTTTAGCATAGTTTAGCAATAAATACGCTTGTACAACTGAAGAATCATCAAATCATCAAAGTCATTCAAAGTCTAATAGTCATGTTTATCAACTATTAGTCCTGAGGTGTGCGTAAACATGCAACATAACATACTTATGATTAATTATAATAATGGTATAGTTGTGTTTATAGTTGCTGATCATTGAGCAGAAGCCATCTGGAGCGTGGTTGATGCGTGATGTGTAGGCAAATCGTGTATAAAAACGTTTCATTACTGAAACAACTTGTTTTGCTGAAGAACAAGTAGTGACAATTATGTACAATTAAAACAATGAATGCTATTTGGATAGAAAAAACACAAATAACTTGATATTACTTGAATGATTCTGAACATAAACAAATCTTCAGTCAAAAAATATGGAAATATCTAAGCCTTTATACTTGGGATCTAACATGTCAGAACCATATTTAAAACGCAGCAGTCCAACAACAAGTCCTGCTAGTCCCATCAGGCTTCCAACAACACTTCTCCCCCAAACAAAATCTTTTTGGGGTTCACTACTTAACACATTTGGGTTAAAGTGACATGTTCCAACTCCCAAAGAGCGCGTATATCAGACTATTTAACATCATAGAATTTTAGAATCATAGTGTGTAACATCATGGTATATGGCATCGTATATCTAAAAACATTGTATATGTCAATTTATACCAATATTGTCCTATATTCACCAAGATATTTGGTGGCCCCGGTCCCACCTTGTCGCATAGGTCCCGTCACGGTAGGCTTCTAAGACATGTTGCCGCAAGGATTGCAAAGACAGATCCAGCTGCACTTCGAATGCTCGCTCCATGGCGAAACGCGTCACTTCGGCGTGGGGAGGGCTGTGGTGTGAAGCCCAACAGGGGCTAATAGGCTAATAAATCCAAACAATGAATACATGATGTATCATCATAGGAATCGGAACCCTGAGAGTAGAATATTCAACATGTCAAACAATGTCAACAGCATGCAAAATAAGGCGAACATGACTTTCAAACTGATTTTGGAGTACCCAAAATCTTGGATAATTATGTTTGGGATCAAATCAGATGGGCAAGTTTGTTTGCAACCACCTTGGCCCGGTGGACCCCATCTTTATATGGTATTGAAGTACCAATTGTAGTGGACAAGTCGGAGGTCTAGGCTAAGTCAACGGAATTTCAACCATAGCGCCGCGTTGCAAAGGATCAGCCGCACAAGAGTACACTGGTAATACACAGTCAATTATCTTGAAATCACCAAGTTGTCATCTATTCATCCGTAGCTTAGTACAGTATATGTTCCCTCTACCTGGCTTTTTGACAGAAAGTATGTAGCCAAAGGACATATTTGAAAAGAACCAAAGATAGCCTAGCCTAGATTTGAAGAGCTGAACTTAAGTGTTTCTTGGTCGCAAAAACCACGCACGCAATGATGAGCAAAAGGCCATCTATCGGTCATATATATATATAATTACTTAGATAAGTTACTATATATATATGTATATATACACTTGTAGGATCATAGGTAACAATATCATTTCAGTCGGTGCTTTGGATTCTCAGCTTGTGCAGGAGTCCAAAAACGCCACCAGTGAGTCGTTGGCTCATCGCTATCAGATCGCCACCGCTAGATATATATCGAGGTTTCCTCATGGAGGTACCCCCCAGTTATCATCCATTTAATTTTAGATTGGGATTTTCCATGAAACCATCCAGCGATTTTTAGGGGTACCCCCATTTCAGGAAACCCACATATATAATTCATATAATTCATATATTCCCGCACAAGAATTTGCATAACCAAATGTCTTTCATAACCTACCCTTCATCAGTTGGTTCACCCTGATGCTGATCCTCTGCAGCAGTCAGGAATCACGGAGATTCCAACTACTGGGAAAACCATGGAAAATCATCAAAATCAAAGAGAAATCACTTTTTTGGTTTGCCATGGACCATGGTTTCCATAACTGTTAGATAGCCAGGGGTAACCAAGAAAAACAAGACGATATTGACCAGCAAATAATATATATATATATATCATATATGGACAACCTAACAAGAAAAAATCACTGTACTTGCCTATCAAAAATATGGTTGAACCAGCCACGCTTGGGATCTAAACCCTGTCCAAATATGACTTTTGAATTCTCTACTGGCATCTGATGCTCACACACTTGGCATGCGGGGAAAACAGCTACACATCTTCGAACTGACATGTTCACAGAAATGATTGGGCAAATTAACTGGCAAATTATCACTTCACAAATCTGAAGCAACCTGAATTTTGGGGGACCGTTGCATGGTCAAAATTCGAGATCCGAATTCGAGATCCCTTCGATTCGCCCAGCGGAGATTTTCCTCACTGAGGACACCGCGAGAATGAGAAATTGGCCAAATATCCTGCGTTTGGCGTGCTGAGCTTGAAGTAAAAACGGGATGCGTGCTGACCAAAAATGGGGCATGTGTCCCATGTGTCCCATATTGTCCCATTCAAAAAAAAACGTTGTGAAACAAGCAAAAATGCGGTTCAACAGATAAACGGGTGGATTTCGGGATAACTCATTGTTGGCCAAGCTGCCAAGCTCATTTCGTGGCCATGTGATATACCAAGCACACCAAATCTGGTGCCCCCGGGGAGTCCATCACCATTTTTATGGGGATTTCAACCTTCCCTAAATGGTTGGTTCATTGTTGGGTTTCCCACATTAAAAAACATATGATGATCACTAGCAGTCACTAACAGCCATTTTCATCAGCTGAGATCTTCAGAGATCTTGATAAAGTCTTGACACAACAACAAATTCTGGTGCAGCTATAGATCATCAAACCTTCAACCATTCAAGCCATCAAGCCATCAAGCAGTTCGAAATCTAGGCGACCGAACTTCTCCGCATGGCGCTATATGATTACTGCTTGGTGGTGCAATAACCATCCTGAAAATATGAAAGTAAATGGGAAGGATGACATCCCATATATGAAATGGAACATAAAATTCATGTTTGAAACCACCAACCAGATGATTTATGCATTCGTACTCGCACTGTTGTATCTACGGGAAGAATCTTTGGCTGCACAATGCTGGACATGTCCTCAGTACAGTATCTGCCCTCTCGCGTGGGATGTGGGGGGAAAATCTGACCATACCTCCCACATGAGGTACGCTATCGCAAACACAAGCGATTTATTCCAAAACGTTGCACTCCAAAACCCAATATGTATATATTTTAGCATCATGCGCCCAATCATTGAATATGTTTACATAAAATGATGTTGACATGCAATTATTTACAAAATAATGTAACTATATATATATATGTATATGAATGTAATCATATAACTATACATATATCTAATGTAGTTTAATGGTTGATCATGGTTTGGCTACATCCTCCCGATGGATTTTAGATCAGTTAAAACACTTTTCTGGGACGAATATTTCCATTTCGGGCTTCCGAGTCCCTGACCAAGAGTCTCAAGCATGGGATGAGACGTGCCAGAGATGGCCTTGCGAAAGGGGGCGGATGCACCCATGGATCCCAGGTCGGCGGATGGGAACTTCGTATATAGAAATGGAGGTTGAAATCGAGAAAAGCATGTTTGATTACTGGGGAATGGGGATGCTGGTTGGTGGTAACATGTTCTAACCCTGTTCTAACCCCCGGCAACAATTCCGAAGTCAAAAAACAGGAGTCATCACATGTATATATCCGCACGGAACAGTTCCAGATGAACCATTCACCATCTTCCATGACAGTAAATGTTATTACGTTCAGCTCATCAAATACCAATTGTTCGAAATCCCCGCTGCCAAATATCCTCCACTTTTGAAAGCATTTATCTTTCTATTCATCAAAATAAAGATGGCAAAATTTAAGGAAAAACCATGAAAAACCATGATTTATAGATGATTTCACCATATTTCACCTGGGAGGTCCCATTTTCCCGAAATCTTTTGTGTACCCATCCCCACCTCCGTCACCACAGAGCTGTGGTGGTGAACGTGGGATGCCTGGGATTGGAACTGAAAATCACTGGTTGGTGTTTGACCTATCCCTCTGAAAAATGATGGAGTGAGTTCGTCAGTTGGGATAATGACATTCCCTATGGAAAAATATGGAAAGTCAATCCAAATTCCATGGTTTCAGTCACCACCAACCAGATACCCTCTGGTAAACTCACATAACGAACTGGAAAAATCATCCATTCATGTTCCAGACCACCAGAGAAATGTGCTTGGAACATCGAACAGAGAGCCATGTGCGAGGACAATGAGGACATGTTGAGACGGAAACAATCGCTTTCTGTGGCCTTTCCATGACTGTGGTTTGGTGAGTTCCATTCCGTCAAGATATGTCAAGAATTGGGGTCAATCATCCCTCATGGAAAATAGAAACATGATCTAACATGATCTAACATGATCTAACATGATCTAACTTGATCTAATGCATATAGCTGACACTAAGTTAATTAATAACATTGAATAACCTTGATTCTTGGCCTTTCCATGACTGGGGGCACCCCTCCAGTCATCATTCAAGTCATGAATGACCGTGACTTAGTATAGGTTAACCCATGGTGACGACTGGGGATTCCCCATGACTTCAGAAACTCTCAGATCATGCCAAATCGTGCCTTGTAGATCGCAGGCTTGTGAAGCCAGAGGTGGAAGAGGTAATAGATCGGTTCCTGGGTCAACCAAAAACCGTTGCGGTGAATCTTTGTTCTGTTTGCTGCCAATGGAACTTATCATAACTTTTAATAGTTAATAATAGTTATGGAATTGTTCATCACTTTAAACAATTTAAATAGTTACATGTTCTCTACAAATGCTTTGTTTACCTCGTAGGCTTCTTGACTATATCATCTACTTGAGATGCTTTTTACATTGCACAACCATCATTTCAACCACAAATTGGGGATCATCCCAAGTGCGGCAATGATCAATGGATATCAATGGATGGTCGCCATCTCAAGCTTGAATTCAGATCTAAATACGTTGGATGGAACTTCATGGTAGCTATATGTTTAAACAACATATGTTGAAAACAGTTCAATGCAAAACAAGTTTTTTTGTTACTGTATATATATACATTATTACCGCATAACATATAACATGCACACTGGATCAGTCACTGGATATGCCTATTTTGGGAATATATGTATCCATACATCCGTCCACCTATTTGTTGTGTATATGTAATATGTATATATATATACAATTATATATATATATATATGATTATATATATATGTGTATATATGATTATATATATGTATGATTATATATATATATATGATATATATATATATGATTATATATATATGACGATATAAATATATATATATATGATTATATATACTGTATATATATATGATTATATATATAATATTATATATATAATTGTATAAATATATACAGTATATCTATATCTATTTCTATATCTATATCTATATATATATATATAGTGTGTGTGTGTGTCCCTGTAGATCCAACCACTTTCTGAGAATGTCCTAGGGACCCCCAGTCGCATCATACCCCAGTCATCCTAAGCCGAGGCTGCGACCACCACCAAGTAGTGAGCCAAAAAGCAGACCTCTGAATCTGACCATGACGAGGAATTCCGGCGGCGATAGCATGGCGAAAAACAACATTGGAGAACAAATATATACATTATACACATATTATTCTGGTTGGTGGTTTCAACCCCTCTGAAAAATATTAATCAGTTGGGATTATTTTTCCCAATATATGGAAAAATATAAAATGTTCCAAACCACCAACCAGTATTGGTAAATTACAGTTACTAGGTGACTAGGTAAGTTTTCTGAGAATTCAGGAATAGCTTTGACCCCATCCCCTCTTTCTAAGGAGGAAAAGGACAACTTACGCATTGCGGGAGGATTCCTTGTAGTTTTTGTATGTTTTGATTATGAATCATCATATGAAACGATGGATGTCCAGCCAGAAATTAGGGAGTATATCCAAGATTCTCATATTTGTTCACATTTTGTTTGCCTTGGGATTGCATTTGCCTATTTGTTGGTACTCCGCCGTATATTCATGGATAACCTCGGGCTGGACGGACATGAACCATGAAAGAAACAACCATTTACTCCACGGCTGCCCAAACCCTCGCCAGATGATTTGTCGTGACTCCTTTCTCCCCGTGTTTCAACTTTGCTCAACCCCCAATGTTGCGGAAAAAAACCATTAAACCCCATATTCAATATATATTTGATGATTGCTGGTCAGCTCTTCATTTTTGTGGCTGAAAATTCCACAATTTACCGGTTGCATCCCTGGACTTTTGCATGGTAAATCCACCACGTTTCTTGGTCATCCCCACAGGAAAACTCCTCTCAGCTCCGCACTCCCACGCTAGTCCAGCTCAGAGGAACGGTCTCAGTGGGAACGACCGCTAACCGCCGGCTTAAATTACATGTGCCTACTTGGTGGCTCCTTAGTAAGTGGGTTACTCAGTCATAACTGGACCAAACCTACTTACACTACGGATGAATGGGGTTATAACTCACCTCCGAAGGCTGCGTTGCTTCTGATACGCTTCCAACACCGGGGTTTCATGGGAGGACTTCTTGGGCGCCTTGAACCATCCGACAAATGGTAGACTCATCAGGAAAAATAAAGGGAACATATACTGTAACTGGTTGGTGGTTTTAACATCTTGAAAAATATTAGTCAATGGGAAGGATGACATCCCATATATTATGGAAAATAAAAAATGTTTGAAACCACCAACCAGCATGATGCCAGCATGGGGATAGAAACAAAGTGGCTGGATCAAAACCATCAGAATCTGAGTGACATTTTGAACTACAGACTAGAATGGGTATGAAGCCCTTAAATCTATGAAGCAGGCTAGGGGGGTATATAGCTGTTTGTCATGACACACACACTTGGCTAATTGTTGGATAGTCATATTAGGAACTACATTTGGCATTTATTATGAGACAAGAATAGACAAAACGACATTGTGAATTCCGATTTTCCGAACCCAAATGGTGTCCCGAAATGGTATACCAGTAAAATTCGATGGCTTAGAACTGCTTCCCTTTTAAACAAACAATTTTGGGGTATTCCCCCTATTCTTGGCCAAATCCAAATATATAAAGATCCCCAGGTCTATCATCCTCTTCTCAATAAAATTGCAATATACTCAAAGACACGCTGAACAAAATCCGGCGGTTTGCCATCGATCCCCCAGGTTTGTCCAAACACGATACCGCAAATCAAGTATATCCAGTTATTTACCATAAATCCAGTTGTATACCATAAATCCAGTTGTATATCCAGTTTGTTCAACATCCTTTTCCCGAGTTTTCAATGGTCATTGCGGGGTGAAACGGACTGGGGAAAATATCCTCTCTGCTGAAGTGAAACGGCCATTATGGGGTACACCCCATTGCCAAACAGACCCAAAAATCATATGATATTGATTGATAGTTAGATAGATAGATAGATAGGTAGATAGGTAGATAGGCAGGTAGATGAATAGATAGATAGATCGATAGATCGATCGATAGATAGATAGATAGATCGATAGATCGATAGATCGATCGATCGATAGATAGATAGATAGATAGCTAGATAGATAAATAGGTAGATAGATAGATAAATAGATAGATAGATAGATCGATAGATAGATAGATCGATAATTAAGATAGATCGATAGATCGATAGATCGATAGATAGATCGATAGATCGATAGATCGATAGATCGATAGATCGATCGATCGATAGATAGATAGATAGATAGATCGATAGATCGATAGATCGATAGATCGATAGATCGATAGATTGATAGATCGATAGGTGTGTTACATGTGTTAAGTATGGTTATATCCCATCAAATACTACCCATTATATCCATCAGGGTACTCCCAAACTATTGAAGTCCGGTTGAATGATGTCGGCCCCTTCCCCTTGCTGCCCTTGCTTGGGATGCTCCAAATTCGCCCATAAAGCTCTGGATTTCATTAAGGGTACCTCATGTTCAAACAATTCCATATATGATTGGTGGTTTCAGCCCCAAGTATTTTACCAACCCAACATATATGTTCTATATATACAAGTATATTATATATATATATACTCTCTAAATATAATATTATATATATACATATGGAATCAACTAGTGGATTCCGGGTCACAACAGTGAACAATCCCCCCAGCTAACAGTTCCAAAATAGGGAACCCGCAAACAAAAGCCATCCCCAGTCCATCAGAAATGTGTTCATCCCCCGGTTCCATCCAATGGTTTCATCCAATGGTTTCATGATCATCTTCCCATATGTAGCATGGTCCACCATAGTCAAAAGATGTCAAAAGGATGTCTTTGGTTCATGGTCATCCACTAAATCCTTACAATGGGACATAATGGACCATGGATATATAAATCCCTTTGAACATGGAATCTTCCCATCCCCCAATAAATCTGGGTTGAAGTATTATCCACACCAACTTAACCATGGCCCAAAAAAACAACATGGCCATGGCCACTCCAAAATAAGGCTTCCACCGTGCGGAGCCAGGGAGTCACGAGGTCTACCTGGGGTTTAAAGATATCCCAAGTATGGTTGGAACATGTTGAAGGACGATAAATATTCAAACTCCCGAATGGCTTGGTGATCATCAAGATGTTGAGCTCCACTGGGAGAGTGGAGGGGGGTTCAACACAGGTATCTTTCCAACGTGAATTGTGGCTCCCTGTGGTAACTTGTGACAGTTTGCGAACTGGAAAACCACCATTTTGACTCAATCATCGAGCTTTATAAATGGGCCATCGCCATCGCTTCTGGAGCTATGTTAAGTTGCTAGGGGTATTACTGATCTGTACATGGGTAATGTGAAAGAAACCACTTTGTAACCTGGGTCGTATCAATACCAATATTGCCAAAAAAGTGTAAACAACTCCAATCGTTAGAGATAGTTGAAACATCAAGAACTGAGTCATGTCATGAGGGATACGTTTGCAACCGCACCAAGGCATTGCAACAAAACCACTACTGCTTGGTGGGTTTAGCATGTTGTGATCTACCAAGATATCCCAAGTATGGTGGAAACACAGTAAATTGAAACATCTTCTTACTGGTGCTTAGTAGGGAATGAGGGAATGACCCACGATAGCTATTAATAATAATCCCATTCCCCCATTCATTCCCATCCATTCCCTACGTTTAGCAACAGTAAGTCTTGAAACCATCAACCAGACTGGTCCCACCAACCCGACCCAAAAAAAACTCGCTACGGCCGGTCTCAGGATCGGACCAACACGAAAGCCGTTGGCGAAAGGATCACGGGCCCATCCCAGTCCTGTAGGGGTTTCCATGGGCAATCCCCGATGGTTTTCCTGGATGATTTAGTGGTACCTTTTTTTTGGAAACCCCCATATTCACAGGCACATGCCCTGTCATATTTATGGGGGTTTCCATGGGGAATCCTCGAAATTCTGAAATGTCAGTTCTGTCCTTCAAAATATCAAGTCTGCAGGAGTACATGCCAGTTTGGTAGACTGTCCAGTCCTTTCCCTAGCCTCATTGCACATCGGGGCTGCCCCTCCTTTACTAGTGACAATTTGGGACATCTGCTATTTACAGGAACAAAAAGAACTCAGGAAACCCATGGACACCTTCTAATATTTGGCTTGTTCAACTGTCCATGGTTCCGAATGAGAATGATTTTTGGGCTCTCAACAGGCCCTATGGATCCAAACACCGGGCATACCTCCTAGGAAGGTACGGCTGGTTCCGGAGAAAGAGTATTACATATGTTACACAAAATATGTATGGGTATATATCTTTATGTGTATATATCTGCATATATATATATATATGGCCCAGCTTCTGGTGGTCTCCCCCTCCCCCCTGAGAGGTGATGGTCCCTATATGTATAGGTAAGTTATATATATATAATGCGTCTATACTTATGTAGTATCTGTATGCGCAAATGTATACAGTATGTATATGTATGTGTATATGCATATGTCTATGTATCCCTCCCCCATCCTCCCCCCCTGTGGATGTGGTGGGGGGGGGTTGCGGGTGGGGGGGCGGGGGGGAGCCGTGAACACGAAAGACGGGACCATATATACATATACAAATACACCATATGTTAATATATATATATATATATACATCAAATAAATATATATATATATATATATGTACAAATACACCTTATATGTATAATATCGCACATACATATACATACTATATAGGTATGGTTGACCCCTGGTTCAAAGCATCACTTTTTTTCCCATGGTTTTTATCGGCGTCTTTGATCCCCGATGTCCAGCTCGCGCTCGTGTTGCTCCGCCGGCGGATTCGCTCGGTGGATCTTCACCTCCGTTGCCGGATGTGGCCGGCAGCCGGCAGCCGTCCATGAAAACATATGAATTGCTTGGTAATCAATGGTTAGTGGTATCAATGGTTCACGGTTAATGTTATCAATGGTTAGTGGTATCAAAGGTAATCACCTCCGTCAACGGTTATATAATCAATCTGAATCAATGTTAATCAACGGTTAATGCTTCGTAATGGTGAATCAATCTGAATCAATGTTAATCAGTAATACTATGCCGATGAATGGTGATATAGTGATATACCTTTGGGGTAATTGGTAATCTATAATTAATGCCATATAGCATAGTATTAATCAATTTATCACCATGAATCATCATTAACCATTCATAAGTATTAATTCAGCATTAATAATGGTGATCAATTGTGATTAATGTGTGGTATACGAAGGGCGGATCCTGAGTCATCCTGGGTCTATCCAGGAGGATGGGAAATGGGACATGCCAAAAAGGGAAAGGCAATCAATGATAATTATAGAACAACACACTTTAAATGCTTCAAATATTTTCAAATACCATGGTATATCCCAAGTTTCAAATCATACTTTGGCATCATCTAATCTACATCTTCATGTCGTACTAAGTAGTGGGCCAGTATCGTACTGACATGCACTGACGATTACTAGTGCTAGATAGTGCTAGGATCTACCAAGGCCGACATCAACATCAAGTCGTGCTCACCCAAACGCCTTTCACCCAAAGAGCTGTGTCCCACTTTGGGTTTATCCACACAATCACAAATAAGGTTGCTTGGGGATCATTCTCCTTACTAACCGCAAAGTTCACAGTGGCGTCACGATGAGGTCGTGATAATTTGTCCCGATTACATCACCATATTATTGTTGATTATACGAGTTATATATGGTTATCAGTTATAATGATATAATCCCCGTAATATTATCATGAGTTATCCCCATTTTGGAATGATGATGATATTCCCCCTTTTACAGCCGCTTTATCCCACATAATCCACAAATTTTATCGCAAAATATATATCCCTATTAATCCCAGCTTTGTTTAATCTCCCAGAAGTGATACATGGAGGGGTACCCCTAAATCATCAATTTTAGTAGGATTTTCCATCATAAACCCTCCATTTTGGGGTACTCCCATTCTAGGAAACCCTCAGATGGCGGCTTGTCATTGAAGTTCAGCCATGCTGCAGGCTCAGAGAAGGAGTCCATCTTAGAGAGGCACGTGAACAAGAGATTCACCTCACAGGCAGGGACACAACGCGGCAGTGTCGAAGTTGGTTTGAGATTTATATAACTTATATGCATTATATATATATAGCGGTTTCCTTACATAGGGGTACCCCCAAATCATCCATGTTAATGGGATTTTCGCTTATAAACCATCCATTTGGGGTACCTGCATTTTCAGGAAACCTCCAATATATACATATATCAAGTGATAGTTTGATTGCTTTTACAATTGTATGAACAAATATCTATAATATGTCATGGCACTACAATGATAAAATTACGACACGTAATTGGGATTCATCATGATACATCATGATCTATGCTGGACAGATCTGAAGTTTATTGTTCCTTTATAATATTATAACCCACATAACTGGAATTTATGTTGGATGTATCTGCAGTTGGATTGGGTGTGCTGGGTGTGCTGGGTGTGCTGGGCGTGCTATCCCAACTTCTGGGGCAAAAGGGTGAAATCAGAAAACCACCATTTGGTGGTTTCTTAAGTCATGGGTGATCCCCAAGTCAAGGTTACCAAAAAATCCTTTAGTTTGGATGATTTGGGGGTACCGCCATTTTAGGAAAACCATATTTGTCTCTCCAATTTGGGGGTACCCCAGTGGCCTGAACATCTTGTCACAGCAATTCCCGTCGGGGATATCCCAACTTTGTAAATTGGGGCTCCCTACGTTTCCATGTGGGATGCTCCTTTGTATGGTATGACTACCAACACGTATCGAACAAACTGCCCCAACGCAGTTAAAGGCGTTGCATCGATTGAGCATCTGAGTAAGTAGAATGGAATTCCTCAATCTGGCGTGGTCTCAACAAAAAAGTACAATAAAGTACAGTACCCCCAAAATCACCTGGTTTATCATAATTTTCCATGACCATTGCCAGAATCTGTGGCTTAACCTATGTTGTTGGTATTTCTTGCTTCTGTTTCCAGTATCCCCATGAGTCTTGGTTGTATACCTAAGTAATTAGGGATATACCCCCATGTTGGCCCAGCTATGCAATCCAACCTGAGTGTTTCATTCATCGTGTCAATCTCCAAGGGGTTCGGGGCTCTGCAAGCAACGCGCAACTCCCATATCCATGGCAAAAAAAACGAAGATTTTGGCTGGTTAGGTGAATACATCCCTATCAAACTGGCAAACACATAAGAGGGTATTAGACCCCAAATCGGTGATTCCTGGAGGTCAATTTGCTGGTGATTGTTGCTCAAACCCATTTGCTTGCTGGTTGTACCCCCATCATGGTGATGGTTAGCCACCCATGTTTACCAACTCCACTTTTGGTGATTGTATAAATCCTTAACGGGATTAAGCCCCAAGATAATCCTATTACATCTATATAAGTTCATGATATGTTTACGTGTATATATATATATATATATCATGTATATAATAATATTATACATACCTTGTGGTTTAATGAATTAGAGTAAACAGGTTACATCATGTTATAACCCCAGTTATACCCCAGCGGATTCAGGGACAACACCAGCTCCAAGGGACAGCATAGCGCACCAGGGTGCCAAAGACCAACGCCGGCCTTGGCGATCCAAGCTGGAGAGGTATGTGTGTCTCTCTTTTATCAGAAAAAATGAACAACATGAACAACATATGTTTTTTTTGAAAAGACACATGTGGAAACATACGAGTTTGAATTGAAAAAAATGTGGAGTTTCGATCAACACAAATAAAGGCGAAAACACTCGGAAACAGAGGACGGCTGCGTTAGTCGTGCGTCTGGATCTGGGTAGTAACCAAGCAAGTTTCAAGTCGGATAAATAAGAAATATATAAGAATAGCACCCAAAATCCAGCAGTCATCACGTTCCCCATAAGAAATTGTCATTTTGGCATATTTTGGCAGTATACACTGACACGGCCACATAGCAACTCCACATGGAGTTCCCCACACAGGGCAACGAGTACCAGGCATCATGTGCTGCGAGCCCACTTGGACAGCCAGCATCTGCGGTCACACGGTGTGAACGCTTGGGATTGCTGGGGCATTTAATGATATTCAATTAACGATCCAAAAATGGAACTGCTGTTTGTCAACAACTAGTATATCTATGTACGTCTTAAATTGTCTTACTACATACTTGTAGATCGCAAGATTGTCTTGACAAACGACGAGTAATCAATTCAGAATGAATAAAACACAATTTCACCAACAGAAATAGGCGTTCATTCTTCCCAACAAATTGGAGTTTGACCAGCAAGAGATTGTTACCAAGGACCTTCACCAGCGAAGGAAGAAAAATACCATCATTGTAGATGTATCTTCTTCAACTTCCACCTCTAGCCATCATTTCCGTTAGCATTTTCCGCGCCGTCAATATGTCTAACCCGTTCACTGCTTGGTGAACCATCATCCTCCCAGGGGGATGTCGAATCTGAGGACACGACTAACGATGAATGATACGAGATGACTCATGCACACAGTTTTTTTTTTAGCAGACACCACTATATATATATAAGGACATAACTATCAATCAACAATCACAAGAAGGATGACATATTTATTTATATATATATCGGATTTTCAGAGCATATTAGATGTTAGATCTTAAAGTCTTAGCGACAACCATTGTCACTTAAGTCCAATTCGTTTGGTGGCCAATCCCCATGGCATCTGAAGTTGGTTGTTGGATGCTGGACATATCATGTTTATATATATATATATGGTACCCCCCCCCCGGTACCTACCTTTCCTTGATTTATACTGTAAATTACAGTATAATTTGCTTGTTTTCATATGTTGAATTTGATAGGTTTTTTATATTGAGTTTCTTGAGACATGAGTTCAGACTTGAGTTCAGACTTGACTTCAGACTTGAGTGTCATAGTCTCGATTCCTGCTACCCAAGATCC
>Ga0126342_10001175_pt1 | contig 35291 bp, 32 predicted proteins | sample Cyp1metagenome_FD_92528 | JGI IMG/M metagenome (GOLD analysis project Ga0126342, IMG submission 92528) | Coral microbial communities from Lord Howe Island, Old Settlement Bay, Australia - Cyphastrea 1 metagenome | ecosystem: Host-associated > Invertebrates > Cnidaria > Coral ...
ATGTGAAGATGAGAAGATGAGAAGATCTGAGGATGAGAAGATGTGAAGATGTGAAGATGAGAAGATGTGAAGATGAGAAGATGTGAGGGTGAGAAGAGAAGATGTGAAGAGGAGAAGATGTGAGGATTAGACAATGTGAAGATGAGAAGATGTGAAGATGAGAAGATGTGAAGATGAGAAGATGTGAGGATGAGAAGATGTGAAGATGTGAAGATGAGCAAATGAGAAGATGAGAAGATGTGAAGATGAGAAGGTGTGAAGATGAGATACAGACCCCCACTATTGGAAGAACCCTGCGCTCAGACGCTCTCGGGAAAAATGGTGTGCGTGGTCCAAAGGCAGAAAAATATAATCTAGGGAGTGATCTCTCTGGTGCCCCAGAGTTGCAAACAATATGCAAAAATAGAAACCTATACACCAACATCTCAACGTGTAAGCACTCACCTTTTTCAGTTTCATGAATTTCAAGCCCAATGTTTTCATCCTACGCAGGCATTTCACATTTTCTGCTTCATGATTCTCAGGCCCAATGTTTTCAGCCTGCGCAAGCACGTGTCCATTTAATTTTCATGAATATCAGGCTCATGTTTTCAGCCACTGTGAGCGATTTCTACCTTCCTGTTTTCCTATCCCTAACACCTCGGATCATCTCTTTCCAACGCTTCCCTTTTTGACGTTATAAATAAAAAACATCAACAGAACTTGAAACTTGGTGCATGAGACTTCACCAAACTTCCACCAGTTTCTTCCTCACACAACCATGTTTTGAACTTTGCCGGACAATCTCCATATGTGCGTGTACACATGTGACGATATGCATGTACAATACATATATATATATATACGTGTGTGTGTTTGTGCGCGTGTCTATCTACCTACCTACCTACCTACCTACCTACCTATCTATCTATCTATCTATCTATCCTATCTATCTATCTATCTATCTATGTATACATCTATCTATCTATTGCATGAATCAAATATACATCAAAATTAATACACATATATATATAATTATCGCTGTGCTGAATTCTGTCAAGTGGCTCATTTTACTATGCCATGGGGGCTAACCACCGCCCCAGAACAAAGCTTCCAGTTTTGCACTCAAATACTCAAACATGGCATTCAATGCAAAAAATGTGCACATATATACAGCAAATAGATATAGATTCTATTCCCATCAAAAATGGTGATGTGTGATTGCCAACGATGTTTCAATGGCTTCAGTGAAGGAGAACAATACAAGATGTTGAAGGAAACACACGTTCTTGTTTGCCCCTAATCGCAAGATACATGCAATGAATGGGACATATATGCACATATCCCCATCATATAAACAAATAAATGCATACACATAAATATAAATAAACAAGCAAACCCGCGCACCGAAGGTGCCGAGGCGTTGTGCACGCATCAACCGGAAGCAATTGCAATAGCTATTACACTTTAGCTTGGGGAAATCTAGAACCCTGTGTTTTTCACGATTTTTCTTAAGGTACCGCTGCCAAATTTGGGCTCAACATGGCCCAATATAGGCACAACATGGTCCCAAATTGGCCCAACATAGGCCCAACATGGCTCACCATAATAGGCCCAACATGGGCACAACATAGGCCTAAGATGGCCCAACATGGGCCCAACATACCCCCAACTTCAGAGCTAACACTCCGGTGCGGGTGGATGTCGTCGCGAAGCGACCAGAATAAACAAAATAAATACATGCATAATAAGATGCAGAACACATAAAATCAAATCCTAAAAGAATAACGTAATTTCTGGTCCGAATATATCAATATCAGTTCCTATGTTTTTTTGAAAAGTGATATTCAAGTTTACGCCACATATAGCCAGATATATACGCCTAAAGTCTAGCGACACCTTGATAAACAAAAAACAAAAGCTACTAGTAGTAGTAACTTCCAATAGTTATCTCTATAACTTGGATATAATTCTATGTTCAAGTAATGCAAGTTCTCTTAAATAGTTAGTTCCAAGTTGTCGCTAAAATGCCCTGTTTGATAATTTGATATCACTAGTACTTCACTAAGATTTAGTTAAAAAAATAGAGGAGGAAATCACCTCACAATATGAATACTAGACAATTACTCCTAGTAATTTCTTAAATAACTCAAATAACAAGTATCTCCATGAAATAATTGGAATTATACCCTATCCCTATTATTGGTGGTTCTACCACCACTAAATCACCGAATAATAGCTTGAACATATTTTCCTACATTGTCTAAATGTCAAAAGCAAAACATATCACTAGTAATATCACAAATCAGTTAAATATCCATGTGCAGTGTTATAACTCTATTTTGAACTATATTCAAATATAGCTCAAGATAGTTCTTCAAGTATTCCTGGATCACTGCTAATTAAGTCAAATGAGAACGTCAAGTAGTTTAAACTGAAAATAACTTGACTTGAGCAGTGATCAAAATCCCGAAATGTCATGCCATGAAATACTGGTTGGCTAATAGGGATTACTGGATTTTTTTTGATCCCCAGTATATTGGGTAGGTTTGAGTAGTATACCCTCTGGTAAACTGTCACATAACTATGGAAAATCACCATGCTATCAATGGGTAAATCCACTATAAATCACCATTTTCAACAGCTATTTTGACATAACCAGAGGATAATTCCCTAGAATCATCAACCCACCAGGCTTTGGAATACCGCCATCGACAACTGCTGAGCTCAACCAACCTGGCGTGGCCCTTGATGTCCGCTGCCAAGGAGTGGTAAACGCCGCAGAATTGCCTCAGTGTTGAGCAAAAGGAGAAATGTGCAGGGAAAATGATGGAAACTAGTCTGGTTTTCTGTTCTTTCTTAGATATGCTGCTGATATGTTTCAATGTAAAACTTGAAAGCACCAGGACTTCCCTTTTCCTTCTGGGTTGAGTCCAGTTCTGGGAACATGTCTCGAAATTCGGGCTTAGACAGCGACATGGACATGAGTCCCCTGCCAAAATGCTGCGTCAGAAAGTTCAACAATAGATATTTCCCCACCTGCCAGGTGAGGGTTGTTAGATTTTATCAGAGTTGTTCTTCTCCTCCTCTCCTTCCTCCTCCTTCTTCTCCTCCTCTTCTACCACCCCTGCCTCCACCTTCACGTCCACTGTTGCCTTGCCAACTCTTGGCCAAGCTCTTCGCCAACTTCGGAGCTCAGTGCGCACTGCTGGACCTCAACGTGGGACCTTCCCAGCTCAGTGCGCACCGCTGGACCTCAACCTGGGACCTTCCTAGCTCAGTGCGCACCGCTGGACCTCAACCTGGGAGCTGCCGAGCTCAGTGCGCACCGCTCGACCTCAACCTGGGGCCTTCCGAGCTCAGTGCGCACCGCTGGACCTCAAAAGCCAGATAGAATGCCAAAAGATATGCCAGATAGAATGTCAGATAGAATGCATGCGAGAAGATATGCCAGATAAGATGCCATAAGATATGCCAGATAGAGTGCCAGGAGATATGCCAGATAGAATGTTAGAAGCTATGCCAGATAGAATGCCAGAAGGTATGCCAGATAGAATGCCAGATAAAATGTCAGATAGAATGCCAGAAGATATGCCGGATAAAGTGCCAGAATGTTTGCCAGATAGAATGCCAGAAGATTTGGGTATATAATATGCCAGAAGATATGCCAAATAGAATGCCAGAAGATATGCCAGATAGAATGCCAGATAGAATGCCAGAAGATATGTCAGATAGAATGCCGGAAGATTTGCCAGTAACAAAATGTCTAAATGTCATGGTGGAAGGAAAGTAATTTAAACATATTGGTTTGGTGTTTGTGTCCTGTACATGGGAAAAACTATGGAAAAACTTCACACACATATTCCCGCATACATCTTGGAAATGGTTGGACCTCAGGGAATGTATTTACATCATCGAATCATACATCAGTGAGTGGTCAGAATCTTGATCAGCTTTTGGGCTCAAAACAAACCACACCAGTGGCAAACCCCAGCCTCCCTCCGACAAGGGACGAAACTAGGAGGTTGAAGAAGAAACTGTACACAAGCATCATGAAGAGTAGGATTACCTCGGCGATGAATCTGAAGAAACCAGCCAGAAAATGTCCACCAAGAGGTGGCCAGGGGAATTTTGCGTGTGGTTCATCTATAAGAAAGGAACCACATTTAATCCATTCCGGCATTTGTTTCATTGACATAAAGGTTGGAAAACATGGATCTGAATATATATGTTAAGAATTCACTTAACTGAAACAAGGCAATCTTGGGATAGTTTCCCCATGTTCCCCTATAGACCATCATTAGGGTGCATGATTGGATTTGTACCATCAAACATCAAATCATATGCGCCTTCCCTCCGATATATAATATTTGATGATGTGCGCACTGTTGGAAGGGACCGTTTTCCCCATTGCATTATAATTATAATCCATTGAAGTAACCCTCAAAAAAACGCAAAGTAGAATCCTCCTACTATATTGGTGAATCTTTCATTGGATTTTAGGAAAAATCTGTGCGGAAAACGTGGGATTTGACCATGGAATTACCAGGAACTTTTTTGGGGGTGCCATATGGCTTTCCATCGCCGTAAAAATCCACTGATTCACCCAATTTCGGCCAGAACGAATCCTAGTTGCCAAAACCAGCAACGGACTCTCTTCAGCCAGGTTTGAGAGGGCTCCCTCAGTGGCGAGTAAGGGAGAACTGGCGGCAACAGAGGTCAAATCCCCATATCTATCTATAGACGCGCATGCAAATTATGTGAATGAATGTAAAGTACAATATTATATGCATATATGTATATATTCATATATGTATATAATTTGTATTATATTTAGGTCGTTTAGGTTCCACGTTGAAAAAACCCTATTCTGTTCAATTGCAAGAACCGAACCGCAAAATTCAACCTTGCAGCTCTCCACTCTTTCAAGGTTCCAATGGTTTCCTTACTTCGATGTTTGTTGGCTCCGGTCCTCATCGCCAAGACTCTAGGTCCATAGCACCAAATGCCAAACGGATCAAGGTGTTCATTCGTGAACCAAGGTCCGTCCATTCCTCAGTGGCAACATGGAGACCTGATGATCCTGATGGCAGTAAAACAATAATAAACCATCACCATTTTTATAGGTGGTACACACCATTCCCAAATGGATTGTTTATGGCATTGTTTTACCACGTTTTACTCACATTGCATCAAAAACCCACCAGAACTATACCAAAACCAGTTGTCAGTTCGACGAAACTGTGTCCGAATTTGCTTTGCGACGAGGATCCGTGCCCGTGATAGCCTGCACCTGGGTTCTTTCCATTATTTTTTTTTGGGGGGGGGTTCAAAAAGATTTGGATCAATGATTTTGGGACCCCCGAACCTCGTGGAATGGTGGGTCATCTCTTGTGGACCTCTTTTTATTCAGTCACTGTGGGTGCTTGGCGGTTGCTTTCATCATCTGCACCCCAGGCACGCAGGCAAGGGAAACAAACAATCCAGGAGTTTGTAGCGTTTGGTTTTTGAAGAAGTATAGGAAATAATTATTGGGAAAACACATGTTTTCACCTTCATCCAACATCCAACACGGGCTTTCCCAGCCCTGCCTCGCGATCCATACCCGAGATAGCAAAGGCGAAGGTCAGGATCACCAGGAAAACCACCCCCAAGCACAAAAGGATCTGGTGCCGAGGTGCCCATGGAGATGACATGAGATGACTATAAAAACAGAATGGAAGAGATGATGTGATGAGTGCCAATCACAAAAAAATGGAGACATGAAAAAACGGAGACATGAAAATAAATGAAAATAATATATAAACATTTTATAATATAATGTGATGAAACTTGATTTTTCTCTGCTTATTTTACGATTTTGGATGGTTCTCAAGATCCGCAACTTATTTCGGCAAGAGTTGATGAAACTTGGATTGACGTCAGGGATTTTTTTGAATGATTTTCAGCATTTGCTAGCAAGAAAACCCACTTGAGAGGGGGAACACGAAAGGTAGGTGATCAAGAAAACACGAAGCAAAGCCTCTCTGTGTAAAAGTTGGCTGTGTGTAAACGCGTGCTGTGTGCACAAGTTTCTGTGCAATTTGTGCCTGTGTAAAGACATCTGTGTGTAAAAGCGTCTGTATGCGGTGCGTAAAACCTTCTGTGCGTAAGACTTCTGTGCGGAGAACTTTTTGTGCAAAAACCGTCTGTCTGTAAAAACTGCTGTGTATATTATTTTTTGTGCATAAAGGTTTTCTGTGCAAAAAAAAAATGCTAGGTAAAAACAGTTCTGGGTAAAATTTATGCGTGCAAAAAAAAGTCGGTCTGTAAAAACTTCTGTGTGCAATCTGTGTGTATAAGTTTCTCTGTGTCAAAGGTTTTTTTGTGTAGAAAAACATGTGTGAAAACTGTTCTGTGCAAAGGCTTCTCTGTGGAAAAGGTTCTGTGTAAAAACGCCTGTGTGCCTTGATTTATGTGCGCAAAAAAACATTTTTGTACAAAGCATTTCCTTCTTTGCGTAAAAACCTCCGTGTAAAGGCGTCTGTGTACAGATTTTTTTTGTGCACAAAACTCTCTGTGTAAGAATATCTGCGCGTAAAAGCTGCTCTGTGTAAAGGCGTCTGTGCGTAACGCCGTCTGTTTGTAGAAACCTATCGGTGCAAAATGCGTCACCACATCCAAAGCGAAAAAAAACATGAAACAAAAGAATCTAAGATCAAATGCTTGATGTCGTTACCGTTGTTTATGATGGCGATGATACGCGCAGGGCACCACAAAGCGTCATTTTGGCTGTCTTAAGTCAATTTGTTAAAGCCTTCGGAACAAATTACTTTCTTCGAGTGATCCCCACCAAGTGACACTCTCTTGACATATTTTCTGACATGCTATCTGGCATTCGCATCTATCTCATATATTTTCTGCAATTCTTTCTGGCATTATATCTGGTATATCTTCCCAGATTCTTAGTGGTTTAGGTCCGGCGGGCAACACTCTGATCATACATTTCGATGTTTTTGTTGTTGTTGTTGTTGCTGTTGTTGCTGGTGTTGTTTGTTGTTCTTGTTGTTCTTGTTGTTCTTGTTGTTCTTGTTGTTCTTGTTGTTCTTGTTGTTGTTGTTGTTGTTACCGCTGTTACCCGTGCAGTTATTTCTGTCCCGTAGTGGCCAAATCGTCAAATCGGTGTTGTTGTCACGTTTTTTTTTTGGAAGCTCTCGGAACCAAAAAACACCGTAAATACTGACTTATGTTTTTTGCGCCTCGGAAGCCAGCCCAAAACCACGGTATTTACGATGTTTGTTTTTTGTTTTCCTCGGTAACAAAAATCACGGTATTTACAGTGTTTTTGTTGCCAGTGCCTAGCAAAAGCACAGGTATTTACGCAGTTTTCAGAATGTTGCAAGAAGTACAGTACTTTTTCCATGCCAAAGGCACAAAAACACTGTAAATTACAGTGTTTCGGGTCTGCTCTTAGGGTTCGTGGAGGGGGCGGAGGGGGCGGGGGGGGGGTCCTGAAATGAACAGCAATCGCCTGAATAATCAGGTAACTGGGCTGGCCAGCCTCCCCTTTACTTTGTAAAGCTAAACTCAAGGTAGAACCACTGGAGCTACCTTTCGTGATCAACCTACCCATGATGAAGGACATTTCATGACATTTCAGACCTATCAAAAACTGGGGACTTTCCTGAAGTTCGGGAAATGTCAACTACATCATTGAATTAGGGCGACCACTTCCACAATGCCAATCTTTGGAACCTCACATGAATAAATGGTCAAAGCGAAATTGCCTAAGGCCTAAGGGAATCTCGCCCCAAAACGCTCCAAGGCCCTCATATGGCAGAGTAGCTGCATTTAAGGTACTGAAAAGGAACATTGAGAAACTTCAAGTGACAGAGATCTCTGACGAGTCTGGGAAACCTTTGTTTTTTGGGCTACTGGGTTTGAAATGGCCTGTCCTGTGGGACCTATGATGTTCCATTGTACATGGGCCGTCCCCTATAGGACCCTTCACTGGCTGATGAAATTGACTGAACTGGAAATGGCGGATGCTACTCTCAATAACGGCTCTTGGAACCTATTGAAAGCCTTCAAATGTCTAGATCACTTTTGGCATTGATAACTTAATCTCATTGGAACCCATTGGAACGCCTCGAAAAGTGTGCATCTTCCCCTTACCGCAGAACGCTAATGGCCTGCTCAACCGCATGGATGCACAGCACGCGGTACTCAGAGAGTTTGATGGAGATGCTTCCCACTTCCACGATCAACATCACATACCTCAGCAGATGCACACAGTAACCCAGGGCCCAGGGTCATGGATGTTGATGGTACCACAAATGGTCATATCACACGGCTAGAGATCCAGCATACTCAGGCACAACTATATACAGGTTTATAAATTGTAGGTTAAAAAGGTTGACCCCTTTTTTAGTGCGCTGTGGGCTTGAACATAACATACCCCCAAATCCACTGGTTATATAATATTGTTCTTACCAAAACTGCATAACATTTCCTGCCAATCACATTTCCACAATTGGGGGGTTGACCCCCCATTTTCAAACCCATATGGCAAGCGAGGTACAGGAACACGCCAATGGTCACCAACACTTCGTACGTCAAACCTGGGAGGAACGTCATGTTGATCTCGGAGAAATCCAGAAATTTACATGTCTCCTTTGAGATCTTTAGGATAGTTGGATATGTGGATTAATGATTATATATATATTAAAAATTAATTCAATATTATATTTATATATGGATATATATACCTTGGGGATGCCTTGGCGATCTTAGAGAATCATCCCAGTATAGCCACCAGTCTACCATTAATGATCCGATCCATCCGATCCACTGCCAGGCTTCAACCAAAGGACTCATGGTATCAGTCCAGGCATTGCATTCAAACGTTGCAATCCCCTGCAACAGTTGACTGGAACCACGCAAGGCGTGGTAGAAAGATGTAGAAAGGGGTATACGTAAAAGGATGGAAATGGATATAATTAAATGGGGTATGGTTGATTTGATGATTCGGTTGCTTCTTTTCGTGTTGGATGACATCTTTGGGCAGCCTGTGATTTTGTCTTCGTGAAGCGTGCAGCATGTTTTTCTTTTGGGGGGCGTGCTGCAAGATTTTGACTTTGATATTTGAAAAAAAACTTAGAATGGCTAATCGTCGCTATGCTTCAAGAAATGTGTGAATTTATTAGCTGGTTCTGCGAGTCATATCCTCCGTGGCTAAAGTGTAGAATACTCTCTGGATCTCTCTGGCAATTTAACAGTTTGCGAAGCCTTGCCCCATATAGTTCGATGATCGTTTGGACATTGATGGTGATTCGGTAGCAAACTGTTAGATTCCTGGGTAATTCCATGTAGTAATTCCCATCAAAATCACCATTTCTGTTGATGAAATCTGTTCATCGGCCATAAAATAAAGAACAAAAAACCATGTTTTGCCCCCATTTACCCTCCAGGAATCAAGGGTAGCAATGGAAAGTCCCTTATCAACAGAGGTTTGATCGAAAAATCATGTGTACATCATATATAAATCAGGATGTTCATGGATTTTCCCATGTTTTGAGTAACAGATATCAATTTCCCTTAAGTAGATTACCAACCCACCAACCTGGCCTAACCACCTGGCCCCCGTCCCCAGTTGACTTGGCCTGGCCCATGCAATGGAACAACGGCTCCACCTGGCGCGTTTTCTGCTTGGAGTTTCTGCATCTGGGGGGACACTCATGACTACCACATCCCATTACTACCTGGGGTATGGTTTGCTGGTTGGTGGTTTCAACCCCTCTGAAAAATATTACACTTTGTTGATGAGACACGGGGCTGCACGCGACCCCGCATCCCCACTTGTTCGCGCGCCTAGCCGCTTCTTGCAGCTTGAAGCCGAGCCACATCAGCCGCATTTACGGTCTGACGACCCTGCTGGGTGAGAAGGACCTGGTCCACCCTGTCCAACATGGATGCATCCCACCTGAGGCGGTAACATACCACCCATTTGGCGACAGCCGTGGATGTAGGACGGGCCATCTTCGTCGGGACAATCACCTTGTTACCTTTCCAATAGCTGCGTAGGAGAAGCAAGAAGGGCTTGCACCTATTGCCCCAAGTCTGGCGTCCTTTCTCTGGGACTGCCTCCTCATTGTCGTACCAACGCTTCTTGTAACACCACGGCCCTTGATATCCAGTGTGTAGGTTGAAGGACACAAAAAGCTGCAGCCCTGAAATTTGGGACAGCGGCACTGAGCTGGTCAACATACCTGGCCCCCAAACTGTCCACCAGTCATGCAGCTTCTGCAAATTGACCTCTCCATACCGACGCACCAAAGATGTCGGAATTTCCCAAGCCACCGGTGCCACTTGAACCTGTGTCGGCAGTGCAACAACCTGCGGTACCATCTGCACGGGCCGCTGTTCGGCTGCTGCCATTTTCGATGTCTGTAAGAGCACCCGAAGTATTGCGGAGTGCAACTGCCGGTAAAATTCAAGTGCACTCCGCAGTTGTGTCCACACGGCCCAAAATTCAGGCTCACGGCGGTAGTTAATGGCTTCTGCCGCCTTGTCTGTCAAATTGTTGTGCCAGTAGACCCATTGCTCCAGTGGATCCAACGCTCGATGTATTTCACCATGAGAAACAACCTTTCTGATTTGGATCAAGTCTTCATTGCCCCGCACCCAAGCATGTAGCTGTCCCCACAGATCAGAGTGAGGTCCATTGCGCCTCCACCGTTTTCGTTGCAAAGCTTTGTTGACTCCACGCACCACACTCTGACAGTCACACCACAAGCGCACACGCCTGCGGTGCATTACTGCCCAACGTATTGCATGTAATGCCGCTGTCAGCTCCGCTCTGAATGCCGTTTGGCACAAGCCTGAGACATGGCCTCCCATGAGGACTTGGTTATCTAAAATCCCAACTCCAGAAACCAAGGTCACGGCCCAGCTTGCAAATCGAAGCTTCACTTCTTTCGGAAAAGCACTTGTACCATCCATGAAAAGTTCCAGCAGCTGCGAGTCACTACCTGCTGGTGGTTCTGCTGGTGACATCCGACAAAGTCCATCAGACCGAAGCAACATCCCCGCAAAAACTTCCCACTCCGGCAACAAAACAGGCCAACCGTGATCAACCAAACAAGGAGGGAGAGTGACAAGGGCACGCTGTTGCGCAGGAGTAAGATGAGACCGACAGGCAGCAAAGTGCGGGCAAATCCAGGCCCGATGATGAAATCCATCTTTGGCAGGGCACCATGGACACTTGTCTGTTACTCCCGGCTGGAACTTCGCCCGGCCATTCTGGGTGAAAAGGGTTCCATCAAGGTGACACCGCAAGAAAACCAAGTCAGCAGGACCAAAAACCGACAGGGCTCTGTAGAGTTCTGGCAAGTCCACATTTGCCAGTCCATCAAAGGTAGATCGATGACCCAGTTCACGAGCCAACACGGAGCCCCAAGAGAGCTTAATGCGAAGAACCAACTCATCCCAGGAGATAGACATCAAGCTGAAGGTACCCAAACGGTCCTGCACTAGGCCTTGACCCCCAATGCCCCATCCAAGTCGCTGCAGTCGGGAACATAAAATAGCCGTGGGACCATTCTGGGGTAAGGGTTCACCACTCCCAGCAAACAGGCCCAGCAGAGGTTCAACTTGGTCAGACCCCAATTCCCGAACATCCCGCACCGTCTGAACAATGGACCAGGCCTCAGGGTCTGTCATCAAAGCAGAAGCAACCAAGTGCAAGTAGGGATTTGAGCCTTTCTTGTCAGCCCTGAGTGCACGCACAGCACCTGCTCGCAAAGTCTTGTAATGACATGCACCCAAATGGACAACTGAGATGCCATGAAGAGCCCGTGGCCACGCCATCATGTGTATGGCTGTCACCTTGAAGCGGTATGGCCCCTGGCTGGCACGGAGTCTGATCCACACCTGCGGCATTTTGGAGAGCCTGGCTTGAAGACTGGAGTTATGACAATGGCGACTAAAGTTCTGGTGTGCCCCCAAGTTTCTGGCTGCCAAAGTCACTGCGACAGTACTGCTGCCTCTGAAATCACGGCGAGCAGTAGCTTCTGTGGACCAGACCCTCGTCTTTGAAAGGTCAATGGCCAAGTCCAAGTGGCCAGTGAATTGCTCAATGGAAGTCCAGATCCTAGGCAAGGCCTCAGCACATCGAAACATCACACCCCAGTCATCAACAAAAGTACGCAAGTCCACTGCCACCTCCAAACCACCCAGCCACCAATCCAAAATCCAGTCAATCATTGTCATGCCAAAAACCGACAGTGCACAACCTTCAGGAAGCCCACAGTTGGAAGAAATGGGAAGGCCCACTGAACGACGGACTTTGAAGCGCCTAGTTTGGCCTGAAACAAACGCAACCCACGCCCGAAGGACAGGTTCGGGGAAACCCATCAAGACCAAAGCCCACCACAGTGGCTGGCGGGGGATGTTGTTGAAACACTTTTGAATGTCCATCAGGAGCCCATGCAGACCTTCCCCATTAAGATATGCAAGTTCCATTGCTGACGCAAGTTCATACCAAATGGTTTTGGCTTGTCGGGCCGGGACACCCCCATGGACACTAGCCGGAAGGAGGCTGGAGACTGAGTGCAAGGCCTCTCGTGCACGCTCTGACGACCAGATCCGGTAAGCCAAGCTGTAAACCACCACAGGACGGAACTCATCCACACTCTGGGCATTAGGCGTCTTAGCAAGACTGGCCACAAATCCACTGGCCATTTGGATGGGCCATCCCACCCCCCTCTCAACTGCCCTGTAAATTCCAAGAAGGGCTTCACAGGCCGTCTCAGGTAACGCCATCAGATCAGGTTGAGAGACCCCGTCCGGACCTCGTGCTGCTTTCGGCTTCTTATGCCTAACCGCTTGTTGAAACCTGGCAACATCCCATGGGGTGGAAGACCATTGGATGGGTTTGGCCGTCCTTTCCAAGAAACCACAAATTTGATCCCACTGGCCAGGCTGGACGTGGGAGTGTTTATTCCATCTATCCTTCCAGACTTGGGAAAACCTTGCCAAAATGGCCTCATCTGAACTGATAGCACGTTCCTGTGTGAGCACATGACCAGGTTGAATGCCATCCACAGCAGTCAGCCAAACCTGATCTTCATGATGCACCACCACTTCAACCACCCGTCCCTCAACCACCACTGGCAAGTCATCAAAGAGCTGAGCAGGACGAGTCAGTACAACGGACTGGTCATCAGGACGTACTTCCTCAACTCCAACTTCAACCCTATCCAGAAGCGTGTCGGCTTTAGGCAATCACGGCAGTCCTGAAAGACATAGGCTAAACCTTGGGCCCGACGGTGCTTGGCATGCTGGTACCTCTGGCTAATCAAGGTTTGCTCATACTTCATAACAAACTGTTGAAAGCCCAAGAAGAGGCCCTGTGCAAAGTCCAAATCAGGGCAAAGCAACGGTAAAGTCCCCCTAAGACGAGGCTCCAAACCCTGTGCCACCCACCAGTCCCCGAAACCTCCTGGAAATCCAACTGCAGAACGGATGGCCCTCCAGGTTTCATCACAGTTGATCCGTCCACTCCAAGTTGTGACCCCCTTGGCAAGGATACGGGAGAGTGACTGCAAACGCCGAAGCTGCTTGAAGAATCTGGCATGCTGCAAGCTGACTCCCAGGTAAGAGGGTTGGACATCTCCTGGTCGGCCTTTCTTCACAGGTGCCAAGTGCTCCTTGACCTTCTTGGGTTCCAATACACTGGCTCTGCCGAGCTGACCCTTCAAAACTGGAACCCCCTGGTGACGCACCCAACACTTAGCCTGTGTTTCAACCTGATTCCAAAATTGGGCATAGGCCAAGGAGAGGTCTCCGCTTCCAGGCGGTTCAACTTGGCAAGTCCATTCTTTTGGCCACGGAAACTGAGAAGGAGCAGGCCAGGAATCAACATTAACAACGAGGCCCTCATGGGAAAAGGTAGCCATCACCGCTGCATGGTCAGCCCAATGATCAAACTCAACGCGAGCAGACACCAAGACCCGCTGAAGTTCTGGGGAAATCCACAATTGGTCAATTCTTTTGGAACCCCTCCCCGTAGCTTCGACTGATTGACCTGTGCGCCAAGCGCGCAAATCTTGGACCTCTCGAAAACCCAGCATATGGAGGCGACTGAGCTGCTCCAATTCCTCTGGCCCAAAGTTGAAGTCCCCACCTATGGCCCTAGGCCCAGATGCTTGGCAGCCTACCCTGTCGACCAAATCAGCCAACATGGCATCCGTTTGATACCGCGCCTGTTTGTGGGAGGCATTGCAGGGGTAGCCATACAACATGCCAACCGTGACCCAAGTATCCGCCAAGGAAACCCCAACTACTTGAACTCTCGCTGAAGAGTACACCTGGGCATCAAAAACATGGGGCAAGGGACGCGCTGGATACTTGGAGACCATCAGAACCCCTGAGTGTACGCCTGTGTCGGTATGTTGTCTAGGCTGACATGGCGCCCCAGGCACTGCATACTTCCATGTACTACCCAGCATATTCAATCCCTTTTTGAAAGCTGTCAGGCCCCGCTGGGAAAGATGGGTTTCGGACAAAATCCAGACATCACCTGACATGTGGTTGACCTGATCCAACTTGCCATTAAGCCCGGATGGATTGGCAATTCCAAGAGTCCATGAAGTGGCAACGGCCGGACCCGGATGCAGGGCTTCTCCAACGCGCAACAAATTGCAAAGTGCAAACAAAAGGAACCACCTTCGGAAAACTGTACAAGTCGATACAGACACGGAACCCCCAGGTACCTGCCTCTTGGTGGAAAAGGCCAAAGTCCAACCGCCTACTTTGCCCTGCAGTAGCCTCTGGGCACACCACATTAGGCATCGTTTGGAAACCGTCCACCAGGTGAAAACAATCCACAAGGCACACTGCACGCACTTAAGCACCTCATTGTTATACCATGCAGATCTGAAGGGTTCCCTTAAACTCAACAGCCTGCAACAAAGTCCAAAAAGGCCAAACACCCAAAACGGAGAGTGGCCTGGAGTCCATAAGGCCAAGGGCCAAAAAAGTCCAGCGCGGCCCAAAATCCACAAAACACCTGGAATGGCCCGCAGTGACAACTGAGCACACCACCTGAGGCATTGCGTAGAAACAATCCAGCTGAGAAAGACGATCCACATTGCATGCTGCACGTACTTGAGCCGTTCATGTATAGACCGTGCACCACTTCGTTGAAACCACCAACTCAGCATCTGATCACCAACTCCAGAGAAAACAAACACCGCCGGCAAACAGTGGCCTGGAATCCAAAAGGCCGAGGGCCAGGAAAGTCCAACGCGGCCAAAAGTCCACCCAACCCTCTGCCCTGGTTCCTGCATGGTCGAACCAAACCACTGAAGGCGTTTCTTGGAGGCTACCCAACAACAAAAAACCAGCCACACTACACAACGCACACACCTGAGCACCGCAGGTTCATAACAGGCCCCACTGGATTGTGTCCTCAAAGTCCAGATCCGACAACCTGGTGCCAAAAGTCCAAAAGCCCAAGAAGGATAACAGCCGAGAGTCCAACTGGCCAAAGACAAGAAGAGCCCAATGCAGTTCAACGTCCAAATGACCCACGTTACCAATCCAAGCAGATGACCACCACATGTTGCGACCCAATCGTGCATGGCAGTCTGATGCACAACTGGGCACCGTCACTCTTGGCGAGGACGTTTGGCAAGCAAAGTTTCAAATTGACACATCTGCTTGCTGAACATATTGTCCAGCATGGTCTGCTGGTGGTTCACCTGCTGTCGGAACTGCTCCTGGAAGGCATCTTGGAATCCCTGGATGGTGGAAGCCTGAGCTGCAATGGCACTTTCAAAGTGGGTTCCTTGTTGCTGAATTTGACCCCTGAGTTCTTGCATCTGTGTGGCGGTCTCCTGAGCATTCTTCTGCGTTGCAGCGGCAATGACCTGAGTTTGGCCTTGAAGCTCTTGGAACTGTTGCTCAAGGGCAGCCACCCGACTGGCTTGGCCTTCTTCAGAGTCCACCTCCATTGTCCCTTTGGGGATCTGTGCCATCACTTCAGCAATGACCTTCTGCGTCATGTCCTCAAGAGGGTTGCCAATCTGGAACGTGGCTGTCTTTGAAGGCAAACGGCTGGCTGCTTTGGCCCATGGGTCATGCTGCTGGATATAGTCCTGTTCCCCTGCCTTGGAAATCATAGACTCCGTGGTGGAAGTTGCTACCACCTTTGGCACAACCTTCTCAGGCACCGAGGCTTCATCTTCTTTGGCAATCATGACATCACCGTGAGCCATGCGGATGACCTTTTTTGGAGGTTCCTGCACTGCTTGCACCCTGAACATCAATCCATGGACGTGTGTCTTTGCTGCCACGGCATGAATTGGTTTTGCAACCCATCCAATGGAGTGCAACATCTGAGTCACTGAGGTCTGCAGTGTGCCAAAGTCAAAGGGTCCCACCAAAAAGGTCTGTCGCTTGCCTGGCGGCAGGAAAGTCTGGCCTGGTCGCAACTTGGAGAAGACCTCCGCTGCATGTTCGGCTCTGCACCTCAATCCCATCTTAAGACCTAGACGGGCCATGCCGACAACGTTGGCAACTGTCTGCCTTTGGACAAGCAGCTGAGCTTCATCTACCTTGGGCATCCAGATGACAGTGAACTCATGAGACGGATGTCGGCCATCGATTGACTTCGGTTCAAGAAAAACCCCATCATGTCCTGAGAAATGTTGAACCTGCATCTGCATGCATTCAGGCAATCGCATATGGGCTGTAAACAGCTCTGCTCGATCTCGCGCAGCGCTCTTGAAGTCCAACATCAACCATTGTTTCCCCCAAACTTCCAAAACTGGGGACTCCATCGGGTAATCTGGCGACTTATGCCAGCTTTCACATCCACAGCACTCCTGGTCAAGGCACTTTTGAAGAGGAGGTACCTGTGCAAAGATATGCAACAACGGATGCATGACCACCTCAGATCATGGCACTTGGGTTTGATCACGGAAAATCATCGCCTTCACCACGCATGTTGGGATGGATTGGACAGAGCATCCTGGTTGCAGTGGGGCTCTTTGAACACGCATAGCACCAAGCTGGATAAGGTGACCATCAATCAACAACGGCTCTGAATTGACAGCACACACCATTGGGATTCGTTCTGAAGATACCTGAAATCCAGTGGCAGGAACACCCGGTGAATCAACGACAAAGAAGGCCAATGGCCCAGAAGACAATGGATTGCCAGCCTTCAAGTACGGCTCAATGGTATGCACCGACACAACCACTACCCCAACCGCAGTAGGTCCAACCTGCGACAGACCAAGCTGAGGAAGCAACTGACCCTGTTCGCTCTGGAAAATCCCTGTCTCAAGTCTCAAAGAAGCTGGGTCCACACTGAGCTGGGTCGACAATCCCTTGCCCTTGCCCTTGGACGGCCGGGATTTGTGCTTCTTTTGTCCTACTGGCTTGTCCTTGTCTCGCAGTTCAATTTGGGATTGCAACTCAGAAGGCTTGATGAACATGTATGGTGGCCTGGATTGATTTCCCAACCACTTCAACTCACGCCACTGGTTGTCAGAGTCCAGGGCCTTTCCAATTCCATCTTCACCCAAAGCCTTGATAGCCAAAGTGGCACGACCCATCGCCTCTTGTGTGGGCACTCCATGTTCGCACAACAAGTCTGCCAAACGTGCCTGGACTGTGAGACCCAAACCTGCCAACATAGGACGGAGACATGGTTCTGGAAGTTGCGCAGCAAAGTCCTTTCTCATCTGATCAGAAACCCATTGCAGAGAACACTGGTCATCAACCAAAAGCCAACCCCACAACAGATGGCGAACAAAGCACAAGGCCAAAGCACCACAGTAGCCAACAGGCACAAAACCGGGTTCATGAGCTTTCCAGACACCTCTCGCCCCTCCCCGGTAAAGGTCGATCGCCCGACACAGAGAGTCCAGGACGGGCTCAAAGTCCACAGTAACCGCCAAGGTATGAAGCTTAGCACCAACCGTGTCAATCCTCCAAACCAACGGAATCCAATGACCCCCCAAGAGGACCGCAGAAACCACAGTTGTCATAGGACGCAAGGCAGCGACCAACTGGGACCATGTTGCAGGTACATCCTGTTGCACAAGACCTGAAATCAAAAGTGGATCCCAAACGGTGACACATTGATCTGCATCAGTGTTATCTGCAATCTGGTGAAGGCCAAAGAGGAGTTCATCGTCACCCCATACCGGTCCTTGCATGGCCAAAACACTCTGACGGGTGACATTGGGCATGTCCGGATGACGCACTGCACTAAGACGCCCTAGGTCATTCATGGGACCAGGCTCGAATGCATCGGATGCTCGGACAAAGTGCAAAAAGGCATCAACATCAAGACAGCATGGGACCTGCTTTTCGGCATACAGTTGTTCAGGAGTCCAGGCTGGGGAAACCAAGGAAACCAGAGCATCATTAGGAAACGTCTGAGATGGATTCATGGGTTCACCATTGACTCTGAGTTGAAAATCCTTCACTGCATTCCCTAGCTTGACCTCGGCCGCAAGCAATTGCTCACCTGTAGACCCTGGGGAAACACGAACCAGAACATCCGATTCATCTGACAGCGGCCTGGAGAGTGTGATCAGGCCAGCCACTTCAGTCTCTTCAATGGGATCCTCAGCTGTCGGTGCACATGGCATGGTGGCAGGTGGCCACTTGAGTCGGCAAGCATGAATCACCTCAGCCATGTATTCTTGAAACAACGGCAAGGGGTTACAGGGCGGCAATTCCAAGGCCAAGTCCAAAACCCTGCGAATGTGTGCAAAAATCCAAAACCCCATCAAAGGTGCCACTGCTTGTCCAACTCCTGCCATTGCAAGTCTAAGGTTACTCCCCATATTGACTTCTGGGTGACCCCCCATGAGTGCCCACATCTCAATTGGGTGCAAGTACCTGGCATGGCGCATGCAAACGTTCATGTGCACCTGTGTAGTGCCCAGAGGAATGAGAACACCAACCATCCCTTTTTGTTTGAGGCGCTGCTCCGACAGTGCTGCTCGGCAGCCACAAGCACAAGTGTACATCTGATTTCCTGCACTGTGAAGGAGTGTCGGCAGTTTCTCATGGAGTTTGATAAACGACTCATCAATTCCACCTGCAGCATATTGATAGTACTTGGACAACTCATACAGGTTGAGATTCAACTGGGCTTGATCATATTGGTGCCAAACTCCAAACTCTGCAATGAGGTCACGGATGCATGGGACGGATGTTTCCTGAGGCATGTCTTGCAGTTCACACATCGGAAGCACTGGTGCAGTGAGCACTGCAACCCATCGGTCCCTTTTGCAGCACCAAGAATTGGCCAGCCTCAGGATGGTTTGAGTCATCCGATATCCTGTTGAGACACAAAACTGACGGAGGACTTCCTGCGCCTGAGCATCTCGAAGAACTTCTGGGGTACACTCGAGGACCAAAATGGCCGCTTGCAACAACCATGCGACAGACAAAGTCTTGGGTAGGGACTGTGCCCTCGGATCTGCCATGCCCCGCCTGTCTCCCAAAACTGAGTGCGGCTGACAAGCTATGCCTGAGCAAACAACTCCATGGAAGTGTCCTTGTGCCAACAACTTCCTAAGCACAGCAGTGTCCATGAGGTCCCCACAGAAAAAGGAAGCATCCGGATGCAAGACAGAAAACAGAGGACCCCATCGTTCATTCTGATCAACCCCAGCACCCACCGTAAATCCAAGGCGGGGAGCAGTGACAGAGAAACCCCCTAGGCCCGAACACAAGTCAGTCACCCTCAGCAAAGACAAACGGTCACACGGTGGCACAGGTGTAACAAACGATGCATCATCCACCTCCAAGTGCAACGGCCATTCAGATGTCACCAGCAGATCGACACCAGCGATAGTTCCTGCATGTGGGATACTTCCATGGACCCAAAGTTTATATCCCCTTCGATCCTGGCTTTGAAGTAGGTGCCAATTTCCTTGAGAATCATAACAGATCAAAGACAAAACCAATGAGGTTCTTTGCCCCTTAGTAAATGCCCAATCCATTACGAGCACCACAACGAGAACTAAACTCCAGGGGGTCTGCATGGACAGCTCTACGACTGGAACGTCCCTGGGCCAGAGCTCTGAAAAATATTAGTCAGTTGGGATAATTATTCCCATATATGGAAGAATAAAAAATGTTCCAAACCACCAATCAGATATTATGTGCATAGACATTGGCGGTATTTATTCATGTTTAAACAATATCACCTGTATATATACCAGGACCTCCTCGATCCTGAGAATCCGGGGTGCTCACCGAGGAATTGCACAATTCCGGGTTGATCTCCGGGCCTCCGGTAGGAATTGTACAATTCCGGGTTGATTTTTGGTCCGCCCCTTTTTCCCTTCTTCATGTTGTCCATCCTTTTTTTGCCAGAATTAATATGTTCAAAAGTTGCGCTATCATTGGTTGCCTTGCCAATGGCGCCATAGCGAAACTAGATACAAGTCGATTGTGCGATCCACTGTGCTGGATGGGCTAACTCTCCGACTGTACCTGCTGATGTGGCCAATGAAGCCCTCGCACATTTGGCATGAATCGCACATAGGGCTTTCGACCCATTCGGACTTTGCACCCCGCCAAATGAGCCACCAAAATTGGTGCAATAACATGTGAAACTTTGGGTACAAGGGGTACCGGGGCTCATTCATCTCCATGCTGATTTTCGCCAGTTTAGCGTATCCTCTCAAAGCAATCAATCCTTGGCGGCCAACTTCAAGAGCAACATCTTGAGGCAACCACACCCCAGAACTGTAGAGCTTGCGGAACACAGAATTGATGCAACGCAACACCAGGAGAATAGTCAAGAACCGTTCATCATCTTGAAGTTGGACAGCCCAATCCGGTTGCTCCAGTTGCCATTCTAGCCATTCCTGAGAAAGGAAAATCAGTCATGGCCACATGATTGTTTGTTCCACTTAATGTTTCATACCTGTCGTTTCTGTCTCCAACCATGCAAATACAATGTTTAAATGTTTTGGATCTAGGACTGATGGATACAAAAATGATTTCCAAAGCACTTCCAGGGAAAAAACACCACAAGGAAAAACCGATTCATACGGCAGGCACGATGCGCACAAGTCAGTAGTGGTGCTGCCCTTTTGCCAGCAACCCTCCGGCCAGTCAGAAGGGCCCAGCCAGGCACATGTTGATCGGGTAATTTCAAGGAGATACGGCTTCCGGGACCTCAGGTGGTTTGCCGGTCTCTTGCGCATCTATGAATCCAAGTTCTGGCATGCATGCATGCAACTCCCCAAGGCGCATCACGGAATTATATATGTCCTGGTGACGCACGGAAGCACTGGTGCAGAGTACATCATGGATTCTTACTTACAGATTGCAGATTACATCGCGCATTTAAGGCCTGGATACTTCCAGGTTACAGCACGCAGTCCTGGTGATGCAGGGATGCATTCCCCCAGGTTACATCAGGCACCTATGAGACCTGGTGATGCACGGATGCATACTTCCAGGCTACAGCACGCAGCCCTGGTGATGCAGGGATGCATTGCCACAGGTTACATCAGGCATCTAAGGCCTGGTGATGCACGGATGCATACTTCCAGGTTACAGCACGCAGTCGCAGGGATGCATCGCCCCAGGTTACATCAGGCACCTTTAAGACCTGGTGATGCACGGGTGCATACTTCCAGGTTACAGCATGCAGTCCTGGTGATGCAGGGATGCATTGCCACAGGTTACATCAGGCATCTAAGACCTGGTGATGCACGGATGCATACTTCCAGGTTACAGCACGCAGTCCTGGTGATGCAGGGATGCATCGCCCCAGGTTACATCAGGCCCCTTTAAGACCTGGTGATGCACGGGTGCATACTTCCAGGTTACAGCATGCAGTCCTGGTGATGCAGGGATGCATCGCCCCAGGTTACATCAGGCATCTAAGACCTGGTGATGCACGGATGCATACTTCCAGGTTACATTGAATAGTATATTATATACTATATATACTACATATTATATATGTATTTATATTTCCATATATACCAGGACTGCATATATATATTTACTATATTACTAATATATATATATAAGAAGAACAATAATAACAACATTAAGAATAACATGTACTACATGTGCATAGATGCATACTTCCAGACACGGCACATGTTAAAGCCCAAGCCACTTTGACTTGCACCAGCTCCTCCACAGCTGAGTGAGCTCCTCAAAGCGCTTTGGGATGCTGGAGCCAGGGCACATAGAAGAAAGGAGGACCAAGGTAGAGCCGACGAAGCACTGACCCATCCCCAGATGCCAATTGTGGAAGAGGTCCGGGCGGAACAGCATTGCCGGCTCCGCCGGGTTTTTCACGAGACCAAGAGTGATAGGGCTTTCAACATCCCAAGCAAAAGACGCAGCCGCTGAGCCCATGGTTTGGATCCATGCAGCCGTGTCGCTTGTGTCACTGCAAGGAACACCCTCTGTACCTGCAAGGCAAAAGTGGCATAGGCCGGCGTTGGGCACCGTCTTAGCTTCCGATTTTTTGGCTGCTCGCCTGAAATGCCTTGTCAGCCCACCTGCTTCTATCAGACACGGCCAATCACCCTTGGTGACCAAGCAGCAAAGTCGGAGGCGAAACTTTTCACCGCGGTAGACCACCTCAATGCCATCGCGTAAGCCATGCTGAAAATTTAGGACGATGTGCCTCAAGGCGTCCGTTAGCACGTCAGGATCATTGGCGTAGGTTTCTCTGAGAGCACAAAAACTGAGAAATCGGGTGACTTCAGGATGGCCAACAAAATTTAACCTCTGATGACGATCTTGTTCTGCTTCGGGAAGGTCACTTGTTTTGGAGGTGCCACGCCCCAACGTACTCTGCCACGATATTATCATAATAGGGCTTTTCTTCTTGCCTGGGCAAGTTCAATGAAACAGAAAACTTGGAATACCGAATCCACTGAGGCCACAGAAACCCAGCCCCAAGTTCAGGCAAGAAGCTTCTTCCTTCGTCGCCATGCAATCGAACCGGGAGTGTGAGGCACAAATCCTCCTTCCGCACCTCCTGGAAGATGGTATGGTCTTCCCCATACTGTGCCCGCCACCGGGACCAAAATTCCTGCAAGGTTTCTTTGCACTTTGCAAGATCCTCGTGCGGCAAAAGCAGTTCCAAGTTTTTGCTCTTCGCCAGGCCTCGGACAAAGTCAGTGGGATTGAGGAGCGGGTGGTTCGCGGCCGAGCCCACAGTCACACGAGTCACAGAAATGGGCGCCCGCATCTCTTGGGCTTCAAAAGTGCGGAACGCACTTTCTGCCTAAGGAAGCAAAGAACGGAAGAAAAAAAACACACAAATAACGTCAAAAAACAAAAAATTACACTGATAGAAGCAGTCAAAGTTATATGCCAAGCATCCGCATGCGCTGGTGTATTCTTCGCCAAGCGCTGCAGCACCGGGTCCTTCCGTCGAATGCCCAAACGCTCATCATCGGCGAGGATTGCACGGGCATGCTCCTGTAGCTGCACTGCTGGGGCCTAAGCCGTAAAAAAAGCGCAGAACGCCGGATGTTCAACCAAAAAGCGTATGAAAATCAAAATGTTTTTTGATTTTCATACTGGGGTGGATGGGGCGGCATCTTACCTGCAGTGGTGCAATTTCATGTTTCCTGTCAATGTCACCACATCATACTAGTCGATTGTGTGATGTGGTGAAATTGATAGGAAACTGCATCAATACCTGCGACCAAAAAACGCCTCGAGCAAGACTGCGTGCCAAACTTTTGGCCACATTGCTGTGTGCCAGAGGTGCTTTCCGCTTTGCAAAGGCCGGCTGAGCAACACCTGGCGGTGCAGGTCTCGATGCAATTCTTATTGCTGGAAGGGGCATGGCCAGCAAGAATTGCACGCTGAGCAAAGGTGTGACACAGCGAAACGCGTATTTTCACTGCGCCATGTTCACTCTGTTCACTACTTTTCCCCAGGTGGCACAGTGTCTAGAAACACTGTCCACAACGCGCACACTGATCTATATGTAGGGGTAGTTTTGCCTGCAGCACCCAATGGCCACAAAATCATGGTGTTCAGTTCAGCGATTGGAAAACAAAGCTGCTGGCCAACCACCACAAAGGAACACTGTGACACAGGTCCGTGTGAGGATTATGGCATGCACGACCCCGTTTTGGCAATTAAATTATTACAATTACTATAATATATTGAAGTTTTGGCATGCCAACCCCACAGCAGGAACACTGTGAAACTCGAGGCAGCCCGCTGTCTGCAGCAGGCTTGCCCGAAAAAAAATCACTGCTTAGGCTTCTTGCCAGTCTGCGCTTTGGCCTTCGGCTTCGATTTGGCCCCAGGCTCGGACTTCGCTGGAGGAATCTCACCAGGGGGATCCTTGCGCTTGCCAGGACAAATGCGCCCAGCCGGAAGAAGCAGCTTGTAGGTGTGCTCTTTTGCCAGCAAGCTGACACACCTGCCAGTGGATAGTTTTCCAGCACAAGGGTACGACCTGTTATGTGTGGGCTTGTTGTTTCGAACACAAGGACGCCAACACAGCCCATAAATCAAGCTTTTGCATGCCGCACGTCTGAGCAAGGCGTGGCAATTTTTGACAAGTCACGGCTGTCGGGCTGCTTCCTTGGCCTTCTGGTACTTCTCGTCAAACCTCAGCCAGCGGTTGGGCCAAGACGCCCTGAAAGCAGCACAGCAGCACTGACTGCAGATTGTCGCAGTTACATCTATTTAATTTGCCAACTTGTTCGCATGAAGGTAACATAGCCGAGGAACTGTGGAGTTTTGCCATGCTCTTCCAGCATGTGCTGGCATTCGGCTAACTGCAAGAAGGCGGCCTCCATTGACTCAAGGATGCGCTGCACATCGGCGACAAACCTCAGCTAGTGGCTGCAGTCACTTCAAACCAGATGTTCAGTTCCTATGTGCAATCCTGGGGGTTGGAGAAACTATGGCAGCTGCAAGCAAGAAACGCTTTTTGCTTGTCATTGGGTTTCTCCAAGTTTGGGGGTTCCAATGATGTCACCCACACCGTTGCGGCGCTTGCCTTTTTGTGCAGGCTTTCCACGAACTTATCCAAGTTGTCCTTGGTCTCAGCAACCATGGGCGCAGGCACAGAACCACCGTCCTGCTGAGGTACTCCCGGCATAAGCTCTTGATGAGGCAGGTCCGATGGGCCAGGGGCGGGGGCGTCTGGGTCCAAGCCTTCCATGGTCTTGAAGCCTTCCAAGTCGCACTTTCGAATCTTCACCGACTCTTCAGTTTGAACGAAAAATTCGGTCACCTTGTCGTCGTATTTGAAAGCCCTGCAGGGTAAAGGCAACAGACAGTTTTCATGTTGTGGCCAACATTGCCAAATCAAATGTGGCGCCAGCAGTCCTGGTGAGCACTGATTTGAACCGGTAGCAGTATGCCTTGATCTTTGAGATCAAAGTCCTGGCTTGCAAACTTGCTGGGTTCATATGCTGATTTGCGGGTGGATTTTCTTGAAAACATTGCAGCACATGGACTAGGACATGTATTATGTATTGGTGTTTCTGGAGAGTATGAAACTGGCAAATTAATATTTAGTGATCACTAGTAATTAATCGTGTAAGGAAGTCCTGTAGGAGAACTCAAAGAAGAGAATACCATTGACCATTGGCAATTTCAATCGTGTTCCTTCAGGAGCTTTGTTTGAAACTACCTGGGGCATTCTTCCCTTGAGTGGAAGCTCCTGGAGATCATATCATGAAGAAAACGAAATCCAATGGTTGGAATTTAAACAGTCCCGATATGAATTGAGTAGTCAGCAGTTCTGCGATCCGTCATGGCAAAATCTTTCGCGCCAAGCGTCGCGCTGTACTTCAAGTCCCGCTGCATGCTCTCTTCAGTACACCACTTGCCATGGAGAGTCTCTTCCCTTTCGGTCGTGTACTGACGAACCTTGACCACCTGCGCAGCGAACTCAGCCTGCAGGGGCTATGCAGAAAATTATCTTGCGGCAGGGAAAAAGCAAGCAAACCCAAGAGCACACATGTTTTGATCAAGCCCTGCCCGAACTGCTTTTCTGCAAGCTGCGGTGTCTTCGCTTCCGCACTTCCTCAGGGCTGCCACCAACGCCAAACTCAAGACGTCTCGGTTGCCCGAAACCCACATGTTATGGGTTTCAGGATCAACCGACAGGGCACCACCAGCTTTCTTCTCGCACAGTCTTTTCAGGCGCATGTAAACTGCGTGTGGCGAAAGCTCCTTCATGCAGGACGTCGCAGGAACAATTAATTTCAATCAAATGCGAAATGATTCCGTCATGTTCTCAAGTTGCGTGCGTTGGTGGAAATGATCCAATGGCGCGCATGCTGTCAATCAGTCCTTCTGTGACAGGTCAAAAGCATCGCCTAACTCAGGAGAAGCGCCAGCATCATTGTGACCCTCGAGGTGTGCAGGCGGATCTGGTGGAGGGGAAATATCCGACGTGCTTCTCGCCGAAGCTGGGGCAGCTTTGGGCACACCGAGGCCAGAGGACATGCTTTGGGAGTGCTGGCAGATGGGGTGAAAATTTCTTTCTGCACTGGTGGTGAAAGGCCTGGGCAAGAAACAGGTTTGCCGCAGCCAGTCAGAAGCTCAAGCATCTTGTCAGCCCCCAACTTTTTCTGCAGCTCAGCCAGCTGCGATGCGGCATCTCCTTGAGCAGGCGCAGGAATTCCAGGAGCTTTCGGTGCAGGGAACTCAGAGGGAGTCGCGGAAGGGGATGCTTTCACGGGCATTTGCTTCGTGGCCGTCATCTTCTTGCGATCCGGCTCCACTTCCAGAGCTTTCAAAGCCGCAGATTCTTCAGCGTCATTGTCGTCCAAGTCGATGATGGCAAGCGGGTCAATGCCCATGGAATCCCATTCAGTTTTGCTCAGGTCACCAAAGGAATTGGCACGGGCCGAGTCGCATCCGGCCTTCTCCGCACCTGCAGGGCTGTCCACCAAAGTTGCTGTAACTGTTTCCTGGGGTGCAAGTTTCGCCCTAGCCCGAGCACTGAACAAACAGAGAATGATTAAGATTGCCTTGCTACAAGAAAAACGTGCATTCAACGGCAGAAGTTATAACAGACGAGGTTAATTTTCCCAGAGGATCACCAATTTGAAATAATTAAGCTACAGCCAAGACACCAGAGCAGAATGGTCAAAGCCAGCAGCGCCAGTAACTTCCACGGTAGGAGGGGCATGGTCTGCACGAACAGGTGTAGGCACAGGCGGTTCGCTCATCTTTGTGTAGAGGTCGTTGCGGATCTGCTGCGTCAACATATCTTCGTGCTGCTCGTGCTTAACAAAAAGCCAACGTTCCTCAGGACAGGCAAAGCCGAGGGAAAATGCTACTCTCATATGCTTTCACCGAACGTTGAGCCAATTTCGAAGAAACAACTGAGGGCTCATCCACTGCATCCCTTTGGCCAGCACAAACATGCTTGTCCATTGCCTGCTCGGTCTCCTACAGGGTATGGTACTTGGTGGCCCGTCCCATCCCATTGTATATAAGACAATTAGACACCCATAATTTCACAATAGGACTCCTTCAAGAGCTGCTCCAGTTCATCCACCTGCATGTCACTGGTCTCGGACAGGAGGCCCCGCTTGTAGTTCACAACTTCTAGGTCGGTAGCTGCACCGTCCATCTGGTCGACTACAGCAGAGGCCCCGGCTACTACGTCACCGCAAGACCAAGCTCTACTTGGAAACCTGTCAGGCATGACACCTACCTTGAAGCCAAGCACTGCAATATACTGCAATGAGAAAATCTCTGCAAGCAACCCGGCAAAGCCAAAACACCGCGTATGGTGACATCCCGCATCTTTAGGTGCTTCCAGCTTCCCAAGGAAGCATGGCCTGAAACTGTCAATGTTATTCGCCGTCCAGTATTGGATTTGTTTTGAGGCTGATCAAATTCTGGGACCACAAAGCCATAGGAATTCAAAAGCAAGAAGCAACGGAAAGCTCCATGTCGGGAATATTTCCAGTGACAGGTTGCAGGAAAAATTAAAGCCTGTAACCTCCACAATTCATTTTCTCCAAAGATGTATAGGAACCAATATTTTAAGAAGTTGTCCTTGTCCAATTTTCGGGAAATGTCTTTGTCCCAGATACAGCTTTCAATAAAAGCGTTCACCAACAGACCAACCCAGAAAAATACAGTTGTAACCGAAGAAAATACGAAACATCTCGTCCAGAATCCTCCAGTGACAGATTGACAGGACAATTGACATGCTTTATGAGCCGGCATGGTTTGATTGACCCAAAGATTTCGCAGCAAAGCTGTTCTACAGCTCTGATTGACTAGTTTGCAAACTATTTCCTTGATCCGAACATCTAAGATCCAAGACTCCATGGCTGAAAACCACAGGGTTGTGATGATCTGTACCCTAATCATTTCAGAAAGAAATTTAGGAGAAAATCTACACTCTTAGCCGCCGTGGCCTTGAGAAGGTGTGGGAAAATGAGAATTTGGGGAATAGCGGCATTTTTTTGGGCAAAAAAAACCTGTTGAAAATGGCACAAGAATTAGCAATCTCCGGTCCAAACCATGAAATCTCTGGTCCTAAATCTCCGGTCCATCTCCGGCAATCTCCGGGCAATCTCCTGGAATCTCCGGTCCTAGTCCGGTGCGCCTATTTTCTCCGGGTTCGGTCTGCCGAATTGGCAAACCAGGATTCCTTTTGCAAGAAACTAGGATTTCTGCATCCATATCTTGTTTTTCTGTATTTTCTCCGGGTTGGTCTGTTGAGATAGTCCGGGGAGTCCTACAGCCAAGTCCAAAATCAGGGTTACTCCTATTTTTCACCACTTCGCGCTAGTCGCTAAAGTCCATGGTTTCAGGAAAGGCTTCTTTCCACCTGGCCGTGGTTGCCAAATGGAAGCTTCCCCTTAAGTATACGCATGCCTCAAAAACAGCGGCTTCAGCCCATAAATCGCCCCAGGCTGTTTCAAAGAAAACCTTAGGGGCGTCAGCCGCAGCTCGGTCATCAGGAGTCCAAGTGCTGCTGCCCTTCGTCTGCCAGAAGAGACGTTGGATGCGGAGGCCAAACGATATGGGATAAGACCTTAGGCAAAAATAAGATTCTTTTAAACACTGTTGACGCAACTTCGCGTGAAACCATGCACGAGACAAAACTTGTCAGCTCAGAACTTTGAGAAATTGAGGTTCAGACTGGGTATGCTTCAGGAACTTATTTCCAGAGTAGGTGGCGCGGCCATCTTTCATGGTCTTCTTCGTGGTCTTCACTATGCACTTCTCCCTGTCAGCCTTCTTCAAGACGCCCCGGCAAAGCATTGAGACAAGTGAGCAGTTGCTCCAAGCTTTGTGCCTTTTCCTGCAGACATTCTATTGGACACACTTCTTACGTGGATCTTTTCATTAATTCAGGGCCCCTCCATATGTTCAAAAACAAAGTATCCCCAATTCAAGAGGTTATGAGTGTCATAAGTGGCATTGACGCTGTTGACATCGGAGTATGAAGCAAATTGTGCCACAATGGCTTTTTCCACCGCATTTGAAATGCACAAGTTGTGCATTTCAAGTGCGCAAGAAAAAACCAGACCAAGAAAAACAACAATTCAGACAAGTTTCGGCGTCAAGGCACCATAGTGCCTTCCCCACCAAGCTGCGCACCAGATGGGGAGACAACTCATCAGGTGCTCGAAGCGGGGATACCATGGCAGGACGCTTGAACCTGGGTTTTCCAGGAACCATTTGCCCCCCAGACACGTCACCAACATCGCCAGAAGAATGCTGCGCGAAAGTAAACAATTTCCCAGCCGGACATACTCCAAATTGATGTTGCCAAATGGTGTCGTCGGCGATCTCCTAGACGTTCCCAAATTGACACTGCTGAACGATGTGCACACACATGCTAGCCATGTGACAAAGTCCGGGGCGGCATTGAGCACGCACCAGATAGCCAACCTTGAGCAGGTTAGGGATTATCACTTTTTAATCCAAAAAAGAAACAAGTGCCACCAAGAAGCGCAAAACCAGCAGCCGACGCCAAATCAAAAGGGTCTTGCTTCCTGCGACGCTTCCTGCTGTGCCGCATGTCAGCGCTGTATCTGACATCCAGAGCTGCTGTGCTGATCCAAGCAAGCCGGCAGGACTTGCTGACAGCAGCGTCCCCAGCAAACACTTCGATCATCTCAAACGGCAGCGGGGCTGCAGGCCACATATTTTCCTGGAAGTATGTCAAGACAACTAGCCATACAAATATCTTTGGGGCACCCATGGTAAGCAGCCGCAAAGTGAGGCGATCCAAAGCCGCTTCATCAGGCACCGCACGGCAAGGCATGGTCCCTGTTTCGTTTACCGAGGTGCTTTGAGCATCTTTGAGCCGGAGAAGATCTCATGGGCAGCAAACAAATCCATACAAATCCTAATTACTAATTATCCTTATTATCCTCTTTAATAGGATTAATAAGGATAATTAAATAACCATGCAGGTACGTGGCTCAGAACACATGCAGCAGGAAGCTCAAAACATGACAGTGGCACAGCGTCGAAAGGCAGGCTCCGCAGCATTGGCTGCTCGCCTCTTCCTGCCACTTCGCGCAGGCGCGCCCATGCAGCGGCGGCAGCGCCAGCCTGACAAAAGTTGACAATCAGAACACAACTTTGACAGCAATTTCTGATTTGAAAGTATTGGCGCAGCCAACAGATTCAAAACAGATGCAAGGCGAGCCACTCGAAGAAAACATGAGGCTGCCATGTTTTACTTTGACTGACCATGTGCTAAGTGCTAAGTCTCTGCATGTAAGTCAACAGCGCATTGCCGAAGGCAGTGAAGCCGCAGCCATGTTTTCCACTTGGACTCAGTCGCAGAACTTGTTCTCTACCTGTGGCTACGTTTTCTGCGGTCACCGCGGCCCTCACTATGGTCCCTGCACTTTCGCTCATGGCGCTGGCTTCGGCGATGGCTTCTGTAACGTCGATCTGAACGCAGGTGCTCGGAATGTTCCCGCCTGTGAAGACTGCCATCTGAAGCACCTGCAAGGAGAACAGATTTGAGAAGAACATAGAAGAACTATATAAGAAGAGGTTTGAGAAATACCAAGAAGAGGCGCATGCAGGGATGGCAAACAAAAGAATCCGCGCGCCTCGGGCCCCACGGTCAAGGGAAGCAGGCGCAGAGCTGATTGGGCCAGGCGCCGAGCCGGCAGGTTCACCTCCGGCAGCTAAGTCATATTCAGTGGGCTCGGGCTCCACGAGGATCTCCTCAGTCTCCTCAGCTGTGGATCAGTCAGTTTTGCCTTCGCAACCGCACATGTTCACAAAAACCGAAAAAACAAAGGGAAAGGCAATTTGCTGCCAAGAAGCTTCCATCTCGGATGCTGGCCGCTCTGGTACAGGAAGCCACATCCAGGCCTGAACCCACATGCCACGTCCAGGAAGGGAAGGCACCCCAGGCCCGCCTGGCATTGCTTTGGGCTTGGGCCAGGTGGCCGTGCCCATGCCTTTGCCCTTGAAAGGTGTGGCTTTCGGAAGGAGGCCTTTGTCTCCTTTGCCTTTGGGCCCAGCGCCCTTCGGCTTCCCCTTCGGCTCCCCCTTCGGCTCGCCCTTCGGCTCGCCCTTCGGCTCGCCCTTCGGCTCGCCCTTCGGCTCACCCTTCGGCTCGCCCTTCGGCTCACTCTTCGGCTCACCCTTCAGCTCACCCTTCGGCTCACCCTTCGGCTCCCCCTTCGGCTCACCCTTCGGCTCACCTTCTGGCTCAGGAACCCCAAGGTGGCGTCTCGGGCTATGCTTTGGTTCAGGCACCCCGGTGCATTTCGACCCCCCATCAGCGCCCTTGTTGCCAGCCATGCTCCCAACGCCCTTCCCAGGAGAATCGCCACCTTTCCCTGCACAACCTGATCCCACAGGGCCGGGAGCGTGTGGAACCGTCTCCACCGCCTCCATAGCTTTAACCCTTTGCCTTTGACATGTTGGGCAAGGCGCCACAAAGTGTCCCAGACTTCAGGTCCACTGTCAGCACCACGGGAGAGGGAATCCTAAGCGGCAAAGGCTTCAGCATGTCAAGGCTTACTCCCCAAAATCAAAATTTATTGTGGGATATTATAAAGATCTTCAAACAAAAAGCAGAGACAAGAGTCGACCAGCGCGTCCCATCCTTCACGGCCATCATGGCCCCGTCCATCTTTGCCCGCCATTCTACTGAGCCCAAAAAACCGCTACAAACACATATAGTGATCAAGACCCCTTCCAAGGCAACTTTCCCAAGCATGCACACAGCAGGGTGGGCCTGCGACTAGCTCTTGTACAGCTAGCAGCACAGCAGCGCCCAGCCAACGACTTGGTACCTCCAGGGAATATTGAAACTTTACCCTTGGGTAGAAGATGTCATTCATGAAACTCGGAGCGAGTTTCTTGTCTAACATTTCTACCTTCTGAAGGCTGACGTGAAAACCGCTGAAGGATTTTCATGCCCGCCTTTCAACAATTTCCCCGCAGCGCGTTTCCGACATCTGAAAAGCACACACCTTTTCAGATCTGGGAGGCGCGCTGAAATCCCTTCCCAATAACTCTGAATTTTGAGTTCCACTTTCAAGCGTCAATGCCATTTTTTTCCACCAGAAAGGAAGAAAAAAATAGCCTTGACACTTGCAAGCAGCTAAGCATGCAGACACCAGCCCACCAGCCTCATGCCACCGCGGCCATGCGCCTTCACAGGAGATGCAATGACAAAAAGCAACCAATTAAACATGCATACTGCCACAGAAGACAGGATGCAGACAGCAAGGCTTAGCACTTTTTTCGCCACCTGACAAAGCAGACTCCAACCCCAAGGATTGAAAGAGTTCCTGGCAAGCTAAGCAAAGATCTCACTATAAACATGTTTGGCCTGCTGGTTTCTGACATGCTTGCCCGGAAAGTTCCCCTATAGAGTCAACAGCGCTTTGCTGCTGACAACCATCCCCCCAGAAAATCCGTCTCAGATGAGCTTGTCATGGGCCGCTTTGGCCGACCGAGCAAGAATCCCATAGTGGACACCTGCCTCAGAGCCCTCAGCCCACCCAGGCGCTTCCGCAGCGCACTTCTCCTGGAACTTCTTTGCCAGGTACAAGTTCACAGCCATCGAAGAGCACTTGTCGAGGCGGAGGGCAAAGTAGCAAGCCTGGAATTTGCCCGAGCCATCCTCCTTCTCCATCTTTATGCCAGCCGCATCACGAGACCAGTATGGAGTCATTCCGGGCACGTCCTTGTGCACCGTGTGCTCGTCCTTCTTGTAGGAGACGGTGCGCCACTGCTTCATAAAGATGCTCAGCTCCTGCACGAGGCTCTTGTTGATGACATCCGATTGACCGCCTCGGCGAATCGTTTTTGGCTTCTTGGCATTGTCGTCAGCAGCAGGAGTGGACGAGCTTGCAGCGGCGGCAGCGCTCGAAAAACCAGGATTCGATGAACTCGATCTTGCGGGGTCTGCCCTTTGCTTTCGGCGAAGCCACGCGTCTTCTCCTCTTCTTCTTCACTTCAGTCTCCACCGCTTCAACCTCCTCAGCAGCGGCTTCATCTTCACCCTCTCCGTCAGCCACAGGCTCCGAAACGTCATCTTCCAAATCGGCCTCGACATCCATGGGCTTCTCTGGTGAAGGGTCCACCTTATCCTCTTTCGAAGCTGACTTTCTATTCTTCAACTTCTTCGCTGCTGCCTTGGCAGCTTTCACTTCTTCTCGCAGTCTCTTCTTCTCTGCTTTCGCAGCTGCTTTCTGCTCCTTCTCAAATTCCTGTTGCTTTTTTTTGGCTGCTGCAGCTTCTCGGTTCTGCGCCTTGAAAGCCAACTGTTTCTTCCTCAAATCCTCCTCGGGGGACTGCAGCGGCTCAGCAAGTGAAGAAGCTTCAGCAGCAATCGCAACGTCCAAGCCGTCCTTTGCCGCAGATGCAGAAGGCCCCGGAGGATGCGCATCTTCCACCAGTGCAGGAGAAGAAGGGCCGCAGGCTGGCCGAGAAGACGTATCATTGCAAGTCTCCAACTCCTTGGGGGGATCATTCTCCCGCCCTGTCTCTGAAGATGGTTCCAGAGCCTCGCTTCCAGCCTCAGCCTGCGCTGGCATCTCCACATCATCATCCGAAATCTCTTCGATTTTTGGCTGCTTCGGTTCAGCGGAAAAGTTTTCCTCGAAAGGCAACTTCAACACAGGCTCAGGAGAAGGCATCGCTGCAGTTGCCATGTCACCAGCAGGCTCAAAAGGAAGCGTGGTGGCAGCGTCCATAGCGGAACCTGCACATGCAGCGCGCTGATTTCAGGTGAACAAAAATTGAGAAAGAAAAGATGCAACCTGCGGCCAAGCAACCAAGAGCGGTCGTTGAGCTGGCCTCCAAGGCCTCTTCAGCTCTCATCTTGGCAATCTGGAGCCTGAATTGCATGCGGCGCCGGCATGCATACCAATAAGAACCAAGCAACAAGCCGAGACTGAAATGAAAAATGCCAAGGAACTGCTCCTGAAGGTGTCGGCGTCGCACGGCCAAAGCCAGAAGACTTGGTGTTGTGGGGGCATTTTTGGATTTGAGAGGAGCAGCAACCGGCTCGACAGCTCCAGCAGTCGTTTTCAGCTGGTCTGCCTTCAATCCCTCACATCCACCAGGCTTTGGCTTCACAGTTGGACTCGGCGGCGCTGCACCCTTCCTCTCCACAGGTGGAGGCGCAATCTGCTTTACAGGTCCAGTCTTAGGTGAGGCGGTCTTTTGGTTCGAAGCGTCCTGTCGAACAGGTGCCGGGGAAGGCAAACTTCCAGAAGCCGACTCCTGCCAGCGTTATAAAGGGGGCAGTTCCAACATTGGGCATCTGGAGATTTTCTTTTCCAAATTCAAAACCTTCCTTCAGGAAGTCTTGGAATTCGGAGAAGAAAATATCCAGGATACATCAATGTTGGTGCTGCGGAAAACGCATCAAAAAAAGGAATCTTCAACATGTCAAAATTTCTTCGAGAAATTTCGACATATGTCAAAGGTTCCCAGAATATGGTGAAAAAAAGGAGAAATCTTGCCATATTCTGCACAAAGTGAACTCCATCATTGGGCACCTGGAGATTTTCTTTTCCAAGTTCAAAACCTTCCTTCAGGAAGTCTTGGAATTCGGAGAAGAAAATTTCCAGGATAGATGAATGTTGGTGCTGGGGAATGCGCATAAAAAAAGGAATCTTCAAAATATGTCAAAATTTCTTGGACAAATTTCGAAATATTTCAAAGGTTCCCAGAATATGGTAAAAAATCCGGAGAAATTTTGCCATATTCTGCACAAAGTGAAGTCCATCATTGGGCATCTGGAGATTTTCTTTTCCAAATTCAAAACCTTCCTTCAGGAAGTCTTGGAATTCGGAGAAGAAAAT
>Ga0126342_10001176_pt1 | contig 35289 bp, 25 predicted proteins | sample Cyp1metagenome_FD_92528 | JGI IMG/M metagenome (GOLD analysis project Ga0126342, IMG submission 92528) | Coral microbial communities from Lord Howe Island, Old Settlement Bay, Australia - Cyphastrea 1 metagenome | ecosystem: Host-associated > Invertebrates > Cnidaria > Coral ...
AAGAAATTTGGCTACCCGCGAGGGTATGCTTTTCTGGGTTATTCGTTCTCCGCAGTCGTCCCTGCTCGCCCGAGGGGGGTGTAAAAACTCCTGCAGTAAAACCATGTATCATATATGTCATCGATCTACTCTGAAGCGTTGGTTCAAAAGAGCTGAGTGCTAAGCGGTTTTGTTTAGTATTTTCCCCATTGTCGGTTGACCTGGTAAAATACAATATATATGTGTGTGTGATAGGTATGGTATAAACACATTCATACATAGACTATACCTGTATTATATCTATATATCAGCAGCATTCAAGCTGTTTTTGTCATGGTTATATATCAACATACCTTCAGAGGAATATGTTCATTTTTGACAGGTCGCGGGGGTCGGTGTCTCTCGCTGTAGACTGAAGGTTTCCCAAGGCACATCGGGACATTCAGACCAACAATACTGGGTTGGTATAGTCTAAATGTGTTCTGGACATTGACATTCCATTGATAAGTCTATCATGAGAGCTTCCCACGAAAAAACAACCCCCGGAAGAGATGGGTTTTCCTGGGAACCAGAGGAAACTTTGTCAGTTTGGAGAGCACGAATGCATTTACCCCCCGATATCCCCCGATAGTATCGTCTACCAATGGACATCCCTGATTTGTAAGTGGTTGATCCATTGAACATAGGCACTTCCGCGGGCCATGTTCAATTCCCAGCGGGGGAATCTGCACTTTAATGTTGGTCAGATCTTTAAACAATTGAATTGCGTGCTTCTAATCCGCTTCTTACTGATATAGTTATATATATATAGTTATGTATATATATATAGTTATGTGTATATATATATATATACTTGTGGGCTTATAGACTATATATATATATACATACATACATCCACATAGATTCTAGATCTATACATACCCCCCAACTGTATACACACGCACACACACACATCTACATGTATATATATATATACATATATTAAAGTGTGAGGCACAAACGCTTGGCAGAGACGCACTTGATGACCTCGGCGGAGCTTCAGAATCAGGCGCCGGGAATTCTCCGCCATGGGTGTTTTCGCTGGTGCGCCATGGGAATGGGAATGGATGGGAATCGATGGGAATTGATGGGAATGGATGGGAATGGATGGGAATGACCAATAATAACTACCATGTGGTTATTTAAATGTGGTTGGGAATGGGGGAATAGCCATAGGAAAATTATGATGGGGATGGGGGAATAGCCATGGTTACTAATTTCATCTAATTTATAGGGAATGGGGGAATAGCCATGGAAAATCCCAACCATAAATGGAGGTATATAGCTGGGAAAATCATCTATTTTTATGGACCATGGCTTCCATGGCTATGTTAAATAACCAGAGGGTATATGAACAATCATCATCAATCATCTCATTCTCCCATTCCCTACCAGGCACCAGCAAGACAATGGGAATAACATGTGGTTGGAATTATGAGCGAAAGATCCCCGCACAAATATATAATGTGGTTCTGCTTTAATATTTACAGTTATTTATGATAGTTTGCTTGGCTTTGGGAAATCACACTTTGTTTAAATACAGATAAGCAAATTAACGAACTCAAGATGCACTTTCCATAGTAAGCTGTTAAGTTCCTACAGCTTAGCTAATAAGTGTTTTTGACATCCTCAGCGTGATTGATGATTGCTTACCCCAATTTTGTAATGGAATGCTGGGAATCGGATTGGGGAAGCTATCCCTGAAATGGTTGACCTCTTCAGGTGTGATAACCGTGAAATAATTCAACCAGGGTGTAAAGCCTCCAGCATTTTACGGGATTTTACGGGGATATCATAGGATAGAATCCATGAGATTTTATTGGGATATGTTTCCTTAATTCTCAATGCGATAAAGCTAACATTTGGAATGTTTTTGATCCTACTACTGGAAAGTCATGGATTCTGTACTGTACGGATGTGATTTACAACAAAACTAATGGGGATCCACCATAAACCATTCTGAACACCAGTGGTTTGTGAAAGTGAAATTGGGCATGTCCTCATTGATGATTGAGTTTTTGTTTTTGTGAGCTGATCATTTGGAGATGGCGATTATGGCAGACTATGGATTATTATTCCAGCCTGCTAAGACGATCAAGGGCGGGGATGTTAACAACAAGTGTTGGACGATGTGCAAGTCTATCCCTCTCTTAAGACATTGGAAATCATTGGATTTGGGACTGGGGAGGCTGCAATTTTGGATACCATCTACTCCAGGATGTGTCCCCTTTTTTTTTTTTCTATTTTATACACTTACCAGGTGGTGCCCCCCCAGTCATAAATGGGTTATAATCCCATTAACTAGATATAAACCATAGTAGATGACATTTCCAGTTGTGGTTTCCCCTGTGATTCATGTTCCTGCATGGCTCAGGGTGAAGCCATCAAGAAGGAGTTGGACTCCATCATGGACCTACTGAAGGCTCGGCCAAAGAACTATTGCAAGACCAGATGTGCCCCCCAGAATGGGGAAAACTGATTATGAATCACCAGTAATGCGGAGGATTAAAGCTGGATTCCTGCTGAATGATACTGTATGTTTTTTGCCTTGCCTGATTCCCCCTTAATGATCACCAATTGCCGAAGATTGGGAGATCCCATTGCGGGGATCTACCAACTGGCAAGAATGATTTGTTCCAGCCTTGTCATATCTTGAGAATCCTTGAGATGTATTCACCGTGGAGTTGGGAGTGGCAGCTCAATTTAGTGGTTCATCATGCCATAAATGTAGGTACCTCATGTCCCAAGAATAACTTCTGGAAGGATGTGGAAGGTTCGCAATGTTGTTTTTGTTTTTTGGGTCTCCGAGGAGAGGCCTTCAAGACTCCACATGAGCGGCCAGGAACCACCTGTGCGAGTGGCCAAATTTCAACTGGCGCAGCCACAAGGCCTTTCTATACAGATGCGATTGGTGCTGGGGAGCTAGCGGTGTACTCGGAAACATGGACGGTGATTGATCTGACCAATCCCATCACCCGAATATTAAATACCTGCTAAAGGTTCCAAATATATTTAAATCCCCACTAAAGCATACTAAAGCATGGTTTCTCGGGGAAGGGACTATAGTTACTGCAACTGTGGGTTTTTGAAACAACACATGGCCCAGTGATGGTTGTTGCTTCAGGTTGGGGTTGGGGCTGCGGCTGCAACCCCAACTTCCAACCGCAAACCCCAAAATGTTCGACTAAACCAGTTCCAAGCCACCGAGTCAACCAGCCGCATGTGTGTAGGTGTTTGTTAAGATCATCTAAGCGGATTCATATCATAATATATATATATATCATAATAGCTGGCGGACTTATATTGCTTGACTAACTAAAATATAAGTTGCCAACTCATTGGCATCATTGAGCCCTAACCAACCAATATACCGTTGACCGTTGGTGGTTCCAATGCTCAAAAAACACACCAGGTCTCGGCAATGGTTCCGCAGTGCAGTCTGCAACAAAGGTGTTGGCAACTCAGTTTGACCCGGGACAGTGACAGCCGTGGTCAGTTTGACCAAAAATAGTGGTGCTATGACCCAAAACAAAAAGGTTGTTTTTGGCCGATAAAAAAGGTGGTTTTTGGCCGATAGTCAGATAGTCAATCAATGAAACTGGTCCGATAGTCTCGGGATGAGTTGGAACCACCAAGCAGTTTTGATCTGCGGTACCTATCTATAGCAGCGACCTGATAATAAATCCATTCGGATACGGGCGATATCTCGCTTGTAGGTGTTAAATGTGCTCGCTTGTAACTCCAAGATGTGCTCGCTTGTAACTCCTTTTTGCTGAAGGTCCAGACACTTTATGGTCATGTTGGAATGAGAAGACCAATTGAAAAGCAGTGGCACATGGCAAGTCTGGCAATTCTAAGACCAAGATGTTCTAGAGTTTGAGAAAGTCCATGCTATTGTCATGTTCGAGAACATCTGAAGGGCAAAGTCTGCAATTCTAAGACCAAGAGCTCAAAGCGTAGCATATAGACGTGCGCAACAGCCAAAGAATATTATCACACCCACCCCACCCCACCCCACCCTATTGGGTTTGCACATTTGTTAGCCCCTAGCAATATCTGACAATCCAACATAGCAATAGGTAATACGCAGTTTCAATAGGTAGATCATCTACAAATGGCCATCCATCTACATGGCATTTTGATATATTTTGATGCCATTTTCCAGCGAGCCATGTTAGGTTACAACAAGATAAACTGCCATAACATGCCATGACCCCGTGTTTGCCGGTTGTAGCCCGTCGGTTTCAAGACACCTTCCGAATTGAGGCCCCAGCGGAGCGAACAGCGGAGCGAGGCAGTAGCCAAGAAACACAAAAAAGGACATCTTATGGTGTGTATATATATATATATATTGTTAGATATATGTACGTATTCATTATACTATATTATATTATATTATATCATATTATATTATATAATATTATATATATATGTGATTTTATTTTATAGTATATTGTATATAAGCGCGTTTTTTTTGTGCATATTATTGTATATAGTTTCGTAAACTTAATATAAGTCGTTCTAAGTTTATGTAATTTAAGTACAAGTGATAATCCATAACTGGTCGGGATGATGGTCTCACTTGACTAGTTGTTCCTTTTCCCTTTTAAGGAAGCTGAAACGAAGGACCAGATGGGAATATAGGTGATACAAAAACACACCCCAAAAATTCCCCAAGAAGATAGAATATGATGTCAAGTTTCAGATGATTTTGGCATTTAGAATCATTGAAATTGATTTTTTGTTTGTTGTGCGGCCGGATGGACATACTATGAGCCTACCAACAATGAGATGCTATAGTCCAGAGGTCACATAGGATCAAAACTAAAAGAGGGCACTTATGCATATCGAGCAGCCTGAGCTGCTGAGTATGAAAACACACCAACCGAAGGGTGTTTCTGGACGTTTCTGATGTTTATGGATGAATCTTAGGTGAATTCTATAGGTTTTCAATATGTGTTTCAATAGATTGATTGGTTAAAAGGGAACATCTGCAGGAAACAATGGTTTTTAATCACCAATCATAGGGGTTTCCTTTAGATTTTCCCCCAATCCAATGAGTTTTAGTTGTCATCCAGACGCGTGGCCAGGCACGACCAGCAACTGGAGGATCTGGGTGTCCTCAAGGCGGACCGCCTTGATTCAGCATCAAAATTTAGGGCATTCTAAGACAACCCATGACAAAACCATATAATTAATCCATAGTGTTTATATATATATCATATAATCCATAGTGTTTATATATACGTATATATATATATATATGTATATATGTAGTGTATCTCTTAAAATCTATTTAGGTGTATCCCAAGTTTATCAGCTACACAGCCCATGAACATCTCTGGCCGGGGGCCTAAGGGGATGCTCAGGTCCATGTCAAGGCTTTCGCAGCGAAGTGCCCAAGTGGAACCCTGCAGAGGCCGAGTGTGGATGTACCGCATGTTCTTTCAATATCATGGATGATCCGATAGATTTTTGGTGCTTAGAACTGCTACATTATATATATACACTCTTTGGTCATCTAACACTTTGCTATTTGCTATAGTCAATTTCCCATGGATAGATATGGTTTGACTCTGAAAAACATGCTGATTTTCCGAGTTATGTTGAATTACCCGAGGGTATGCTATTTATATATATATATATATATATACATATTTATATTATATTGTGTATATATATATATGTATATTGATGGCGTTTCAACTTCGCTAGCACTGGTGGATCCTGAGGCAGCGAGCCGACTGTTGAGCACCGGTGTCCCACCGGGCGCCGTCCCAGGCGCCGGAGGCGCCTCCGGCGCCGCCTCCGGCGCCTCGGCCACGGTGGCCACGCAGAAGGGACCGGAGAAGTCGCAGGTGAGGTTTCAATTTGGGCAATCCTCGTGAAGCCTGGCAGATCCTGGCAGATCCTGGCAGCCATGAAGATTGGGAAATCAGAAATATAGATTATATAGATATATGATTAGATGATTAGACCATATTAGACCATATTAGACTGATGTACGACTGATGATCTTGATGCATCTGCAGGATAGGATTGACCGAAAATGAGGCAGAGCCAAGAATTGTCGTGAATATTGTCCATGAACCATGGCACAAATCTGCTTATAATTTGCCAAGAGTACACTGGGGTTTTTCACCGCCTAGAAGGTCATGAAGCCAAGCGAATCAAAGGTTGCCATTCCTTCGAAGCTGTTGCGCAATCAATGCCTGCCAGTTGAGTTTCATTGTTTCACACTGCGGCTGCGTCCCAAAGATGGTGCCAGCGTTTCGGTCTATATACATGTATAGAAGTATAGAAGGGAAAATTATTTGAGTCCGTTTTGGTGTATGCAGGGAACCATCTTTGAACTATTGAGTTTTATATATTCATAAGAACATGAGGTATTGATGAGTTTCAGGCAGCACTCCATGTTACATGATGTTTCACCGTATTTGTTGCTTATCATTTCATTGTTGACACGTTTCTGTTGCGTGCAATCCCCCCAAAAAAGGTTGTTTGTTTCAAATGCAAACTCTGTTGGTGAAGTTCTGCAAACAGCATGCTTGTTGACACTACGATCTCATGTTGTTGTCTTGCTCGTGGTTATGCGTTTTTCCATTTAATCTCTATGTTTGACTGGTCACATTAGGCATGAATTTGCAAGAAAATCATGAGCCCTCCCGGCTTTGGGCCCTGGACGCAGCGGCCTTCGCGCAATGAAATAGAGTCGTGCCTTCTTTTGCGCCAGACGTGGGCGCCAGACATGGCGACAAAAGGGTGGAGCGTCATGGAGGTCTCAAGTGATCGGTGGATGATGGGGATGAAACACCATCCAGGTGATACAACCAGTAAACAACTGGCTGGTGGTTTTGAGACACATTTTTCAAACACTAATTATTTGGGAGGACGATCCCTGATTCCAGGGATTGGGTTAAAACCACGATCACTAGATAGGATAGTACTAAGACAGTCCCCTGCAAACGGTTGGGTTGGGAGTGTAATTGGGTTGTAGCACCTCTGATATTTGGGGAAGACCGCGATATAAAACAGTTGCCGTCTGCATGTGTAATATTGTACGTACTAGTAAGTTCAGGAGATATCCTAGTATGAGACCTAAACGTGAGCCGACCATACTTTTCAAGTACAACCAAAAATGCATTAAAAAAAACAAAACATAAAATAACATATACCCTCTGGTAAATAAACATAGACCCTGAAAATCACCAATTTTTAATGGAAACTAGTCTTCCAACCCCTATCTGCCAGGGTCTATGTTAATTTACCAGAGGGTAATTATCCAAATCCATATTTTGTAACGTTACTGTTTCCGAAACGGAAAGGCCATTCATCCACGCCATTGGAGATCTACGACGTTTGCTGTTACAAACTTCCCAAGAAAATGCGGAGGATTCTCCACCGCAGGCACAGGAGCTGGAAGTCTCTTGGATGAGCACATCGACCCGGACTACCAACCAACTGAAAAGGAGGTGCCAACCGAAGTGGTAGATTGGATGGCTCAAAGTGGATTAGGACGGATTTCGTATACAATATATACACAACTTGACATTTTTTTGATGCTGTTCAGATTTGGGATGTTCTTTTTTTGAAGGTGTATTTTGTTCGGGCACGCCTGCAGAAAGTATTCCAATCTGAGTTTGTCTGAGTTATGGATAAAAGCAACATAAGCCACGAAGGGACAGAACAGAGGAATGGATGCATCAGGGGTTTTGGCATGGTGGAGGGTCAAAGATCGAAGGCACTATATAGGGCTATCCGCGACAGGTGGAAGAATATGCAGAATGGCTTGGAATGGACGCTTGAAAAAGACGTGGTGCTGACAGCATCGGATGGGAGCGTATGGGTATAAGGCCTATGCTCCCTGGTGGTTCCGGCTGACCATGGCAACAATCAATCAGCTCAAAAACACCCGATTATATAGTGTGGGTGAGATAACAGGCTCAACATGGCTCAAGCCAATCTTCGAACGCGGATCATCGAAGTCAGAAACATTCAAAACATATCAAAACATCGACCTCCCCATGGCTGAATTCAAAATATATCAAAACCTATTAGTGATACCATATTTGGCAGGGATGAACGACTGAACATCCATCAATCCCAGCTATTTGGGTTTGTCTGAAAATAGTGTACCCCTTTTTACCCAATGGTTTTGCTGATCATTATCCCGTTTTTAAATGGCTATTTCATTGGGAATATACCCAACATTTTCAGACAAACCCATATATAGAATGAGTCTATTAACCTCTATTCATAGTTCATGTTATACCCTATCCATTATATACCCTATAATCCCAGCTATTTGTTCGTGTCCACCAGGGGATTTTCCATGGACTTTTGACCCACCGAGGATTTGGAAAAGGATCGGGATCTCTTTTGGATCGCCCGGGCTGGTTTGAAAGCTCCGCTCCTCGGCGGACTCAGCGGCGTTTGGCGTACGGCGAAAAATGTGGGTATTGATCCGCGAAATGAATACATGTGTTTAATTCATTTTAATTCCATACAATAGATCCACATATATAGATCCACACATGGATATATATGTATACATATATATAATTCCTTAATAATATAAGACTTATAGATTTCGAATTGAAACTATAGTTTTTTGAAAAAAAACATGCTATAGAGGATCTTCCATTGTCAGGTTAGATTTGGTTAAATTGTGGAACCTAGATGAAGCCGATGTTACCTAAAGGGGATAAGTTTTAGGATGTATATGGATGTATATCTAGAATCAAACAATCATGTTAAAGGGCACTTTTTTTTGTCCATATTTGTGCCCTGGACGTCAACATATGACGTATGGTATCAGGGACCAGGTCGGAAAGCCCTTGAGATTGCTGCAACTCCCATTCCGCTCCATCCTCATTGTGTCAATTTTCCAGCACCGTCTCTGTTGGTACAAAAAATCACCCTGTTCCTGCCTTCCCAAAAAATATGTCCTTAATCGATGATGACTGATGAATTGCTCCATCGAGGCTTCCTGCGCCTTGGAAGCCCTGCGAGTCAGAGGATGGGGAAATCTTCTACTTCAACTTCGAGACAGGCCGGGGCGGCCTGGGATATGGATAACTAACCCGGAAAATTGGGGGTTTAACCAACACGATTTAATGAGGCTTAACCAGTAAAAATAGTGATATGATGCGGTACCCACCCAGTGCCATAAGCCTCCGATTTGGAGGGTTTGTACCACACTTTTCTGGTATTGGGGATGGTTGATGATTTTGTTAACCATCAGTATTTCAGCAACCAACAATCGATTTGTGTAAGAAACAAATTGGGAGAATGTAACCAGCGAAATAAAGAACAATTGGGATTGACGGTTCAAGATAGGGATATCCGTATATATAGGAAAAGCATGGTTTTGAACGAACTATACTGGGAAGGATAAACCATGGGGCACCCAACTTTACCGCAGTTCAAAGACCCACCTATTGAAACATCAGTTCACGCGACCATGGTTGGTACCAAACCACCTGGTCAGTTTCTGACCCAATGCAGGACCACACCAATAACTTGACCTGCAATCGCATTCTCATGCACAAATGCCAACTCCACGAAAATCCATCTTATCATACCTCCGCTGGTTTCTGGATTTTCTACTATGGTTGCACTGGTGAAACAAACAGATCACAAAGCCCAGGTGAAAGTGTGTGGGATCATCCTTGTGATGAACACTACCGAAAAGTCTACGAGAAGTACAAGGCGCAAGCAGCGCCTGGCGCAGCGCCTGGCGCAGCGCCTGGCGCAGTTTTGGCCGGCGGCGGGGCACGGCACTCAGCAGCGGCCATCTCCGCCAGGCAAAGAAGGAAGCCGACAAAGCGACAGGAAATGATGACAAAAAGAATCTGGGCATCGCCTATCACTTATATACTAGAATTACTATAGACATCTATAGACATCTACAGACTATATCGATTATAAGCTGATTGAGTCCTTTCTCAGCAAATCATTCCGTCCTTCTTGGTCATGTAATTAAATTGAGGGGTGCCATGTTGATCGTTCACATGATCCGATCCGACCTCAGAATGATTAAGGAAAGATAAGAAAGACAAGAAGGAGAAGATACTTGGCATCGCAAGTGGTGCAGGAAACCCAGAGCAGGTAAAGATATCCAAAGTGGAAGTTCGAGAATTGTCACCGTCCTTGTATGACATTATTTTGCCCGCAATTTTCGACTCGTGATATTTGCAGGCCATGCATGGCCATGTGACATATCATTTGAGTCCAACATAAACTATGTTTGCAGGCGTTGGTGCTGTCAGTGTTTTTTTACTCTTCTAGCATGGGATGGTCCCTGGTCCGCCCTCGCGAAATCAAGGAAGGAGAAGGACAAAGCTCGAAGAAACAGCATGGGCAGCGGTGACATCCTGGGTTTGAGCGACTTGGCCGACAGCTAAACCTGGATCACTGGAACCCTGGCTGCCCCGGGTACTGCAATACGGTGTGAAAAGTGGGGACCCCAACATCCACTGCTGAATCATTATTATATTTATTATCCAACTTTATCCTATAAATTCCCATATAGTCTCATAATCTCATATTATCCCATATATTATCATATATTATCTCATATGATCTCATATTATCAACATCCAAAATTCTTCTTTTTATAGATCTCCGGTAGCCACACCATGCCATTTCGGCCCCCCAAAAAGCCATGATGGTCAGCGGCGAGGCGGTGACTTTGACGTGCCCAAGATGGATTTGCCGAAGCCTGGGGAGTCGCTCTTTGGAAAACCCAGCAAGAACAAGCGCCTGGGAACGACCAGAGGAAGGGGGGAACGTCTGACTTTGACATCTTTGACTTCCTGGTTTTTGGGGGACATATAAAAGATGGGTCGAACATGGTCGAAGAATGTCGAACATATTGGATAAAACCCGTGGTTTCAAGAGGTTGAAGCTGAAAGGGACTGGACCCCAAGATAGATTGGCATTTTTTGTGAGTTGGCCATGCGGAATGGAACTACGTTTTGACACTGAGAGCCCAGCATAAAGAAGCTCCAGGGAAAAAGCATGTTTTTGTTTTTGTTGGGTAATTATTGTTCTTCGACCAGCGGACGCGAAGTAAAGCCAATAGCCAATAGCTAAACCATCCCCAAAGGTGGTTTTTCAACATGTGTAAACATGTGTAAACCATCCCCAAATGGTAGGGTTATTCTTGTATTACCCTCTTGTTTTTTAACATAGCCATGGAAGCCATGGCCCTAATCGAAATAGATGGTTTACCTATTAATAGCATGGTGAATCTTTCCATGGCGAACTGTGAGTCATAACCAGATGGTATTATTGGATTCTTCCATTCCCATAGGATCCATGTATGCTATATATGGTAACATGGATCCCATCAATATACCCCCAATGTTAGCATATATACCAGCACCATGGATCCTATGGGATTGGAAGATATCTAAAAAGCCCGAAAAAATCGTCACCACATGGGACTCCTGGTGCGCCTCGGCTAAACCACGAAGACACGACCCCAGCGAGGCTGGTCTTCGACTGCAAGCCCAAGGCTGGTCGATGGATGCTGGTGGCTAGTATCCCTTAACGTTCATAGCTATTGAAAATGGCCATTTATAGTGAGTTTTCCCATTAAAATTGGTTATTTTCCATAGTTATGTGAAATTACCAGAGGGTACAGCTTTTTGAAGTAGACAAGGCTTGTTCAGCTGGAGTCACTGTTCAGGGAACGCAATGGCTCCTAGAAAAGCAAATGCAGGTAAATGCAACATGTTATGTTGAAATTCCACCGCTTAGCACATAGTAGCACCTAAGGTAAGGAATTGCCCAAGAAAGTTGGGCAGTCACTTGTTTTTTTTCGTCTTTGGAAAGATGGTTAGCAGAACTATCCAAAAAATAGCATCAAAGAAGTAGGTAGCTATCCTAATTTATCCTAATTTCAGGTTGGTGCATTAGTTTATCCGTTTCCTATCCCATGTTTTTTTTTGGGGTGGGTGGTTTTGGCATGACGGGGCAGGCAAAGGCAGAACCTGCGCCAGCTCCTGTGACTTGCCGAGTCATTAAGGAGAACCTGTTCTGAAATGGGCCACCGCATTTTTAAGACGTAGATATGATGATAGATACCATCTGGTTATTTAACATAGCCATGGAAAACCACCATTTTTAATAGGTAAACCATCTATAAATGGGCCATTTTCCATGGCTATGTTAAATAACCAGAGGGTATATATATATAGATATATTGATATACTGAGGCGCATTTTTTCCCTAAAAATGCGCCTCAAAAATGTGTTGAGTATTCGATGTATTCATGTTTGCTGCCCATGTGGCGGCATTTCGTATTATATACGGCATTCTGGGGTTTCAGTATGGATATGGGCGAGTCGTCAAAATTGCACCCATGTTTTGTTGCCCACGAAAGCTGGTCATTTAAACGTATTGAATCATCTCAAGGGTGCTAAACTGGACAAAGGTGCCCATACTGATCGAATAGACATGCTTGCATACTTGTCTTTGATATGCACAACAAAAACTGCTAATAAATTTCATGTCAATTTTGGATGTAGCATTTTTCTATGCCTCTCCATACTCCATATGTTCACTAGTTGTTTTTTCACATATTGCCGCATTTTCTGCTCACGATGGCCCAGGCACCGAAGGGCAACGCTTTCGAGGTGCACAAGGAGAAATTGGAGGTGCCGGGAGAACCAGGTCAGGAAGGGGAAAAGGATGGAAAAGATACAGCAACTACCCTCTGGTAAACTAACATAGCTATTGAAAATTGCCATTTATAGTGAATTTTCCCATGAAAAATTGTGATTTTCCATAGCTACGTTAGTTTACCAGAGGGTACTCAGTATTCAGTATTCCCAAGCAGTCCCTCAAAAAGCTTTATAATTTACCATGGTGGGATGGCACTCTTCAGAACACTTGGGGAGGTGGCGAAAAATTCACAGAGAACAACCGAAGCCTTGGATATGCAGCCCTATGTGTTCCTTTGCGTTCAAAAGATAAATTGAAAATATGTGTTGGGTGTTAGTTACTTGTAGCCTCCAAGAATTTGCTGGTGTTTTTTGGAACCACCGTGTTTGAGGATGCTATAAGATTTGGTCCATGGTGGGCGTTAGACCATGGCCAATATTTTTGTTGAGTGGCCTTGCGCACTGAACCATCAGTGGGGCAGCATTTGCCATGCTTGCATTCTGTCATAGATCCAAAGGCTCAGGCAGGTTTAAGTGCTATGTTGGCAGAACAAATCCAAAAACAGAATTTGCAAGCTACACACTATAATAATCTATAATAGATAATATAGATATGGATCTTATGAGTGAACCTGGTGAAGCTGACATCTGTGACACACCTTTTGGATCCTTTTTGGCATGCTTTGCTGGTTGTTTGAAGTGGCCTCACCCATCAGGTGGAACAGCAAGAGAAATTGCAGAAGTTGGAGAGGGAACATCAGGCGACTGGAACCGGTGGTATTAAATTCAAACCACCGGGAGGGTTGATATGGGTCGATATACTAATCATTCCTATCATCAGTAGTAGTGTTCATTTATGGTTTTCTGTTTTCTTGTTGTTGAAGTTTTACCCTCCAGTAAATTAACATAGACCCTGGCAGATAGGGGCTGGAAGACTAGTTTCCACAAAAACATTGGTCATTTTCAGGGTCCAACTGTTAATTTACCAGAGGGTAACATGTTTTTTAATCGTGTTTTTACCATGTTTTTATATTGCTGATGCTTAAATCCTCCTGCTTGGGACGTCCATGGCATCCACCATGGCATGGCTTTCGGCCAGGAGAAACTCCTGCAGATCCAAGCGGATTTCGAGACCCGTCGGGAAGAGAAGACACAGCAGCTCCGACAAGAGCTTGAGAGGACACAGCAGATCCGATGCACCGATGATCTGGGATCGATGTTTTGGGTTCTTTTGGGGAGTTATATATCGAAGATATACCCTCTGGTTATTTAACATAGCCATGGGAAATGGCCCATGTAGAGAGGTTTACCTATTTAAAATGGTGATTTTCCATGGCTATGTTAAATAACCAGATGGTAGTTCTTATATGTTGGTTGGTGGTTTCAAACATGACTGGATTATTTTCTATTTCATATATGGGATGTCATCCCAACCCCATTGACGAACTCATATTTTTCAAGATGGTTAAAACCACCAACCAGTTATATGTTCTGCCAGTATAATTGTACATATTTTTTTAATTAAACGCAGATACATATTAATGATGTTTCCATGTATTGTAATTCTATGACGTCCTGATGATCAATTATGGTTTGTTGTTTTAGTATCATTATTGTGGTTGATGTATCCTTGTTGTTTCAGATGTTTGATTTCTCGGCAAGTGACCAGTGGCCATGGTTTGAAGATGTTTGAAGCTTGCGAAGCCCAAAGATAGTGCCCAAGGTGCCGTCCCAAAGACAAGTCCAATATTCATGAAATGATGCTGTTTGATGCTGTTTGTATACGGCTGTGTCAGCCGCAAGACTTCTAGACAAGTCACACAATTGGTTGTTGAGTGCATCTTTGCCATATCCTGGTGAGCAAGCTTCCGAAGTTATGTGTCTTCTTTAGCACCGGTGACCACATGTTTCATATTGTTCTTCGCGTACAGATGTTAGATACTGTGAATATATGAAAAACTATATATATATATATACACTAGTCTATTTTAGTTTGGCTGGTAGTAGCTGGTAGTTCAAATGGTTTCATTCTTACATCTCATCTATCCAAACATGATTTGACATTTTTCTCAGCTTAAGATATTTTAAGAGTATGTTCCAGTCCCAGCTATTAATCTACATTATATCTACATTATTCCCAATTATACCCTCTGGTAAACTAACATAACTATGGAAAATCACAATTTTCAACGGGAAAATCCACTATAAATGGTCATTTTGAATAGCTATGTTAAATTACCAGAGGGTAGATCATCACTTTCCATGCAACTGGGAGCCCGCAGGAAGAGTAGGGTCGAGGCCGAGCGCCAGGCCAGAGGTACTGGAAGTTGTGAACATAGCGACCTGGTCGATGGCTTAAAAAAACTAGCTGATTTTTCTAGGGAAGTTTGATCTCAACGGAACAAACTATGGTTTACATATGGAGAATATATGGTTTACATATGGTTTACCCTCTGGTAATTTAACATAACTATGGAAAATCACTATTTATAGTGAATGTTCCCATATGTTCCCATGAAAAATTGTGATTTACCTACAAAAAACATGATTGTTCATAACTATGTTGAATTACCTGAGGGATGTCAGATATATTCAGATATAAACGAAGTGAAGGATTTCTTGACTGGAGATTTGAACGTGTTAACTCATATCCTATAGAGACGGTTTTGTTTTCTGACTCAAATGGGGGTCCCCAGTTCTGTCGATGTTATAATCATAAAAAAAAAGGGTTCCAAGCGACCGTCAGCGACCGTAGCACTTGCCAATCTGTTTCAACACGGCCTATACATGGCTATAGTATCCAATATATTGGCCGTTGGCACTTCCCTATGCACACCACTACCTTAAAGGTGGACGAGAAGATGAAGATGCTCCGTGAGCAGATGGAATATGACAAGCGCCTGGTCACAGCAGCAGCAGGCACCAGGTTAGGTAGCCAGAAAATGACCATGGATTTTGATGTGATTCAAAGAGACAGGCAGATAGATACTTAGCTAGATTAAAAAACAACAACAACAACAACAACATCAAGATGGTCAGCATCATGTGAATTCATGTGATCTAAAGTTTGTATTGTATCCATTAAAGCAGGCCCCTTCGCACGCCCATCCCATGATTTAGTGATATCACTGCCGGTCCAAGGCGCTCAAGGCTCGAGAAGGAGGTGGAAGAAAAGTTGCGCCCCAGCCAGGCGGCCATCGAGCGAGAAGCGCGCGCCAGGGTGCAGAAGGAGGCACATCCGGAGGGATGGGAAATATGGGAATGGATTGGGGTAACCAGGTACCCGCCTGTAAACTACCATAGATGATATAGATGTGGAAAATCACTTAAATTTCTATGGGTGAATCATCTAATTAATTAGTTCACCCCAGGGTAACTATCCCAAAATGGCTGATTTGTTTCTGGTGAATGAGTGATTTTGTCATTTGTTCAAATGATTGCCGGATGGCTGGAAGCTCCAACATGCAGCAGGAACATTTTGGAAAGATATTGATACTGTCAAATATTGCCAAAACATGAAAGAGATAGAGAGAGAGAGAGGCAGAGGAAACTGAAGGAAAATGGGATCCATGAATGATGTTCCATGTTTTTCTTGGGGGCGTGTTGATTCCTGGCATATTCCTGGTGTTTTTTTGAGGTAAGTCCTAAAAGGAGCAAGCCTCCATAAATTTCACAAGCCTCCATAAATTTGGAATTGTAACTTATATATCTATACAAAAACCCATTTGGATATTTTAACATTTTCTATATAACCCATTTGGATATTTTAACATTTTCTATATAACCCATTTGGATATTTTCACTCATCTAATCTGTGTTAGAATATGTTTAAGGGATATATATATATATATTCTAACATAGATTAGATGATCCATAAAATTTGGGAGAACCGTTAGGGCCCCTCGGGATCCGGGGATTTCCTAGGCGGAGGAGAAGGCTCGTGCCACGCTGCCGGACCTGGAACGTGTGGCCCAGGACGGGGTCGGGCCATGGGATCTAAATTCACGGGCTTATCAAACAGGGGTTGGTTTGCCTGTCCCATTTTGGGTCTATTGGACATCACCTTATAGTAGCCATTATAGACCATATACCTAATGGTTGGGTGATGTTCAATGGGGACATTTAATGACCCATGTCAATTAATGGGATATAGTGGATATATGCTTATCAACCCTCTATAAATGGTCAATTTTCCATAGCCCTAAGTCACAATTTGCAAGTCACAATTTCCCAAATTTGGTGCAGAAAATTGAGAGGACACCTATGCATTAGAGGCTTACCCTCTGGTAAACTAACAGTTTGCTATTGAAAATGGCCATAGAAATAGTTGATTTACCCATTAAAAATGATCATGTTCCATAGTTATATCCTCTGGTAAACGTTTACATAACAAACTGGAAAACCACCATTTTTAAGCTGGGCCATTTTCAATAGCTTATATGTAACAAATTACCGGAGGGTAATGGGATATAGTGAGATATTGGGGTATAGTATCGGACATAGTGATATATATATATATAGAGAGAGAGAGGGATATAGTGAGATATGTATATTATATATATAGGATTATATTGGGGTATAGTGATATATTGGGATATGAATGGATTTGTCCTAATATTGGCATCAATATGATATAATGGGATGATGGAATTGTGTGGGAAATTTATGGTTGTTTGCCACATTTAGTTGACATCGACATTCCAAATAATCCAAATATCAATAGCATATACGACAATATACTATACATGTAGTAGTACCCTCTGGTGAACTAACATAGCAATTGAAAATGGCCATTTATAGTGGATTTTCCCATGAAAAATGGTGATTTTCCATTGCTATGTTAGTTCACCAGAGGGTAATATACTATACATGTAGTACAATAATAAAGCTAGCCATCCATTTGATACCTTGGTTCATTCTTGGTGCGACCTGCAGGAGAGGGTGGAAAGAGAAGCAGCTGCCAAGGCAGGCTGACATTATAGACACTGATGCATGCACGTCTATACGTGTATGTATATATATATATATATTATATCATTATATGTATATATATATATATATATTATGTCATTATATATATATATTCTGCATATATATATAGTCTACTGATTTATCTCTTGCACTGTTTTCTTTTTCCTACTCAGTTCATTTTTTTTAATCCAGGTAGGTCAGAGAAATTGATCAGTTCTGGCCATGGCCTGTCCCATGTTTTTGGGGCATGGTCACCACCATTTGAATTGGCATGCCGGCATGGGTGTGGGGTTGCAGTATTTACAGTATGTTGCATGTGTGTTGTTATTGATTGAGAACATCCTTTCAGTATTTTTCACTTATATAAGGTGTGAATCAGCCACCTCTCAAACCGCAGCGCTTTTGGATACATTTGGTAAGCTATGTCCTCGTGGCCCTCGCTTTTTCCTTGTCGATGCCCTCTAAGATCCCAAAATTTACCTGTTGCAGCGAGGCCACCCATTTTTCAAGATGGTACTTGGTCCATTGAAAAAGGAATCCTATTTGTACTATAGTTACTATAGTTACTGGTAGCATTTGGTAGCCTAAATCCACATGAAAATTCCGCCGAAGCCGGGCCACTTCCCAGGAGGAGGAGCTTCGGGGGAAGTTGTTGCTAGAGGCAGAGGAACGAGCAAGGAGACGTCTCCTCGAGACCGGGAAAACGGAGCTGTTTGGAGATTTAAATGTCGGTAACCATGGGAATATGTGGAACATCATATCGTGGAAAGTTATGAAACTTAACCTTTGAAATGTGGATCAAGCCCCCAAATGTTGTGATATATCAATTTTGTATTTGCATGAAGGTATCGAAGATGCTTGCCCATACCTGCAACATCCTGCAACGATGAATCCCAACTGAGCATGACATGTTTATTTGTTGGTGGTTCCACCACCACATCGCTGCGCCATGCTACGCTGCTACGCCTTGCGTCCAGGAGTGAGCTCCCACAGTTGGAGCAAAGGGCCAAAGAAGCCCTGGAGATGAAGGCTATGGATGGCTCGGCAGTTCATTGCTTTAAGTCACAAATGGCCATCCCAAGATTGTTTCGAAACAAAGGCGTGGTTGGTTGATATGTAAATTCTATATTCACGACTATGACATGCATGATACATTACCGGAAAGGTTAAACTTCTCCCATTCGAATTGTAAGAGCCTGACAGTTGAATTTGAGAGCTACGGCACCCTCATTCCTAAGTTTGGAGCTTATATAACTAATCGCTGCTAACCAGTCAGTTTGTTGCATCCAAAGGTGATCTGAATTGCAGATCTCTATGTTTTCCGCTTTGGGGGGTTTGTCAGTAGCACCTTGTGATGGCGACCAGTGGTGGTGATAGAGATGAGAAAGATGAGGCTTAAACCCCCTTTTTCATGGCTCGGCCCATCATTTTCATTGGTTGAAATCCCCTACGTTTCACAGTCAAAGCCACAGTTATTGATGGTTGCATCAACATATGTAACACTGACTTAGATCAACTTAGATCTACCATTCTCGATGATCTAAATTAGTTTAAAGATATCTAAAGTGTTTCAAAGCCCCATCAGCCCGCCATGGATGGTTCAGCCCATGTTCCTTTGGCTTCACCGGATCAGGCGCAGGAGGCAGTGCAGTCGCAGTACCCTCAACTGGAGGAGGCGGCCAAGCAGCGCCTGGCGCAAGAGGCAGAGGAGTCCGGCCGTGGGAACGATGAAAAATGGGCGGGTCCAGGGGGATTGATTTCAACCATACAGTTGGTTGATCTTGGCGCTTTGGCCCTTCATTTGTACTTGTTTCTCACTTCCTAGCACGGCTAGCAGCTAGGGGTAGGGTGACCTGACAGCGATGGGAAGAGAGAGAGAGGGGGGTATTGAAGGAGGATGGGGTTGGGCGGCTGGGTAACAACATGCAACAAGACAAAATGGACTCAGCCAGCAAACAAATGATTGACCAAAAATGGAGATGTAGCGAACAAAATGGGAAGGTTCAAGCACCAAAATCCCTTGATGTAGCCAATCCTGGAGAAAACTGAATTATATGTGGGGATGGGTCAAGCCATTAGGAGCACCAAGAGGACAAAAGGCTGGTCATTGATTCTGAGATATTCATTTTGGAGGGATAGTAACAAGCACTGATCAACGTTGAGATGTGGTAATATGTATTTCAGTATTTCTTAGTCCATGTTATATATGTGATATTTTTTTGGGGAAGGGGGTGATAGTCAATTTTGATCCAGAATATCTGGAGGTTGTCATGGGTTATGACACTTGTAATCGGGTTCGCCATGGTAGTGAAAAACAGAGAGATGGAGCAAGGATCTTGAGCCACCGCAAATATCATGAGACACTATTTGCATCTATTTGCGTTTCATTGTTGGATGGCACTTATTTATCCTCAAGCAGCTGTATATGTATCTAATTTCATCTAAATTTGAACGATCCCTTCAAAATTAGACATTTTTAGTGAGCTACTAAGTTACTACATGTTTCTAATAGTTTCCTATATCATCTAGAACATTTATGACATCTTTAACTGAACTTGAAAAAAGTCATGCGCCGGGCTCCAGGAGAAGATGCGGCAGGTTGCCGCCGCCAGCATCGAGCGCGAGGTGCGAGAACGTCTCATCAAGGAGGCCGAGGCCATGTGCCCGGGGTGAACCATGCTGGAAAATGCCGCAGTTAGCAACCCATTTTGCTTAATGATGCTCCCAAAAAGATGGACAAACCCACATAAAAACAGGCAAGATCCATGAATATCCTAGTGATTTTCCCATGATTGGCCAGTCATTTTCCCATTTTTCATCCTCTTTTTTTGATGCCAAATATGTGAGGAGAATCAGTAATCAGTGGGCCCAGCGCCCGTGACAGCGGCGATCGAAAGAGAACCTCAATAATATGTGGAAGGGTTGTATAATGGTGTAAAATCAGATCCTTTCAAACCATAAAATCATTGAACATTCATGTGACGTTTTTTTTTTTTACTTGTGTGTGTTCATGTCTGTTCACGAAAGCTGTGCATCACAGTTGCGCGATGTTTTTAAAACACACGTTGCGTGGTCGAGTCATGTTTTGAAGTTGCCTTGCCTTCACCTTCTTCTTCAAAAACAACTTCCCACACTACTGTTTGGCAAGATCATCGGTTTTCAAGAAAGAGTCTCCTGGTCCATGAGAAGTTCCCAAAGGCGTTTGTCCTCCTCCTCCTTTCTCCAAAAGTTGTCTATCAAAGGGGGTATGTTATACGTGCATGGCGCTCTTTGTTCGTTCCATGCAATACTTTCAGGTTGTCCTGCAAGCAGAAATCGAAGCAAAACTAAGCACCTCTCAAGACTTGGGGGGTCTAGAATCGTTGCCTCCAAGCTTTAAAAGATGTTGAAACGCACTGACCCTGGAGATGATGTGTTCCTCCAAATGGCTTGTTTGGACAAAAGGTGGTTTGGTACCTAAAGGTTTCAGATGGTAGATGAAAACAAGGATGCAAAAGGATGCACAAGGATCTAGAGGGATGTAGAAGGACATAGAATGTTGACCGGCCAAAATGCGGGATATTGATGCAAGTTGTTGTGTTGGCGCATTGCTGCAAGTTCTTCATTTTTGGCCTTTCCTTTTGGTATTCCAAACTCGACTCTGGACCAATTACCATTTCTGTTAAGCTTCGAGGCCACAAGAAGGCTCAGACACACACACACACATATATATATAATATCAAACTATCAAAGGTCTTTAAGAATTCTGGAGCCCTCCCTGTCAACCCTCCCAAGGGGGTACGATTCGAAATAGATACCTTGAACTTGACGGTATATAGGGATCAGACGAGTAAAAAATTGTTTTTTGAGTTGATTCAGCGCTTTTTTTGAAATGCTGGAAGAGACTTGAAATAGATGAGGACATGAATGAATACAGCATGATATAGCATTATGGTACCGTACAAGTTCGAGGAAATGATTTGCGGCCTTTGTCTGACATGCTACTCTGAAATGAATGAGGATGAACGTAAAGAATGATATGGCATGACATGGCAGGGTGGTACCATAGACACTTGGCACGGGAACAGGGCAAAGGTCAAAAACAGTCTAGAGCAGTACCGGCATAGGTCCAGGAACTATCATTTTAGACCAATGTTTTCGGGTCTATGGTATTCCCAGCCTCGGTAAAAATTTGGTACCAGTAATGTTAGTAGAGGGTATCATTTATGGCTAAAATCCCGTTGGAACTGCACGGCCTCCATGGGGATCGCAACAGGAGCGGCTGCGCTCGTCAACTGCCACTTGGCTAGCGCTGGGTATTTCTCCACTGGCGGTTTCAAAGATGTGTTGACAAGCATGGGATGATCCCAAGTGAGGTTTATTTTGGAGGTTGAAACAAGCAAGATCGTAGAGCAAATATTCCACAAATTAAACCTAGAAGGTTGCAATCCATCTCAGACACCCATGCCTTGTGCTGTATACCATAGGATCAGTGAATCGAAAGTTCCATTGCAATTTGAAGAGGGCAATCTTCCCCCCCCCAGTGGCCCCCGATCAAATACGTCCCCTAGAAACCCCGCTTCAGTACTGGATCTCATGTTTGACGCTACTTCTGATCGTGAAACCACAAAGTCATGGTGTTCCTAGGGGTTAAGCCACTGCTTTTCTTTGCCCAGGATATTGAGTCCGAAGCTCGTCGTCGAGTGCCTGCGGACAAGGGATCTGAGGCGGAATGTCTCATTGCAGATCCAGAGGAAGGGTTGGTTTAGGTTTGTTGGAAAATTTCTCGGAAAGCCTACCTCAAAAAAGAGTAATTAGTGTACCATCATTTTCCTCCGTTTCCATTTGATTGTACCTCCCCATTTTCGGACCCATATTGACGATTTATCCTAGCTCAAGCCCTGAAGCATCAGAGCATTTGGTTTTGTTTCTCGCCACCGCATTGGCAACACTTCCAGAACTACACATTCGAAAGTGGGTTTGAACATGGCGCATGTACAATTGTCTAATACTCAAACTTATGCATCCACAAATTCGTATTTTCATTTAGTGGCCATGCTTTCAGAATATTTCAGGGACATCACATATTTGGACCAAGTCAGCTGGGAAGGCCGACAAGGCCCAAGATTTGGAGACGGACGTGCGGAAACAGATGGAGCAGGAGCTGTTTGTTGGAAGAACTTCTGAGCTCTGCCAAAGTCAACGTTTGGTTGAACAATGTTCAAGGATGTTCAAGGTATTTTGATTGTAATTGCTTGGCTTGTTGGCTTGAAACGTCCTGGGTAATTACTAAACAAGTCTCATTGATTGGGTTGGGACGGATGAATGTAGGATACCTCTTGATCGGGAACAGATTTCTTCCTCAAGGATCATATTGGTGACATCCTAATTACATCTAATGACTAAAAGATACTAAAAGGTTCATAAATAGTAGCATTGCTGTAGTTTGTGTCCAGATTAATTACAAAGCTAATATTTCCGAAAATATTTTTTAGATATTTCAAACACTTTCCGAATGTAGGAAAAAACATGTTTGCCATATCAGCTACTGCTCCGAATTTTCGCTCGCGCAGGAGATCCGCGATCGTTTGCAGGCAACGGTGGAGGCTGATATCGAGCTACTTGCCACAGAACATAGGCAACGAGTTTGAGCTGCTGATAGATAGTATATAACAGTATTATTTCATTATATTTTTTCGTAAATGATAGCTAGGGCCAGTTCGGGCATGTTCAGGGTGCTGAGACTTGATACAAGAAGCAATGGCCTTTGGAAACTTGGGATTTTACATCGTGGGGCTGCTCTTCAACGCAGCAATGGGTAACAGGGCCTCACGAGGACCATAGTGAGGAATCCGAGTGACGAGACTGTGACTAGTTGCCATCATAGATAATTGGTCTAGATGATAACACACCCATCTGTATATGTATATATATATATACACATTTATATGTTATAACACGCATATATATATAACTATATATATTACATATCATAACCATTTCACATAAATATGTGTCGTAATTCTATAGTTATATGTTATATATAACTATAGTCTATTGAATTCTTCATCAAATCCCAGAAATCCCCAGCAGATCATGACCTCATTCCATGACCGCGAAATCCTCAGGCGTTCCATGGGTGCCACTTGGGAAGCCAAACGCCTCAGCATGGAGCAGGACTTCGCGCGCAAGGAACAAGAGCTGCGAGAGGAACAGGCGCCGGTGGAACCAATGGGGAGCCAATGGGGATATGATCCAGAACTTGTCACACATGACTGGTTGGAAATTCTAGTTATACAGTTATACAACATGTTACATATAAATGGAGGTTTTTTAATACCTGAAAACCATCCATGAATTACACATGGGCCATTTGTATCCATTTGTCCATTGCCATGTTTGATGGAGGGCATAGCTTTGTTGAACTCGCCGTGATCGTCGGGGCTTTTGGCAGGAACTAGAGCCGCCACACTCTTAGAGCAAAGGCGTTTTGTGGTACCCTCTGGTTATGTCAAAATAGCTATTGAAAATGGCCATAGAAATAGTGGATTTTACCATTAAAAATTGTGATTTTCCATAGCTATGTTAAATTACCAGAGGGTATATGATCAGTAGTGCTGTATATGATCAGTACTACCGAAAGCGGAGCATTTCTGCAGACACGATCTAGAAGACAATGGTTTGCTTGTTCACTGACAATGCCAGCAGATAACATCACGGGTGACAACACTCTTAAGGAAATACTCAAATCATAAAGCATCAAACATGAATTTTAAACAACCATAAACTCCCTTATTAGGCAGGTTTTGGGCTGCAAGCCACCTGAAAATATCTGTTGCAAACAGGCATGTCTAGTAGCCTAGCAAGCTAGAATTTCGACCTGTGAGCCCTTAAGTATTGGAAAAAAAAGATCAGCAACCTTGCTTTGAAACACAACACTTGGAGTCTGCAACATGCAATCGTTGCGATTAGGATATCATATAACCGCACACATAGTTATAGGGATTATAGGTATTATATCCCAGCTTACGGGGTAACATCCATGGCTATATCCATGCTATATCCTTTGACAACCCCCAGTGGCCTATAGCACAGCCCCGGAAGGCAAGCCGCTTGAAGCAGCTGCAAGCAGCACCACCCCCACCCTTGGCTCCCAGTAGCACCGGCCAGAGACCTGGGGGTTAGTTCATGTTGATTCGGGGCTGATGACTTTTTACTTCCATTTGTTTTGTATGACTATCAGGGACAATTATATAGAATATATATATATATATTTATGAATATATATATTATATGAAATATATATATATACATATTTGATTTTCCAGTTTCAAAACGTCTTAAACTACCACAATGATGGCATCTAAGATTGTATAGTTGACTAGCAATAAATATGAAGGTCATAGCCTCCCCCGAGCCCACCCAAGGAGCCGGCATACCCAGCCCAGCTTCGCCAGAGTTGGAGGTCCACCTGAGATCAATGATTTCGTTTAAGGTAAGACATATACTATAGAAAAACCTTGAAAGCATGCAAATTTCACAGCACATCGGGTGTGTAACTCTGAAAAATTGGGGTTACTGTTTTTTTTCTGAATCAAATTCTGGGGCAAGAACAATGATTTTTGACATGCGTTGTCCCCTGCGACTTGAAGTATTGAATTACCAACAAACGAACATGGATAGAAATGGTGTGTTGCCTGGTTTGGTTTTGTCCATGTAGAATCACAACAAGTGGCCCAAGGAGTACATGAAACAAACATGAATGGGCCTGAAACCACCAACCTGGCAGGAGTTGCGTGCAGCTCAACGCGTCACTTGGCCTTGGGGGCCGTGGATCGGATGTTGGAAGTGGATCGGTTTGGATGTTCCACTTCAAGAGTATCATGTTAATCCATTGGTCCGAGTCTCAAAAGGATCTCATTAGCATCTTATCCAACACCCTTCAACCCACCAGGAGTTTCAAAAGTGTTAACAGCTTACGTCACAAGGAAACCCATCAGGAAACCCATGACTTCGCAAGAGCTATCAGCCTGCAGGCAGCCCTTCAGGAGGCGGAAGCACTTCGCACCAAGGCTTGGAGTATTTCCATCAACACATTGGGGCAGGGAGTCTATATTTGCAGTTGTTTCTTTCTTTCCGGAAGGGTATTTAAGGTTAGCCATGCTTCTTGCATCCTGCTGCAGGTAGAGCAGATCAGGAATGAAAAGAAGGAGTTGGAAGACCAGCTCCAGGCAGAGATGGGCCGGAGCTAGCAACGAATCTGACAGATTAGGAGTTTGGGATACCCCATTCTCAGACAAGCCCGAAGTGGCTTGATGAAATCAATCCTTCCAGCAAGATACTGTGGCCTTTGCCCCATGGCCCATTAAGGCTGCAAATCATTACAGGCCTATAGGAATTTGTATGTGGTGTTTGCCCATCTGACCCCTTGCCCACAGAGACTAATTATACTTGCTTAGCTATATCTATGTTGAGGTGCTCTTTGCCCATTTGAAATGGTGTAGCTTCCCTTACCTGCTGCAAATGAACACAAGAACTCGAAGGTAAAGGGAACACGCAGTGTGATTCATACGTGTAACCTCTTTTAACCACATTCTATCTTTTTCGCGGATACATTGGAAGCTCCCGTGCGCACCAGCACCCCCAGTTCAATTGCTGCTTTCCCGCCTGGTGAGATGTGACTTGTGCAATGTGGCAGGAAATCAAAGCTGCATCCATCCGAGCAGGTGGTGGAAACCAAGAGCTCCTTGCTGAAACATGGGGTCCCGGCTGATGAAGTTTTGCCATTGGAATTTGTGTTTGGAATTCATAGTTTGGGATCTATGTTCACTGTTCGCAATTTGGGGTGTAGATCCGTTAGGTTTAGATCCGCTACCTTTCAAATCTAAAAAAAAACAGAAGTTCATGTCTGATTGTGGTATCACAAAGAGGCAGTAATGAAGCAAAAGAAACTGCGGGCATGAACGGTTTTTTCCTATCAAAGCAATACGATTTTTTTGGGATAAGCCGTCGATTGAAACAATGGCAACCAATCTAATGACAAGTGATCCCTGTCAGTTGAAACTGACGATTGAGGGTTCTGAACGTAGTAGCAGGCATGACCTCGGCTCAATTGACACTGACCTTAAGCCCATGCAACAATAGGCACCGGCAACAGCAATGCCAAGTAATGATAACTTTCGCACCTGTATATGCAAGCACATTACCCCTTTAGACACTTATTGGCCCATGTTGGCCCATTGTGAGACATTTTGAGACATTTCGAGAGATTTTGAGCAATTTTGAGCAACTTTGAGCAGTTTTGAGTAATTTTGAGCAGTTTTGAGCAATTTTTTCGGGCCAGCTTGGGTCATTTCGAGCAATTTTAAGCATTTTTGTCGGGCAAGTTTGGGGTCGAGCAATTCTGAGCAATTTTTGGAAGCACGATATGGCATTGTTGACCGTGGACAGTGTTCAAAATGTCTCAATTGAGGCTGCTTTGCGAGATATTACTTTGGCTGAAAAAGGTAGCTGATGTAAACCCCACGGATCTTGACCCTAAAACGAGATCAGTGATATGTGAAACATTATGGGATGATTTCCAAATCCGTGACATGTTGTATCATATTACTTTTATGGCTCCATTTTGAGAGATTGTGCCAGATTTGTTTGCACACTTTTAAACTTGCTTCGGACAATCATGTTCATATTTCTTCCATTGCCTTACGCAACATTTCTTTCACAAAAAACATGTATACACATAATATATATATATATATATGATGTATATATTTATATACCTACAGTAATTTGGCAGATATCTACCATGTGTTGCCCCTTTTCTTGGTATTTTTTGGTACCACCATGTAACATGCCATCTCCACTCCACGGCGTGGGCCCCAGGCTGCGTTCGGAGGTGCGACGCTTGGAGGAGCGGATGGCCGAGAAGGAGGCGGAACACAAGGCGCGGGGTGGAAACTACGGACTTCTATGGTTGCATCATGAAAAAAAATGAAAATGGCGATTATGGGCATTCAAAATGCATGAAACATGGAGTTTCAAGATGTTTGTAACTGTTTTTCCAACCAATGTTATATTGTTTAGTTGTGTTTAATGGTGGTTTAATGATTAATTATGATGTAACCAATGACAATGATTGAAATTGGGAATATCAACCATAAAAATGAGGACTTGAACTTCAAAAATTGCGGTTTATATTCATCAATCATTCGGATCATATAAACAGTAATCGCTCTACTACCCTAATAGTTTACCATGGAAAATTGTTATGGACATCATAGGTAAATCTTACAAATATCTACACATATGGGATAGAATTGTTTCATTGCGGAATTTTATATTACCAGAGGTAGGAACCATCGTGCTCAGATTCCGTAGAAATGGCGAGCCAAGGGGCTACTAAATGTTTCCCAACCACATGATAGGGATGGGATGAAGTTGATCTCCCACTACATGTTTTATATTATTTGTTTACATATTATAGTTGGTTCCCCATGATTGTCGTCATTTGAAAAGTATATTTTCCGAACGGCATTTGATTGAGTTTCGCAATCGGATGATATGAAGCTCAAGGATTTCCACATTTCTCGATTTGTTCACGCAAATGTGTGGAACTTCAGAAGTTCAGAGCATTCACAGAGTTGTTTGTAGAAATCCGGCGGTTTCACACTATGGCATGCGCATCATGGTTTTTGACTAGTATTCCACATATTCCACAACTCAAGTGTGCACAAGATTGTTTAAAGTGCCTTCTTTCGGTTCGTTGCAATGTGCTGCGGCCAGCGTTTGCAATCAGGGCCGAAGGCTCCAGCCCTAAGAGCCGTGCTGAAACAAAGATCTCCTGGGAGCCTTTGGGGCTTTGGGCAGGTCGAGGTGACCCTTCAGCCTGCTCCATGTTTGGAGATCCCAGGGGAAACCCCAACAAGCAGACATTTTGCGGCAAAATGCGAAGAGATTGGCAGCAAGACTGTGGAGAACATGTGGAGAACATGTGGAGAACATGTGGTGGATGTCGAAGAGCATATAGTATTGAAACTTGAGACATTCTACATTCTGGGCTGCCACTTGACGAGTTCAACGGGCAGATGAAGAAGTTGAAGGCAATGCCCAAAGATGAAAAACCGACTTTGCAGTTTTGGACTTTTGCTTCAATTTCTTTCCCTCTTGGAAAAGAACCCAAAATCTGCGAGAAAGGTACTCAGAAGGGCTGGTTGAAGGAGAACAATAATGAGGAGAAGGAAGACGCCACGTCTTTGGCGCAGGCCGGCAAGAGTTGCACCTCTGAAATTTATTGAAAATTTGCAAGTCCTGCACCGCTGCCCTCACAACCGACAAGTGCCTCAGTGCCAAGTTTGAAGAGATTGGAAAGATCCCGCGGTTCTTTGCTACAAGATTGAAGCCAAAAACAGTGGCGAGAAATGGCGAGAATATGAATGTTTGTAGTTCCTTTTGCGGACTACTGTACCCTTCCTTGATCGATCAAGACAAGATTCCACATCGTTCACACAAGATGTCTCGAGATTTTGCACAAGTGTGGATGCAACCGTAGAAAAGCGAAATGAGTTGGCCCGCGCTGATGGAAAAAGGGAAGCTTGGATTTTGACGGGTGCGAATCACTGAGCAAATGTCAGTGCAGCTGTTAGGCTCAGCTGACCACCTTGACCGAGAGCTGCAAGGACTGTGTCATGAAGGATGGGAGGTTTGAGAGATTTGTTGAACTTTGAAGATGGTTACTTGTAGGTAGCCAGGAGGGAACTGCGGGATCTTTTTTCGACTAAACCAATTGGTCTCCAAATACGACGTTATGTGTGTGGTCATTTGTGACGTTACCAATTTAAAACAGTAGATTGCAGCGCAGTTCAAGTTTTCAATCCTTCAATCTCAGGGCCTTCCTCCTAGTGACTAGTGGCCACATTTTCCAGGAGCTGCAGAGTGACAAGGAGAAGTTGGAAGCGCAACTTGAAGCTCAGCAGGTCAGCCATGGTGAAGGGCATCAAACTCCCCAATGTCAGCAATGTTCAAGATGCATCGATGAAAATAGCACCAGGCACCATGATATCTCCATGTGGCTATTCCCGGCCATGTGGATCATGTGGTTCCCAGGCTGATGAGATGTTACACCCCTCAATGGTTCACACTGTTTTACTGTAATTTACTACTTCCTGCCCATATATACTAAGCAGATCTCAGCAGCTCAATTCAACAGTCATTATTTCATTTGATAATGTATGTGAGCCCATGTAATCTGCCGCATTTTTTTAGAATCCAACAGTTATCTCGTTGGATTCTCCCATAAAAAAATGTAATTATAAAAATTATATATATAGAATCCATAATTATGGATTCAAATGGATTATTTTATAGATAATTATACCCATAGGATCCATGGTGCTGGTACTTATGCTAACATGACTGGGGTATATTGATGAGATCCATGTTACCATATATAGCATACATGGATCCTATGGGATATATAATGATCCACCACCCCTTTACGCCTTTGCCTATTGTTGCCTCGGAGGCGAAGGGTGCCTCCGCGGCCGACGTGCCTTCCGTGCCTTCCGCGCCCGAGTGGCTTGGAATGGCCAACGCTGGTCCAAAGGGATGGCATATCTGCTGTCGGAACATATGGAAAAATATGTCTAAAGTAATGGATACCCTCTGGTAAACTAACATAGCTATGGAAAATCACCATTTTTAATGGGAAAACTCACTATAAATGGCAATTTTCAATAGCTATGTTAGTTTACCAGAGGATATAACTGCTTGATATATGTTTCGGAAAATAGATGACATATCACAGGAATCACAGGTGTCCAAACTGTGTACTGTGCTCATTTGTGCTCCCAAGTTGCTTCTTTGCTGCGCTTTTTGCAGCTGGCTCCGCCATGGCCCAGGCTGCGCAATGCAGCTGACGCCAAGTCAAAGGCAAGTGGTGAGGATTTGTCACCATCCACTGGGTAATCGATCCAGCAATTTGATTCGATCAATCCAGGGAAAAAAGAAGTTCAAGAATCAAAAAATATATTGATATGGATTTTGTTGAAACATCACTTGGAGTATGCACGCCTTTGATGGAAATATATTGTAGACTCTAGACCAACAATAAAGGCGGTGTGAACCTTCCGTGATGAAGACTTAGATGGAACATGATTGGAATAATTCATAGTTGGTGACAGTTAGTCTTTTAACCAGCGTGCGAATATGCCCTGTCCGTTTTGAGGATGGGTGAATAGTGGTGAATACCAACGGCTCAATACCTACGAAATCATCGAAATCGTGAAGTGAGTGTCAACAAGAACCAGCCAGAAGACCCATAATGAGATGTAGACCTAAGATATCCTAAGATTATAAGCCACACTCAGAGATTCGTGGAGAGTGGTCGGTTCTTGCAGTATTTGGAAGGATTACCCCTCCGATGATCTCCCTTGTGTATCCAATTTAGCTTATATCCTCAAAAGTTTCCCAAAAGTTTCCCAATGCCCCTAAAATACCCCTAAAATACCTCCAAGATTATAGAGTCAGTGATATGTCAGGATGCGTGAAACAAGCCTCTTGTTGTTGCCCCTGGTCGCTTGGTTGGAACATGGAACAGGAGGTCCTGGTAGAAAGAGAGAAGCTGAAGACCCAGCTGGAGACGGTGCAAAGGGACCTGGCCCAGGTGCCTGGATATCTTGGCATTGGGACGGTGTTCCACCTCAAAATACTGCAAATGGTCTCTGAACATAGCTGTAGATTAAGATGCCTCTCCGAATGAAGAAGCAAGCCATCTACAATCAGCAGAAATGGGTGATCTTCCACTGAAACAACGAGTTTGGAGAGCACTTCTCCATTTTTTGAAGAGGCTTTCCATGGGTGCCAGGCACAATCAAGGGAACAGAGCCAGCGTGCGGCCGTCGGCAAGACTGAGGTGGCAGGGGGCGGTTGGTGGGCATGATGGCCCCCGCCAAACGATTGATATGGAAACTCCGAAGGCTGAACATAATTCTAAACGCCTTTGAAATTACAGATTTGGGATGTTATATTCACTCCTTACGATTTCATCCTTTCGATGAGAAGGGCTATCTCACACGTCTCAGTCCCTGGTTGGTCCCACAGAACTTTGCTGGGAAGAGAGCAATAAGCACAGAGAGTGACTCTGTGCAATTGAGTTTCTTATTGTTAAAGAGTTGTGGGCTAGAGACCTTTTGGTTCCGATATACATTTTAGCACGGCTCTCAGACATTTTTTTCAGGCTTAGGCATGTGCACAAATTGCATGCACCAGAGCATGAACAACTTCATTGGATTTTTGCCTGCCCAGTGCCCAGTTGCTGACAGCTACTTTGCACAGGATTTATTGAAAGAAGCCGTGCAAAGCAGGTGCAGATGATGGTTTTGGGGGGCATTGTACAGTGGGCTCCGTTCACACTAGATCTAAAGTCTAAAGTTTCTAAAGGGTGACATCATCCCACAAATTGAACTTACGTTAGCTTTCCCAGGGTTTTGATTGCTGGGTATTTATTGTCAAGGGGAAGGGACAATGAATCATTCTCGTATCATCAATTCTATCACCATCATCCCACCTTTATCCAGAAATCACATTCAGTACAAATGTATTTCCATGTGGTTATGTTTTATGACAGTATTTGACAAACTCCGCGTGATGATTGCATGTTTTGTTGCTTATCAACCCATCACATCTGACATAGACCCTGAAAATAATCAATTTCCCAATTTGAACTAATCTTCCAAGCCCTATCGGGCAGGGTCTATGTTGATTTACTGGAGGGTAGTATTGTCTCTAAATCCCATCATGTCACATGTCCCCATTCCTGTTGATTTTTCACCCAGACTGTTCACGACTTTCCCCATGACAGTTTGCAACCTGACTATCAGCAACAGTGATTCCACAATCAATATATATATAATATATATATATATTATATTTTCTTGCGAAAAACACATAATAAGATCTATCCCAGCAAATTCACCATCAAATCACCAAGGAATACTGTATGGAACATATCAAGCACGAGTAGAATCTCAGTATCATAATATTCCGTAATATATCACCATTTCCATAAACGGTTGATATATCGTAGAATATATTGATATATTGACCTAACATGGCGTTAACCATGGCATTAACCAGTAAATATCCATCATATATTCATTATATATATATATTCATTCTTAACTATTAAATCTATTAATATATCAACAAAACCGTGGAATTTCCCATGTTTTTTTTCACTGGAACCCTGCCAGGTTGGAGCTTTCGCAAGAGCTCGAACGCCTCAAAGCGCTGAAGTCCAGCAGCGACTCGGAGAAGACGGCGCTGGCGGCGCGAGTGGCGTCACTCGAGGCCGGCGCAGGGCTGGGAAATGTGGCGAATGTTGGGTGTTTACATGGCTATGGATCAATACCTATTAATACCATTTTTAGGGGGATGAACATCCATAAATCTCAGCTATTTTGATGTGAACAGAAGGGGGATAGGGTTTTGACCCATCCCCACATTATTTTAAGCAGGCTAAAGCAGTCCAACATTTATACACCATATGGAATTTTTCTGAGTTGGTGTTAAGAGTCTTGAACCAGCCAAAGGTGGAATAGCAATTAATTTTTTTCCCAAGGCACAAAGTGACATGTCTGTCGCGGCCTAGCATCGTTTGAATTCAGCGGCTTCTGATATATATAGCAATATTATTATGGTGTTGAAACATGAATGTGCGAGGGGGTCTTGTGAAATGCAATGTGATGTTCATGCCACAAATGACGATTTGATATGTAGTATATAGGGCTGAAGCTGAGAAGATATTTGGAGGAAAGAGGTCATTCAAGTTGTTTATCCAATCAGCGAACATGGGGATAAGAACCATCATATGGGGATGTGATGTGGTGAATCTGGTTTATATCATATAATATTGAAATACCTGTATATACATAGTAAAGATTGGGCGCGCTGTTCAGAACATCAAACATCCATGATTTTTGTAGGATTTTAAGCCCCAAAAAAAAACGATGGGAATTTGATCTAATCAAGAAATCCGTTCGAACTGGTCAGGCTCAGCTGAATGGAGTGAAGAGCGAAGATGGAGCTGCGCAACTTGGCAAACTCACTGGGAGAATGGGTTTTTTTTGGTGTGGCTTGATGCTAGCAGTTTGGGTATTTAGATGTATTTAGCCCATGTATTCCCATGTTTTCTCCTATCCTTACCGTGTTCAGGGAAGCTTCAGTTTCCATGACTTTTCAACCCTTGGGGCTCCATGCTGAGGCAGGCTCTCAGACAGCAAGTTAGTCAGCTTGAGGAGGACGTGGCGAAGAATGTCAGTTTGGCAGCTTTGGGAACCACAAAATAAGCGAGAATGGATGTGCAACCCTCAAAGTTTGCAGCAGACAAACAAATCCGGATCAAAGATGGCCCGCAACTGTGCAATTGAAAGTTATTGAAAGTTCGTTCACTTTGCATCACTCGGGTGATGATTTTCAACAACTCATATTCTCAAGGAAAGAGGCACTATAAACACTTGCCAGGATAACCAATATTTAATCGTGATGAACATGTTCATTTTCAAATTGGGTATGTTTTTCTTGGTATATAAGTTCCTTAAGTTCATGGGTTGGTCGTATCAAATTTTATCTAGGAACATAGAGAAACGAATTATATCGTACCAATAGTTCTTTGGCCAATAGCTTTCAAGGACAATTTCTTGTCAGATATCGGGGCCAGTTCCTGACCAACCAGCACCAAACCCCATATGGTGGATGAACTCCCCATTTATTTGTACATTGACATCATTTTATATTTTACTATGCTGAATCCTTCTTATTGTGGGTAAGCTGCAGGACCGACTTTTCCCTAGCTGCAGCTTGATTTTCCGTTCACCTGTGCTGGTCACTTCCTCATGTTTGCCTAGAGGCATCTCCATCAAGTAAGATTCCACTTGCTTACCAAGAGTGTAAACAAATTTCATCGGTTCGCATATTATAGTGTGTGTGTATATAATTTATATATAATCGCATTGATACGGCATTTATACATTACCAATAAAAGATATTGTAACTTTGTAGATTTGTAGGTCTATTACTGTAGATTAATGGTGGGTCACAATGGAGGTACCCCCAAATCATCTCAACCATCACAACCCAGTCATTAACCCAAATCAATCCAAATCATTAGACCATAACTTTGCGAAACCGTGAAACCAAAACATCCCAGTCATTCAAGTCACGACCTCACTGCGACCGAGCCCTGGAAATCAGGGTTTATTTTAGGGAAATCATCCCCAAATGGCCTTACAGGAATTCAGGTTGGTGAATTATTATAATTTACCCAGATCACATTATGCATGGGTCATTAAATGTCCCCATTGAACATCACCCAACCATTAGGTATATGGTCAATGCCATGGCTATTATATGCTATTATAAGGTGATGTCCAATATACCCAAAATGGGACAGGCAAACCAACCCCTGTTATGTCATAACTAGCCATAACTTTTTTGAAACCTATGGTGATGGCATCGCCAGGAGCTGTCGCGGCTCCGGGAAAAGCACCTGCACTCCGCCAGCGACGCCGCCGGGAAGGTCAGCAGCGCTGAGGCCCGGGCGGCGGAGGCAGCGCCTTGGAGCGATCCGGGAAATCCATGGGAAACCCATGGGAAA
>Ga0126342_10001177_pt1 | contig 35281 bp, 22 predicted proteins | sample Cyp1metagenome_FD_92528 | JGI IMG/M metagenome (GOLD analysis project Ga0126342, IMG submission 92528) | Coral microbial communities from Lord Howe Island, Old Settlement Bay, Australia - Cyphastrea 1 metagenome | ecosystem: Host-associated > Invertebrates > Cnidaria > Coral ...
ATAAACACTATACCAATCCTAAATAAGCCTTAAACCAACCCTAAGTAAACTCTAAACCAATTCAAAATAAACCCTAAATCACCACCAAATGAACCAGAAACTGTCCCTCAATAGATTTTACACCAACCCTAAATAAACCCTAAAGCGATCTTAAATAATCCGCAAATAAATTTTCAACCAACCACAGAAAACTATAAACAAACCCTAAATACCAGTAACTAATGGAGGGTTAGTTTTTGTTTTTTTCTTTCGTTTTGTTTTTTGTTTTTGGATTTCTGGTTCCCAGCTTCTCTGCTTCTCTGCTTTTCCCTGCTTCTTTGCTTCTCCGCTTTTCCCTGCTGGCTTGCTTCTCTGCTTTTCTGCGTTTTCCTGCTTTTCTGCTTCTTTGCTTCTCTCCTTCTCCGCTTTTCCGTGCTTTTCTGCTTTTCCAGCTTCTTTGCTTCTCTGCTTTTTTCTGTTTACCTGCTTCTCTGCTTTTCCCTGCTTGTCTTTTGTTTCTCATACCGTAAATAAACCCTAAGAAGCATCATATAATACATAGACTAACCCCTAAATCAGCCCTACATGAACCCTAAACAAAGCCGAAAACAAAGAAAAACACTAAAGCAACTCTAAGGAAACCCTAAGCATTGCCTAAATAAATCTGAAACTAATCCTAAAGAAACCCTGAACCAGCCCTAAATAGATCCTAAACCAACCCCACATATACGGTAACGACATTTAAATTTGTGGAGGGCGGGCCAGACCGCGAGGCCCTGGAGGTAGTATGAAATACTGTTCGTATATTTAAATGTAGTGTCCGTATGTTTAAATGAATTGGATTCTGTATGTTTAAATGGCCGGGCGGGCCAAGGAAAACCTTCCCGGAGGTAGTCTCAAATATTTGTTCGTATATTTAAAAGTCCGTATATTTAATAATGTAGTTACCATATGTTAAACCAAGCCTAAATAAACCCCTCACCAACCCTAAATAGATGTAAACCAGGCATAAAGAAATCCCAAACCAACTCTGAGTAGGTCTTACACCAACTCTACACAGAACCTAAACCAAACCGAAACTGTTTGACACCGTGTTGAACCATAAAGCATATAGACTAGAATACAATTATATCTTGTATGTCAATATATATATATATACATATACATATACAAAATCAGTTTGTCGTAATATAGCCCTAAACTTTTCATGTGTGTTTTAAAAGTTTTGTGTTTTAAATATCTGCTTGGCCCAGCTTATTATATATATATAGGTATGATGCATGCAACATGTCAAAACAAGTGGGTTAAATATATACCATGCGAAAAATGCAAACCCCCTTCCAGAGATTGACTGGTATTCATGAAAACCGATTCAATTTTAAATGACTAGCTGAATAGATTTTGCAAATAGTTCCAAGGCCTTGGGCCCCACAACAGACAAAGAGGCCTACCAGACGGCCAATATATATAATATATATACATACACAAATATATATATATATAAATATTTACACGGAATCACTGATGTTTGCTTCACATTGAAGGTATGATGTGACGTCCATTTAATGTGAGCAGTTCCATGGGTGAAAGGGTGCCTAGTAAGCTGACCGAGGCTGGACTCAGTCAAGCGACCGAGAAGCTTTTGCAAGGTGGTTGCTAAGGGGCCCACAGGATTTGAGTTGGCTAATGCTGACTGGTTGGTATCCGAATAAAACCTACTTAGAAAAACTTACTCAAACCATACGCACAGATGTATATATATATATTATTTATATTTATGGATATTTCACATGTCTGTTTATTTGCACAAGACACAGATACCAGATCGCGATGAAATTTGCCAAGGCAATGCGTTGCCATATGCACGATGGAGCCCAATTCGAATGCAATTTGGTGTACTGATGATACATGTATTTTGGGGATGCATGCATCTGCGTATGTATACTCCAGGCTGAAACGGATTGCCAACAGGATGCTCTACCCTAATAGAGCGATCCAGTGACATGCCATCTTCAGTGCTCAAGGCAAGTCTTCCTCAGATCGGCAGTCGGAAGCAGAACTCAAGAAGTCCAAAGGAGCTCCGGGCGGGGCTGGATCGAAAGCTGCCAAAAGCTTGTTTTTCCCATCTGCTAGTTGGGGGTCTGTAGATTTTTGCAAAGGTGCGCTCCTCCTTCCTTCCTTCCTTCCCTCCCTTCCCTTCCCTTCCCTTCCCGTTCCTTTCCTTTCCTTTCCTTTCCTTTCCTTTCCTTCCTTCACTCGCTGCCATCACTCCCGTCTTCCTTCTGCACTGTGGAGTGATCGCCGGACACCATATCGCCAGCTCCGGATGCTGTGGGGCACACCTGGACCCGAATGGCAGAAAGAATGCCAGACAAAATGTCAGAATAGATGCCAGACAGAATGTCAGAAAGAATTTCGCAATAGAATGCCAGAAAGTATGTCAGATAGATGTCAGATAGAATTCCAGAATTTCTAGATAGAATGTCAGAAAAGAATGCCAGAAAGATAGAATGCCACGGTGGGGGATCACCCTAAGTAAAGTATTTTTTGAACTGTCTAGTTCTGGGAGCCTACCATGCTCTAGCAATTGGTTCGCTGGGAAGTGTTGCGCTGTTTATATAGTTCTGTTTAGATCAGAACCAGACACATGGAGTAGTTATGAGTAGTTGACATTTCTGCTCAGGGATGAGGTGATATTTATATTATATTAACATCCTGCAACCATTTAAACGTTGTAGTTGCTCTAATGCTGTACTATTTTGTTTCAGTTCCACGAGTGCAAAACCATGTCTGGCAAACACCTTTGCAAAGTATGAAGCGAGGGCGTTTCACACCTGGGATCCCCACCATTTCCTGAGGAAACGAAGCGTTGAAGGCTGGGCAGCTGCCCTTGGCAATCGCTTGCTACACTATGGCCATATCCGCAGCTTCGCTGCAGTAGGGGCTGCTCATCGTCCCAAACGACTTGGCCCATGTGCCACCCAGGCACAGCCTTTTTTCTATGAATAATTGTGTAATTTTCACAACAAACATCAACAAATTAAATATATTCAAAATTATTCAAATATGGCAAGAACCACGCCTTGTTCGGTTTGGCTGGGCTGGGGTGGGCTCATAATTGAGTTATAACTTATGCTGTATAATCCGTCATCAGAGCCCCCATCAACCAAAGAATGAGGGTCTCGGATGCTCAGGCCATCAAACCTTTCGCTGAGAGTGCGCAGAACCTAAAACAAACAGTCAGCAACCGAGCAAAAATCAGTTGACTGCCGAGCCAACAGTGGTTGACTGATGTTGATTGATGTTGATTGATTTTGACTGAGCAGATGCTATGGTATGCTCCAGGACATATGACTGTTATCCAAAAAATGGAGGCCCCCAACCTCCATATAAGTTCAGTTAAGTACTAAAAATGAGGCAGAAGCAGTGGTGAATACGCTGGGCGAGGCTAAACTAAACATGAAATTAAACTGGGCCACTGGTACCAATTGGTTCTATCATGCTATATCACTATACACCGCCCCCACAGAAGTGGTGATTAAACCGATCAATCCCTTGTGTTTGATAGTTTTTTGGGGTACAAGTCGTCTTGAATCTTATATATATATAATATATATATAGATCTCATTTTCCCATTATTTTCACCATTTTTTGCTGGTTCAACTCCTATCTGCACGCTGAGGCTGCAGTCTATTCTTCCAACCGTTCCGCGGCCTTCGCCAAGCTGCGGTGCGGTCTTGAGATATGTTGGGGGCTACATGTAGGTCACATGGTGCCCAAAAAATTGTGGATTTTGCTTGGCAAAGATGGGAGATTTGTAGATGACACATGAAAGATGATTCGCATATGTATGCATATATGTAATTAATGTGATTCGTTCTGGTTGGATTTGATCCCATCATTTCCATCCAAGGACCTGCACAGCTGATGTTTTCCAAGTCGGTGATTCTTTCCATTTTGGGCCAGGCAGTGGCACTACTCGTTGGGTGATGCCCAGGAGTCAGCGCGACTTAGCCCCGTGCCCAGAGGGCAGAGCTGGATCACTTTCCGATCTGTTTGTTTCTTATTGTTGGTCTATTTCTGTCCACACTTTGCAGATGTTCTGGGCGTTTTGGGGGTATACTTGACTTGTTTTGGTCTCTGGTTATGGCAGCTTTCTTGAGGTCCCCAATGGTACAAGTCGCAGCTACGGATTGCCACCGCCTACTTGGGGCAAGGCCACGTTGGGAGTCCTGGGCCAAATCCCGGAGGGGTGGATGATCAATGATGCTGATGCTGATGCCAACGATGCCAACCTTGATGATGATGCTGATGATGATGAGGAGGAGGAGGATAATTTTCCAAGGTACTTTCTGCAATTTTGAACAGAAGTGTGCAAAAGGGTAGCCTCCGCATCCAAGGCTGAACATGCCTACAAGCTGGGGGACCTGGTTTGCAATTGTTTGCGGCCGTGGCAACTGATGTCGGCTTTTACTCTTAGACGTGCTAAGGATCTGGTTGATAACCGCACTTAAGAGCTTGATGTACAGCTCATCTGAAGTTGGTGTGTGAAATATAGAATGGTTTAGCAAACTTGAGCCATCTCCTGACAGATTTATTAGCTGTCAACTACTGATGCCTCATCCAGGACCTATCTCTTCGCCAGTGACTTGCCACAGGGCTATGCCGAAGCGATGAAGGTGGGAAACCTGGAAGGAACAAGCAATGATTGAGTGCGGGCATGTTTTTCTAGAGTTGGGCTTTGCTTCCGGCATCTTGCTGCTATGTCGTGTTTCATTTTTGCACAGGGTCCCAAGATATGAAGACCCCATTGCGAAATCTCAGGAGTGTCAACATGCGCTCTGGCAAATTCCTCGCTTGGAGTCCATGCCTCGTTTAGAGACCCTACTAATTATCGATGTGCAATTTGTGGCTGCCAGATGTTTGGACAAGACATGAGCCATCATGAAGCATGAGCCATTAAAAAGTTGTTGATTGGCTGATATTGGGACTTATACTTCCATGATGCCATGATTGCTTTATAAAGTTTATAATTTATTGGAGATTATGATAACCCATAGATCCATAGTAAGGGTACCTATCAACCAACTAGTATAATGAGATGGGAGAAGGGATGATAAGTTTTCTTTTTCATGGCTCACATGACAAGACCGTTTGTGTACCCCACGGGTCATCCTCACGGCAGAGGTCTCCACTGGCCAAGCAGCGCCTGACCCGTTTTGATCAGGACTTTGGGGGTTCTGATGGGGGTTGACGATGATGGAAGACGCAGCACAGTCTTGAGCCGCAAGAGTTTGTCAGCTTGACTCTTCGGCAGGACAAGAACCGGCCCAAGGGTTGGTGCCGCATCTTCGCGATCTCGGATGTGAGGGCCTCTACAAAACATACCTCATCATACCTGGTGCTGCAGACCCTTTTCTCAAATCTCAAGTGAGGTCCACATCGACCACGGCGGTGCGGTGTTGAAGTGGGCAGAAGGGATCAATGACAAGGCACGATGGTGGAATTTCACGGTGAGTATCAAGCCACATCAACATTTGTTGTGAATATCAGAATCACTTTCAATTGCACACCCGAAATTTGCAGCACCCAGAGGTTTCTTGTGAAGATTGTGTTATTTGATGTTGCTTGAAATGAACCACTATCACCTTCTTCTTGCGGAAACAGATGCTTCCGATCAACCAGGAGTTCAAGAACGACATTCTCATCGTTGCCGGTGATTTGGGCGACACCTTCAACGCTATCAAGCGCGGCTGTTTCGGGGGGGAAGCTGACAACCTGCATGTGGTTGGAGATTGTTCAAGATAAGAAAAATGTATGAGTCATATGAGTCTAAGTTTTCATTGCTGCAATTAGTAGGCTGATTTGCATGATCGTGATTGTCAAGGCCAACCGGCCAACTCGTTTCGAAACCTTCGACTGTAAGTCATCCGTCCTGGCTCAAATGATCAGACGCTTTCTCCGAGTGATCGAGAGGGTCATTGCATCGCTTCGCTCGGTTCCGATGAACGAAATGGTATCTTGTCGGCACAAGAAACACCTGGGAAATCCTGGGAAGGAAATTCTGAAACACTGGGAGCGGGGTGGATGTTTCACTAACTAATTAGCTCGAGGACTGCAAGAACTGTTGAGTTTAATTTCAATTATATAATCTAGTAATGTTTTGGCTTGAGTGGACCATAGCTAGCAACATAAACAACAATGAGTTTGGATTTGTTACAACTACTGCCCTTCAATCGAAGCATGCCTTGAGAGGGCTCATGGACTCAGGGATGTTCATTTTCATGTTTTCTAAGGAAATAGGTGTCCAAACGGTATGCAGCAGAAGAGAATCTTGAAGGGAAGGGTCATCGTAACATCCCAGAGAACAACATTATAATTAAGTTGTTTTGGAACTGCAGCTTCTGTTTTTGGACATGCCTTTAATGATCTTTAATGTGTTGCTAGTTTCAGATTTGTGCTGACTCAGATGAATTCGAAGAAAAAGCTTGAGCAGGTTGAGCCCAAGAGGGTCATGGGATCACGTGAAGAGTTTGGGCTACAGGACTCAAAAGTGGCCCTACGATATGGTGATGGCACTGCCCTTCTGGACAGCCTTCCAGAGTCGCTTCAAACACAACACATCGCAGGCGAGACACTCGGCCTTTGACCAAGCTCCACATCCCAAGTAATTCCTGTAGGGAACGTTTTCGGATGGTATTCACGTTACTGGAAAGATTGGAATTAATGATTCAACATCCAGCCTTTTCAAGTAGGGTTGGCCAACATATTTAAATCATGCCAGTTTTGATCAATATATGTATATACGTGTGATATTAATTAATATTATATGTTGACCATGTGTTGACCATTGGCAGGTGATGTGGATGTCAGCGGTTTGGGCGCTGGCGATTCTGCTCTGCTTGCCAAGTTCCTGGAGGCCAGGAATTAGATCCAAAGAACCGACACCATGTTTTGATATGTTTAGCTAAGTGTCCTCGTGCGCGTTTGTAAATGATTGTAATTGCGTATTGCACATATCTAATTAATTATACACATTGTAGATGAGTTAAAATTGATGAGCATCGTGTGTGTGTGTTTGCTGAAAAAAGATGCCGTTATGTGATAGTTATTCCAAGAAGTCTATAGACATACAGGAAAACAATGGAAAACATAACATGAACGTAAGCGCTGTCAATGAATGAGAAGGGGGACCTACGTCGGAGGAAGGAGAAGCTGATCTTTTCTTTCAGAATTTGCTGCCTGGTGGCGAGATCGAGTATCAGCAGTGGTATCACATGCCAGACGCTAGTCGGCACTAAGAGCAATCTAGCGAGAGAAAGATGAGAAAGAGCGCCTAGGCAAGAGGATTTACCATAATATATATATATATTATAATATATATAATATAATATATATATATATATTATAATATATTTAATTATATATATGTGTGTGTGTTATATATATATATATTATATTATATAGATTATTTGTATATTATATATTATATATTATATATTTTATTTATATATGATACATACATACATTTATATGTATATATTGATGCAGTTCTCATTGCCAATGGCAGGTTATTGCCAATATCATTCGTTCGTTGCTACCCTACCGTGTGTGACACACCCATAGATGACTTGCAAGATATTCCCCAGCTACCCCCACCCATGTAATTACAAGATATATCAATGAATCAGTCACCATGTCATTCCACCAGCAGCGGGCTAAGTTCTCGAGCTGAGGACAAGAAGAAGCCAAATGAAGCGCTGAAGCGCTTGCAGCGGGTCAAAGTGGCCATGGCAGATCCAGAAGAGGCTGGACTGCCCTGGTACCGATTTCCGGTGAATGCGCCTGGGCGGATGTCGCGAATGTTTGATGTCCAGTCTGCTAATTCCATGCGATTAAACATCATACAGCAATATACAGCGTACATCAGAGATAAAATTGAGATGTGTACTGTGTGACCTAAAGGGGGCAGATGTTTCATGATTTTGGAGGTTTCATGCCAGGAACCAACATTTGCATGGTTTTCCCAGGCCTGCACCCCTATCCTGCTTTGAACTTTCAACTCTTCAATCTGATGTGTTTTTTTCCTGAAACCTGTGCACCTCACACAATTTCCGAGACAAGGATCAACAGCGGTATGGTATTCTGCCCATGTCGCCAACCATTCGGGAGCTTTGCTCGCGTGCAAGCAAGCGCACTGGTTTCATCTTCAATCATGCTGTTGTGTTGTACTACGCTGATGGGAATGAATGCACCTCTGACAGCATTGGGCCCACTCTTCGGGGACGAGTCTTCGCTGACTGAATGAGCGAACCATCAAATCTCATTTCTCCGCTTTCCTTGCGGTCCTTAGTTTGCATCTAGCATCTGCATAATCTGCATAGTGGACCTCCGGACCAGTGAAGAAATTTCATTCCCGTGAAGCCTTTTCTGTGAGGCATTGGATTTCACAAGGACAAGACCTTAGATTTAGACGAAGAGGCACCCATTGTCAGCATCTCCCTGGGACGACCTGGCCGGCCTTACATCTTGCGGGACAACATTTTTCAGCCCACGCAGCAGAGCTTTGGCCTTTGGCAAATCGGTGATATTCTGTGATGGATGAAATATGATGAAATTGGATGAATATGAGCAATATTGGACCTCACTTCATCACTGGGAAGTGTTGCGGTGGTTGTGAGCAAAATCTATAGATTTTCATTAAATGATTTTATTAGATTGTGGTGTTTGGACCTGTAGGATCTGTAGGATCTGAAGGTCACAGAAGCGTCTTACGATGGATGGAGGTCGCTTTTTGTACTCGCACCATCTCGCAACTTTTCTGGCTGTGTTTGTTGTGACTTATGCCGCATGCCATCGCATGCCATTGTAACCTTTCACTTGCTTCACCAGTTTCCTCGGTTTACGAATCATGAGGCCCAAAACCAAGGACAGAGATCTTCTTGTCTCATGGTGCATTGTTCCAGTTGGGTGCCAAGACCAATTCATCCTACTATCACGCCGTGAAGCAAACCACAGCAGCTGCCACTGGGCCACGCGTATCAATCACCTTCCGTCGAGTGCTATCCTACAAGACTGATTCAGGGGATTTGATTGGACAGGGTGCAAGCTATGCTTCGTTGAATTGGCCAACTGAGCTGATTCTTGCCAGCAACAGATTTGTTCCACAATTTTCCACAATTTCTGCCTCCTTTCAAAGAGTCAAAGAGCGTAACGAAGAGTTTCCAGATACGAGCTTCCTTCCACACAGAAGGAGTTGGTTTCCGTGCGAGGGACAAAATTTCTGCCGTTGGTTTACTTGCAGTCAAAGCCAGCCAATACTGCCGTGTGAATTCAGCAATACCCAGCATCAGCCCATATCAGTATTCGATTTTATCGGTTGCAAATGTTGCAACCAGCAGAAACATTGCAGTCGATTGCAGTATCCTCCGTGATCGCCGCAAGGAATGGCCAACACCGTCTCGACGATGCCTTGGAGGAGTCTGTGCCAGGTCCAACAGGTCCAACAGGTCCAGGTCAGCCTGTGGAGCCGCGTCCAAAGCGAGAGCAGCGCGGACAGCTGCAGCCCTCGGACGTGAAGTTGCTAGGTATGGAGATGGAGGACATAGAACCAACATAAACCAAGCTGGGAGAACATGAAGCAAGACCTTGATACATTTTGCATTTCACACTTTGAATATCAGAGTCTATCATGAAAAGGAAGCTCTCCAGGAGATTCAGATCATGATTATTGTAGATGGACAGAGAGACGGACGGACAGACAGATGGATGGACGGACGGACCGACGGGACAGAGAGACAAAAAGATAGTTAGCCTGACCTGCAGCTTCCTCCCAGCACATGTTTTTACTTGCTTAGCCAAACTCCACAAGCATGTTGAGTTTCAACATGTTTCAACAAAAATGATGGTTTCAAGAAAAAGTCAGTTTGGATTTCCCACCTTTACCGTGAGCTACGAACGGTACATGGCGTTGGTCTAATCATTTAATCCATGGCGTGCCCCTTGTATGACTTGAAAGGCATATACAGGCTCTGCTACAAAAAATAACCAAAAATGTTTCCTATCTTTGCATGCTTGCTAGACGCCACTAAGGTTTTTGAAAGACCTTATCGACGAGGCGAAGTTGGAGCCCTTCTTTAAACAGAAAGACATTCGTGGTGCAGGCGTGGTGTGGCCAACACTGGAGGAAAACAATATTGGTTTTTGGATGCTGAACATGTTCACATGAATTATAGTATGGTATTCTCATTTTACTTTTACTCTCTCCTCACACATGTTGTTTTACATAGTTACACTATACACTTTTGTTAAATCTGTTATGTCATATTATGTCTATATATCTAGTATATACAGTATTATAGTAGTATATACCTATATATACTACATTAAAGAAGGATATGTCATGAGTCAACTGAGTCAACCTCGGCAGGTTTGGCAGCTCAGGAGCTGCTGAAAAGCAAGGGTCGCCCCGAGCTGTCCAAGGCTCTGGGGCAACGAGCCTTGTTTCGACGGCTGCATCGGGGGATGGCACCACATGAAGAAATCCCAACAAGATCTTTAAACATCAACATCATCAACAAACAAATGATGCCAAAAAATGATTTACAAATAATTACTGTATATATATTTAAAACAAATGAAGCTTGTTTAAATTGACTTGATATGTTTAAATATGATGCTTTCATGGCATGGGGAGAGAGAAAGATGATGCTTTAGTTTGATGGATTGAATAGCAAATGATGTAAGTCGCTGAAATTATGGAAAATTTGTGGGTTGTTTGCTGGCCCAAGTTTTGAGAATTGGAACTTCACGAAACCCAAATCAGCACCTAAAATATATCCTTGTTTGCAACAATTTGAGGGCCTTCTTGGATGCTATGCACGGTCGGGTACACACGTCACCCACAGGCACTTCTAGTGGTGCCAGTCCCGCCTGAGGAATCGGTGAGGCTTTTAACAAATGGAAATCTCAGAAAGAGGCTCCCAAAGAGGCTCCAGCTCCGCAAGAGGCCCGCCTTCAATTTGACAAAGTGTGTCATGTTGGTCTTACATGTGCATACCTGTGACATATGTGCATGCTTGCAAACTTTGCCAACACAACCCAGTGAGATCCAATGGGATTTTCACGACATTGGTTGTGGATTCACCGTGGTTGCTGCCATTGAACCGAAAAAAGTCTCGAAGTTTGGGCTTCTGCAGTTTGTAGGTTGGAATATCACACTTCTGCATCGTCTGTGGCACATTTCTCGACAATGACATATTGCATCATATTGCCATCCCCAGATATTTCCTGCCATGGGCTTCCATGAACTCCGTGAGGCCCTGCCCAAAGCGACGCCACCGAAGTCGGTGGCCACCTCAACTGCCATCACTGCACCCAGCTGCTGGTCCTTTGGAGCCAAGTTGCTGCAATGGTTCCGGGTGACTCCCGAAGTGACCCCCCAGGAGATCCTCAAGCAACTTGGGCTTGAGCCAATTGGTGAACCTTTTTTGTGCAGAGAAGCTGTTGCAGGTCGTTCCTAGTTCTTTCCAATGTTGCTGAAGCCATGGCCCTGAAAGATGGACAGCCTAGACAAGACAGCACGGTCCCATTCACATCATACCAGACAACAATTTAATTCAACTCTATTTAGCAAATTGTTCACACACATTGGTAAAATCGTTGACAACTTACCTTTAGTGCTTTAACATGCTTTCACCATTGAACACTCATTGAACACTTAATAACCATCAATGGAGCATCAAGGTATTGGTTTGGCGATGAGCCCTACAAGTTCCGTGGTGGACTTTGGTGGCGGGGCATCGATCCCAACATGCCGTTGGATGGCCAGGAAGGTGGGTATCAGCAGTTTGGTTTGGACGTTTGGGTCGGAATGGATGTGGATGTAACGAAAATATATGAAAATATAAGTTACCTGTAAATAGTTTTATATAAATTACATGATAATATGAACCTGCGTGTGACAGAAAATATGCGGATTATATTGGTACTTAAATTGATTAATACAATTACACGTGTTTGATTGCGAATGGGATATGCCAGGACAACAGGACAGGATGTTTGGAATATTTTAGGCTAGTATTTATATATATATATATTTACTTTACTGATCGACGCCTTCCAGGCACAGATCGTCGAATCCGCGAGAGGTACAGCAAGTTAATTCGCAGCTGTGCGAATGGTCACTTTGGCTGCAATGACATTTCAGGGCATCCATGTTGTGCATTAAGACTGTGTTTACATGTGTCCAAAGTTGGTTTACCTTCAAAGCAATTCCTTCTTTACCAGCCACAATTTCCGAAACCTTATGCCAGAAAGGCAGAGGCTGGATGCATTTTCTCTTGTTTTTTTTGGGGGAAGGGGGGGGCGACATGAGTCTGCCCATCCTTGTTCTTTTCTCGATGTTTGATTCATCCATTGTCCATTGTGGATGAAGACAGCACGCTGCCACAGAGGGTCCGTGAAAAAAACATATTTGTTTGCGTTTTCAATGATTAGTTGTCTGGTGTCCGTTACTAGTAGTGTTCAATACTTTTCGCAAAGCGCATCGTACATCGCGCATCTCAAACCATCATGCTCAATCCAGCTTACTATCCTTACCCCCACACCATCACATTTGCATCATCAACATCCTCATCCTCGTCCTTGTCATCGTCATCGTCATCATCATCATCATCATCATCATCATCATCCTCATCATCATCATCATCATCATCATCGTCATCGTCATTGTCATCCTCATCCTCATCCTCATCCTCATCCTCATCCTCATCCTCCTCCTCATCATCATCATCATCACCATCATCATCATCAGCATCAGCATCATCATCATCATCATCATCCTCATCCTCATCATCGTCATCGTCATCGTCATCATCATCATCATCGTCGTCATCGTCATCATCATCATCATCATCATCATCATCCTCATCCTCATCATCCTCATCATAATCATCGTCATCATCATCGTCATCGTCATCGTCATTGTCATCCTCATCCTCATCCTCATCCTCATCATCATCATCGTCATCGTCATGGTCGTCGTCGTCGTCGTCGTCGTCATCATCATCATCATCATCGTCGTCATCGTCATCGTCATCGTCATCGTCATCATCATCATCATCATCATCATCATCGTCATCGTCATCACCATCGCCATCATTATCATGATCATGATCATGCCCTTTCTAACACCAGATCGTATGCGTCATATCAGCATCACGCTCCTTTCTTCATCACCATCAGCAGCATTGAATTTCCTGCCCCCCTGCCTGCATTCGCCTTCAGGTCTCCCAGAATCGCTGCGTCCCTGGACCCAAAGCCCTCAGGGCTGCTGCGCCCTGGTGCTGCTTTTGGATCAATTTCCTCGGAATGCATTTCGCGGTACAGCTGAGTCTCAGCTGCAGTCATGTCATCTACTCCTAGGGAACACGTTTACCGTTTACCCTTGAATGGATCATGGATGATAAATCATAGGAGTTAAAACCATGGGTACAAATCGCTTATGGATTCGATTCGATCCCCAATTGCCGCTGAAGTGACTCTGAAATAGCCAGAATTTTAAAACTGCGACTGACACTCAGCAGCCAACCAAGGAGATGTTTCAATACGATTCCCTGGCGCAGGAGCCTTGTTTTGAATAGCGTTCAGTTCCAGGGTCATGCGTGTGTTGAGTGCATTGCCGTGTGAGATGACATCTTACCAATTCCATCCAATTCCCACAACCAGGCAAATATGAGCATGGATCTGCAAAGTTCCAGAGAACATGTTGGAATTTATTCCATTTTATTGCAGATATTCCAGAGAGCAAGAGATGACCCAAGCTTGGCCGAGGAAATGGCAAAAGAAGCCCTAAAGGGCGATCTTCCCTGGCCGCATGCAACCTAGCTGGATTAGAAGAGCAGAAAGCAGACTTTTCCATATCTTTTCCATTCCCTGTAGCGGCTTCGGTGGTGATCTCAGGCCACATTCTGCTACGTTGCCTTCATGCACTCCGAAAAAGTGGAGATGGTTGAGGAGGCCTGCTTGGGTCTTTTGCGTGCCTTTACTGCATTTTACTGCAATATCTGCAATGGTACCACGATGGATCACATCCTCTGCAACCCTCAAGATGTGCGGCTTTGTTTGAAGCCTGTAGTCAAACCATGTCAAACCTGTACCATTGGCATCCATTGGACATAAGGAAGGATGCGTGGAAAAGGGCCCCTCCATCTAGGCCAATGTCCACTCCCTTCGCATCCGCATGTGAGAATCACACTCACATTTAGGTTTTTCGGCATCAGTGGAGGCAAATGTGGCCACTTAGCCGCACATGACCAGATTTGATCAGTATTTGTTCAGTATTTTATCATTGCTTTGTGGTATTTTGTGAGGTTGCCCAGCATGCCCCGCGCCAAGACTGCTAAGGAGAACCGCATCAAGTCCATGCATGTGGAAGCACGGCATCACGCGACGACGCTGCGAAACTTCGGACGTTCCTCGGCCGCGCCTCCGCCTCGTTTGGGGCTCTGGCCCGCCATTGGCCCATGATTTGCCAAGGATATCCACATCGAAATGAAGTGCTGGGCCGAACCAGCACCGTGGGAGAGCAGAAGTGGCTGCAACTTGCCATAAAGAAACTGGAGAAGACGGGAGAAGGTTTAGATGCAAAGGATTAATGTAACAAGATGTGAGAAGACTTGACAGCTTGGGGCAGAGTTGGTTATTTTTTATATATATTTTTATGCAACTGGCGGCTAGTCTGGCAGCTTTTGAGTCTCGTATTTTGCCGGCCCCCTTGCTTCATTTTGCCCCAGGCATTCCAAAAAGCTTCCTGCGTGGGCAATGTCAGTGCGACCTAAATTCAACCGCACGCCTGCTGAGTCCACCACAGAACAAGAAACAGTTGCGCCAGGGATGGTGGTTGACACTTCGGTGTCTGCAGTCCCAAAGACGCGAGTTCTGGTTCTCCATAGCAATCGCCAAAACTCACAGGATTTCAAGACTCTTGGGTTGAATGAGCGGATGCCTTTCCCCTGTTACCACAGCAATGGTGCATATTTTCAATGCCAAACCTGACAGTGGATAACAAGTTTGATGATTGGGAAGAAATCCATGCGCTCCCAGCATGATTTGTGGATTGGCCCAGGGGCACCATTCACAGTGTTTTGATCCGATCTTAGGAAGAGGACGCGTGCAGCCTTGCAGCCACTGGCGGATCTTCGACAACACCAAGCGTCAACGACATTCAACAACCACCTCTAATATCCTCTAATAAGAATATACTGTTTTTCACTACGGGGACGCATGTTATCACTGTTGTGACTGGTGTAAGGTTTTGGCATGTGTGTTGATGGTGTCTCATAGCAATGATGTCCAGGAAATCGCCAAGTTGCACTTCCTGGAAGCTCCCCATGCATACACGCCAATGGGAGAGGTCAGCGGGCAACAAACATCCACAGAGAGAGGGCTCGTGACTCATTTATAGTCGCATGATCTCGCATTTTTTGATGGGAACAACAAATCTGAGAGCTGAAAGATTTCTCAAACTACTGAACATTACTGAACTAATATATGGGTTTGGTATGGCTTTGGTTGTGGAGTTTGAAATCCACTCGTATTTGTCCCACAGCCATATTGATCATATTGGCGAGGCCGAAGAACAATCTGCCCACCTGGGAATTGCTGCCAAGAACCGCTGCTGGTGGAGACTTGGCGAAGTCTAAAGACCGGATGACTTGGATGACCCAATTTGTTTCATCTTTCTGGGTTCACATGACTTACAGTCGTTATTTATATATATATATATATATGTTATATAACGTTAATGAGTGTTATTATTGACAGTTATTGATGTTATATGCAGTTCAGTAGCCCTCGGATGCTTCGGCTACTCTTTGAAAACTTTGAGGGCCCAGCCACAACTTCGGACAATGCAAAGGCTGTTAGCCAATACTGACACTGATCGCCACACTCACCATATCTCTGTGAGAGATTTTGCAGACCTCTGGCCTGGTTGCTGAGGAATTCCACTGATGACCCAGCGACCATGCGCTATGTCACTTGCAGGGTTTGGGTTAGAATGGTGAGTATTGTTGAGTATTCATTGAGAATAAAAAGATACTAAAAATGTTAAAAAAATAGAGATAATAGAGCTTGATAGAGGCAATAAGAGTTCATGACAGAAAAGATCAGGAACGCTATCGTGACTCAAATGGATTCAAATGGCCCATGCTTGCTGGCCCAAACTGAACTGCTGGCCATTCTTTCTCCAAGTGCAATGTTGAGGTTGCCCATAGCTTACGTGTAAGATGCTGATTTTCATGAAGCCGTTGTTCAAGGTCACAAGCAGGGTCACAAGCAGCGCACTGTATAACACATCAACGGGGAGTTCCTTCTGCACTTAGCAGCTCCTGCTTCAGGTTGGTTTCGACAAGACTCTGGAACACATTGAGATGCTCGGAGCGTTTGATCGTAGTGGTGTGGCCGCTGAATCGGAAGTTGATGATGCCCACCAAGAGTCATGACATTTTATTATGAGGAGATGCGGCTCCAGTAGCAGAAGTATTTGTGTGATTTGTTTGGGCGTTACACAACCACCTGTGAGTTTCATTTATCATCCTGTCAAACTGTGAAACCTCCACTTGGAGCAAGCCATTGTTGGACATAGGTTTGGAAACCTTGCCTGTACCCTGTTCTTAGTCTGGGAGCACTTTTCTAGGGGATTATATACATATATATATCATACTTTCAAGGCCTGACATGAACTTGATCCATGACTGATAATTTCACGACTGCGGCAAATGATGGATTTTGAATGATTTTGGTCCAATGTGTGAAAATGTGTGAAAGCCAAAGCCCTTGCAGGGTTCGGCTCCAGGAAGGCCTTTGTCGAAGAGGGCCCCTTCGACGGCGTGGTCGGCTTCTCTCAGGGTGGATGCCTTGCTGGGCTGCTTGCAGCTATGCAGCCACGTGGCAGAGCCGCACTGGTGGTAGGTTTCATCGAGTGAGATTGAGATGAGTGCGAGAATGACATTGTCGGACAGTTTTTATGATGCAGTAGGATATAGTAATATAGTAGAGCATTTAGAAAAAATGCAGGCGCCCTCTTCTCCATGTGTGATGCTGCCCAGCCTTGTGAGCTAGCTAAGCTCGAGCACCACAATTACTTCGACTTGACAGCCTAGCAAATAGACAGATCAAGCATGCCCTTGAACATGCGATGTGTATCATTTGGCATAGTGTGTTAAACAGTTTGGATTCCACTGGGATTGTTTTACCTCCCATAAGCCTATCTTAAATCTGACCATTTGCATCCATTTGCTTGAACTGAAGCTTTGCTGGAGATTTACCATGCTGGGGGATATCGGCAACCCCTTGTCCTTCATTAGCAGTATCATCCAAGACCACACGCATTTGCCCAGGAGGTGCGATCAAGTCGCTCACCTGCAAGATGCTTTGGAAGGTCTTTGATGATTACAGCAATATGTTCTTTATCTTCCGGTTGACCATGGCATACCACAGGAGACATCGAAAATAGCGGATCTATTGTGTGTGTGTGAAGATGCTGGTAATCAGTTTGTGTTTTGGAATACGCTGGGATGGAATCAAACCAATATTTCTTGGTTTCCCACGGGCCGCGCTGCACGGTTGGGAAGGATTTGATAGAAGTTTTGCCATTATGAGAATTTATATGAATTTATATCCTGCGACGATGTTGAACAGCACCGAATTATGTTTAGAGAGCTGACGTGGTGCAGATTTCTGTCCTGACAGAGCCATGAGGTTCAATTTTTGTGCGGCGGCATCAGGTTGTGATAACTCAGGTTGCGAGTTGGCCATTTTAGTTGAGCAGTGCCCTCAACAGTATCTACATGTGTGGCGCAGCAAGCAGCTAGGTCTTGATTTCTGGATTCTACTGCCGTGATGTCGAGCTGTGCAAACTGCAGCTGGAAGCAGTGCCTGAAAGGCATCAGCAGGAGCGTTGATGGGTTGCACACCAAACTGAGGTAAGCGGAATCACTCCCGTTCTGCGGGGGTTTTGACGGTCAGGGATTTGAGTTCTTCATAGTGAAACGTAGTGTAACAGTGTAACATACAGTACTGGATGCTAACTGGATACTAACTGGATACTAACTGGATACTAACTGATTATCTACTGATTATCTACCGATTATCTAACTGGTATCTACTGGTAGTGTTTCCACTTCCTGCACCATCCGCTAGGAGCTGGTGAAGGCCAAAGAAGGTGCTGTGGAGATGCCATCCTTCCACATTTGGGGTTTGGAGGACCCTTTCCGTCGACCTTTGGAAAGGATGATGCCAACATCGGCCAACTGGAATCAAAAAACCTATGGGACGAAACGATGAACGAAGAGTTTGATTAAGTTTGGCATCAGGGGTGCTTGGTAGGCACGCCTGAGACATCCAAAGTCTTTGTGTGGTCAAGCTGGATTTATATAACACTTCTGCAAAGCCAGAAGTTGCAGTTGGATCAGCGATATAAAATTAAAAGGAATGGCTTGTGGTTTCAGCAGTGATTCATGCGGGGATCTGGTGCCAGATTTTTTCCCTCAACACCATCCTGCGGAATGCTGCGGCATGCCTGCCGTACAGGATCAACTGGTGGAACCCTGGCGTTCGCAGATTTTGTCTCAAACCTTTAAGGATCCCATCATTGCAACTCACCCAGTCATTGCCCCAGTGGTTTTCAGGGTGGGAAGGCTGCAGACTCTCGTGATACGCACGGTGTTCAAGTGCCTTTCCTGTTCCTCCTAGTGTGGTTCCAGTGTGGTGCCTATGTTCAATTTGTAATTTCATGTGCGATGTAGATATTCTTTTTGCTGCCTTTCCTCAGCGTTGAGGCAGATCATTTCAGCCAAGGAGGGGATGGGTGGATGATGGCTGTGAACTGCACATGTTTTGATTAAGATAAAAAGCAGACTCGGTGACTCATAGCTTTATGGCTTGGCTGTCAAATAGGCAGCTTGAACAATTTCAGCTCCAGAAAGGATGAGAATCTTGATTTGCAGCTGCTACATCTACACTACGATTTTTAATTCTAAGGAAATCTGTTCTGGAGTAAGGGATTCTATCCGGAAAACCATCGAAACAACTTCTGCACCACACCACATCGGCACCTTAATCCGAGCTCACACGGAAGCCTTTCATCAGGACGTCATCATTGGCCTATCACCCAGCTGGCTGACTGGTTGCTGAAATCGGGACTTGCTGCTGAGCCCACAGTGGCTGCACCAGACTCTGCTGATGTGTCACCTTGGGCCAGGATAATGAAACTCGGCCGGACTTGCGACGGAGCATGTTAGGGCATGTTGAGGCTAGCACAGGCATGGTTCGGTCTAGTCTCGTGTCCTGTTGAGTAATTGGTACTGGAAGCTTAGGCCCCACTGAGATTTCAGCAAATGCCAACGGTTTGTTTATCATTTTCTCCTTTTTTTCAAGGTTCCAAGATGTGTTGACATTGTCAGCGTTTGCCAGGAAAGGCAGCGGAGTGGCGCACGTCTCCCTGGAGGATGTGAAGGCCTTTAGCCGTTGGGCTTTTGGATCCTTGGGAATTTCCACATGGCACATCTCAACTATAATGGGACATTTTGGATTAATTATAGGATTATAGGATCATATAGGATTATATAGACATATAGATATAGGACTTCTATGGATTCATCTTCAGGTGAGGTATAGACGGTATAGATCTATGTGTTCCAACGATTTCCAGCCGCTTCGGATCGAGTGGAATCCAGGAAGCAGTGGAAGTAGCGGGCGACGAGACCAAGAAGCTGCGACAGCTGTTGGATCGAGCATTGTCACTGCTTCCGCTTCTTGGTGCAACGTAACCTCTCACCCTCTCACTGCCTCCAAGACCGAAAAGATAGGCACATATAGGCACTATCCTGAAGAAAGTAAGAAACATGAAAGTTTGAAGTGTTTCTTTGACATTCTTTGACAATTCAGTGGTCAACTACAACTGCTGGTGGCAAGTTGTAGGACATGTTTTGCCCTTGGCTGAGGTGGAATTCCAAAGTAGCTCAGCCCTTCGCAGCATACTGGATCTTCATCCTGGTGGCTTCGGAACACCCGTTTCAAGGCAAGGCTGCTTCCAGCCATCCAACAACAGTGACCAACAACTTAGGAGATTTAGGAGATCTTAATTTAGGAGATCTTACGCTTCACCATGTTGGTTGGTTAAACATGATTATATAAATTCAAATTTGATATTATTATATCATGTCTTAAATGTATGTGTTTTTTGTGTTTTGCCAGGCTGCCATGACGACTTGCTGAAGGAACTAGTGGACGCAGGTGCGGGGAACAGATCTTGGTGATGTCTTCTCTTGAGGGTTAAGATTTCCCGATGTCCGATGTATATCGATGTATGATGTATCATACATTGTTCTGCTTTGGAAATGAACATGTGTAATGCTTGAATGACTTTGCAACAAGCGCATGCGTTGTGTTTTACAAGATTTACAAGCTCCCATTTTCCTGCCTTGAATATGCCAATCACAATAGGCTTCATACAATTCATGCCGACTTCTCCATCTTTGTAGTTTCATGATGTTCCGTATTGTCTTGCAATGTTTTGCAAAGTCAAAGAGTCTCTGATGTGTAGTTGTCGTGAAACAGCAGCAACCAAGATCTCTTTGAGATCTCTCCCCAGTTGCTGTCGGTTCCTGTAGCTTTGGTCCTTGAAGTGGTCGGTATGTTTAGACTGCCGACCTTGGCCAATCCTCTCAAACAGCGGCATGAAAAGATCCAAATCGGGAGGCGGTTGGAAGACCACCCTTCACCTGCATCAAATCATCGAGGAGATGAATGAAGACTCTCAGGAGGCACGTCGCCTTTAATGATTCGGGAGCGATCAGAAACCTGTCGTCAGTCATGATCGGTGTGATTTCCAATGGTGCAGCACAAAATCAAGCTCAATGGTAATACAGTGAAGTCCTGCAATATGGAATGAATGTGCTACTTGGACCCCAACAATGCAAGTATTGGAGTAGGGTGGACACCAAAGTCTCTGGATGTCACAAGCGCGGACAAACGATTCTGAGATTTAACATGATTTAACCAGGCATGTTTGGGTGGCAGGTTGGTGCTAAATGTATATAGATGCCACTGCAGCACACCAATGACCTATATCCACTTCCACGGGAGGCCAAGAGCTTGAAAGAGTCAATCATTCAGCTGCTTGGAGAGGAGAATCTGGTGATATCGGGGATGTTGTCAAAACTGCAACTCCAATCGGAATCTGCTGGGATGTTGCCTCAGCCTGCCACAACCATTGACACCTCATTTGTCATACATTCTCATGACATCTTCCCTTCGTTTATGTTTATCTTGTTAGGTATGTTTGGTTATGTTTGGTTGGCTCAAGGCTCAGGCACAAAAGAGTCACAACGGCACCATGTCGTTCTCGATTTGGTTGGCCCTGGGGGCCTTGACCCGCGCCTCGGCGGATGTGGCGGCCACCAATCGATCCCATTTCCTAGGCCGCTCGGCTGTGGAGGTGTCGGCCCAGGGCGCGAAGTGTGGGCCATTGGATTTGCCACAGAACGCCAACTGCAACTGGACTGGAGACTGTCCAAAGATTTTGTATGATTTGGGGTTTTCTCATTTTTTGACAAAAGGGCTACAATTTGTTGGGGGATGGGATGACACCAACCAGGCAAGGAGGTGGTGGAATGGGCCGCATCCGGCGGCAAGAATGACCCCAGTGCCGGCGGTTGGTACCACAACATGCCCAGCATCGCAGGAGTGAAGTATAGTGAAGGTACCCTGGCGGATTTCCAAAGGCTCTACTACTGTGCCCCTCCGGGCAAGGACAAATTTTGCGGCGTGCCACCTTGCACTGGTTGCAGCAACCCTCCCTGCAACGATTGCTTTGCAGGGCATCAGTTGTACGCCTCCCTGCGGCCCGGCTGCGATGGCAACAACCGAGGCATTGGATGTGTCCCACCCAAGTCGGCTATGGGCTACAAGGGCCAACATTGGCCAACCACCGTGGTGTACGGCGTTCAGGAGATGCACATCTTTGCCATTGGCGACTGGGGTGGCATGGACGGATCCCTGGATACCAATGAGGGCCGTCCCAACATTGTGGCCTACGACTGGGGAAAACGGCCTGGACCCAGTGTTTTCCCCAGGAGTCGCTGGAACAAGGCACACACTGTGAAGTTCTGTGACCACGACCAGCTGGTGGAATGTTTCAACACTCGCGGACAACCTCCCTGCACTCCCGAATGCGGCTACGTGCCAGGCCATCATTTGAATGAATCCCTAAATTCTGACGATGGAAGGACCGATATACAAATTCATGATTTTTCAATGAGTCGTCAGGTTATGGCAGCTCCTAAAAAGCATCCATAACACATCACAACACTGAACACCTGAGTCACATGAGTCACTTTATCCGTTTGTCCTGAGTCCTGTGTCATTTTTATCCGCAGGCGTGGATGACAACCCGCAGATCTTGGTGGCCAATGCCTTCAAGGCACGCGCCGCCCTGAAGGATCCGCAGTACATTTTGAACGTGGGGGACAACTTCTACTGGGGAGGCATTGAGAAGACCTGCGGGGAACCAATGAACAAGATCTCCTACCCCACGAAGCACCAGTTTGATCAGATCTTCGAGGGTGTTTATCAGGGAGCCGGCCTCAGCAACAAGCCCTGGTTTAGCGTCTTGGGCAATCACGACTGGGGAGGCTTCAAGTTTGACAATGGCTGGGACCAGCAGATGTCCTACACCTGGGCCAGCAATCGCTGGGTGATGCCAGCCCCCTACTACACTACCTCAGTGGTCTATGCCGACCTGGGCTTTGATGTGGACTACTACTTCTTGGATTCCAATTTTGTGGATGCCAAACCGCCAGAGGAAGATCCAAATCACAACATGTGTTCACGCAAGAACAACAAGCCCTCAGCCACCTGTGCGGCAGCAGATGGTCCCGTCTCGGTGGACAGCTGCCCTGGTTGGTTCGCTGCCTTGTGGGCGGAGCAAAAGGAATGGGTCACCCGGTTGTTGCCCAAGAGCAAGGCCACTTGGCAGATTGCCGTGACTCATTTCCCTTGTGGCCATGAACAGGGCTTCTACAAGAGCTTGGCCAACATGGGACTGGATTTGTTGGTCACTGGGCACCGGCATGACCAGGAGCTCTGGTTCCCGGATGACTATGCCAAAAACCACATGGGAGTCACTTGCATCGTCACAGGTGGAGGTGGTGGGATTACCTCGGAGGCGACACCGGATCCGGACCATACGGAGGACTGGTATGGGGAGGCCCAGTATGGTTTCTATGATTTGACCATCAGCAAAAAGGAGATCTTCATTGAGTCCGTGAACTACGACGGTGAGGTGCTCTTGACTCACACCGTTTACCCATCCCGTTAAGAGCGGGTACCTAGCCATGATGTGCCATGATGTGCCTAGAATCTTGATGAAATTGGGGGGATAACGTGACCATAGCGCCACTTTTGAGTCCCCATGCATTTTTTTCTCCATGACCCACATACGTTGGGTGTCATGATGAAGTGCTGAGAGTTGCAGCATGTTTCAGCTATGTACTCGTACATCTACATGTTGCTTGCTGAATTATCAGCCGCTCTTAAATCTATTGGAAACTGTAGACATTCAGCATGTTGATGCCAAAAGTGACATCGAAGTGCGTAGATTCAGCGGCGATGTTAGACTTTCGAGTCCTTCATCCTCCCGCATGTGCGCGAAAGAAAGATTGGCCTATCGTGACTTCTCTATAGGATGTAGGCGGGTATTTGGACATGCAGACAGGTAAAGTGTGTCCTTTAGACGCTGACCGCTTGGAGCCTGGTTGTCATGGCTCGGCTGCAGCTGCAGGTTTCTTGCAAAGCAGATCCATGAAGACCACAAGGCCAAGGAGGGCGAATAGGACTAGAATTTGCTAAAAGGGCATCTTGGATAGGCCATCCTGATTTGCGATCTTGTGACCGCACACCTCCTCTTCCAGCAATCTTTCAAATATATATATATATATACATATATATATACATAATATAATTTAAGAAAAAAATCAGTACATCCAAATTGAAACAAAATCAATCAAACTTAGGAATTTCCAGTATGATAGGCCAGCAGTGAATGCGAAAGATGCATTGGAATCTGAGTTTTGGAGCCAATAATCAAGTTCAAGATTTTGGGGATCCTATTCACGATCGATATAAGAAATTTGAATAAAATTGAAAGACATACAGCACAGAAAGTGCACAGTGCAGCGTTTGTTTGCCCAGACATATCACACAAAGAAAGCAGCCAGGTGGTGCAAGATTGGAGGGCACGCGATGCTTGGCAACAAACTGCCAAGAATCGGGTCTGAGGCAGGCTGCATGTGATTTGGCATCATTTTTGAACAACATAATAGTGTTTCATCTTTACTCATCTTTACTTAACCCTCCTCATTCATTGAACACAAGTATTAGCCGCGAATGGCTGACATATCTCCTACAAGTACTCCATGTGTCTCCATGTTATTTCATGTTATTTCAAGTTTCTGCCCTGAGGAAGATCATCAAGGGATGTCTCCTGCCCTCAGCCAATGCGCTCGTTTTGTTCCTCGCTTCGGTGGAGCTGTGAGGCGATTTGCCTTGCGACTCTTGCCGGTAATCATTGATATCAATGATGATCAATGGTAAGGCATGATTATTTATGATTATATCATATCATTATGATCATTATACCCAAGCTGCAGGTGCAATTCACAGAGAGAGAGAGAGAGAGACATATGTAATCAGAAGACATATATCATCCTATGTCATATGTTCACATAGTTCAGGGAGGTTTGGGGAGGTTCAGGGACCCAGGGAGACAAACCATGGCATATCTGTGATAGCTCACCATTTCTTTGGGGCCCTTGTGATCTCCTTTGCATTACCACGGCCAACTTGGCCAAGGAGTGGCAGCGGAAGTCCATCACTTGGCCGGTGGCACTGTCTCCGATGACTTGCGACAGCAACAGCCAGAGCTCAGCACAATGTACCGCACTTGGGCCGCACTTTCTGGTTGTGGTGGCCACCAGGGGCCAACATGAATCAACATGACCTTGAACATACTATGGAACTATGATGAACTATGGCGTTTTTCAGACACATCACCATCCAATGTCAGAATATGTCAAAGTCTGAAAGCGTGGGCCACAGCACGCCCGTGAGGTAAAGTTCTCAGCGCAACTTGATCGCAGTCGATCTCCTCAGTCGGGTACTAAATCTTATAGGCCCTGTGATTGGGAAATTTCCCAGACCAATGGACCAATCCAGCTTGATGTCACAAAGTCCATGACTTGAATCGTGCCCTGTGAAGTTTTGCTCAAGATATAGGGTATGATCAACTACGCAACCATTAGGCAACCCAATCTGATTTTCTACTTGGTGCCAGTACTTGTTAACAAGCTAGCACTTGATGACTTGTGAACAAAGGACATCATCACCCTCTTGGATGAGCACACCGAAGGTTATCAAGCAAACCTCAAAGGCATCGAAGGGCAATGGCCTGCGAGAGTGTTGCGCCGATTGAGATTGAAAGGGATGGTGACTTCTCCGAGGAATTTATCAGTTTTAATAATTATATATAGTCTATAGTTACTATACATTTACATATATGCGTATATAGATACATATAGTATATATTTGCGGTTGTGTCGGCGAGCGTGTATGTATGTGTGACATAATATAGTCCAAACTGCATTAGAAGCTTAGAGGCGAGCGCATCCCCAACTCTACTCCTTGACTGCGCCATGTTATGATTTTCTTTGGAGGCGAACGACGACAGCAATGGCGCATGGGTGGGATGGACATCAAAAGGTTCGAGGAGTTGAAAGCCTCCCCTCTTTCTGACGCGGCTGTTTGGCAGCACCCAACATGGTCCACTGAACCGTGACTTTTTTTAATATGTGTGTGTGTGTTTACTCGTGCTTGCTCCGCTTGAGGACTTTATGAAACCCTGCCACAGCGCCATAGCAACTCAATTGTTTTCATTGGTGTTCATGGTGTTTGTGGTACTCTAACGCGTGTTCCAGGTTTTGTATCCAGAGCCAGAGCCAGTCGGGACCTTGGATATCACTTGAACTTGAACCTGCAAGCGCTCCTTTTTGACCATCTCCATACAGAATCTCTGCCGGTTGAAGTGTTTTGATTCATGTCGGAGGCATGTCAATTCATATCATGCTGATGGAAACTATTAGAAACCCGTGCTGTGTTGCTTCGGGTGTTCTGCCTCTGGCACGCAGGTGGAGGTTTCGACCAAAGACCAGTTCGACCCCCTGTACTCCTTCTTGCAGCAGCTTGTTCAGGTAATTCAGACATGTTTCAGATCCAGCTTGTTGCCAATTTCGGAATAGTGAATAGTTGAGATATTTTAGCACCATAAAGGTTTCAAGATTATAGGTGATTGATTGTGATCGATTATGTGGCACCACACTCACGCACACAGTCGGGCTACAAGAGAAAGCCCCAGAAGCGGCTTTACTGATGGCATGATTCTGGAGGAACCCAGCCATGTTTGTCAGATCCCAGATGTTCTGAGGAGCGGCAATGTCTTTCAGCCCAATATCAATGATGACTTGGTGTTTACCAAGGGCACCATCACACGCTTCTTGGCCCCGATAACTTCGAGGTGACCATTGGATTTCTACCCTTTTCCTGTTTTAGACTTCCCCCCCCTCTTTGCCTAGCCAGTGTGCTCACAGTACAAGTTACTTCGATTTGTTGTCCCTGCACTCAATTGCACTCAGGCGACAAAAGGCTAGATTTGTGCAAGCAAGTCATTGGGCCTGGAGGCGTGGATGATTTGCTCCAATCCATTTGCACCAACCAAACTGTTGCTTGCCTGACAATGAGTCGTCATAGTTGTCAACGTTCCTGGTTTGGGGAGGTATGGGTTGTGCAATACCTTTGACTGAGGCTGGATTGGTGCAGCATTTATTGCTGGGGAATAATATTTGTCGCTTGGTCACAGTGGTCAGCAAATGATTGGCAGTTGGTCCGGGCACAGCTATGGCCAGAATCCAATGACATTTTGGACTTGGACCACTCAATTCGAAGGATAACCAGCCGCCAATTCCACACCTGGACAAGCCTTTCAGAACATTCATAGCTCACGTAGAAAGGAAAGGACTTCGGCACTTCATTCACCTGAATTGCTTTCCGAATCCATTGATCTGATTTGCGCATGGGTTATGACTGGTTATGTTATGGTTATGACTGGTTATGATATGTTATGGTATATAGTTTAATGGGTCAAATTCCAAGACAAAGTATCCTGATGGCATCAACCACCATCTTTGCTTGCTTTTGCCATCAATGTTGATGTCACCCGGGTGATGTGATCCATAGCCATCAGGTGGTAATGACTTGCCACGCCGCATTGCTGAGCTCATCAAGGAGGGCAAGGCGTCAGCAGCTATCCCTTGGTGGGCTAAAGCTCCTGGAATCTCCTGGAAGCTGTGGATGATTTTGGATGAATGTAGTGGGTTTGCAAACATGGATGTTGCTCACCGGTGGCAATAAATCGGTGCATCATGGCTTAAATAATGCTTAAATTTAATCTATAAATACGTTCCAATTGCCTGTGTTGGCTGCGGGTGACTCAACAATACTCAACAGGTAAATGTTGATGTCGTATAGATTTGTCGAACTTGTTGGACTTGTTGGACTGGATGATGCCTGATGATGCTCCCCTGGAGGTCGCTTTGCGCACTTGGTATATCGCTGGCAATCGTATCACTGGAGAGGGCCTGGCTCCGCTGTGCCAAGTGCTGCGAGGCAACTGTCCAGTGGGAGGGACCTGGCTTAGGCTAAAGCAGCACGGCCCGTCTGAGTGCCAGAAAAAAGGAACATGATTCTGTCTACAACAGTGCTGGGTCTGAAAGAGAAGGAATTTGTGCTTCATGCATAAATATTCAACAACTACTACAGGATTCCACTACTTTAACCCAGCTACGGATTCTTCTCGGCAAGGGCGTCAAGTATGTAAAGTAGGCTCTAGACTTGTTGTGGATCTCTGACACTCGTCACTTGCGGTTAGACTAGAGGACTCTTAGAGGACTCTTGGGATTGTTCAAATGGTTCAGTTGCAGCTGCTCCCCTGCAGATGATCAATTTGTGCATCAGCTATGGCTGAAGCGAAATCCGCTACATGCAGATGGCGCAGGCTTGGTGTGCGACTGGGGTGCCGGTGAGATTTCAGTTGTTGCTGGTCTCAGTTGCTGGCAAATGGTACTGTTGTGGTTGAACACCCAAGCCAGGCCTCATATCATCCATGCTGCAATCGAATCGCACTTTGAAAGTCTTGGATTTGGTCAATTGTGGTTTGCGCCTTGGCAGCCTTGGCATTCCTTCGCATGATCGCTGTCACTGAGGGCCGTTAGCATCACCACGTTGATCTGTGCTGAGGATGGATGCTGGCGCGGAGGCCTTGATGGATGGCATTGCGCAGTCAAGTTCCTGGGCGCTGTGAAGTGTGATGGAATCTGACTATAGCGAAAGTAAATATCGTGCTGCAGGAAGTGGAATTCGGCACGCATTCATGCAAGATCATGTAATGCATTTACTCCAGTGATGAGGCTGTGCAGGCAGATGTCAGATCATGCCGATCATGCAACAACTTGCAAGCATCATGTTAAACCCACTGGTCGCCAACTGATGTCGAGGTTTGGAACATCTCTACCTGGATGGCAATGGCCTAACCAGCAAAACAGCGGCAGGGATTGCGGTTGCAGGCGTCGGCACCTGTTCAGTTGGCCTACGTCCTGCAGTGTTTCAAACATGGCAGCGGATACTCACCAGCTTAATTTATAGTTTTGATATGTTTTGATCAGTCCTATGTCAAAATTGGTGTCATAGAGGGAGACATGGCATCTGGCTGCCACCACTGGCCAGACACTTTTGATGTAACATCAGCGCAGGTCGAAATCTCCACACCTTGTCCTTGGGCATGAATCGACTGTGCGATGCAACTCAGCTTTGTGGGTTCCGTAGCCTGAGTGGGCGGATTGAACCTATGGGTTAGGTCCTGCTAGGTATGTGATATAGATGTTATATAGATATATAGGTACCCTCTGGCCAATTCCATTGGTTGGTCAAGTAATGTGATAAGTGTATAACATCAAATAACTGTATATATAATTAGGCCAATTTGCTAAGTATTTTTTGGGGGGAGAAGGGCGGATTGAACGTTGGCTGCATGGCCACGGCTGTGAGGAAGGTGTGGAGGCGGTTTGTGCCAACTTGAGCCCGTCCGTTACACGGCTGTGCCTGGCCTCCTGTGGGATGGCGGTGGATGGCGCGGCCGCCGTAGCAAAGATGTTGCGAAGTGACTCGGTAGCAACGTTTGGCAACGCGTTGTCACATATTTCATCAAGGGCTGGCTAGATCTGGGCTGAACTGCAGTGCTCAGAAAGCAGCAAATGAGGCAATCGCACTTTGCGCTTCCTGGATTTGGGTCTTCTGAAAGCAACCTCTGCATTGGGCGAGGTGCCCAATCGCATCACTGATGCCCCTTGGCAGCGGGATGCGGTCAAGGCACTGCTGTGTCCGAAAAAAGGCAGCGATTGCGGTCTGATCGCTCAGGAGGGCGCCATGATGCTCGCTGCAGCCCTAGAGGAGAACTCCACCTTGAAACCTGGGACGCATTATTTTCAGCAACCAACACCAGCACCACCAGTATCATCCTCGCTGTCGTCGTCCTCCTCCTCCTCGTCACCGTCAGCGGCAGCGTCAGCATCAGCATCAGCATCAGCATCATCATCATCATCATCATCATCATCGTCGACATCGACATCGATTTGCGATGCAACCCTTTACCGCTTTTAGATGCTTTTAGTCTGGTTGACGTTCCACAAAAAAATCATGTCCAGCTGATCAGAGGAATGGGCTCGTGTTGGTGCACAACACCATTCACCAAGCTGGCCTCAAAGCGATTCAGACCTCCATTAGCAAGAACACCTCACTGGTGAAGCTCCTCGACAAGACCATCTCCCCCTCAGATATATTTGATAGGATCATTCTGTTATGCTGGTGGCGGGCAATTTCTCAGACCCGGCGCCAGGGATGGGGTGATTTTTGCATTGCAAGTCCAAAGCCCAGAGTTCCTCATTGTATCACATTTTGAATCCAAGTGCCCCCCTATCTATTAAATCTATGGTTTGCTTGCAGAAGTCCCTCCCGAAGCTTAGTTGCATTTAGTTGCGTAGTTGCTACCAGGCTGGAACTGGAGCAGTTGGGAATCGCCTACAATGAGCTCACGCGCCTCCTGACATTGATCCCGGATTCCAGTCTTGGAGAATGGGAATGATCAATTGTGATCAATGAATTTCTGGGTATGGGTGTGTTATGATATGTTATGATCCAGGATTGAAGCAACCCGAGTTGTAGCAGGATGTCCCAGCGAGCAGTCGGGATGAGGTGAAGAGATTCGACACACGCTCAACAAAAACCGCAGGAAGTTTCAGGAAACACCAGAGGTGCTGCGAGTGATGGAGCGTGATGGAGCCATGCAATGACATGTTAAATTGTTCCTGAAGTTCAGAAGTACAGCCACTGCTGTAATTGAAATGTGACTGACAGTGATTGATTTAGTATGATTTAGTGCTGCTTCAGCACAGTGGGCTTGAAGCCTTTTGCTCTTAAATCTTTCGAGTCCATAGTTTCCTGTCAGCACCTGCCAGGAATGGCAAAAGATTCAGGAAGCGCTTGACCCAGCTCATTTGGAGGAGCTGATGAATCGGGGGAGAGAGAGAGAGAGAGAGAGGGAGGGAGGGAGAGGGAGAGGGAGAGGGAGAGACAAAAAAAAAAGAAAGCAAGAGCAAGCAAGACAGAGGGAAGCAAAAAGCGACGGATCTTTTTGCAAGAGAATTCCCGGGCAGATCCCGGCAGTATTTTTTTGTGGGTTCTACAGTATTCTGTTTGGCGTGTTTGCTCCTTGAGGAGATCAAATCCGTCTACCGTATGGGCAACACCTATTCACCGCATGGTGAACCAGAGATGGTTGACTGAACTTGGATAGACTCGGATTAGCTTTCGCTATTTTTGCTACTTCCTGGCTGTGAATTCTCTGCAGCAGGGCGGATCACTGATCTGCTGTTGCAGAGCCTTTGCACTAGAGTAGCACTTCCTGGGGTCCAACTTCGGTCCAACATGATCCAGCCATCTCACCTAAAGGCTGCAACACGTGACGTGACGAGACATCTTGATCTAATCGTGCTGCTGGTATTTGCTGGTTACGTTCGCCAGGTCCCCAGGTCCAATGATTCCAGACACTTGCCGTTCCCCCTCAGCACAGAGGGGACCTATCTGATTTGACGAAGGGTCAGCCTATGTCAGCCTGTTTGCCTTAGATGGTGCCACCTGTGGCACATTGTGTACAGTGTACAGCTTTCATCCGGGACAGCTGGCAAAGGAAACAAGGTTTTCTATCATTGGCTTCATGAGTGCTGGTTCACTTGAGAGACTGTTGTCACATGTCTTGGCGTCATGTCTTGGCGTCATGTCTTGGTCTGTCTAACTCACTGTTTTATCTTGGGATGATTTGTGCGAACCGCTGAGACCACAGAGTCTATGGCTAGCAGGTCCCTAATGCACTTCTGTTTTTCCTCTAGTCATTGTCCTGTGTGGGAGAGGGAGAGAGAGAGAGAGAGAGTTACGGGTCACTTTATGGGAACACCTTTAACTTTGGCATGTTGAGAAGTGATGGTACGCTAGAAGTTTGTTCAGCATTTTTAACTCGAAAAGTGCCGCGACAATCCACCAAAACCACCATAGGTGATTGGCACCTGAGCTGTGAAGAGCTGTGAGGCGTGGCCTGATGATCTTCAAAAAGAAGTTCAGACGTGTCTTCTACGTGCCTGGCAATCATGTCCCTCAGCCGAACTGCGAGAACAGCGAATTTAAGTTGGAACAGGATGGAACAGGTTTGTCATATTTGATTATATTTATATTTGCCACTTTCAGGATCTTTCAGACCTATAGGCACCGAAATGCTCCGAAGCCATTCAGCACGTTCAGTTCATTGCATGTGTGTTGAATGGTGCTTTGCCCAGGACATGTGGATTCGTCCAAACACGGATGATTCCACAAAAAGGAAGTTCAAGGAACGGATCGCGGGGTTGAAATTATTCTCGAGGCCACACACTGACATTGACAGACGGTGACATTTGGAAACTCTTGGTGCCAAAAGGGCTTCTCAGAAAGACCCATTGGATGATGAAGTTACCCCTGCTTTTTCATCCTAGTCCCCCAGCAGGACTCTATCGACAAACTCTTGGTGATGCTGGAAATGTGCCACTTGGCCATTGCTAGTGGTCAGCTATGGCATCCTAATGGGTATCTCAAAGTGTAGTTCAGTGATTTTTTGACATCAAAACCCATCAGCAAGCCCTGTGACATCCTGAAGATCTGAAGTACATGATTGAATTGATTCACCAAGGGGTTGCACGCAACACATCTAGTGTGTACAAACCAACTTCCTCGAGTCCGCTCGGTATTCCATGTGTGTGTGTGCCAAGGCGCAGCTCTCGCTGTTGGTTTTGCATAGAAGTTTTCCAGTCTCCTCCGTTCTCCTCCAAGGTGACAAGATTGGTGCTGAGATGATGCCTGCAGAGGCAAAGTGTGGAAAGGTAGCAGCAGCATGCTGCAGCCCCTCTGAGGATCACCAGACATGGCGAAACTGCTGGGATCTGGGTGCGTTTTGGTGCAACTCGGCAGGTGATGGCAGATGTGTACGTGGCTCCGGTCTCAAGGAGAAAGACTCTCCAGAAATGCCACTTTGAATGGGAAACCATGGGAAACCTTTTCCCCCATTGTCGGGGCAATTGACTTCCGCTGTCGTAACATTCTGACTTGACACGGCTCATTGACGAATGCTTTTCGTTCTGAATCCATCAGAATCTGAATCCCCCTTTCCTGGAGTGAGGTGCCTTTGCTATCATGGTGGAGTTGCACGTCGGGCGACCAATGTTTTCTTGCTGGCCGGAAGAGGCCACGGATTGAAATCATCTATCAATCATCTATCTTATATACCGTTAAAGGAAATTCATGCTTATTATCGCATGTCAACCGTCCGCAATCACATGTAATTCACCAGGTTTCACCAGAACTTGTTCTCAAGGCTTGTTTGGGCAACTTGTTTCTAGTCTCCAAGTGTCCCAATCAATCATCCCAATCATCCCAATCATCCCAATCCTTAGCTGTTCTCCTTAGTTTTGTGAATGACAAGCTACATCCCATAGCTGACCCTCAATCATCCTCCCTGTTTCATCCCATGACCTTAGATCCATTGGGATCACTTGCGGCTGTGTGAAGATGTTCGCTCAGGTTTTGTGAGGGTGACCCCCGGCCGGATGATGTGCGGTACGACTCCTTCTGCAAGCTGGGACACCAAGAGCTGAAATCAGTACCATGAGACACATGTGCAAGGCTTCTACAAGGGTTAAACTGTTAATGCAGCTGCTTCAGCGGCCATGCGGGAGTTTTGTCTGAGAGAATTCTGTGTATTTAATGCCTCAAAGCCTCAAACCATCACTTCATGTACGGTTTGCTTCGTGAGATTTGCTTATTTGGGAGTTACAGACTGTCTCAGTGAATGTGTTTGTGCTGCCCGAGTTGGGCTTTCAGGTGGCCTATGGGTGAAGAGGGTGCGCACAAGTACTTTCTGATGTGGAATGACTACTTTGTGCAGCGCATCCAGAAGCAACAGGCGTGGCAGTGGCAGGTCTCATTTTAAATGTTCATTCATGTTCATTCGATGCCCAAGCAGTTGCCTTATCTTACCATACTAGTAATATCAGAGCAGCTTCTGCAGGCGGCACGTGGGCGCAAGGGTGACGTCATCACCTTCAGCCACTTTTTGCTGGGGAGCTTGGGGCTGCTTGAGTCGGAGAGGGCTAATGCCCAAATGTCATCGTGGCACCATGCTTGGAAGCAGGATGAACTGAGCCCGGGCCAATCCCTCGTCATTTATGTCAAAGACAGCCAAGCTTACCTTGGAAGTGCCTCTTGAATTCAAGAGTTATGTTTTCTAGGAGTATAATCATGGTCCTGGGAACAAGGAACGTCCTCCTATTTCTGGGAGACGCCAAAGCTACGGCATGCTACAGTTTTTGCAGCTGTTTGGCTCTACTTTCAGCGCCACATCCGCAATAGCTGAACACCAGTCACGGTCACAAGTCATGAACGTCTCAATCGAGAATCTCACCATCAAAGTGGCAGGCAGGTGGGGGCAGATGGGCCAAGCATCGGATGAAAGCAGATGTCTTCCGAAGAGTCGACCTGAGACAATTTACATAGTGTGGGCTGGGGCTTTGAGAGATGGGAGATATTAATATAGATATACCATGATATACTGTATACTGATATTATAATTACTGTGATATACTGTACTATGATGTACTATGGGTTTCCATGGAGTCATGGGAGGTTGTGTAGCTTGAAGCGTTGGCCGTTGGCCTTTTGAAATGTTGGCTCCCGCAGGTGGCCGAAAGCTCCTAGATGATGTGAGCGGTTTGGTGCAGGCTGGGGAGGTGGTCGCCTTGATGGGTCCTTCTGGGGCAGGGAAAACCACCCTGCTGAACCGCATCGTTGGACGGCCCATTGCAGCTGGGCAGCTCTTTGACCCTGTGGTCAGGCGGAGGTCTTGGATGGTATGAATCATTGGAGGGATGCATATGGGATGGGGAGAGGGGAGAGAAACTACCATTCATACCACGGGGCACACTCTTTTCAAAAAAGGTCGTGTGGCACACCCAGCCTTCATCAAGGCACTTTCTTACACCACTGCGTTCGCAATCCCTTTGCTTCTTGTAAGCATGCAGTCAGCGGCTGTGCTGAGGCAGGAACCACTGAGGGTGGCATTTTCTATGATGGTGCTTCCCTGGGAAAGATCAGAAGCAATGTTGGATACGTCACTCAGGATGACATCATGTACGAAACTTGTCTGCTTGTTGGGCCCACTTAGGCCCATTCAGCTCATTCAGCTTTGTTTGAAATGTGGGGGACAAGTGTGTGTGTGTGTGTGCGGGGCCATGCTGTTTTGCATTGAGAAGCTCGTGTCAAAGTTGCCGAGTTTTTCCCCACCTGCCAGGTGAGGGTTGTTAGATTTTATGTCAGTTGCCTCCTCCTCCTGCCGCCTCCTGCCTCCTGCCTCCTCCTCGTCCTCCTCGTCCTCCTTGTCGTCCTCGTCGTCCTCGTCGTCCTCGTCGTCCTCGTCGTCCTCGTCCAACTGCGACCCGCGATCCACAGTGTTCGCTGCCGGACCTCAACCACGACCATCCACGCCCAGTGTTCCCTGCCG